>Ga0268265_10000015_pt1 | contig 322854 bp, 252 predicted proteins | sample KBSSwiS52_FD_190355 | JGI IMG/M metagenome (GOLD analysis project Ga0268265, IMG submission 190355) | Switchgrass rhizosphere microbial communities from Kellogg Biological Station, Michigan, USA - KBS Switchgrass S5-2 (SPAdes) (version 2) | ecosystem: Host-associated > Plants > Roots >... | reverse complement strand
GGAGATCGCCCAGAAACAGTGACTGCGCGATCTCCTGGTTCGACAGGCCCCGGGCGAGAAGGCCGAGCACCTCCCGTTCCCGTTCGGTGAGTGTGGCCAGCTCCGCGGGCATGGCCCGCTCGGGCGACGGGCCGGACAGGAAACGCTCGATGAGTCTGCGCGTCGTCTCCGGTCCGAGCAGCGCGTCACCGCTGGCCACGACCCGGACCGCTTCGACGAGCCGCGCCGGCGGGTCGGTCTTGAGGACGAATCCCGCGGCGCCGGCCCGCAGCGCCTCATACACATACTCGTCCAGGCCGTAGGTCGTGAGGATGAGAATCCGCGCACGGACCCCGGCTGTGACCAGCCGGCGCGTGGTCTCGATGCCGTCCAGCACCGGCATGCGGATATCCATCACCACGATGTCGGGATCCAGCGCGCCGGTCAGCGCCACCGCTTCCTTTCCGTCGGTGGCCTCGCCGACGACCAGCAGGTCCTCCTGGCATTCCAGGATCGTGCGAAGACCGGCGCGGACGACGGCCTGGTCGTCGACGAGCAGTATCCGTATCACCGCATCACCGCGCCGTCGGAAAGGACGCTCGGACCGTCCAGCCGCCGGACCGGGCCGGGCCTGCCTCGAAACGTCCACCGAAGACCGCGACCCGTTCCCGCAGCCCGGTCAGGCCGTACCGGCCGCCCGGGCCGTGTGCCGCACCCGAGCCGTTGTCGGACACCTCGACCTCCAGGTCGCCTGGGCGGTAGCGCAGCACGATGGACACCTCGGCCGGGCCGGCGTGTTTGAGCGCGTTGGTGAGGCCCTCCTGCACGACCCGGTATGCAGACAGTTCGACCGCGGCGGGCAACGCGCCGGCGCTGCCCTCGGTGACGACCCGCACCGGAAGGCCCAGCGCGCGGGTAGTCGCGACCAGCCGGTCGACGTCCGCGAGGGTTGGCTGCGGGTCGCGGAGGCTTTCCGGCTCGTCCCGGATCAGTCCGACGAGCGTGCCCATCTCCGCGATCGCCTCCTGCCCGGTGGCTCGGATCTGTGCGAGTGCCGCGCGGGTCTTCGCCGGGTCGTGTTCGAGGACCTGCTCGGCGACCCCGGCCTGGAGCACGACGATTCCCAGCCCATGGGAAATGATGTCATGCAACTCGCGGGCGATCCGCCGGCGTTCGGCCGCCGCCGCGACGGCCGCGGACTGTTCCTGCTCCCGCTCCAGGGCAAGCGCCCGTTCCTCGAGGACGCTTGCCCGCGTGCGCAGGGCACGTGTCGTCAGCCCGACCACGCCCGGCAGCGCGAGCGCCACCGCGGCCCAGAGCATGTCCGGCAACGCCTCGCCATACGGCTGGCGCAGGCCCATAGCTGCGGCGAAACACACGACGACCGCGCCGGCGTAGGGCAGGTTGGTGCCGTAGGCGCCCACCGAATACGCGGCTATGAGACTGATCAGCCGCTGGGGCCCGGGCGGCTCGGGCCGGGCCGGGCGAAGGATCAGGCGACGGTTCAGGCGAGAATGTGGCCGCCGTCGAGCTGGATGATCGCGCCCGTGCTGAACCCTTCGCGCATCAGGTAGAGGTAGGCGGCGGCGATGTCCGCGGGCTCGCCGACCCGGCCGATGAGCAGGCCACGGCCGGTCGCCGCCGGGTCGCGGCCGCCGGCCGGTCTTGCGAGCCCCCGGACAATGCCCACCGCTGCACCATCACCCCTCGACGACCGGTGGCGCCGGGCGTTTTCACGCCTGCTCTGGGGCACGTTCATCCGTCGGCGGTGTCCTCGGCCTCCCAGCGCAGCAGGTCGCCTGGCTGGCATTGGAGTACTTCGCAGAGCGCGGCGAGCGTCGCGAAGCGCACGGCCTTGGCGCGGCCGTTCTTGAGCACCGCCAGGTTGGCGGTCGTGATCCCGACGCGGTCCGCGAGCTCGCCGACGGACATCTTCCGTCTGGCCAGCATCACGTCGATGTCGACGGCGATCGGCATCAGATCACCTGGTCCAGCTCTGCCTGCATCCGTGCCGCTTCGACGTCGCGGGCGACGGCTTGGGCGAGCAGCATCCGCAGGACGAGCACGATGAGCGCGACCCCCAGGATGGCCACGCCGACTCCGCCCATGATGAGGGTGACGCCCGGGTCGTCCCGCTGGCTCGGCGCGTTGAGGACGGTGACCGTGAACCACACGAGGGCAGCCGCAACGATGGCGCCGATCACGACGTCGACGTATCGGAAGGCGGCGTGGGAGAACACGGTTCCGCGTCGCACCATCGTCACCAGCCGCCCCACGCAGACCAGGGCGACCTGGACCGACACGATGCCCAGGATTGTGATCACGCGCAGCGGGGTCAGCGGGAGCGACCCGTCCTCCGGGTCGCTCCCGCTGGCCAACGCCCACACCATCATTGCCTGTATGAACAGGGTGCCGGCGAGCACCACCCCGAGCACGGCGCGCAGCGCACGCACTGCCAGATTCCCCACAGCCCCTCCTCCCATCGAGTTTCGATGGGAACCTATCGAGTTTCGATAGGTAGGGGAAGTCCGGGGTGGAGGGCGGGCGGTCGTTTCACACCCTGGCGGGACGCCGCCGCCTCAGGAGGTCGGTGGCGCACCTGATCCGCTCGCGGGAGCGGCGGCGGGCGACGAGGCCACGGCCGGGCTGTGGGGGCGGTCCTGTGCTGGGACGTCGACCGTGGGGCGGGGGCGGCTGAGTAGGAGGGTGACGGCGAGGGCGGCCGCGGCGAGGCTGATGGCGGCGCAGGTCCAGCGGGTCAGGTCCATGCCGTGGACGAACGCGGCACGCCGACGCGTCATCGCCGAGATCGTCGACGAGGTTTTCCTCCCGCTCGTCCGCGGCCGCCAGTGAGCCGGGCCCGAGCCACCGCGCACTGAAGTCGCCGCAGGCCAGGCACCCCAGGCAGGTCGGCAGGGCCCGGACAACACCAAGATCGAAATTGCTGGGGCGCTGTTACCCTGGGATTGTGACGCCGGAGGAGCTGGCCAATCTCGCGCACCTGCGCCGCGCCCGCGACCTGATGGACCGCGAGTACGCCCGCCCGCTCGACGTCGCCGAGATCGCCCGCGCCGCCCTGATGTCGACCGCGCACTTCTCCCGGCAGTTCCGCGCCGCGTACGGCGAGACGCCCTACGCCTATCTGATGACCCGGCGAATCGAGCGGGCGAAAGCGCTGCTACGCCGCGGCGATCTGTCGGTCACCGACGTCTGCATGGCGGTCGGCTGTACGTCGCTCGGATCGTTCAGCGCACGTTTCACCGAGGTGGTGGGCGAGACGCCGACGGCCTACCGCGCCCGGGACCACAGCGCGCTCGCGAGCGTGCCGGGCTGCGTGGCCAAGGACCTCACCCGCCCGATCCGCACCGCACGCCGATCCGCACCCCACACTGAACCGCGCGCCGCGCCGCGCCAAGCCACAGGCTGAGCCACACGCCAGCCACAGGCCGAGCAGGATCGGAGAAGCTCACCGGGCGTCGGCTCCCTAACGTTGGATGCATGGACCTCACACTTGCTCGCTGCTTCGTCCAGGTCACCGATGCCGATCTGCGCTGGCCTTCTACCGCGACGCGCTCGGCCTCGAGCTGCGCAACGACGTCGCCCGCGAGAACTTCCGCTGGATCACGGTCGGCTCCGCCTCCCAGCCCGGAGTCGAGATCGTCCTCACGAACTACCTGCAGGGCAGCCCCGCCGACAGCGAATTCGTTACCTCGCTGGTCGCCAAGGGAGCGATGAACGGCGTCCACTTCAACTCCGAGGACCTCGACGCCACGTTCGAGAAGATCCGGGCCTCGGGCACCGAGATCGTCCAAGAGCCCACCGACCAGCCCTGGGGCCCGCGCGACTGCGCCGTACGCGACCCATCCGGCAACCTGGTCCGCATCAACCAAATCCCCGCAGCACATTCCTGACCTACCGGTCCTGAGACGCGTCAACGGGTGGTCTCTCGGAGCCGATCGATGATCTTGTCGAGGTTCTTGACCTTGCCTGAAGCTGCCGGCCCGTAGGTAGCCAGGGTGTCGCGAAGCTCGGCGAAGGCGTCCAGCGCCGCCGTGGTCTGACCGATGGCGGCGAACATAAAGGCTCGTCGTACCTCCGGGGCATCCGTGCCTCCGACACCTCACCGAGTCGTCGCCACCGGGACTGCGGCGTCTGCCCGGCAAGGCACCTGATCGATCAGGGGCTCGACACCAGCCGCTAGCATTTCGGCGCATTCCCAGTGCACCGACGTACCCAGCCGTGAGGCGATCCGGCGAGCAACGCGTTCGCCAACCAGGACGTCGGTACTGGGGGACCTCACGAGCGGCGGGGATGGATGACGAACAGCACCGGAACAGGTATGGCCGGACACAGCGAAGATCAAGACTACGCCGAGCGGTCGTGGCACCTTGAGCGCCGCGGCAGCTATGCGCACACGGGCCGTCTCCTCCAGTGGAAAGGATCGACGCTGGTAGGCCTCACCCGTCGAGCCGGGCAGGTGATGCTGGCGGCGTGCGCGCTGGCGTTGGTGCCGGCGACCGCGGCCACCGCCGCCACCCCCGTGGTCAGCGCCTCGAAGGACCGCAGTGCCGGCGACGTCACCCTCGGGGCCGTGATCATCGTGGTCCTGCTCGTGCTGCTGTTCCTGGCCTACCGCGTCATCCGCGGGCGGATGCGCGGCTGACACGGCCGCGGCCGGCCGGAACGCTTCGTGCGTTCCGGTCGGCCGCGGCTGTGAGGCGAGGTGCTTACCGGTCAGCGGCTGTCCCAGCGGAGCTGGCCGTGGTAGCCGTGGTCGGTGGTGAGCTGCCGGTCCGGGTTGTCGGCGGCCTTGACGTTCGTCATGTAGATCTCGCGGTCGCCCGGGTTGTTCGGGTCACGGTTGGACGTGAAGGTCAGGATGCTGCTGCTTCCGGGCGCCCAGGCCGGGTCCTGGTCGTCGGCACCGGCCTCCTTGGTGATCACCGTGATGGCCTTCGTGTTGATGTCCATCACGTAGACCTCGAGCTGGTTGGGATCACCGTGGACCACCCGGCTGAACGCGAGCGACTTGCCGTCGGGCGACCAGGTCGGGTCGGCGTCGAGGTTGCCGGTCTTGGCGTTGTCCTCCTTGTTGAGCGGCTGTGCCTTGGCACCCGGCTGGACCGAGATGACCACCAGGAAGCCCCGGTCACCGCCGAACTCGTTCGACCAGTAGGCGATCCGCTCGCCGTCCGGCGACCACGACGGGTCGGACGCCTGCGGCGCCGTGTCCAGCTTGCGCACCGACGATCCGTCCATCGCAATGACGTACAGGCCGGGGACCGGCTGGCCGGTCTGGTCGGTGGTCGAGCGGATCACCACGAACCTGCCCTCGGGCGAGATCGACGGCCGGGCGTCCGGGGCGATCGAGATGTTCGCCGCCGGGCCGGAGGTGAACAGCTGGACCGGCGTGCCGGACCCGTCGGCGGCGACCGCCATCAGGGTGTTCTTGATTCCCCGGTCGATGTAGAAGATCGTCTGACGGTCCGGGCTGAGGGCCGGGAGCAGCAGGTCGTTGGGCCCGCTGATGACGTTCTTGAAGGTGGAGATCGTCGGCAGCCCGGGCGTCGCGTCATCCGGGTTCGGGACCTGCGCGGTGACGATGTGGTACTTCGGGTCGGTCCCGATCTTCTGCGCAAGGATCATGGTGTCCAGGCCCAGCGGGGTCGCCGACCGGGGCAGGAAGGCGCTCGGGTCGTTGCCGCCCTTGTCGTCGCTCTTCAGGACCATCGGCAGCACGGCGGCGAGCACCGCGATCACGACGACCGCGGCGGCGATGCCGAGGATGAGCGGCGTCCGGCGCCGGCGCTTCTCGGGCTGGGCGGGTACCGGCTGGCCCTGGTCCGGATACCCGTACGGCGGGGCGCCGCCGGGGGCCGCGTGCCGGCCGCCGGCCACCTGGGTGGCGATCTGGGTCGGGACGTAGTCGCCGTCGGCGGGCTGGCCGGGGCGGGTGGCGGCGAGGGTGGCGTAGTCGGCCTGCCCTGCGCCGTGGCCCGCGCCACGGGCGGACGGGACGGGCCCGGTGCCCGGCGCCGGCACCTTCCAGTCGGCGAGCACCTGGGTGACCGCCTGGTCCTGGTCACCGGTGTCACCCGCCTCGTCGCCGAGCAGCCGGTCCATCAGCTGGCTGGCGTTCGGCCGCTCGGACGGGTTCTTGCGCATCGCGTCCCAAACGATCGGGTGCAGCGATGGGTCGACGCCGTCGAGGCGCGGCTCGTCGTTCAGCGCCCGGAAGAGCAGGGCCTGCGCGCTTCCCGTACCGAACGGGTACTGGCCGGTGGCCGCGTAGGTGACCAGGCCGCCCCAGGCCCAGATGTCGGCCTTCGAGGTGATCGTATCGCCGCGGATCTGCTCCGGCGACATGAAGGCCGGGGTACCGAGCTGCTGCAGGTCGCCGGTCAGGCTGGTCACGGAGTCCAGCGCCCGCGCGATGCCGAAGTCGATGACGCGTGGGCCGAACGGGGAGAGGACCACGTTCGACGGCTTCAGGTCGCGGTGCACGATGCCTGCGGCGTGGATCGCGCGCAGCGCTGCGGCGACGCCGACGGCGAGCTGCTCGAGGTTCGCGTCCGCCAGCGGGCCGTTCTTGGCGACGAACGACTGCAGCGTCGGGCCCTCGATGAACTCGGTGACCAGATAGGGCTGCACGGCGTTCGGGTCGAAGTCCAGCACCTCGGCCGTGCAGACCCGGGCGACCCGGCGCGCGGTGGCCGCCTCCTGGCTGAACCGACTGCGGAACTGGGGGTCGTCGGCGACGTCGGACCGGACGACCTTGATGGCGACGAGCCGGCCGAGCTCCGACCGTCCCAGGTAGACGGTTCCCATGCCGCCCTGGCCGAGCTTGCCCAGCAGCGTGTAGGTACCCAGCATCCGCGGGTCGTTCTCACCCAGCGGCGTCGCGCGGCTACTGATGTTTGCCTCAGACGATGGCATCGGCTGCCCCTCTCTCCCCTAACCGACGCCGGCCACGCGACGGCCCAGAATAACGATCCGGTGCGGGCAGAATGCTACCGTCTGGCAATCTCTGGAATGACGGCCAATGGGCCCCTCGCGCCGTCATGGCTACGACAGTGGCGCACAGACGACACCCAGGCCGGCCGAAGAGCGCGGAGTTCCGGATTCCTGCGGATCCGCGAAGCGAGTCCAGAAGATCAGTAAGGGCCGGCAAAAGACCATAAGTCCGGCAAAGGACCGTAAGGTCCGTGATCCGCCTCGTAGCCGTCGGAACGTCACGCCGTCGAACATCACGCCGTCGGAACGCCGCGCCGGCGAAAAGCCCCATGAACACCGCCGGCTGCGGACCGCCCTCCGCGAGGAGGAGCGGTCCACCGCCGGCGGTGGCAGAGACTGGGCGCAGAGACTGGGTCAGGCGCTCGTGGGTGCCTTGGGACGTTTCTTGTTCGTCTTCGGGTCCATCCGCTTCAGCAGCCTCGAGGCGATGCCGATGAACACGACTCCGCCGAGGAGCCCGAGGCCGACGTCGGTCACGTACTGCTTCGCCGTGTGGTCGAAGAGCGCGTCCCGCTCGGGCGCCCGCGGGTTGACCGGCACCGAGCTGCCCGGGACCGGCTTCCCGTTCTTGGTCTCCGGACGCTTCAGGCCCGCCTTGGTGAGCAGGTTGAAGTCACCGACCGACGCCATGGCCGCGTAGCCCCACCGGGCCGGCGAGATGACCGCGACCTGCTGGAGGCCGGGTGTGCCCGACACCGGCACGATGCCGGCGCTGAACACCAGCTGGATCATCGTGACGACCACCATCAGCGGCATCGTCTTGTCGGCGTTGTCCACGAGGGCGGAGATCATCAGGCCGACCATGGCGGAGGCGAAGAGCACCACGAACACCGCGACCATGAATTCCAGCAGCGTGTTCACGAGCAGTGCGTCCGGTGGCAGCCGGGTGCCGATCGCGATGATCGTGAACGGGATCGCCTGCAACAGCGAGATGATCCCTAGCACGAGGACCTTGGAGCCCACGTAGGCGCCCCGCGAGAGACCGATCGCCCGTTCTCGGCGATAGATCTCGCGTTCCTTGACGATCTCGCGGATCGAGTTCGACATGCCCATGAAGCAGGCGCACAACACCATGATCAGGACGATCGTGGGTGCGTCCGAGTTGGGCGTGAAGTTGTCGTTCGTGTCCTTGAAGTCACCGCCGATGGCCAACGGGATCGCGCCGAGCACGAACGGCAGCGCGATCGACAATCGGAGGTAGCCCTTGTCGGACGCGATGACCGCGAATGTTCGTCGGGACAGCGTGATCAGCTGTTTGACGACCGACTGCTGCCGGATGCTGGGCAGCTCCTCCGGGGCCGGCCGCGCCGACGGCGCGGTGACCGCGGACGGGACGTAGTGCCGCGACTGGCGGAAGTTCGCCGCGGACTCGACACCCGGCGTCGCCTCCAGCCCCCGGAAGACCCGGGGGTAGTTGCGCTCCCCGAAGAACGGCAACGCGTCCTGCGGCGGGCCGAAGTAGGCGACGTAGCCGCCGGGGGCGAGCACGAGGACGTAGTCACACAGGTCGAGCTGCAGCACGGAGTGCGTGACGACGATGACCGTGCGGCCGTCGTCGGCCAGCTTGCGCAGCGACTCCATGACGTTGAGGTCCATGCCCGGGTCGAGACCGGAGGTCGGCTCGTCCAAGTAGAGCAGGGTCGGACGGGTGAGCAGCTCCAACGCGACCGAGGTCCGCTTGCGCTGACCACCGGACAGCCGGGAGACGACCGTGTTCGCGTGCTGGGTGAGGCCCAGCTCCGCGAGCACCTCGTCGATCCGGGCCCGGCGCTCGGTCGGCGTCACGTCCGGCGGGAACCGCAGCTCGGCACCCAGCTCGAGCGCCTTCCGCACGGTCAGCGACGTGTGCAGGATGTCGTCCTGCGGCACGTAGCCGATCCGGCGGCGCAGCTCGTCGTACTCGTCGTACAGGTCCCGGCCGGCGTAGCGGACGGTGCCCTTGTCCGCCGGGCGGAAGCCGGTGAGCGCGTTCAGCAGCGTCGACTTGCCGGCGCCCGACGGGCCGACGACGCCGAGCAGCGCCCGCCCGGGCAGCCGGAACGTCATGTCGTGCATGAGCTGCTTGCCGCCGCCGGGTGCCCAGACGTTGAGGCCGTCGGCCTCGAAGCTGACGTCGCCGGAGTCGACGTACTCGACGAGCTGGTTGCCCTCGAGCTGGAAGACGTGATGCCCGACGGCGATGACGTCGCCCTGGCCGACCCGGCCGCGCTGGACCCGCCGGCCGTTGAGGAACGAGCCGTTCGCCGAGTCGAGGTCGACGAGCTCGACGTTGTTGCCCCGGACGGAGACCTGGGCGTGGTGCCGGGAGGCGAGCAGGTCGGTGATGGTGATGTCGTTGTCGCGGCCGCGGCCGATCGTCATCGTGCCCTGGCGCAGTGGGTAGGTCTTGCTGCGCTCGTGCTCACGGTCGAGCCGGGTGTGCCCGCTCTGCTCCGCGCGGGCGTAGTCGTCTTCCTCGCGTTCCTCGCGGTAGCCGCCGGAGCGGCCGCCGTCCTGGTAGTCGTCGTTGCGGGTCGGCCGGGTCGGCCGGTTGGCGCCGGCCGAACGCGGCGGGATGTAGCCCGCCTGGTTCGGCAGCATGGTCTGCATGTCCTCGTCGCCGCCGTAGTCGTAGGGCGACCGCTGCGACGGGAACTCGGTGAGGATGACGACCTCGGGCCCGGTCGGGGTACCCAGCCGGAACCGGGTCTCGCCGTTGACCTCCACGGTCTGCAGCATCCGCTGGCCGCCGAGCCAGGTGCCGTTGGAGCTCACGTCCCGCACGGCCCAGCCGACGGGCGTCTCCTCGATCATGAGGTGCTGCCGGGAGACCCGGCTGTCCGCGATCACGTAGTCCGCGTTGCGGGCCCGACCGATGATGAACCGCGGCTGCCCGGTCGGCACGACGACCTGACCGGCCTCGCTGCTGATCCTTAGAACGGCCGTAGACACGTGGCTCCCCCTTCAGGACGGGACGCTGGCCGGGCTGCCCCGCCGAGCTCGCTTTGTCCGCCGACTGCCTGTCCGTCCCAGGCGGGCGCACCCGGAGCCCGGGAGCCCCCGGAAGCCCCGGACGGGTAGCGCGGCGGAGTCACTACCAGACAAACCTCGTCACGAAACGACCGATCTTGCGGCAGATCGTAGCGTCGCGCTCCCCCGCACACCCGAGCCGGGTGCCCACATGGGCCACTCGCCGGCCCGCTCACCGCCACGGCCCCGGAAAGCGGAGACCTGCTAGCACGCAATGGCCGAAGCCGGTCACGCACCGTGAGGCCGAGGACCTCACCAACCACCATCCGGATTCCGCTCCTCTACCTGGTGACCGGGCCGGCGCGTGCCCCCGGAGGGACGCGCGCGCTGCGTCGACGGTACCGATCCGTGGACTGGCCATCCGGATCGGACCGGTTCGAGCATCCTCTCCCCGGGAGACGAAGGCCCAGGTCTGTCGTTGACCTGACCTTGGTCCGCCACCGGAGCGTCCGCGCAGCCGCGGCGAACGCCGTGCCGGCTCGCCCCAACGACGACGCGGGCCCGGCGCCGCAACGACGCCGGACCCGCGGACGGTGCCGCCGCCCCTGGTAAGGACGGGCCTGCTACTTGCTGGCCGCCTGGGCCGGCAGCACGACATCCTTCGCGGAGGCCGTCACCGCCAGGCCGGTCGCGTTCGTGCCGGCGCTGACGATGGTCAGGTCGAACGGCAGGTTGTCCGGCAGCGGGAGCGGGACGGGCACCGCGGCGTTGGACAGCAGGCTGCCGAGGTTGAGGCCGCTGCTGCCGCCGAGGCCGCCCACCGAGCCGCCGACCTGGACGTCGGACGGGGTGATCTTGAGCTGGTTGTTCTCCACGGTGAAGGAGCCGACGCCGGTCAGCTGGACGTCGACCGTCGTCCCGAGGATCTTCTGCGTGTCCGAGCCGGTGATCTTCACCTGCTTGCCGCCGTTGATCGGGGCGAGCTGCCAGTGGAAAGGCTGGTCCTTGAGGAACGCGTTGATCTGGTCATAGGTGATCGACACGGTCGCCTCGACGTTGTCGACCGGAACCTTGCCGACCTTGTCGGTGATCGCGTCCCCAAGCGGGACGTGCACGCCCTTCAGATGCGCGTCCACGCCGGCGATCTTCGGGCCGTCCGCGGTCGTCGGGATGTTCTCCAGCGTGACGCCGATGTCCTTGAACTTGCCGAACAGGACCTGTGTGAGGAACGGGAAGCCGCCGAGGCTGACCTTCCGCACGATCGGCGGCTGCTGCCCGTCCTTCATGTTCTCGGCCACAGCCAGCTCGACCTTGTCGCGCATCACGCCGACGGCGATGTGCGCCGCGAACCGGTCTGCCGGGATGGCGAGCACCAGCAGGACCACGACCACGATGAGCGCGATCAGCCGCCCGCGCCTGCGCCGCCGCTTGGGCGGCTTCTCCTCGGTCGCGGCCGAGCCGGCGCCCGACTTGGCACCGCCGCCGGCGGCGCCGGCCGAGAAGCCGCCGGCCGTGTCCCGCCAGCCGCCGCTTTCGCGGGCCTGCTGCCAGCCGCCCGCGTCCTGCTCCTGGGGCCAGTTCGCCGCGGGACCGAACTCGGTGGGGGCGGCTGTGTCGATCACGGGGTCGTCACCGTACTGGTCACCGTACTGGTCGTAGCTCAACCGCTCGGTCGGCCGGCTGACGCCGCTGCCCTGACCCGACGACCGCCCGGCGGCGTCGCCGGCGCCGACCCGGCCGAGGTACTCGGTGGGCCGGTCCTGGCCCGCGCGTCCCTGAGGCCCCCGCGCGCCGTCGGGATGCGACGGCGACGGTGGCGACGGCGGCTGAGCGCGCCGGGTCGACGGAACCGGCGACGGGAACTCGCCCGGACGGGGCGTTGGGTAACGCTCGACCGGAATGCCCGGCTGCGAGGTGTAGCCGGCGCTCCCCGGGCCGTCGACACCGTAGGCGTCGCGCCGCGGCCGGATCGTCTCGTCAGCGCCAGGGCGGCCCGAATGGCCACCGGCTGCGCCCCCACGCCCGCCTGCCGGCTTGAACCAGTCCGCCGGCGGCGGCGGGCCGGCCGGCCGGAACGACTCGGCGGGCGGCGGCGGCGCACTCGGTGCACCCGGACGGTTCGGGCCCCTCCGTCCGCGGTCGTCGACGGAGTCGCGACGAACCCGGGCAACCTCACCGGGCTCGTACGCCTCGTCGTCTGTTGGGTTGTTCACGGGGTCATCTCCCATCAGGGACACGCCGACCCACGCGCGCGAGGACTTCCCCACCCCGTCGGCTCATCCCCCGGATGGTCGCACGTCCAGAGCCTTCCGGGAGCATGGAGGGGGCGATCGTTACCACGACGACGGTGTCCAGTTTCCGACGTTTCCGACCGTTGCCACCTCGCCGCTGTCCGCAGCCCGACGCCGGCGACCCGCGGGACAGCCGGCGACCGATCAGACCTCCAGCGGCAGGGTGGCGGCGGACCGGCGGGAGCCGGGCGGGGCGAGCCGGAAGACCGCGCCGCGCGGCGACGCGTACGCCTGCCAGAAATGGTCGGCGACCGCCTCCGGACGCAGCGGCCCGCCGGGGCCCACCTTGCCGTCCAGGATGACGGTGCGCATCCGGACGCCCTGGTCGGCGAGCGACGGGCTCACGGCGGCGGCCAGCGCCCCAAGCCCCGCCTTGCCAACCGCCAGCGCGAACCGCGCGGCGGGCGGCTCGGTGCGGCCACCGGCGACGGTCACCAGGATCGTCGCGCCGACCCGGTCGACCAGCAGCGGCGTGGCCGCCTGGACGGCGGTGAGCGCCCCGGTGACGTTGACGGCGAGCGTCTCGTTGAGCACGTCGGCGGGAACCGAGAACGCGCTGCCGCGAATCGACAGCTTGGCGTTGTACACGAGCACGGTCAGTCCGCCGAGGTCGGCGGCCAGCCCCTCGATCGCGGCGGTGAGGCCGGCCGGGTCGGTAACGTCGGCGACGACGCCGCGCATGGTCAGGCCGGCGCTGGCCAGCTCCCCGGTGAGCCGGCCCAGCGTGTCCGCCGAGCGGGCCACGACGCCGAGGCGGAAGCCCTCCCACCCGAACCGGGTGAGCAGCTCGGTGCCGAACGCTGCGCCGGGCCCGACGAGCACCAGGCCGCGCGTCGCTGGCGCGGGCGTCGGTGCTGGCGGCGGCCCGGGCACGACGGCGTCTGGCGTCGCCTCCACAGCCGACGTCTCCCGTGACATAGGTCCATCTTGAACCGTCCGCGCCGTGCCGTACTACGAGCCCGCCGAAAACTTGTTCGAACTCCCCCCGAAGGGAGGAAGCCGAACTACGTCAGTGGCCGGCGAGCTCGCGGGCCCGGCGGGCGCGGTCGAGCTCGGCCTGGGCGCGCAGCGGGGCCGACTTCCGGTAGTAGTAGATGATCGGCGGGAAGACGATCAGCGGCGGGATCGCCATCAACAGCGCGAAGATCACGACTGCCCCGATTACCACTTCGCACCCCTCTCGCGCCCCCGTCCCCGGGGGAAGATCCTGCGTCGTCCGCCCCGGCCGCATCCGGGTTCCCGGTCGGTTCCACCCCAGGGGAACCACCCGGTTCTACCGAATGTCGTAGGCGACGTCGTCAGCCTATCGATCCCGCGCCCGGCGCGTCGGGCGCCTCGGGCGCAGGCGGCCCGGCGACCGCGGAGCGCTCCGGCACGAGCACACCGGGGTTCAGGACGCCGGCCGGGTCGAGCGCCTGCTTGACGGCTCGCAGCACGGCGAGGCCGACCTCACCGATCTCCGCGGCGAGCCAGGGACGGTGGTCGGTGCCGACCGCGTGATGATGGGTGATCGTCCCACCGGCGGCGACGATGGCATCGCTCGCGGCTGCCTTCGCCTTGGCCCAGAGGTCCGCGCGGTCGTCGCTGTGGCCGGCGACCACGGTGAAGTACAGCGACGCGCCGGTCGGGTAGAGGTGCGAGACGTGGCAGAGGACCACCGCGGGAGTCCCGGCGGCGGCGTAGGCCTCGGCGAGCGCGTCCCGCACACCCGCATACAGGCCGGAAAGCCCCGACCAGAAGGTGGCCGTCTCCAACGTCTCGGCGAACATGCCGGCGTCGAGCAGGGCGTCACGCAGCCGGGGCCCGTGGAACCGCCCGCGTACCCAGTCGTCGCCGACCTCGGTGCCCAGCGGGCGCGCGCCACGGGCACGCAGCAGCTGGGCGAGATCGGCGGCGTGCCGGCGCACCCGCTCGGGCTCGCCCTCGTACCCGAGCACCGCATAGCACCCCGGCCCAGCGCCACCACCGTCGATGCCTTCGCCACCTGCGCCGCCCGCGCCCACGCCGTCGGTACCGACGGTGCCGTCGGCGCCCTCCCCGGTCGCCTCGCCGGCGCTGTGCGGCGTGGCGGCGCCCGCGGCCGTCTCCAGCTCGTCGGAGAGGCGGGCGACAGCCGGCAGCAGGTCACGCTGGGCGAGCTCGCGCAGGATGTCCAGCCCGGCGGTGAAGGTGTCGACCCGCCACCCCTCGTAGCGACGCACGGCCGGCAGCGGGCGCACCCGCACCCGCACCGCCGTGATCACCCCGAACGCGCCCTCCGAGCCGAGCACCAGCTGACGCAGATCGGGGCCGGCGGCCGACGCCGGCGCCCGGCCCAGCTCCCAGCCGCCGGCCGGGGTCGCCACCCGCAGCCCGACGACGACCGCGTCGAACCGCCCGTAGCCGCTGGACGCCTGCCCGCTGGAGCGGGTCGCGGCGAACCCGCCGATGGTCGCGTACTCCCAGGACTGGGGCACATGGCCGAGCGTGAGACCGTGCGCGGCCAGCAGCGCCTCGGCCGCCGGGCCGCGCAGCCCCGGCTCCAGCGTGGCGGTCAGCGAGACCGGGTCGACGTCGAGCAGCCGGTCCAGCCGGCGCAGGTCGAGCGCGACGACGGCGGCGAAGCCGGCCCGCCGGGGCGCGAGCCCGCCGACGACGGAGGTTCCCCCGCCGAACGGCACGACCGCGACCCGGTGCTCGGCGCAGATCGCGAGCACCGCGGCAACCTCGTCATGGCCGGCCGGCGTCAGCACCGCGTCCGGGGCGGCGGCGGCGTCGCCGGCGCGCAGCGCGAGCAGGTCGAGCGTGGACCGTCCCCGGCAGTGGCGGATCCGGATCTCCCGGTCGTCGCGGACGTGCTCGGTGCCGACGACGGCGGCCAGCCCGGCGCGCGCGGCGGCGGGCAGCGTGGACGGCGCGAGCTCGACGGCGTCGAGATCCACCGGCGGGCTCGGCAGCTCGGCGAAGCCGAGACCGTCGATCAGCAACGCCCGGACCGCCGCCGGCAGCTCCACCCGCTCCTGCGGCCCCGCCCATCCCCACCAGGCCGGGCCGCCGCCCGCACCGGGCTGCCCACTTGGCGACGGGTTCAGCTGCCCATTCGGCGCATCGCGTGGCTCGCTCACGGTCACAACTCTGCTCCGCACGGCGCGGCTGGCAACCCCGCCGCGCCCGGCGGCCACCAGTTCAGCCAGTCGGCCTGGCTGGCTCGGCCGGGCTGGCCCGGACCGGGGTGTGGCAAGGCTCACCAGGACGGTGTCCGCCCGGAAGCCCCGATTCCTCCGCCCGCGTCGTTGCAAGGTTGGGGTGGACGCTGCCTGGCCTACCGCGCAGGCTGGTCTCACGACGTCACTGGGCAGGTGACAGGGCACGTCATCCGGCGAGCCGCAGCGCGAGCCGGGTGCCGACGCCGCATCCCAGACGCCAGGCGCAGCAGAGGGAGAACGCGATGAACGGGGCCAGCCCCATCTCGTCGCCCCAGCCGGGCGGGTCGCTGTCGGCGGGGCGGCGCGAGCATGATCTCGCCCGCCTCGCCGCCGGCGAGGTCGTCGACCTGTTGGTCGTCGGCGGCGGGGTGACCGGCGCCGGCGTCGCGCTCGACGCCGCGAGCCGGGGGCTGACGGTGGCGCTCGTCGAGGCGCACGACCTCGCCTGGGGTACCAGCAGGTGGAGCTCGAAGCTCGTCCACGGCGGGCTGCGCTACCTGGCCAGCGGCGATCTGGGGCTCGCCATGGAGAGCGCGGCCGAGCGCGACATCCTGATGCGGCGGACGGCGCCGCACCTGGTCCACCCCATACCGATCATGGTTCCGCTGACGCCTGCCGTGCGGCCCGCCGACGCGGCGACGATGGCGGCGGGCCTGCGGGTCGCCGACCTGCTGCGCCGCGGCGCGCGCACCCCCAGCGCGACGCTGCCGCCGCCGCGGCGGCTCACAGCCGTCGAGACTCACCAGCTCGCGCCGGCGGTGCGCGAGGCGGGGCTGCGCGGCGGGCTGCTCTACTGGGACGGCCAGCTCATCGACGACGCCCGTCTCGTCGTCGCGCTCGCGCGCACGGCGGCGGCCTATGGGGCCCGGGTGCTGACCCGGCTGCGGGTCCGGACCCTCGACGGCGCCGAGGCGCTGGTCGAGGACGTCCTGACCGGCGCGACGTTCTCGCTGCGGGCGCGCACGGTCGTGAACGCGACGGGAGTCTGGGCGCCGACGCTCGCCCCCGAGGTGCGGCTGCGGCCGAGCCGCGGCACCCATCTGGTCGTCGCCGCCGGCGCCTTCGGCGCGACCCGCACCGCGCTGACCGTGCCGATGCCCGGCGAGCGCAACCGCTACGCGCTGGTCCTGCCACAGGACGACGGCCGGGTCTACGTCGGCCTCACCGACGTCACCGCGGACACCGTCGAGGACGTCCCGCGGCCGTCCGCCGCGGAGGTCGAGACGCTGCTCGGCGTCGTGTCCGGGGTGCTGGACGCACCGCTGGACCGCGCCGACGTGCTCGGCGCGTTCGCCGGGCTGCGCCCGCTGCTCGACCTGACGGATCACTCCGCCGGCGCCGCGAGCCGGGCGGCGGCCGTGGCCCAGCGGGTCGCGCACGCGCTGCGCGGCCGGTCCGCGCCTCCCAACACCGCTGCCGCCGCGACCGCCGCTGTGGCCGACGCTGGCGTGGTTGCCGGCGCCGCGCCGCCGCGCTCGCCGCGCACCGCGGACCTGTCACGCCGGCACGCCGTGCTCGTCGGGCCCGGCGGCGTCGTCACGGTGGTCGGCGGCAAGCTGACCACCTATCGCCGGATGGCACGCGACGCGGTGGATGTCGCCGTCGCGCACGCCGGCCTCGAGGCGGGGGCGTGCCGCACCGCCCGGCTGCCGCTGGTCGGCGCGGCACCACGTGACCAGCTCGCCGCTCTCGCCGCGCCGCGGCGGCTCGTCGAGCGGTATGGCACCGAGGCTCCGGCGGTGCTCGCCGAAGCGGGTGGCGACCCGGAGCTGCTCGCGCCCATCGCGGCCGGCACGGCGGTGACGGGCGCGGAGCTGCTGTTCGCGCTGCGACACGAGGGGGCCCTCGACGTCGGCGACCTGCTCGACCGACGCACCCGGATCGGGCTGGTGGCGGCGGACAGGGCCGCCGCCGAAACACGCGCGGCCCATCTGGTCGACCTGGTCGCCGCCAACCGCGTTTGACGTCCGTCTCCTGGCCGGCGGCAGGCAAGCAGCCGACCGATGGATCAGCGAGCCAGTGAACCGGCCAATGCGGGGCGGGGCGCCGGAGGCCAGGAGAGTTCGACAATCATGTTGCCTTCGTCGAGGTCGGCCCCGGTGACCAGCGCGCAGGTCCACGGCCAGCGCCCGGCGCCCGGCGAGACCACCGCGGGATAGGACACATAGCCCTCGCCGGTGGAACCCGCGCACAGCAGGGTCATCATCACCCGGCCGGGAGGTGTCACCCGCAGCGTCTCGCTCAGCAGGTCTACGAGCGCCTCCCGGACGTCGCCGGGAATCTCGGCGAGGTCGCCGTCGATCTGGAGGGTGATCATCGCGCCGCGTGCCTCGGCCGCGTCGATCGCCGTCTCCAGCTCGGCCAACGGGCCGGCGTGCCCGCCGGATCCGGAGAGCATCCGCCGCAGCGCCCGCGCCCGGCTCGCGCACAGCCGGCGGATCCGGTCGTCGCGCGGGTCGGCCGAGCCGTCCGCCACCGCACGCAGCAGCGGGAGCACGTCATGGTCCAGGCGGGCGAGCCGGCGGGCCCGGTCCCGGCGCACGACCGCGGCCGCTTCCTGGTTCGCGCCCAGCTCCGCTTCGCCGCGCGCCGCCTCGGTCGTCGTCTGGGCGGTCGCCCGCAGCACCGGCCCGGCGACCGTCGCCAGCAGCTGGATCGTCGTGATCCCGTAGAGGATCCCGAGCATCCGGACCAGATCGAGGGGTGCGGAGCCGATCCGGGGCACGCTGACCGCCAGCGTCACCGCGATCACCACCACCACGGCCGCCGCCCACTGCCGCGTCGGCCTGGACACCGTGATCGGCAGGAGCAGCAGCGGCGACACGAGGATCCCGGCCCAGTTGTAGATCCTGATCACCTCGCCGCCAGTAGTGATCGTCGCGCCGGCCAGGACGACCGCGACAGTGAAGGCGAGGGCGCCCAGTGCCTCAGCGCCGCTGAGCGCGCGATGGCAGATGAGGAAGATCAGCGAGACCGCACCGGCGGCGACGATCAGCCACAGCAGGATCGACGCGTACGAGGCCATCGGCGCCAGCAGGCCCAGCGACGGGTGCGAATGCTTACGGAACAGGACCGCCGGCACTCCCAGCAAGGCGATGCCGACGATGATCGCGATCCCGACGCCACGGCGGGAGGCCTGCTCGTAGTCTCGGCGCAGGTCGTCGCTGTCGGCGGAGCCGACAGCGACAGGCCGGGTCGCCTGCCAGTCGAGCTCGACGCGGGTGCCCTGCCCCGGGGCCGACGCAATCCGGGCCCAGCCGCCGACGTCAGCCATCCGGCCGTGCACCGAGCCGCTGATCCCGAGGTGGGCCTCGGTCTCGTCCCCGGCGACGACAGGAGTGACCACAGGAGTAGAGCCGGCCAGGCCGGCTCCGGCCGCGGCGGCCCGGGCGGCCGGGGGGTCGTAGCTGGCCGCGTCGAAGCCGACCCCGTCATCTCCGATCTCGACGCAGACCGCGTCGAGCCAGCGGACGATGCTGACGCGCGCCGCGGCGACGCCGGCATGCCGACGGACGTTGGTGAGCGCCTCGCGCAGGGCCGCGGCGAGCGCGGTCACCACCTCCGCGGGCAGCGGCTCGGCCCCGCGCAGGGCCTGCTGGGTGCCGCGCGGCCGCAGCGAGGTTCGCGACCACCGCCGTTCCCCGACGCGGGTGTGGCTCACCGTGACCGCCAGACCGTCGTCGGCCGCCTCCTCGACGACGGCGCGCACCTGGCGCGCGAGCTCGGCGTCCGAGTCGCCGTGGGCATCCTCGGCGCCGCCGGAACTCATCAGCAGTTCCTCGACCTGGGCGACAACGCGACCACAGCGCGCTCTGGCACGGACGAGCGCCACATCGGCGGGCACCACGTCCCCAAAATCCCCAGACACCATGCCCCCAGGCAGCATGCCCGCGGACGCCATGCCCGCGGACATCGCGTCAGCGGATGCCGCCCCGGCCGATGGTCGATCGGTCCCGGCACCGCCGCCGGGTGCGCGGGCCACGCCGCCGAGGCCGATGCCGGCGAGGGTGTTGAGCACCGTGTCATGCAGGAAGCGCTCGCTGGCCCTGGTCGCCTTGGCGCGCGTCTCGGCGACCAGCTCGGCCCGCGAGCGCGCGCCGACCGCGTCCAGCCACTCGTCGGCGCCCAATGCCACCCGCTGCAGCAACACCACGGCCTCGCGCACCGTGATTCCGACGAACAGGAGCAGGGCGGTCGACGTGAGGACCTGCGGCCGTTGGTTGAAGGCTGGCGCGAGATGGGCACCGGCGAGCAGCAGCAGCGCGACCAGCGAGAAGCGGGTACGCAGCGCGCAGGCGGCGCTCAGCCCGGCGAACATGACGGTGAGCCAGACCCACGAGCTGGGATCGCCCAGCGAGGGCCGGGCCACCGTCCACCGCGCCGTCAACCCGACGGTGATGCCGATGGCGATGTCGACATACACGATCGCGCGCGACGGCGCCCCTCTGGCGGTGACCGCAACGTAGACCAGGCACCAGGCCAGCACCAGCGCCGGGCCGATCAGGCGGGCGGGGTGCTCGCCGTACCAGTCGTGCCACCAGATCCCGACATAGCTGATGGTGAATGCCGCGACCAGGGCCCGCAGCACGGCCAGGCCGCGAAAGATCACGGTCGAGAACGTGTCAAGAGCGCGGGTCGTCATACCGTGCTTCCCCCCACCGCTTCGCCCGCTGACCACCGAGCGGCGTGGTCCTGTGCCTTCCTACGATGCCGCATCTGTCCCGTACATGTGGCGCCCGCCGCGGCTGTGTCGGTGTCTGCCGGCCCGGCCGGCGCGGGCCCGATACCGGCCACGACGGCGGGCCCCGTCGGCGTGGCCGGCCAGCGTGGCCAGTTGGCGTGGCCGGGGCCACGGCGGCCGGCGCCACGGCGGCCGGCGTGGCGGGAGCCGGCTCAGGCCGCGGGCACGTCGACGCGGCAGGTGAGCACGCGGGCTTCCCGGGTCGCGCGCCGCTCGTCGTCCAGGAACGAGCGGGCCGTGCAGACGAACAGGGTGTGCCCGTCGGCCCCGCCCAGCGCGCAGGCATAGGCGCTCTCGATGCCCGTGGACACCTCCGCGTCGACCTTCCCGCCCTCATGCACCCGCAGCACCCGGTTGTGGAAGGCGTCCGCGACCCAGATCGCGCCTTCGGCGTCGGCGCAGATGCCGTCCGCAGCCGCCGGCCGGTCGTCGGCCGGCAGGTCAGCGACCCGCAGGGCGCCGGAAGAAAGGTCGGCCCACGGCCGTCGGGCGGTCAGCGCGCCATCGGCGGCGACGTCGAACGCGGTCAGTCGATGACCAAACGTTTCGGCCACCACCAAGGTGCGCCGGCCGGCGGCGCCTCGCGGGAGGATGACCGCGCCGTTCGGGAACATCAGGTCCTTGGCGGCGACGCTGGCCGTACCGTCCGGGTCGACGCGGACGAGGACCGTCGGCCGCGGCTCCTCGCCGGACATCAGGTCGAAGCCGAAGTTGCCCGCGTAAGCGCGGCCGTGCTCGTCGACCACCAGGTCGTTGAGGCGGCCGCCGCAGAACGAGGCCAGGTCGGCGTGCGTGACGAGGCCGCCCGACGGCTCCTGGCGCAGCAGGCGCCGGTCGAGCATGGAGACGACGAGGAGCCGGCCGTCGGGCAGCCAGCCAAGGCCGGCCGGCTCGCCGGGCACCTGGGCCGCCACCTCGGCGGCGCCGCTGGCCGGGTCGACGGCGAGGACCTCGCCCAGGTACTGGTCCGACACCCACAGCCGGCCGTCGTGCCAGCGTGGGCCCTCCAGGAACGAGCGGCCGTCGAGCAGTACCGAAACGCCGGTGGGAGGCATCCGGATCTCCATCCGTCGAGGTGAGCGGCAGCGGGCGCGTGAGCCGGAGGCCGGAGGTCATAGGCCGGGGAGACGCGACAGGATCCTGGTCGCGCGACCGGCGGCCCGTGCCCTCGACATCCTGGGCGGCCCCGCCGCCAGCGCCGGCCGACGGATCCGAGGCCCACACCGTAGCGGCCACCCCCACCAGGCCGGCGGGAGCACCAGCGAGCCGATTTTCACTACCGACACGCAATGGTGAACCCAACCGTTCATCGCGGATTTCCCGGCGAGCGTTGGCGGGGTGGTGGTCAGACAGCGAGCATCGGTGCACTCGCCGCGTTTCGGAGGATGACCTGTGGAGTTGGACGCACCACCCGCCGCGATGGCCGCGCGACCGGACCTCGCCGTTGTGCTGCGGGAGTGGGGCAGGATCGGCTGCATCGGGTTCGGCGGCCCGCCGACGCACATCGCGCTGCTGCGGGCGCTGTGCGTGGACAAGCGCGGGTGGATGTCCCCCACCGAGTTCGAGGACGCGATCGCGGCCTGCAATCTGCTGCCCGGCCCGGCCTCCACCCAGCTGGCGATCTACTGCGGCCTGCGGGTCCGCGGCCGGGCGGGGGCAGTCGTCGGTGGGCTCGCCTTCATCTGCCCAGGCCTGATCGCGATCCTGGCGCTGGCCGTCGTGTTCCTCGCCGGGTCGCCGCCACGCTGGGTGCAGGCGGCCGGCGCAGGCGCGGGCGCTGCCGTCGCGGCGGTCGCGGTGCAGGCCGGCCTCGCGCTGGTGCCGGCCAGCTGGCAGCGGACCAGGGTCATCGGCCGGTTTGGCCGTTTCCGGTGGCCGGCCTACCTGGCCGCCGGGACGGTCGCGGCGGCAACCATCGGGCCCTGGCTGGTGCTGGTGTTGCTGGCCTGCGGCGGCGTCGAACTCATGACGTACCTCCGGCGGGCGACGCATCCGGCGGACGGCCACGAGGCCGAGAAGACCGAGGGGCCCGAGGGGCCCGAGGGGCCCGAGGGCGCCGAAGGAGCCGAAGGAGCCACGAGAACGGAAGCCGGCGGGGTCCGGAGGGCCTGGAAAGACCGCGGTCCGCACGGGCGGAGGCGTCGGCGGGCCGGGGGCTCGCGGGCCGTCTCACCGCTGCCGCTGCCGCTGCTGGCGAGCGCGGTGGCGGCGAGCACCGGCGGCCCGCTGGCACTGATCTGGGTCGCGTTCAAGGTCGGTGCGCTGTCCTACGGCGGCGGCTTCGTGATCATTCCGCTGATGCGGACGGACGCCGTCGACGGATACCACTGGATGACCGCCGGCCAGTTTCTCAACGCGGTCGCCCTGGGACAGATCACCCCAGGGCCGGTGGTCCATACCGTGACCGCGGTCGGTTACGCGGCCTTCGGGATCGGCGGCGGGCTGTTGGCCGCGGCGGTCGCCTTCGGCCCGTCGTTCGTGTTCGTGCTGACTGGCGGCCACCACTTCGATCGCCTGCGCGGTGAGCCCCGGGTGCGAGCCTTCCTCGACGGCGCCGGCCCGGCCGCGGCGGGCGCGATCTTCGGCTCGGCGGTGCCGCTCGCGCTCACTCTCGGTGAAGCGTGGCAGTACGCCGTGCTGGCGGGCTCGGCGGCGCTGCTGATCGCTGCCCGACGCGGCGTCGTTCTCTCGCTGGTCGCCGCCGCGGCGGCCGGCGTCATCCTCGTCGCCGTCGGCGCCCCGCTCCCCGGATAGCCAGACGTCCATGAGCCGAGACGAGCCGAGCCGAGGCGCCGTCGCGGCGTTGGCGTTGGCGTTGGCGTTGGCGCTGGCGCTGGCGCTGGCGCTGGCGCTGGCGCTGGCGCTGGCGCTGGTTAGCGGAGCCTAACCCTCCGTGAAGTTAGGGAATGTTAACCGGGTGGGTCGGAAGCTCCATGGACGGCGGTAACCTGCCTGCATGCCAGGGCGCACCACGACGACACGCGCCGAGGCGACTTCCCCCGATGACGGCTCCCAGGGCGGCCAAGTCGCCCATGACGCCTCCGGCGAGGGTCAGGGCGATGGTGCGCGCGCGGCGGGGGGGCACGCAGCCGCGCCGGGAGCGAGGCGGGAGCAGCTGCTGGCCGCCGCCGCGCGGCTGATGGCCGACCGCGGCTATCACGGCGTCAGCATCAACGACATCGGCGCAGCAGCCGGCGTCTCGGGTCCGGCGGTGTACAAGCACTTTCCCAGCAAGCAGGCCATCCTGACCGAGCTGCTGGTCGGGATCAGCGAACGGCTGCTGGCTGAGGGAACGACCAGGACCCAGGCGGCCGCGAACCCCGACGAGGCGCTGGACGCCCTGGTGCGCTGGCATGTGTCGTTCGCGCTCGGCTCACCCGAGCTGATCCGGCTCCAGGACCGCGACCTGGCCAGCATGGACGAGGCTGCGGCACGATCCGTCCGCCGGCTACAGCGCCGGTACGTGGAGATCTGGGTCTCCCAGCTGCGGGCGCGCAACTCGAAGATCGCCGAGGATGCCGCACGGGCCGCCGTTCATGCCACCTTCGGCCTGCTCAACTCGACCCCGTACAGCGCCGCCGGCGGTGCCGCCCGACTCGGCCGTGCCCGGATGGCCGACCTGCTGCACCGACTGGGCTTGGCCGCGCTGCACGCCGCCAACTGAGCCGCATCGCGAACCGCGCCGTCGCCGTCGACATCGACGGCGGCTTCGGGACCCTTACACCGGCGAATGCGATTGAGCGCTGAACGCAATCGACGATCAGCTGACTTGGTCGACACATTCGAAGTCCGCTGGCCGACGGCGCGGCCGTACCCGCTTGTTTCGACAACTTTGCCGACGGTCTTCCTGCGGTTCCCGCAGAGTCACCCAAGAAGCGTGCGCGAGCTTCAGGTTGTGACGTTCCTGACGCCCGGGCCCGCCGTCACGAACCGGCGTACTCGCGGCGCCGCTCCGACATAACTGCTGGTAAGGGGCACGTCGGCGATCAGCGACTCGCGAGGCGCCTCGACGAGCCGACCGCCCGGGGCCACGCGATTCAGCCGCCGCGGGCACATCACATTTCGCTCGCAGACACAAGTGATTGACCTCGAACGGTCGCCTCGGTACCAACTTAATCCACCGCTCCACCGACGTCGGAGGGGGGGCGGGCGAAGCAGTCGTCCGCCCCTCCTTATGGCAGTGCCGCCACTCGCCGGTGACGCGACGCGTCAAACGCCCTGGTCATGTCCTCGTCGGCAGAGTCGCCGAAACGTCCGGGTAACCGGCCGAGGGCATGACCGGGTTTTCGCTGGCGGAGGCACGCCGGGGGCAGAAACCCCCGGCGGCCCCGGCCCGCGTTCGCCTGCCCAGACGACGCCTGACCAGACAGAAAAATCGCCTGACCAGACAGACCGCCTGACCAGACGACCCCTCCCTCAGAGATCCTGACGCAGATCTTTGAGGAACCCGAGGGGCAGCCAGCCGCCGGCCCGCCAGAAGCATTTCCTCGCTCCCCTCGTTCACGGCGTCCGGCGCCGCGAACCGACCTTCCGTTGCCGCTCTCGGTATCCCGCCCGGCACGCCTCGTCAGCGTCCGGCAAAACCACCCCTGGAGGTTCTCTCATGTACCCGACACCAGGCTTGTCGGCGCTGTGCGCCGTCAGGCCACGACCACGGCGCCGCGCCTTGCCGCTATCCACGGTGACCGAGGCCGCGGCCGTCCGCATTCAGACCCTGTTCCCAGCCGACGATGACGCGGCCAGGCCAGGCGACCGCTTCTCGACACACCGCGGTGGCGGCACCAGGCACCGTGCAACCAGGCAGGTCCGCCGTAGCTCGGGCCGTCTCGGGGGCGGCGGCCGATCGGTCAGCTCGTGGGCGTCCCGGGCCGGCCTCGCCGGCTCGACCACCTGCCTGGTCGTCGGGCAGGCGGGCGCACGGGCAGGCGCGTGGAATGGCGCTTGGACAGGTCCGCGGCCGGTCTGGACCGGGCTCGGTGTGCGGTGAGGATCGGTGTGGCGCGCGAGACCGCGCCGGGCGAGCAGCGGGTGGCCCTGATCCCGCAGGAGGTCGACGGCCTGCGCAAGGCCGGTCATGAGGTGGTCGTCGAGACGGGTGCCGGCGAGGGTGCTGGATTCCCGGACGCCGCCTATGCGGAGCGCGGCGCGGCCGTCGGCACGGCGTCGGAGGTGATGGCCGCCGACGTGACACTGTTCGTGCGTGCGCCTGGCTCGGATCCGGCGATGGTGGATGAACTCGTCGGATGGCTGCGCCCAGGGCAGGTGATCGTCGGTCTGGCGGATCCGTTGGGGACGCCGGCGGCTGCGGCGGCGCTCGCGGAACGTGGTGTGACCAGCTTCGCGCTGGAGTTGCTGCCGCGGATTACCCGGGCGCAGGCGATGGACGTGTTGAGCTCGCAGGCGACGCTCGCGGGCTACAAAGCGGCGTTGCTGGCCGCCGGCCGGTTGAACAAGATCCTGCCAATGATGACGACGGCTGCCGGGACACTGCCGCCGGCGCGGGCGCTGGTGATCGGTGCGGGGGTCGCCGGTCTGCAGGCGATCGCGACGTGCAAGCGGCTGGGCGCGGTCGTCGCCGCGTATGACGTGCGCGCGGCGGCTGCCGAGCAGGCGCAGAGCGTCGGTGCGACCTTCGTCGACCTGGGTCTGGAGACGGACAGCGCCGAGACGGCGGGCGGCTACGCCAGTGCGCAGAGCGAGGAGTTCCTGCGCCGTCAGCGGGAGGCGCTCGGCAAGGTGGTCGCGGCACAGGATCTTGTGATCACGACGGCGCAGGTGCAGGGCAGGCGCGCGCCCGTGATCGTGACCGCCGAGATGGTCCGGGCGATGGCACCCGGTTCGGTCGTCGTCGACATCGCCGCCGCGCAGGGCGGTAACTGCGAGCTGTCGAGGCCGGACGAGGAAGTCGACGTCGACGGGGTGACAGTGCTCGCCCCGACGAACCTGCCGGCGACCGTGCCCGCGCACGCGAGCCGGCTGTACGCGAAGAACCTCACCAACTTCCTGAAGCTGCTTCTGGCCGACGGTGAGGTCCGGCTCGACCTGACGGACCCGATCATCGCCGACACGCTGGTCACCCACGGCGGCGAGGTCGTCTCGCCGCGGGTGCGTGCCCTGCTGGGCCTCGCGGACCTCGACGCCGCGACGGACGCCGCCGTGGACATCGCCGCGGATGTCACGACAGGCGAGATCGGCGCCGGCGCGGCCAGTGCGGCCGGCGAGTCGGTCGTCATTCCGACCAGGGCTGGGAGGTGAGGGCGATGTCTACCGCGATCGAGAGCGGACTGTACGTGTTCCTGCTGGCGAGCTTCGTCGGCTTCGAGGTGATCCGGCGGGTTCCGCCGCTGTTCCACACCCCGCTGATGTCGCTGACCAACGCCGTCGCCGGCATCTCGCTGGTCGGCAGCCTGGTGATCGCCGGCTCCGACCACGGCGCCGTGTCGACCCTGCTCGGCACGATCGCCGTCACCGCCTCCACGATCAACGTCGTCGGCGGGTTCCTGATCACTGACCGGATGCTGAAGATGTTCCGTCCGCGCGGCGCGGCCGGCAAGGGCGCGCCGGCCGGCGGGTCCGGTCCCAGCGCCGCCGACTGGCTGCGGGCCAGGTTCCGCAAGGACACAGCCGTCGCAGCTGCCGCAGCCGGCTCAACCGGCGCGGGCGGCGCGGGCGGCACAGGCGGCACAGGCGGCACAGGCGGCACAGGCGCGACCGGCGCCGCCGCCGCGACTGCTGGGGAGGCCGCTCGATGAACGACTACATCGTGCCGCTGTGCTATCTGGCCGCCGGTGGACTGTTCATCGTCGGTTTGAAGGGCATCACCCAGCCGAAGACGGCCCGGCGCGGCCTGCAGGCCGCCGAGCTGGGCATGCTGTTCGCGATCGTCGGCACCCTGATCAACAAAGAGATCGTCGACTTCACGTGGATCATCCTGGCGTTCGTCGTCGGGTCGGCCATCGGCGCGCTGATGGCGGTCTTCGTCCCGATGACGGCGATGCCGCAGCGGATCGCGCTCTCGCACGCCTTCGGCGCACTCGCGGCCGGGCTCGTCGGCACCGCCGAGTACTACAACCACCAGCCGGAGATCGGGTCGTTCACGATGACCGCGATCACGCTGGAGGTACTGCTCGGTTTCCTGACCTTCACCGGCAGCCTGATGGCCTTCGGCAAGCTCCAGGAGATCCTGCCGGGCCGCCCGCAGGTCTACCGCGGGCAGAACTGGGTGAACCTCGCGACGCTCGCCGTCGCGGCGGCGGCCGGGGTGTGGCTCGTCGTCGACCCGTCGAAGACGTTCCTGTTCCCGGTCATCGCCGTACTGGCGGCGGCGTTCGGCGTCATGCTGATCATCCCGATCGGCGGGGCGGACATGCCGACCGTCATCTCGCTGCTGAACTCCTACGCCGGCCTCTCGTCGGTCGCGATGGGTTTCGCCCTCGACAACAAGGCGCTCATCATCGCCGGCGCGCTCGACGGCTCCGCCGGCTTCCTCCTCTCGGTCATCATGTGCCGCGCGATGAACCGGTCGTTCTCGAACGTCCTGTTCGGTGCGTTCGGCGCAGCCGACACGTCCGCCGCGGCCAGCGGCGTCGTCGAGGATCGGCCGGTACGCAGCGCCTCCACCGAGGAGGCGGCGATGCTGCTGGAGACGGCCCGGTCGGTCATCATCGTGCCCGGCTACGGGCTCGCGGTCTCCCAGGCCCAGCACCGCATCCGGGAGCTTGCCGACGTGCTCACCCGCAACGGCGCCGAGGTCCGCTTCGCGATCCACCCGGTCGCCGGCCGAATGCCCGGCCACATGAACGTCCTGCTCGCCGAGGCGGACGTGCCCTACGACCAGATCCTCGACATGGACGAGATCAACGCCGATTTCGCCCAGACCGACGTCGCCCTCGTCGTCGGCGCGAACGACGTCACCAACCCGGCCGCCCGCACCGACAAGAACAGCCCCATCTACGGCATGCCGATCCTCGACGTCGACGCCGCTCGGACCGTCATGGTCGTCAAACGCGGCATGAAAGCCGGCTTCGCCGGCGTCGAGAACGAGCTCTACTTCCAGGACAAGACCCTCATGATCTTCGGCGACGCCAAGAAGGTCGCCGAAGGCCTCGTCCACGACCTCGAAGCCACCATCAAAGCCTGACGGCCCGGCCCACACCGTTGGGGTGGTTGCCGGGAACGGACGACGGCGTCCGCTCCCGGCACCGCCCCGTGGGCCCTCGGGCTGCCACCGTCGGCCCAGGGCCTACGCCTACCAGCCGGCCGGCCGCGACGCCTGCGTCAGGAGCGGAGAGCCAGCGCGGAGCCGCGGCGCCGGCCTCCCCGTGAACCAGGCTCGTCGTGGCCACACCAACACGCGGGTCGCACCTGGCCGCGGTGATGTGTGAAACGTCCTCACTGTTGCTCACGCGGGCCGGATCGTTGCCGGCTGGGCGGGTCCTGATGGCGGACGACCGCCCACAATTGACATGATCTGATCCCACGCACGCCAGCGGAAGGCCTGGCGGCCATCTCGGCAAAGCGGACTTCTGAAACCCGCCAGGGCTAGTAGCCCTCCGGGAAGTGGACCTGCGACTGTGATGAAGCGATGCAGTGGTCCCCCTCGGCCCGACGGCCCAGGGGGACCACTACCTGTCGAGACAGCGCAGGCCGGAGCGACTCGTCCTCGCGTCCGGCCAGTCCAGCCACAGAAGGGGCTGACATGGCCGTCCCAACCGTCGATGGTACCCGCGAGGAACGCTGGGAGATAGACATTCGCTGGCTCCGAGTCAGCGACGCGCCCGTCAAGATCAGCGCGAGGCGTCCCTGCTGGCACACTCTGATCTATTTCGGAGGCCTCGCCGGCGTGTGCCGCGCGACGCTGAGCCTCGTGGGCTCGCCGAACCTCACGGTCCTCTTCCTGGTCTACGGCGCCTGCATGATGCTCGCGCCCGTCCTGGGGAAGCTGCTGCCCAGCCGCGGCGAGCGGATCGCCCGGATCTGCAGCGGCAATCTCAGCCTGGCCGGCCTCGTCCTGTCCAACGTCGCGCCCGCGCTCGGCCGCCCGGCCCAGCACGCCGTCAGCAGCAGCGTGTCGCTGCTCGTCCCACTCGCCGCCGGCGGCCTGGTGCTCATGATCACCTGCGTCGGCGCGGTGATGTTCCGCTACTTCCCGAGCAGGACGCCCGAGCACCCGACGTGGCCATCCCGGCCGAGCCAGCGGGCCGGCGCCCCGGCCGGATCGGCGAAAGCGGACCAGCGGCGCGGCCGGCACGACGACCTCCCAAGCGAAGGATCATGAAATTGCCCGCCACGACCCAGCCCTTGAACCGCCGCCACAAGACCGCGCCGCCGCCGGCCGGCACTGGGCACACTGGGCACGCCGGTCAGGCAGGTCAGGCCGACCCCACCGGCCTCGTGAGCGCCATCGTGGAGAACGTAGCGCGCCTGCTTCCGGAGCAGGCACCGCTGACGTACTTCGTGCACCACAACACGCTGCACGCCTTCGAGTCGCTTCCGTTCCAGGAAGCCGTCACGCAGGCCGCCGAGGTGCTGGGCACGCAGCCCTTCCAGTCGGAGCGGCAGTTCGCCGAGCATCTACGCTCCGGGCGGATCCAGACGGACGACCTGCGGGCCGTGCTCGCCCCGCTGGACGAGGCTGACGGCGACGCCGAGATCCTGCCGGGCGGCCCCGCCCGCCGTGAGTTCCGGTTGCGCCGGCTCACCGCTCTGTTCGAGATCCCGCGCGGCACGGCCCTGCGCTGGACCCTGGACGAGACCGATGCTCTGCACGGGTTCCATCCATTGGTGAGCGAGGATCGGCGTGCCGACCTGATCCGCCAGGCGCGACGCCGGTCCGCCGTCGCGGTGCCGGACGACTCGCCCCCTGGCGGCGGTGACGCGGGACCGCTGCGACCCGGCCGGGGACGACGGGGCGCCGAAGACGCAGGCGCGTCCACCGGCTCGGCGGAGTTCGGTGAGCCGACGAGGCTGGAAGGCCAGCAGGAGCCGGAACGCACCTCATCCGCGCCGTTGGCGACCGATTCCAGGAACGGGCCGACAGGCCAGCTGCTCGCCGAGCTGTGGACCGCCCTGGAGTCCCAGCACCCGCCCGCGCGTCCGGCGGCGGCGCCCGCCCGCCGGCGAGACCAGATCCTGCGCCGCTTCGCGGTGGACACCGACGAGCTCGTCCACCCCGTGCTGATCCGTCTGTGCGCCGCCTTCCTCGACCAAGGCCTGGCTCTCTGGCCGATGCCGGACCGCGCCGACGGACTGCTGGTCGCGTTCCGCCAGCTGTTCGGCCTGGAGCGCCGCGCGCCGGGCCGGGTATGGCGCGGGCTCGACGCGCTGCTGCGCACGCAGCAGCGCGAAGGCTGGTCGGCGCACCGCACGGTGCTGTGGGCGCTGGAGGCCCTGGGGCTGCCGGAGTCCCGGTGGCCGGCGGCCATCCAGGCGAGCCTGCTGTCGCTGCGTGGCTGGGCCGGCATGGTCCGCCAGTTCGAGCTGCGGCCGGACCGCGTGCCGGTGCGGCCCTCCCCGGTCCGGCTGGTGGACTACCTGGCGGTGCAGCTGACCCTCGAGGCCGTCGCGACCGGGCACGCGCTGACCACCCGGCTGGGCGCGGGCGCCACGCCGGCCGACCTCGGCCCGCTCGACGGAACCGAGCCGGCGGGGCAGGGCGTCGGCGGTGGTGACCTGTCGCTGGTCTACGAGGCGTTCGTGCTCGCGCAGCTGATGGACGTCGACATCGAGCGGCTCACCGAGCCGCGCTGGGCGCGCGCGTGGCTGGACGCCGCGGCCGGCCTCGACGAGCCACGCCGCGGTGGCTGCTCCACCTCTCCTATGAGCGGCGCTACCGCACCACCGTGCTGGACGCGCTGTGCGCGCACAGCCGGCGCTCAGCCGGCGAACCGGCGCCGGCGGCCATCGACTTCCACGCGATGTTCTGCATGGACGAGCGCGAGGAGTCATTGCGTCGGCACCTGGAGGAGCGCCATCCCGCCGCCCGGACCTACGGCGCGGCAGGCTTCTTCGGGGTGGCGATGGCGTACGAAGGCCTCGACGACGTGCGCCCCCGGGCCCTGTGCCCGGTCACCGTCACGCCCCGGCACCTGGTGGTCGAGCGGGCCGTCGACGAGGTCGAGCACGCCTCGTACCGCCGCGCCCTCCGGCGCCACGGGATGGTGGGCCACACCCTGTCCACCGCCCGGGGCACCCTCGGCCGCGGCGCCGCGCTGACCGCGGTGACCGGGCTCGCCGCGGTGGTTCCGCTGGTCGGCCGATGCCTGTTTCCGCGCACGGCCGAACACTGGGCGCACCGCGTCAGGCACCGCACGGCGCCACGGCCGAGGACGCCGACCTGTCCGAGACGCTGCTGCGGGTCCTGAGCAGACATCCCGATGCTGTCACAGCGGAATTCAGCAGATGGGCGCTGGACTTCCGCTTCGCGCCGGATGGAAGCATCCGGCCGCTGCTGGCGGCGGCCGGCCGGGAGCGGACAACCTGACCCGGATCCGCCACACGCTGCGGACCGGCAAAGGCATCGTCGTCGACACGTCGCTGCTGGGCGCGGCCACCTGGGCGCCAGGCCCCGACCTGGCCTACGCATCGGTCACCGGCCGCACCTTCGGCGCGGACCGGCGCGGACCCGCGCGCCTGATCGGGGATCTGCGAAGCGGAGGCGGCGTAGCGTGGCTACCGTTCGGTAGTGCGATGGCTGGTGCCGTCGGGACGAGGATGGCTCACCGGCCGAAGGGACCGCCCGCCGGGCATGTCTCTCGCTGCCCGCCGTCCGCGCCAGGAGGAACGCGATGACCGCGACGACGCCCGCAGGCGCCTCCACCACCGGGACAACCACCCCAGCCGAAGCGACCGGGCCGGGACGCCGGCTCGACGCGCCGCTGCTGAAGCGACTGGTCTCGGGCGTGACCGCGACAGGCGAATCGATGACGGTCACAGCGCCTTTCACAGGCGAACCGCTGGTCTCGCTGCCGCTGTCGACGTCCGGCGACGTGCAGGCCGCCCTCGGTGCGGCACGGGCGGCGCAGGTGCTGTGGGCTGCGACGCCGGTCCGCGACCGGGCCGCCATCCTGGCGCGGCTGCACGATCTGGTCCTGCGTCGGCAGGACGAGGTGCTTGACATTCTGCAGTGGGAGACCGGCAAGGCCCGCGGGCACGCCTTCGAGGAAGTCCTCGAGGTCGCCGCCTGTGCCCTGCACTTCGCCCGCCGGGCGCCCCGGCTGCTCGCGCCGCACCGGCGGACCGGCGCCTTCCCCGTGTTGACCCGAGCCGTTGAGGCGCGCCGCCCCAAGGGCGTCGTCTGCGTGATCACCCCGTGGAACTACCCGCTCGCGCTGTCGGACGACGTCCTGCCGGCGTTGGTCGCAGGCAACGCCGTCGTCCAGAAGCCGGACACGCAGACGGCGCTGTCCGCCCTCTGGCTGCGCGAGCTGGCGGTTGAGGCCGGCCTGCCGCCCGCGCTGTGGCAGGTCGTGCTGGGCAGCAGGGACACCGTCGGCGAGCCGCTGATCGACGGTGCGGACTTCATCGCGTTCACCGGTTCGACGACCGCCGGCCGGTCGATCGCGGCGCGCGCCGGTGAGCGGCTGGTCGGATGCTCGCTGGAGCTCGGCGGGAAGAACCCGATGGTCGTGCTCGCCGACGCCGACCCGGCCAAGGCAGCCCGCGGCGCCGTTCGGGCCTGTTTCAACAACGCGGGCCAGCTGTGTGTCTCGATCGAACGGATCTACGTCGACAGCTCGGTCTACGACGCGTTCGTCAAGGCGTTCGTCGGTGAGGTCGACAAGCTGCGCCTCGGCGCCTCCCTCGACTACACGACCGACGTGGGGTCGCTGACCTACCAGCGCCAGCTCGACGCCGTCCGCGCGCACCTCGACGACGCGCTCGCCAAGGGTGCGACCCTGCTGGCCGGCGGGAAGCCACGTCCCGACCTGGGCCCGCTGTTCCACGAGCCGACGGTGCTCGCCGACGTCACACCCGACATGGCCCTTTACCGCGACGAGACGTTCGGGCCGGTCGTGGCCGTCTACCCGGTCGACGGTGACGACGCGGCCATCGCCGCGGCGAACGACTCCGAATACGGCCTGAACGCGAGCGTCTGGAGCCGCGACACCACCCACGCCCGCGAGGTCGCGGCGCGCATCGACGCCGGCACGGTGAACATCAACGAGGGCTACGCATCGGCCTACGGGTCGCAGGGCGCGCCCATGGGCGGCATGAAGGCCTCCGGTCTGGGCCGTCGCCACGGCGACGAGGGCCTGCTCAAGCTCACCGAACCCCAAACCGTCGCCAGCCAGCACCTACTCGGCTTCGATCCGCCCCGTTTCCTCGGCCAGGACCGCTACGCCACCGTCCTTACCCACACCCTCACCACCCTCAAGCGCCTCCGGATCCGCTAGGAGCCCGGGGCCCGGCCAGCCCCCGGCTGCTCTCAGGCATCCCCGTCCGGTGCTGGCGTCGTCCAGAGAGACGAGATCGGCGCCGCCCGCAGGCGAGGGCCGAACCGGATGACCTCGGGGCCGGCGTAGAGCACGTAGCCGGCCTGAAAACGGTCACCGATCTGCCCCTGCAGCCGACGCAACCCGCGGAAGTCCTCGGCGCGCACCGTCGCCGCAGCCTTTACCTCGACGCCTACGACCTCGCCGGACGACCTTTCCAGCACCGCATCGACCTCGTAGCGGTCACGGTCGCGATAGTGGAACAGCGAGACCCTTGCCTGCGCCCAGGTCAGCTGCCGCGCCAACTCCCCGAGCACGAAGTTCTCGATCAGAGGTCCAACGTTGGCTGTCGGGTAGGACGCCCGCCGCAACGACATGGACATCAGGTGACCTGCCAGCCCGGAGTCCACGAACATGACCTTCGGCGTTCCGACAGCCCGCGCCGTCAGGTTGTTGGACCAGGCCGGTATTCTCTCGATCACACAGGCCAGCTCCAGCGCCGCCAGATGTCGCCGCACCGTCGTGGCAGGCAGGGAGAGATCACTGCTCAGCCGGCCCGGAACCAGGAGCCCGCCGACGGCCCCGGCCAGGGCCTCGACAAGCTGACGCAACTCCGCCGTCCGTTCGATCTCGGAAATCTGCCGAATGTCACGTTCGATGAGATCCGAGATATAGGAGTCGAAGAACCTCGCCCGCCGGCGGGCGTCCACACGACGCACGGCCTCGGGAAACCCGCCTCGCAGCGCCAGTGCTATGTAGTCGGTGCGGCCCAGCGCGCCGCGCGCCAGAACCGGCTCGTCCGACTCGAACACGGCATCGACGAAACCATCGAAGCCGCCGCCGATCTCGCCCTGCGCCAGCGGCCAGAGCTCTACCGTCTCCGACCGGCCAGGAAGAATGTCCGGGATCCCCTTCAGTCCCCACAGCCGCGCCGAACCGGTAAGCAGGAAACGACCAGGCCTCGGGTCTCGGTCGACCTTATGTTTGATGGCCAGCAGGAGGTCTGGTGCCCGCTGGATCTCGTCAATGACCAGCAGGCCCGCGAAGTCGACGAAGCTGGCCGGGTCGGCAGCGGCGGCGGTCCTCGTCAGGTCGTCATCCAGGTAGTAGGTCCGCGTGTCGTCACGAGCGTCAACCATGATCTCGGCAAGCGTGCTCTTGCCAACCTGCCGTGCTCCGTTGATGACAACGACACGCGTGTCAGCGAGCGCCGCTGACACCATCGCGGCCGCATGCCTCGGATAGAGGTCAAGACTTCGCTGCCCTGGCGTCGCCACTACACGTTCTCCTCAGCGAGGGCCCACCGCTCCGGGAGCCCCGCAGCGATCATGACGTGATCTATAGATGGCCGCGGGAGCGGACATGGCCGCCCACAGGCCCGACGCGGTCAGCCTGCCGCTTTGATCACGGTCGAACTGCCGACATGATCACGGTCAGTCTGCCGAATACTACACGGTCAGTCTGCCGCTTTGATCACGGTCGAACTGCCGACATGATCACGGTCAGTCTGCCGAATACTACACGGTCAGTCTGCCGCTTTGATCACGGTCGAACTGCCGTCATGATCACGGTCAGTCTGCCGCAGGGCAAGCGGGCGGCGGGTGGTCGTGGCCGGGCGGTCGTGAGCGAACATGCGTCAGGGGGCGAGGTCATCCATGGCGCGGTAGAGGCGTTCTTCGGAGACGGGGTAGGGGGTGCGCAGCGTCTGGGCGAAGAGGCTGACGCGCAGCTCCTCGATCATCCAGCGGATGTGCAGGAGCTCGGGGCCCGGCGGAGTACCCGGCGGGAGGAGGTCCGTGGCCAGCTCGTCGTAGGCGGCGCGGACACGGGTGATCTTGGCAAGCTTGGGCTGTTCGCCGGCCGCCTCGGCGGGGAGGCGGTCCAGGCGGCGCAGGGCGCCGGTCAGGTAGCGAGCCAGGTCCTCGAGGCGGTCGGCGCCGGTGGCCGTGATGAAGCCCGGGTAGACGAGCGCGGCGAGCTGGCGGCGCAGGTCGTCGAGGCTTGCGGTGAGCGCCGGCGTGGGCTTGGGCCTGACGGCCGTCTGCGTCCGGCTACCGCCACCGCCCTGGGCGGCGGCGAACGCGGCGGACAGCGACCGCAGGTCGGTCACCTGGACGGGACGACGGCCACCTGCCGGCTGGCCGACGGGCGAGCCGCCTGCCAGCGACTCCGTACGCGTGCTCACGTCGTGGGCGATGGTGAGGATCCGTTCGACTGCTCGGACGACGGCAAGGGAGCGCTCGGGCAGCTCGGCGCGCACGGCGTCGCGTAGCCGCTCGAACGCGGCCTCGTCCCACACCGGGCCCCCGGACTCGGCGATCAACACGTCGGCGGCCGCGGCGACCGCGTCATCGAGCAGATCACCGATGCTCGCGTGCGGATGGTGGCGCAAGGCGAGCTTCGACGCGTTCGAGAGCTGGGTGTTGATGTACCGAACCGGAGACGGCACCGACGCCAGCAGCAGCGCCCGAATGCCCACGGGATGGGCGCGCGTCTGCTCGGCCTCGGTCGCCAGTACTCGCAGCGCCGCGCCGCTGCCGGATGGCTCGGCCACCAGCGCCGGGTAACCGCGCACCACGTGGCGGCCAGACTGACGCTCGACGGTGCGCGGAATCGCGCCAAGGTCGCCCCAGCTGGTCAGACTGGCGCGTTCCAGGTTTCCGCCGGCAGCCGACACCGCCGCGGTGAGTTTCGGCGCGAGTTGGCGCTTGAGCTCGTCGAGATCCTTGCCCTCGGCCAGCGTCCCCGACGGCTGCCCGCCCTGTCCGTCACGCCCGTCACGGCTGTCACGCCCGTCACGGCTGTCACGCCCGTCACGGCTGTCACGGCTGTCACGGCTGTCACGGCTGCCCTGACTGTCGCGCTGCCCGTCGCGTCGTTTCTTGCCGTCGTAGACGCGGAACGTGATTCGCAGATGTGGTGGCAGCCGAGTGAGGTCCCAGTCCGTACGAGAGACCGTCGCACCGCCGCCGATCCGGTTCAGCTCGCGTTCGACGACGGCGAGCAGCGGACCGTCGGCCGGGCCGACGCGTTCCAGCACGGCGCGCGCGTAGTTCGGCGCGGGGACGAAGCTGCGCCGCAGCGCCTTCGGCAGCGAGCGGATCAGCTCGGTGACGAGGTCCTCGCGCAGCCCGGGCACCTGCCAGTCGAAACCGTCCCGCTCGACCTGGTTGAGGATCGCGAGCGGGATGTGCGCGGTCACGCCGTCGGCGGCCGAGCCGGGCTCGAACTGGTAGCTCAGCGCGATCTGGTGCTTCCCGTCGGGGCCTGCTGGCCAGAAGTCCGGGAAGTCGTCGGCGCTGACTGCCTGCACACCCGCGTTGACCAGCATTTCCCGGTCGAAGGTGAGCAGGTCTGGGGTGTGTGGACGGGTCTTCTTCCACCAGGAGTCGAAATGGCGGCCCGAGACGACGTCCGCGGGGATGCGGGCGTCGTAGAAGTCGAAGATCACCTGATCGTCGACGACGATGTTGCGGCGGCGGGCGCGATGCTCCAGCTCCTCCGCGTCGGCGAGCAGCCGCTGGTTCTCGACGAAGAACGGGTGCCGGGTCTCCCAGTCGCCCTCGACGAGGGCATGTCGGATGAACAGCTCCCGGCACAGGGCAGGGTCGATCGCGCCGTAGTTCACCGTCCGGGCGGCCACGATCGGCACGCCGTACAGCGTCACCTTCTCGGCGGCGAGGACGGCGGCCGCTCGCCGCGACCAGTGCGGCTCGCTGTAGGACCGGCGGACCAGGTGCACGGCCAGCGGCTCGACCCATTCCGGCTCGATCCTCGCCGCGATCCGGCCCCACAGCCGGGACGTCTCGACCAGCTCGGCGGCGACGACCCACCGCGGCGGTTTCTTGAACAAAGCCGAGCCGGGGAAGACCGCGAACCGGGCGCCCCGGGCGCCGGCGTAGTCCCGTTTCTCCGGGTCGAACAGACCGATGTGCGACAGCAGGCCGGTGAGCAGCGCGGTGTGCACCTGCTGCGGGCTCGCCGGGGTGGCGTTCGTCGACAGGCCGAGCTGACGGGCCGACTGGCGCAGCTGGCTGTGGACGTCCTGCCATTCCCGCACCCGCAGGTAATGCAGGAACTCGGCCCGGCACAGCCTGCGGAACTGGTTCGACGAAAGCTCGCCGGCTTTCTCCCGCAGGTAGTTCCACAGGTTCAGGTAACCGAGGAAGTCCGACGTCGGCTCGGTGAACCGGGCGTGTTTCTCCGCCGCCGCCTGTTGCGCGTCGGCCGGGCGCTCACGCACGTCCCCGACGGCCAGGGCCGCCGTGATGACCAGCATCTCGGCGAGGGCGCCCTGTTCCTCGGCCGCGAGGATCATGCGGGCCAGCCGGGGGTCGATCGGCAGCCGAGCGAGCCGGCGCCCGAGCTGCGTCAGCCTCGGCGTGCGGTCGCCCCCGTGCCCTGCCTCGCTGCCGCCCAGCCGGGCCCTGCCGTCCGAGCCCGCCCCGCCGCCCGCGCCCGCCACGCCGCCCGCGCCCGCCACGGCAGCCACACCGGCCTCGCCAGCCGGTTCACCGGTGGGTTCGGCGGTGCCGCGGGCCGCGGACGTGCCGCTTCCGGCGTCCCCGGTTGCCTTCGTCGACGCGGGCCGCAGCCGCGGGGACTCGAACGCGCCCAGCTCGTGAAGCAGCGCCAAGCCGTCGGTGACCTGACGGGGGTCGGGCGGGTCGAGGAACGGGAAGTCGGCCACCTCGCCGAGGCCCAGCGACGACATCGAGAGGATCACCGATGCCAGGTTGGTGCGCAGGATCTCCGGGTCGGTGTACTCGGGCCGGGCTTCGAAGTCGTCTTCCGCGTAGAGGCGGATGCAGATGCCGTCCGAGGTCCGTCCGCAGCGTCCTGCCCGCTGGTTCGCGGACGCCCGCGACACCGGCTCGATGGGCAGCCGCTGGACCTTCAGGCGGTGGCTGTACCGGGAGATCCTGGCCGTACCGGCGTCGATGACGTACTTGATGCCCGGAACGGTCAGCGAGGTCTCAGCGACGTTCGTCGCGAGGACGATCCGCCGGCCCTTGTGCGGCTGAAACACCCGATGCTGCTCGGCGGTGGATAGCCGCGCGTATAGCGGCAGGATCTCCCGGGGCAGCAGCTCCTTGCTCGGCCGACGAGCCAGCGCGTCCGCGGTGTCGCGGATCTCCCGCTCACCGGACAGGAACACGAGGACGTCGCCGAGCCCCTCGGCCGACAGTTCATCGACGGCATCGCAGATCGCGGTGACGACATCCCGGTCGGGATCGGCATCCGGGTCGTCCGGGTCGACCACCGGCCGGTAGCGAACCTCGACCGGATAGGTCCGGCCGGACACCTCGATGATCGGCGCGTCGCCGAAATGCCGGGAGAACCGCTCGGTCTCGATCGTCGCCGACGTGATGACGACCTTCAGGTCGGGCCGGCGCGGCAGGATCCGATGCAGGTAGCCAAGAATGAAGTCGATGTTGAGGCTGCGCTCGTGCGCCTCGTCGATGATCAGCGTGTCGTACTGGCGCAGCAGCCGGTCCGTGCCCAGCTCGGCGAGCAGGATGCCGTCGGTCATCAGCTTGACGAGCGTGTCCTCGCCGACCTGGTCGTTGAACCGCACCTGGTAGCCGATGATCCCGCCAAGGCTGCCCGCGCCCGTTTCCTCGGCGATCCGGTCGGCGACCGTCCTGGCAGCCAGCCGACGCGGCTGAGTGTGCCCGATCATCCCGGTGACGCCCCGGCCAAGCTCGAGACAGATCTTCGGAATCTGCGTCGTCTTGCCCGAGCCGGTCTCGCCGGCCACGATCACGACTTGGTTGTCACGGATTGCCGCGAGGATCTCGTCCTTGCGCTGGCTGACGGGCAGCTCGGGCGGGTATTTGAGGGCGGGCACGGCCTCGCGGCGCAGCGCGACCCGAATTTCCGCCGTCTCGACCTCGCCGGTGATCTCGCTGGCCGCGCGCGCCCGCGCGTCGGCGTCCGGATCGTGGCGGATGGCGTCGAGCCGGCGGGCCAGCCGGTGCCCGTCGCGCGGCATCAGCGCGGGCAGCCGTGCCGACAGCCCCGCGAGCCGCGCCCGCTCCGCCGCTCCCAGCTCGATGGGCTGAGCCGATGATCCGCCCGGCCGTCGGCGACGCACAGCGCGCCGAGAGCTGGGTTTGGGGTCGCCAGACCCGCCAGCCGGTCCGCCAGCTGTCTGGTCAGCGTCGAGAGACATCACAGCGCGAGAAGATCCAGGAGGTAGTAGTAACAGCAAGCCGAGCCGCCGCTTCGCCTACATCGGTCGATACGCGCCCCGACGGTGTTCGATACGAAGGACGACAACCTCTCGGGCAGAATCATTAATCCTGTACAGCGGTCGGTACGTACCCCGACGCGCCGCCCAGACCCCCTCGAGATCGAAACGGAGTGGCTTACCAACTCGCTGAGGCGCCTGCACCAGCGCCGTCGTAAGAAAACTCGACGACGGCGGAGGCTACCGCCTCGGGGAGGGTCCTGGTGGCGGCGCGCCGCGCGGGTGGATCGAGTACCAGCTCATACTCGTTCATCTAAGAAGATCGCGTACGGTGTCGATACCACGAACAACATCGCCGTGGGCGTACGCCTCGTCAGCCTCGCGAATGTCGGCGAACGTCTCCGGGTCACGCGTCTCCGGGTCACGCAGGGCGTCGATCGTCTCCTCGAGTTCGGCGAGGTCATCGGGACTGATCAGCACAGCGGCGGCATGGCCGTTGCGGGTCAGCACGATTCGCTCATGCGGGTGCTCGACTCGGTCGACGAACGCCGAAAGATGATCGCGCGCGGCCCACAGCGGCTCCATCGTCGCCATGGCCACAATCGTGGCCACGGCCTCGCTCCGCTGTCCAGCCATTAAGCAGAGAGGGCGCCAGCGCCGCGCAGCGGGCGCTGGCGCCCTTACCCCTAGCGCCCCCCGGCGCCGGACGTGGCCGGCTCGGGCTGCTTCTCTCTGGTCACCGTCGCGGGCCGGGCCGGGCTGGGGACGAAGGCCGTGGGGCGGTTCCCGCGCCAGGACGGCCGGGCGTCCGGGTCCGGCGGGAGCGACGGCGAGAACTCTTCACCGAGGCGGGTGATCGCCGTCCTGGCGAAGATCTGCTGCTCCGTCACGGTCCGCTCCGAGCGGCCCCGGCCGACGAAGCTGACAGCCCAGTGCAGCAGCGTCGTCACCCGGTGCTTGAAGCCGATGATGTAGACGAGGTGCACCGCCAGCCACATCAGCCACGCCACGAAACCGGTGAGCTTGAGCCGGCCGATGCTGGCGACCGCGCTGAACCGCGAGATCGTCGCCATGCTGCCCTTGTCGTGGTACTTGAACAGCCTGCCGGACGTGCGGCCCTCGATCCGGGCCCGGATGTCGCGGGCGGCGTGCCGGCCGCCCTGAATGGCGACCTGCGCGACACCCGGCAGCCGGTTCAGCGACATCATGTCGCCGATGACGTACACCTCCGGGTGCCCCGGCAGGGTGAGGTCCGGCTCGACCTCGACCCGGCCGGCCCGGTCGAGCCCGGCACCGCTCTGCTCGGCGAGCTGCCTGCCCAGCGGGCTGGCCTGTACGCCGGCCGCCCACACCTTGCAGACCGACTCGATCCGCCGCGTGGCGCCGTCGGCCTGCTTGACGTCGATGCCGGTCGCGTCGACGCCGGTCACCATCGCGCCGAGCTGGACCTCCACTCCGAGCTTCCGCAGCCGCGCCGAGGCGTAGTCGCCGAGCTTGTCACCGAACGCCGGAAGCACGGCCGGGGCGGCGTCGAGCAGGACAATCCGCGCCTTGCTCGGGTCGATGTTGCGGAAATCCTTTCGCAACGTCCGGTGTGCGAGCTCGGCGATCTGGCCGGCCATCTCCACACCGGTCGGCCCGGCGCCGACGACGACGAAAGTGAGCAGCCGCTCAATGTCCGCCTCGTCCGTGGACGCCTCCGCCAGCTCGAACATGCCGAGAATCCGACCGCGCAGCTCGAGGGCGTCGTCGACGCTCTTCATCCCGGGAGCGTGCTCGGCGAAGTGGTCGTTGCCGAAATACGACTGCCCGGCGCCGGCCGCGACGATCAGGCTGTCGTAGTGATGGACGGTGGTACGCCCGACCAGCTCCGAGGTGACGGTCCGCGCCTCGAGGTCGATGTTGGTGACCTCGCCGAGCACGACCCGGGCGTTGCGCTGCCTGCGCAGCACCTCGCGGGTCGACGGGGCGATCTCGCCCTCCGAGAGGATCCCGGTCGCGACCTGGTAGAGCAGCGGCTGAAAAAGGTGGTGGGACGTCTTCGCGACGATCGTGACGTCAGCCCAGGCACTGCGCAGCGCCTGGGCGGCGAACAGTCCGCCGAACCCGGAGCCGACGACCAGGACTCGATGCCGGTAGACACCACCCCCGCTCTCATCGACACGGGGTTTACTGGGGGCACTAGTGTTCGCGGTCACAATTCCTCTCCACTCATCCACTGCGGCGAGCGCGGTTTTCCGTTCCACACAACCATCCCACAAGAACACCGAAGAGTGACCGGCGTTCTGGAGTGAGCTTCAACCCGTAAGCAGCCCCCATACCGCCGGCGGCGCTGTCACCGAAATCACACGTGACAAGATGTCGGCCGTATCACGAACTCCGCGGCCCGACCGCCTCATCCGCGGCCCGCCGCCGCCACCCGAAGGTGCCGTCAGCGCCGCGGAAACTCACGGCATTTACACACATTTCAAGGACGTCGCGACCGCGACTATTCCTGACACTCGGGTCAGGCGCCCTCGACACGCACGACGCGCTCGACCCGCTCGATGCCCCCCGACACGCTCGGCGCCCCCGACACGCTCGACGCGCGTGTCCGACCCACCGACGGACAAGGCGGGTCTACGCGACGGGGAAGCCGACGGCAGCGAACGAGTCGACGTGTGGGTAGGCGCCGAGCTCCTCGACGTAGGGCTCACCGGGACGGGCCACGCCGATCGCGGTCCAGCCTGCGGCAGCCGCCGCGTCCAGCTCGCTCGGGCGATCGGTGAGGAAGACGAGACGGCCTGGCTCCAGGCCGAGGACGTCGGCTATCCGCAGATAGGAGGCCGCATCGCTCTTCGCGCCCGCGTTCTCGATGTCGAAGTATCCCGACAGCAGCCGCCCGAGATCGTGAACCTTACCCGGCGCCGCCTGGCCACCGCGTCCGGCCCCGGTCCCAGCGGCGGCGGTCCCAGTGACTGCGGTCCCAGCGGCGGCCGCCGTGCCGCCAATGGCTGGCGCCCAGTCCAGCGACGTCACAGCTCGGCCGAACCAGGCCCGCTGGGCGGCGACCGAGCCCGACGAGTAGACGGCGAGCCGAATCCCGGCAGCGTGCCAACGCGAAAGCGCCGGCTCCACGTCCGGGAAGACCACCCCGGTCAGCTCGCCGGCCGCGAACCCGGCCGCCCAGATCTGCCCCTGCAGCACCTTGAGCGGACCGACCTTCGCGTCCCGCGCGAGCCAGTCGTCCAGCACCGCAACGACCCGCTCAAGACCGGCGTCGGGCTCCCCGGTCAGCTCGCGAACCTGGGCGACGGCCTGGCGCACCTGAACGTCATCCGCGTGCGTCCGCAGCCAGCCCGCCATCCGGGCCTTCGCGTACGGGTAGAGCGTGCCGACGACGGCCTCGGTGGGGCTGGCCGTGCCTTCGATGTCGACGACGATCGCCGCCGGGGCTGGGCCGCCCGTCACGTGCCCGCCGCGACCGGGCCGCCGCGGACGAGCGTGTCGAAGTCGGGGAACCGGGTGGCGATGTCGCTGCCGGTGAAGTCACCGACCCAGCCGTCGGGGTCGCGGAAGAACCGGATCGCGGTGAACGACGGCGTCGTCCCCATGTCGAACCAGTGGGTCGTCCCAGCGGGCACGGCCAGCAGGTCGCCGGCCTCGCACAGCACCGCGTGCACCTCCTCGCCCCGGGCCGAGTCTCGGGTGTGCAGGTAGAAGACGCCCCGGCCTGCGGCGAAGAAGCGGACCTCGTCGTCGGCGTGGGTGTGCTCGGCGAGGAACTTCGCCCGGGCCGCGGCCGCCGTCGCCGTGAAGCTGGGCGCGCCGGTCGGGTGCAACGCGGCCACGTCGACCTGGACGAAGCCCTCGGTCTCGACGACCTGCGCGATCTTGTCGCCGTAGGCGGCGAGGACGTCCTCGGCTGGCGCGTCCGGCCGCAGGTCGGCCGCCAGCGGCCAGCGCTCGAACCGGAAACCGAGCCCACCGAGCACGGAGCCGATCACCGCGGCGTCGGCGGTCGCCAGGGCAACCGTCGCCGGGTCGTGGGCCGGCCAGCTGGTCAGAACCGTCATCCGTGCCTCCTCGGTCCCTCCTCGGTCCGAGCGGTCAGCGCGGCCGGCGAAATCAACGTGGTCAGAGTGGTCAGCGTGGTCAGCGCCACCGCCCTGTGGACAGGAACTCACCGCCGAGCACGACCCCGCCGATCGTCCGGCCGACCGAAAACCGAAGTCAAGGCGCCGGCGACATCAGGAGACTTCGTGACAACAGCGTGGCTCGGGCGCTACTCGCTTGACCAGGACCGGAAACGATCCGCATAGTGCCGGCATGTCGGAGCCGCCAGATCCGGACCAGTGTGCGTCCGCCGCGCCGGCCGACCCGAGCTGGCCCCCGCCGCGGACCGCGTCGCGCCCACCGCACCGTTGGCCCCCACCGCCGCCCGTCCGTCCCAGAGCTCCCGGCCCTCCCACGGCTGCAACTCGGCCAGCGGCTGCCATGCCGTCGGCGACCGCGTTTCCGCCAACTGCGGCGATTCCGCCTGCTGCTGCCGAGCCGTTCGCGGCGCAGCAGCAGGAGCCGCCGCTGCCCTCGCCACCGTCGGCTCTCTCGCCACCTTCGGCTCCCTCACCACCGCCGTCGGCCCAGCGCCGGCCGCGGCCGGACTCGCCACGGACCCAGCCGGCGGCGCGGCGGACGACGTCGGCCGACGCGGCGGCGCAGGCACACGCGCAGTCCGGCGCGGCGCCGCCGGAGACCGGCCCGCGGCCGGTGACCTGGACGGGCGACGCGGTCCGGCTGCTGGATCAGACCCAGCTGCCCGACCGGCTAGCCGACGTCGAGATCCGCCGCGTCGACGACCTCGTGGCCGCCATCCGCCGGCTCGCGGTCCGCGGCGCGCCCGCGCTGGGCATCACCGGCGCCTACGGCGTGGCGCTCGCGATCGTGCAGGCGGCGCGCGAGGGCTGGGACGGCTCGTCGTTCACCGCGGCGGTCGGCCGGCTGCGCGCCGCCCGGCCGACGGCGCTCGCGCTCGCGCAGGGCGTCGACGCGGCCTACGCGGTCGTCGACGCCGGGCTGGACGCCGTCGTCGCGGTCGGGCACGCGTTCGCCGCGGCCGACGAGCGGGCGAACCGGGCGATCGGCCGGCACGGCGCCGACTGGATTCTGGCCCAGCTCGGCGACCGCCCACTGCGCGTGCTCACTCACTGCAACACGGGCGCGCTGGCCACCGCAGCCTGGGGCACCGCACTCGGGATCATCCGCGAGCTGCACGGCCGCGGCCGCGTCGAGCTGGTTTACGTCGACGAGACCCGGCCGCTGCTGCAGGGCAGCCGCCTCACCGCCTGGGAGCTCGCCCAGGCTGGCATCGACTACCGGGTGCAGGTCGACGGCGCGGCGGCGGGCACGATCGTCGGCGGCCTGGTCGACGTCGCCATCGTCGGCGCGGACCGGATCGCGGCGAACGGTGACGTCGCGAACAAGGTCGGCACGCTCGGCGTCGCCCTGGCCTGCGCGCACGCCGGAATCCCGTTCGTCGTCGCCGCGGCGGCGTCGACCGTGGACGAGGACCTGCCGAGCGGGTCGCTGATCCCGATCGAGCGGCGCGCCGACGACGAGGTCCTCGCCTGGTCCGCCCGCCGGGTGGCCCCGCCCGGCGCCCGCGCCCACAACCCCGCCTTCGACGTCACCCCCGCGGCCCTCGTCTCCGCGCTCATCACCGAGCACGGCCCGCTCCACCGGATCTGACCCCGCGGCGGCCGACCCGACGACCCGACGACGCGGCCTGTACGACGCGGCCCGACGACGCGGCCCACCGACGACTCGCCGACGGCCTGTCTGCGGCCTGGCGACGACCTACTGACGGTCCGCCTGCGGGTGGTGAGCTCACTGCCCGCAGCGGCGGGCCGAGCAGCAGGTCCGGGGCGGTCGCCGGGCGCGGTCAGGAGGCCTTGGTCAGGTCGAGCCCACGGCGGACGGTCAGGCGCGCGACGGCGGCGACCGCGGCGAGGATCCCGGCGGCAACCAGCAGCGCGACCTGCGCGCCGGAGGCGAACGCGTCTCGGGCGACGGTCGTCAGGGCTGCGTCGTGCAGGCCGAGGGCGCCTGACAGCGAGTCGAGCGCCGGCTCGGGCGATGCCGCCGGCAGGTCGGCCCGGTAGGTCGCGTTGTAGATCGAGCCGAGCAGCGCCACGCCGATCGCGCCGCCGACTTCCTGGAAGGTGTCGCCGAGCGCCGCGCCCGTTCCGGCCGCTTCGGCTGGCAGCCCGTCGAGCACCGCGATCGCCGCCACGGTGATGCCGAGACGGACCCCGGCGCCGATGGCGAGCAGGCCGCCCGCCAGTGGCCAGTAGCCGTGGCCGACCCCGAGGCCGATGCAGGCCAGTCCTGCGGCGGCGATGAGCAGGCCCAGCGCCGCGGTGCTCGACGAGCCCAGCCGGCGGCCGCTCCAGGTGAGCAGCGGGCCACCCCGCCCGGCCGACCCCTGACCACCCAACCCGCTCACGCGCCGGTCACGAGGGCGCAGAGCCAGTCGACCGCCTCGGCGTGGCGGCGCGCGCCGCGCAGGTCGTCGCCCCACGCGTACAGGCCATGGCCGGCGACGAGCAGCGCCGGCACGCCGGGCTCGAGGGCGGCCAGGGCCGCGTCGCCGAGCATCGTCATGTCCTGGCTGTTCGGGACGACGGGCAGCCGGGTCGGGGCGCCGTCGGCCGGCCGGCCGAGCGCCTTGAGCATCTCCAGGCCCGCGAGGGTCACGCCGCCCGGATGACGCGCCGCCGCGCGCACGCAGGCCAGCGTGTGCAGGTGCACGACAGCGCCCGCACCGGTAGCGGCGGCCAGGCGGGCGTGCAGCGCCGCCTCCGCCGACGGGCGCACCCCGGCGACAACGTCGACGGCGCGGGCAGCACGAGCCGGCGCCCCACGGCCGCCGGCCGCGCCAGACACGTCGGCCCCGCCGGCCCCGTCTGACCCGCCGGACCCGCCGGCCGTGTCGGAAACGGCCGCGACCGGCCGGCCGGCCCCGTCGACCTCGACGATGTCGCGCGCGGTCAGGTCGCCTTTGTCACCGCCGGAACCGGTGACGGCGAGCCGCAGCGGCTCCCGGCCGAGCACGACGGACAGGTTCCCTGACGTGGCCCGCATCCAGCCAAGCCCGGCGAACCGCGCCGCCTCGGCGACCAGCGCCGCCGCCGCCGCGGCGAAGCGTTCCTCACGCCCGGCCACGTCGCCTCAGGCCAGTGGGAGGTAGGCGCTGGCGACGGCGTCGCGGTTGGCCTCGGCCTCGGCCGCGGTGCCCGACCAGGCGAGCCGGCCGTGGCGCAGAACGTGGACGTGGTCGGCGATCGTCAAGGCGCTGCGGACGTGCTGCTCGACGAGCAGCACGGCGAGGCCCTCGTCGGCGGCGGCGCGCACCGCGGTCAGCAGCCGGGTGACGACCTGGGGCGCGAGCCCCAGCGACAGCTCGTCGGCGAGCAGCGCGGCCGGGCGGCGGGCCAGCGCCCTGGCCAGCGTCACCATCTGCTGCTGGCCGCCGGAAAGCAGCCCGGCCTTGCGGTCGAGGTGCTCCGCCAGCTCGGGAAACGTCGCCAGCGCCAGCTCCGGGTCGCAGCGGCCAACACGCAGGTTCTCGCGCACGGTCAGGCTCATGATCACTGACCGGTCCTCGGGGACGAGGCTCATCCCGTCGCGGGCGCGCCGGTGCAGTGGCGCCGTCGTCGGGCTGCCTGCCCAGTGCACCTCGCCGGCCTTCGGTGGCAGCGCGCCCGCGAGGGTCAGCAGTGTCGTCGTCTTCCCCGCGCCGTTCGGCCCGAGCAGCACGACGACCTCGCCGGCGCGCACCTGCAGGTCGAGCTCGCGGACGACCGGCGCCCCGCCATAGCCGGCCGACAGGCCGCGGGCCGCGAACACCGGTGGTGCCGCGGTCGCGGCCCGCGGCCCGCGGCCGCGGCCGACCAGCTGCCGGGCCACCCCGACCCCCGCGCTCATCGGGCCGCCCCCGGCGCCACCGGCTCCCCAGCCTGGCCTGGCTTACCGACCTGGCGTGGCCCGGCACCGTCGGCCTGCGTGGCCGGCGGGCGCTGTCTCGGCGCCTGCCTGGGCCGGGCCACGGTCACCTTCTCGCCGAGGTAGGCGAGCTGGACCCTCGGGTCCGCACGCACCTGCGCGGGCGTGCCCTCGGCGATCATCTTGCCGGCGTCGAGGACGACGACCCGGTCGCAGACGGACATGACGACGTCCATGTCGTGCTCGTTCAGCAGAATGCCCAGCCCCCACTCGTCGGCCACCCGGCGCAGCAGCGCGGCGACCTCGGCGCTCTCGTGCTCGTCAAGGCCGGCGCACGGCTCGTCGAGCAGCAGCACCGACGGCCGGGCGGCCAACGCCCGTGCAATCGCGAGCAGCCGGCGGCGGCCGTAGGGCAGCTCGGTCACGGTACGGGTGAGGTCGCCGGCCAGCCCGAAGGCCTCGATGGCCGCGCGTGCCGCCGGCGGCAGCACGCTGGTACGCGGCCAGAACAGGTTCGTCAGATAGGCGCGCAGGTCACGCGGGTCGCTCGCGGCCTCGATGTTCTCCAGCACGGTCAGGTCCTCGAAGAGCTCGAGGTTCTGGAACGAACGCTGGACGCCGCGCCGCGCCCGCCGGTGGGCGGGCAGCCGGTCGATCCGGTGCTCGCCGAGGGTCAGCTGACGCGCTTTGGACGGGGTGTAGCCGGTGATCGCGTCGATCACCGTGGTCTTGCCGGCGCCGTTCGGGCCGATCAGCCCGACGATCTGGCCCGGCGCCACCCGCAGGCTCAGGTCGTCGACGGCGGTGACGGCGCCGAACCGGACGGTCAGACCCCAGAGCGACAGGGTGGCCGGCTTGATCACTCCCGCGCCGCCCACGAGCGCCGCGAGCCTGGCGGCCCGCGCATCGACCGGCGGGGCCGGTGCGGTCGGCGGGGCCGCTGTGTCGAACTCGGTGACCGGCCCGCCCGGTGCGGGGCCGGCGAGCAGCTGGGCGAGCCTGCGGCGTTCGCGCGCCACGCGCGCGGCCCTTCTCGACGGCGGTGTGCACCGGGCCGCGACGGCGCTGGCGAAGGCCGCGTTCCCCGGCGCCATGCCACCGCCGGACGTCGCCAGGATGGCGACGAGCACGCCGCCGCCGATCAGCGGCACATACCGGTCGAGCTGGGTGAGCCAGTCGAGCACCCAGCCGCTGACCCCGATCGCGACGGCCGCGAGCACCGCGGCACCCACCCACGGCCCGGGCCGGCGCAGCACCGAACGCGGCGAGGCTGGCTCGTCGGTCTCTGCGCGTGCAGCGGCCGTGCGCCGCGTCACCCCGCGCGACTGGCCGGCACCCGCGCCGGCTCCGAAGCCGACCACCGCGCCGAGCAGCGCGATCATCGTTCGGGCGAACGCCTCGACGTCCCTGAGCAGCTCACCGAGCCAGGCGCCGAACCGGGTACCGAGCGTGCCGGCCGCCCAGGCCGCGCCGGCGAACGCGCCGCTGACCCAGCCGACGCCACCGAGCACGGCGAACGCGATCAGCAGGATCGAGCTGGACGGCGAGAACGTGAGACCGCCGTAGTCGATGTTGCCGCGGGCGCCGTAGAGGTAGAAGGCGTAGAGCACGCCGCCGAACCCGGCAATCGCCGCCGACAGCGCGAAGGCGTAGAGCTTCGCGCCGACGACGCTCACCCCCAGCGCCGCCGCGGCCCGTTCGTTGGTGCGTACCGCGATCAGCCGCCGGCCCGCCCGGCCGCGCCGCAGGTTCGCCACGGCGACCGCGACGACGGCGAACGAGATCACGGCGAGCGTCGCGAACGCGCGTGGCGCCACCACCGTGTCCAGCCGGACGCCGAACAGCCGCGCGTGCTCGACGACGGTTCCCTCCGTCTGGCCCAGCTCGCCGAGCGCCGCCGCGGGCGAGCCGGCCTCGGGCGGGGTGAGGTAGCCGCGCTGGAAGAGGATGGCGTCGGCCGCGGCGCCGAGTCCGAGGGTGACCACGGCGAGTTGCAAGCCTCGGGTGCGCAGCGCCGGCAGCGCGAACAGCACCCCCAGCGCCGACGTCCCGAGGACGCCGAGCGCGAGGGCCGCTTCCAGCGGCCAGCCGCGAACGGCCACGAGCCGGCCCGCGATCAGCGCCGCCAAGCCGGCGAACGCGAGCTGAGCGAGCGAGAGCTGGCCGGTGAATCCGACGAGCACGACGACCGACAGGATGAGGATCGCCCACAGCGCGGTCGCGTTCAGCGCGTTCACCCAGTCGACGGGCAGGGCGTACCAGACCAGGCAGATCGTGGCGGTCACCGTCAGCACCAGCGAGGGCCAGTGGATCCGGCCGCTGCCGAGCGATGGGAGCCGCTCGCTGATGTGTCCCCGGTCGGGGATGTGCCGCCCGCGGACCGCCAGATAGAAGACGATCACTACCAGCGGGATCGCCCGGTCGACGCCGCGCCAGGCCGGATGGGGAGTGGTCAGCTGGACCTGGGTTTCCACCTCGACGACCGCGAGCACCACCGAGGCGATGAACACGGCCGGCAGGGAGCGGAACCCCGCAAGCAGGCCGATCGCCAGCACCGGAACGATCAGCAGCATCAGGTTCGGCGCCGACAGCGGCATCTGCAGCGGCGCGAGCAGCACGCCGGCGAGGCCGGCGAGCGCCGCGCCGAGCGTCCACGCCCCGGCGGCGACCAGGTCGGGCGACCAGCCGAACGTCGCGGCGGCCCGCGGGTTCTCGGTGGCGGCCGTGGCCGCGAGGCCGATCGTGGTGTGCCGGAAGAGGGCCCACAGCGCGGCGAGCACCACGGCGACGACGGCGAGCCGGACGAAGACGTCCCAGCCGACCGGCATGCCGACGAGGGTCACCTTGCCGGTCGGCAGCACGGTCGGGGCCGTGCGCACCGGCGTGCCGTACATCAGCGTGAGGGCCGACTGCAGGATGATCAGCAGTCCGAGGGTGGCCATCACCCTGGTCAGCGCCGAGCCGTCCCGCATCGGCCGCATCACCAGCAGGTGGAAGACCAGGCCGATGAGCGTGGTGGACCCCACGGCGAGGATGGCAGCGAACCAGGTGGGCAGGTTCCACACGATGGCGGCGCCGTGGAACGAGTAGGCCGCCCATGCCAGTAGTGCGCCGTGCGCGAGGTTGAGTACGCCGGCGCCGCGCTGGACCACCACGATCCCGGCCGTCATCAGCGCGTACAGGCCGCCGGTACCCAGGCTGAGCAGGGCGTAGCCGATCGCGTCGTTCACCGTGGCCTACCTTCGCTACCAGAAACGCGGTGTTGGCCCGCCGCGACCTCACGACGCGTCACGGCCGGCAACCCAGCGCCCCCGACGCATTTCCGTGTCTGGAAGCCCACGGGTTCCGCAATGGCTTCGGTGACCTTCCAGTCGCGTGAGAGAACGACATGCTCGCACAACCCCCAGCCAGCGTCTCTAGTGGCCTCCAGCCAACCAATTGCTGCCATCACACTCGGGATCACACATTCCCAACGGTGCTACCCCCGAGATCGGACTCCGCGACAGGGCGGCGGGAAGGCATCACCGTCCGCCAACGCGAACAGGTCGACGCCCCCGGAATCGCGACCGGATGAACGCGGCCGCGACAACGCGACCAGGTGAATCGGCCTTCGACACGGCCAGGAACCAGCGGCGTCGTCGATCGTTGAACAGTCCGACGTTGAACGGTCCAAGGTGAACAGTCCACGGGGGTGCGCGTGCTCGATCTGGTCGCGGGGGCCAACGCGCCGCTGCCCTCGGGCGCCGTCCGGCTACGGCTCGCGGGACCGTTCGACCTCTCGGCCCTGGTCGTCGGAGCCGGCGGCCGGGTGGACGGCGACGAGGACTTCGTCTTCTACAACCAGCCGGCGGCCCCGGGCATACGGCTCGCTCCAGCCGGCCCAGGCGGCGGTGCCGGAGAGCTGACCGTGGACCCGCGCCGGCTGCGGCCCGGTGCGGCGCGGGTGGTGCTGGTGGCCAGCCCCGCGGACCGCGTCACCCCGTTCGGCCGGCTGCCCGCCCCGGTGGCGACCGTGCACGACTCCGCCGGCGGCACCCTCATCAGGCTGGTGCCACCGCGGCTCGGGCCGGAGACCGCCCTGCTGGTCGGCGAGCTGTACCAGCGCGCCGCCGCCGGCAACGCGGCCAGCCGCGGCGGCGCCGGCCGCGACGGTGGCAACGGTGGCAACGGGACCGACGGGTGGCGGATCCGGTCGATCGGTCAGGGGTACGCGGACGGCCTGGCTGGGCTCGCGCGCGACTTCGGCGTCGATGTCGAGGCGGAGTCGGCGGTGCCGGAGCCGGCCGCGCCGGTGCCGGCCGCCCGCCAGCCGCGGCCAGCGCAACGAGCCGTCCCGGGGGCGCCGCCCGACCGGCGCCCGCCCAGAGCGCCCGCGGCGCCGCCCGCTGGCCCATCCCGACCGGGGTCGGGACCTGGACCAGGACCAGGACCGTCCGGGAGCCCCAGGGCGACGCCGCCTCGGCCAGCCCCGCCGCCCACTCCCGCACCAGCTCGGCAGGGGCCGCCCGGCCAGCGGGCCGAGCCGGGCTCGCCGTGGGCGCCGCTGTCCCCCCAGGACGCCGACCGGCTGGCCGAAGTGATCCTGTTGACGAACATGCAGCGCGAGCAGCACGGCCTGCGGCCGCTCGCGCCCGAGCCGAGGCTCGCCATCGCGGCCGCCGCGCACAGCGCCGACATGGCCCGCCGGCACTTCTTCGACCACAGCAGCCCGGAGGGCAGGCAGGTCTCCGACCGCGTCGAGGCGGCTGGATACCGGTACGCGACGGTGGCCGAGAACATCGCCGCCGGCCAGCGCACCCCGGTGGAGGTCGTCACTGGGTGGATGAACAGCCCCGGCCACCGCCGCAACATCCTGCTGCCCGAGATCACCGAGATCGGCATCGGCTACGCCGTCAGCGACGACGTCTACGGCTGCTACTGGACCCAGGTCTTCGGCGCCCCACGCACCTGGTGAACGACCGCTGGGGCTGGTCCCGCGGCGCCCTGCCCCAGCGAAACCACTCCCAGCCGGCCACGGACCTGACCGGTCCAGAGCCGATCGGGCGCCGATCGGGCGCCGATCAGGAGCCGGTCAGGAGCCGGCTTGGGTGAGGATCTTCAACGCGTCGTAGGTCTCGGTGCCGAGGGGGACGAAGGTCTTCGTCGCGGAGTCCCAGCGAACGCCGCGCATGGTGGTGTTGAACAGCCGCTGGGCGCCCGGGATCGGCGACGGGTGGGAGAAGTCCAGCGGCGGCAGCAGGCCAAGGTCGAGGTCCGAGGTCTTGTTCAGCTGGTCGAGCAGCGCCGCCGAGGTCAGCTCGTCGCCGGGGATCGCGCTCGCGACCTTCTCGAAGACCTGCACCGACAGCCACGCACCGACGGTGTTGGTCGAGCTGAGTCGCCTGTCGGCCGCAGCGTCGGCGTCACCGGTCGCCGCCTGTGCATCGAGCTCCTTCACAGCCCTGGCGAGCTCGGGGAACTGGCCGGCCTGGCTGAGCTCGGGGAAGGCGCTCGCGAAGACGATCAAGTCTGCTGCCGCGCCCTGGTCGGTGAGCCAGTCGCGGGACAGGACGCCCAGCGCGTGGCAGTACTTGCCGCCGCCGGCGCCGCCACCCTTGATCACCGCGTAGGCGCCCTGGTCGACGACGACGAGAACGGTGCCGTTGACCCCGGCGCGGCTGAGCTGAGTGGCGGTCGGGGTGAAGTCACTGGTGTCGATCGGCACCCGCGGCTCGAGCGCGAGCGGCGAGCCGGTCTCCTTGGCCCCGATCTCGGCCATCTTCATCAGCCGGTCGGCCTGGGGCAGGTTGTAGCCGACCGCGCCAAGCTTCGTCGCGCCGGCCTTCTTCAACAGCGCCGGGCACACCGCCGGATAGTCCGTCAGCGGGCTCAGCATGAAGCTGACCGGGGAGGAGAGCTCCGACTGGTCCGCCGAGATGCCCCCAGAGCCGATCGACGGGATCTTGGCGGCCTCGAGGATCGGCATGATCCCACCGGTGGCGCTGACCTCGTTGACGACGGCGAGGACGTGCTCGTCCACCGCCTGCTGGGCGCAGGACTTCGCGGTGGTCGCGTCGTTCTTCTCGTTGCAGTAGACGAGCTCGACCTGGTGTCCCTTGATCCCGCCGCGGGCGTTGACGCCGCGCACCGCCGCCTTGGTCGCGGCGAGCATGTCGGGATAGTTGGAGCCGGCCGTCTCCGTGGGCAGGATGGTCATGATCTTCACTGTGGCGCCGGCGGACACCGGCGCGCCGCCCCCGGTGTCACCGCCGCCGTCGCCGGACTCGCTGCAGGCGGCCAGCGCCAGGGCGCAGCCGAGCGCAGCGCCGGCCAGGCGCAGCATGTGTCGTCGTCCCACCAGGGACCCTCCTCAGGTACTCGTCGACGGACTTCTCGTCCTCGTCGACTGCGGGCCGGCTGGTCGCGGGGCAGGCGAGGCCTGGCACATCGCGACCGTGCGTCCGTCGGGCGCGAGTGTCGGGGCGCGCCGGTCAGAGCAACGACACGGTAGCCGGATTCCGATTTGCCCGTTAGGTAAGGGTGTGCGGACGATCGAGGCGGGCGATCAAGGCGGGCGGTCGACGGGGCGGGCTCAGATCAGGTGGGACCAGGCGTAGGCGAAGCCCATGATCTGGTCGATCAGCACGCCGAACTGGTCGGCGACGCCAGGACTCGAGATCGCGCCGTACTGGTCGATCGCGGCGCACTCCTGCCTGCTCAGGGTGATACCCAGCGGAGTCGGCCAGCCACCGAGCGCGTGCACCGTTGCCCGCAGCGCCGACAGCGCGTCACCGGCGCCCGGGCCTTCGGCACAGGCCAGCAGCCCCACCGGCCGCGCGTCCAGGCCCGGCCGGGCCGCCTCCCCCAGGTCCCACAGATAGTCGAGCGCGTTCTTGAGCGCGCCGGACGTGCCACCGAGATAGTCCGGAGCGGCCACGATCAGACCGTCCGCGCGGCGGACCTCACCGACGAGACGCCGCACCGCCGGCGGGAGTTCCTGGAAGTCCGGCTCGTAAGGCGGCAGATCCAGCTCGGCGACGCCGAACATGACCGTCTCGGCGCCCGCCTGCGCGAGCATCCGGGTCGCGGCACCCAGCGCCCACATCGCCGGCGAGTTCGACCGCGCCGACCCGCCGATGCCGACGATCAGCGGCCGCCGGCGCCCCGAGCGCCCAGGGCCTGCGCCGGAGTTGCGCCGCTCAAGCCCGGGAGGCAGGCGATCAACCGGCTTGTCACCGCTACGACGGACCGCGGACGCGGAACCGTCGCGTACCACCGCCGGGCCCGTTCCGAAGCCGTCCAACCGCCTGCTCCCTCCTGACCAGCCGTGATGCAGCCAGCCTATGGCCGCCAGGGCGACGACCAATAAGGGGGTTCTAGTCATGTTTGTCCCATGGCGCTCCGGTGACCGGCCGACGACTTGGCCGGACTGAGATGTCTGTCGCACCGTCTCCGTTGGGCCTTGCGCCAGGCCACGGCTGAGGCACCGGTCCGCGTAACGAAGACGAGCGGGTCCGCGTAACGGAGATGAGCGGAATCGGCAGACGGCTGTAATGGGGGCGGCCTAGGTTGGCGGCATGAACGAGGCTGTTGACCAGGTACTGCGTCGTCGTGCCGTGGACGCCGCCCGCGGCGCCGGGCCGTTCGACCTGCTCCTCACCGGTGGCAGCGTCGTCGACGTCGGCACCTGCGAGGTGCGCCCGGCGGACGTCGGCCTGGTCGGCTCGCTGATCGCCTCGGTCCACCCGAGCGGCAGCCGCACCGACGCCCTCGACGTGTTCGACGCGACCGGACGGTTCGTCGCCCCCGGCCTCATCGACATGCACGTCCACTTCGAGAGCTCGATGCTCACACCCGGCGCCTACGCGTCGGCCGTCTGCCCACGGGGCACGACCACGATCTTCGGCGACCCGCACGAGCTCGCCAACGTCGCCGGAGTCGCCGGCGTGCGCTACGCCGTCGAGGCCAGCCGCGGGCTGCCGGTGCGGTTCATCGTCCAGGCGCCGTCCTGCGTGCCGCCGATGCCGGGGCTGGAGCTGTCCGGGGCCGACCTGCACGGGCGGGAGATCACCGAGATGCTCGCCTGGCCGGAGGTCGGCGGTCTGGCCGAGGTCATGGACATGCTCGGCGTGCTGACCAGCGAGGGCCGGATGGTCGACGTCGTCGCGGCGGGCCTGGCCAGCGGCAAGCTGGTCAGCGGGCACGCCGCCGGGCTCACGGGCCAGGAGCTGCAGGCCTACCTCGCGGCCGGGATCACCTCGGACCACGAGATCGTCACCCAGGACGACGCCATGGAGAAGCTGCGCGCCGGCCTGACCGTCGAGCTGCGCGGCGCGTTCGAGCACCTGCTGCCCGGCCTGGTCGCCGAGCTGAACGCCCTGCCGGAGCTGCCGACACACCTGTGCGCCGCGACCGACGACCTGTTCGCACTGACGCTGCTCACCGACGGCGGCATCGACCACCTGCTGCGCCGCCTGACCGGGTACGGCCTCGACCCGGTGCGCGCGCTGCGGATCGCCACCTACCATGCCGCCTACCGGCTGCAGCGCACCGACCTCGGCCTGGTCGCCGCGGGCCGCCAGGCCGACCTGATCGTCCTGTCCGACCTGGCATCGGTGACCGTCGACGACGTCTTCTCTGCCGGCCAGCACGTCGCATCCGGCGGCAAGATGATCGTCCCCGTCCTCGAGGGGCCGAGCATGCCGCCGCTGGACACGATGAAGATCGGCCCGCTCACTCCGGACGACTTCGTGCTGCGGGTCGGCCACCTGCCGGACGGCGTCTACAACGGCACCGCCCGGCTACGAGTGCTCGCCGGCCCGGTCTTCACCACCTGGGGCGAGGTCGACGCAGACGTCCGCGACGGCGTGGTCGTGCTACCCGAGGGGCACATGCTGCAGGTCGCGGTGCACCGTCACGGCCGGATCGCGCCGCGCCCGCAGGCCGCGCTGATCTCCGGCTGGGGCGAGTGGACCGGCGCCGTCGCCACCTCGGTCTCACACGACACCCACAACCTGGTCGTCTTCGGCCGCGACCCGGCCGACATGGCGGCGGCGGCCAACCGGGTGATCGCCGACGGCGGCGGTGTCGCGGTGGCCGCCGGCGGCCGGGTGACGGCCTCGATCGCGCTGCCGATCGCCGGGCTCCTCTCGCCGCTGCCGGCGGGCGAGGTCGCCGAGGCTCAGCGGGCCGTCCAGGACGCCGCCGCCGAGGTCGGCCTGACGCTGCGGATCCTCACCCAGCCGCTGTTCACGGTGATGGTCGCCTCGCTGGCCTGCCTGCCCGGCCCGCACGTCACCGACCTCGGCCTAATCGACGGCACCACCGGCGAGCGGGTCACGTCTCCGGTGCTGGCGGTCGCCGAATAGCCGGTGTCTTTCTGCCAGGCCGCGTTGCGCTTGATAGTCACCAGTCTGGGTCGCAGTTGACGGTCAGCGCCTCGAGATGGCCGTGCGGCCGGCTATGGGGGTGCCGCGTAGGACGATGAGGTCGGGGGCGGCTAGGACGGAGACGTCGGTGCGGGGGTCCTCTGGGTAGACGACCAGGTCCGCGGGGGCGCCTTCCTCGAGGCCGGGGAAGCCTAGCCAGGCGCGGGCGGACCAGGTCGCGGCGTCGAGCGCGGCCTCCGGGGGCAGGCCGGCCCTGACCAGCTCGGCGATCTCGGCCGCGGCCAGGCCGTGCGGGAGTGAGCCGCCCGCGTCGGTGCCGACATAGATCGGGATGCCGGCGTCGTAGGCGGCCCCGACGGTGTCGAACCGGCGGGCGTGCAGGGCGCGCATGTGCTGGGCGTAGCGCGGGAACCTCTCCTCGGCGCCGGCGGCGATGGTGGGAAACGTCGCGATGTTGACGAGGGTCGGCACGATCGCGATGCCGCGCTCGGCGAACAGCGCGATCGTGTCGTCGGTGAGGCCGGTCGCGTGTTCGACGCAGTCGATGCCGGCGGCGGCGAGGTCGGGCAGCGAGTCCTCGGCGAAGCAGTGCGCGGTCACCCGGGCGCCGGCGGCGTGCGCCGCGGCGATCGCCTCGGCGGCGGCGTCGGCCGGCCAGCAGGGAGCGAGATCGCCGACGGAACGGTCGATCCAGTCGCCGACGAGCTTCACCCAGCCGTCGCCGCGCCCGGCCTGCCGCACGACCTCGGCGACGAGGTCGTCGGGCTCGATCTCCTGCGCGTAGTTGCGGATGTAGCGGCGGGTGCGGGCGATGTGCCGGCCGGCCCGGACCAGGCGGGGCAGGTCGTCGCGGTCGTCGATCCAGCGGGTGTCGGCCGGGGAGCCGGCGTCGCGCAGCAGCAGCGCGCCGGTGTCGCGGTCGGCGAGGGCCTGCGCGAGGGTGGTCTCGTCGTCGACGGCGCCGTGGGCGTCGAGGCCGACGTGGCAGTGCGCGTCCACGAGCCCGGGCAGCACCCAGCCGCGCACCGTCTCCGCTGGTGCCGTGGGCTGGGAGAAGGTGATCCGGCCGTCCACGACCCACAGCTCGTCACGGACGTCTTCTGGCCCGACCAGCACCGGGCCGGCCAGCTGCAGGACCGCCGGCTGCCGGGTCCGTGATTGCGAGGAGAGCGCCACGGGACCATCCTTAACTCACGTGACGATGGACTACCGCGTATTCGGCCGCACCGGCGTGCAGGACAGTCGACCGGCGCGTGACGCACCACACGGGGCGGTCCACGCGACATACGCGGATGCCCGGTGTCACCTCGCCCCGCGCGGAGGGTGGCGTGGGGCGAGGTGACGTCTTCCACGAGCCCGGTGAGACCTTTCAAGGCCGCCGGGAACGACGGCCAGCCGTCAGGCGGCGGGTCGGTTCGAGTGCCACGGCCCCTTGATCGCGAGCGTACGGCCGTCGCCCTGGATGTTGGCGTAGAGCCACTTGCCGTCCGGCGCGAAGGTGGCGCCCGCCCACTCCGAGGTGCTGACCGACCGCGCCAGCGGGTATGGCTCGCCGTCCTCGCCGACGACGACGAGGTGGTTCTCGCCGTCGCCGTCCTCGCACAGCACGATCTCGCCCCACGACGAGATGGTGATGTTGTCCGGGCCGTCGAACTGGCCCCCCGGGACGATCAGCAGGACCAGCTCGATCGTGTTCGACGTCGGGTCGTACCTCCAGACCTGGCCCTCGTGACGGCCGGCGGCCGGCGACGCCTTGGCGAAGCTGGAGACGATGTAGGCGGCGCCGTCCGACCAGTAGATGCCCTCCGCCTTCGGCACCCGGGAAATGGTGCCCTCGGCGAACTGCTTGCGGGTCGAGGTCGCGGTGGCGTCCGGGTCCGGCACGGGACTCCAGATCGCCGGGAGCTTGGTGCCGAGCTGGGTGACGGCCGACAGGTCGCCGAGGCCACCGGCGAACAGCGCCTGCAGGGTGCCACCGGCCCGCAGGCTGCCCGGGCCGCCGAGCGGCTGGTTCGGCAGGAACCGGTAGATGAGGCCGAACGGGCCGGACGCGTCCTCGGTGAGGTAGACGACACCGGTCCTCGGGTCGATCGCGACGGCCTCGTGGGCGTAGCGACCCAGCCCGAGCAACGGGACCGGGGCCGAGTCGTGGAGACGGCCCTGCGGGTCGACCTCGAAGACGTAGCCGTGCCGCCTGGTGAGCTTGGCGTCTTGCTTCGGGGTGAGCTCAGTTTCCTCGCAGGTCAGCCAGGTGCCCCACGGGGTCGGGCCGCCGGCGCAGTTGCGGACGGTGCCCGCGAGGCTGGCCGCGTCCGAGACCAGCCGGTCGCCGTCGACGAGCAGGGTGGTCGTGCCGCCGTCGGCGCCCGGGTCGTAGGTGATGCTCGGGGTCTTCGGCACGGGCAGCGAGTCGTGGGTGAGCTCGTGGTTACGCACGAGCGCGGTGTACTTGCCTGCGGGGAACGCGGCCATGCCGTCGTGGCCGGCGGGAACGAGACCGCCGCTACCGAGCGGGGCGCCCTTGACGGAGATCGCCTTGTAGTGGAATCCGTCGGGGAGGTCGGCGATGCCGGCCGGGTCGGGAACCAGCACGCCGTAGCCGGTGAAGGGCTTGCCGGCTGCGGCGGACGCGGAGCCGGCGAAGACGGAGCCGACCGCCCCGGACAGGACGAACCCGAGGCCGGCGGCGCCGGCGCCCAGCATCTGACGACGATTTACAGACATATGAAGCCTCCTTCGACCGGCGGTAAGGCTCGCAGTCGGAGTTGTCCGGGAGGCGACGGCAACCCAAACTTCGACAGACATGTGGCGCTCCGCTCGGCCGTATACGGAGCGCGCACTCCCACCTGCGCGTTCCCGCCCGGCCGGCGGGGCAGGCGCTGATGGAAGACGATCGCGGCGCCGACGGCCGTGCACCCTTGGATGAACCGGCGGGAACCGACGGCTTGAGCGGCCCGGCGGCGGATGGATCGCGACCGAGCCGATCGGCGGACCCGGAGCTCGGCGGACCCGGACACGGCGACCGACGTGGCCGCGCGACCGCCGCACGACCGCCGCACGACCGCCAGGCGGCCACGGTGATAGCGGGGGGGCGACAAGGGACCACAGGCTTCGGCAAAGCGGTGGGAGGGCCGTGTCCCGGGGCGGCCGATTCATCCAGGGCGGATGAGAACACGGTCCTCAAAGACTCTGGCCAACTGATCGAGGATCGGCCAGACTGCGCCGTGGGCCGTGATGTGCAGCACACGGACCCTCAATGTCTCGGTCCTGGTGTATCGGGCGTTCGGGCGGAGGGTCCGGGTTGCCGCACGTCACGGGCCACGCGGCGCCGGGCCGTCCGGCGGTCCCGCGTGGCACCCGTGTCAGCCGCGGGACGCCCGCGCGGGCCTCGGCGGTCCGGCGGGAGCGGTGAAACCGCGGCGCCAGGAGCCGAGGAGATTGCATGCCCGTTCGGACCAGACCCGCGCCGACCGCAGACCGGGCGGCAGACCCGGCCGCAAACCCGGCGGCGAACCCGGCGGCAGCCCCACGCCCCGTACCCGCGCCCCGCGCGGCCATCGGCGCGCGCACGCTGCGCAAGGACAAGTGGTGGGTGGAGCCGCTGGTAACCGTCGTCGTGCTCGCAGGATTCGTCGTCTACGGAATGTGGGCGGCGCTGCGGAACGGGAACTACTTCCACGACCCGTACCTGTCGCCGTTCTATTCGCCGTGTCTGACGGACAACTGCCTGGACGACGCCACCCCGCACATCTTCGGCGACATCTCGCCGGCGTCGCCGGCGCTCCTCATCCTGGTCTTCCCGCTCGGCTTCCGACTGACCTGCTACTACTACCGGAAGGCGTACTACCGCTCGTTCTGGTGGTCGCCGCCGGCCTGCGCGGTGCCGGACTTCCGCCGCGGGTACCAGGGTGAGACCCGCTTCCCGCTGATCCTGCAGAACGTCCACCGCTACTTCTGGTACTTCGCGGTCGTCTTCGCGGGGCTGCTGACCTATGACGCCGTGCTCGGGTTCATCCACGACGGCCGGTTCGGCATCGGCGTGGGCACCGGTGTGCTCGTCGTCAACGCGGCGCTGATCTGGCTCTACACGCTGTCCTGCCATTCCTGCCGGCACATCTGCGGCGGCGGGCTGAAGAGGCTGTCGAAAGCCCCGCTGCGCCGCCGCGTCTGGGCCAGGATCTCGGTGCTCAACCGGCATCACATGTTCTTCGCGTGGGCGAGCCTGCTGTGGATCATGGCGACCGACTTCTACATCTGGCTGGTCGCGTCCGGCCATCTCACCGACGCGCACTGGATCGCGTGAGCGGCCCCAGCCGCCGCCCCAGGAAGCCAGCACCGAGAGAAGGAAGCACCTGTGACAGCCGAGACACACACCTACGACGTCGTGGTGGTCGGCGCCGGCGGCGCGGGCCTGCGGGCCGCGATCGAGGCGCACGAGCAGGGCGCGCGGGTCGCGATCGTCTGCAAGAGCCTGCTGGGCAAGGCGCACACCGTGATGGCCGAGGGCGGCATGGCCGCCGCGATGGCCAACGTGTGGCCCGAGGACAACTGGCGCGTGCATTTCCGCGACACCATGCGCGGCGGCAAGATGCTCAACCAGTGGCGCATGGCGCAGATCCACGCCCAGGAGGCCCCGGACCGGGTCTGGGAACTGGAGGAATGGGGCGCCGTCTTCGACCGCACCCCCGACGGAAAGATTCTGCAGCGCGACTTCGGCGGCCACCGCTATGCGCGCCTCGCGCACGTCGGTGACCGCACCGGCCTGGAGCTCATCCGCACTCTGCAGAACCGGGTCGTCGCGAAGAAGCTCGACGTTTTCATGGAATGCACCGTGCAGAAGTTGTTGACCGCGCCGGACCCGGCGACCGGCGGCGAGCGGATCGCGGGCGTCTTCGCCTACTGGCGCGAGACCGGGACCTTCGTCCAGTTCGACGCGCCGGCCGTGGTGCTGGCCACCGGCGGCATCGGCAAGTCCTGGCAGGTCACGTCGAACTCGTGGGAGTACACCGGCGACGGCCAGGCGCTCGCGCTGCGCGCCGGCGCCGCGCTGATGGACATGGAGTTCGTCCAGTTCCACCCGACGGGGATGGTCTGGCCGCCGTCGGTGAAAGGCATCCTCGTCACCGAGGGCGTGCGCGGCGACGGTGGCGTGCTGCGCAACTCCGAGGGCCGCCGGTTCATGTTCGACTACATCCCCGAGGTGTTCGCCGCGGACACGGCCGACACCGAGGAGGAGGCGGACCGCTGGTACACCGACAAGAAGACGGCGCGCCGCCCACCGGAGCTGCTCCCGCGGGACGAGGTCGCCCGGGCCATCAACGCGGAGGTGAAGGCCGGCCGCGGCTCGCCGCACGGCGGCGTCTTCCTCGACATCGCCAGCCGGCGCGACCCCGACACCATCCGCCGGCGGCTGCCGTCGATGTACCACCAGTTCAAGGAGCTGGCCGACGTCGACATCACGAAGGAGCCGATGGAGGTCGGCCCGACCTGCCACTACGTGATGGGCGGGATCAAGGTCGACCCCGAGTCCCAGGCGACGACGTTTCCGGGCCTGTTCGCCGCCGGTGAGTGTGCTGCCGGCCTGCACGGATCCAACCGACTGGGTGGCAACTCGCTGTCAGACCTCGTCGTGTTCGGTCGCCGTGCGGGCGCCGCCGCCGCCACCTACGCGGCCGCGATCCCGACCGACGCCCGGCCCGCGGCGGACGAGGCGCAGATCGCCGAGGCGAGCACGCAGGCGCTGGCCCCGTTCGAGCGGTTCGGCACCGCGGGTGCCGAGAACCCGTACACGCTGCAGCAGGACCTGCAGGCGGTGATGCAGCCGCTGGTTGGGATCATCCGGACCGAGCACGAGCTCACCCAGGCCCTCAAGGAGATCACCGAGCTGCGCCAGCGGGCCGAGCGGGTCGCCGTCGAGGGCCACCGGCAGTACAACCCGGGCTGGCACCTGGCGCTCGACCTGCGCTCGATGCTGCTGGTCGCCGAGTGCGTCGCGACCGCGGCGCTCGCCCGCCGGGAAAGCCGCGGCGGCCACACCCGCGACGACTTCCCGGGCACGGACCCGGTGTTCGCCAGGCTCAACCACGTGCTGCGGCTGCGCGGCGGCGCCCTCGAGCTCGTCGCCGAGCCATTGCCCGAGATGCCGTCCGACCTCGCGGCGCTGTTCGACCCGCCGCCAGCGGCGACAGCGCCGGCCGGCGGCTCCGGTCCGGCCGGCGAGCCCGCGGCGGCCGGCGACCCCGCGGCTGAGAGCAACGGGTCCACGGCGTCGGGAGTGCCCGCGCAGCCTGCCGACCCGGGCCCCGGCCAGACCCCACCCGAGACGCCCCCGGTCGCCGGGACGAACAACGAGAGGAACGGCTGACGATGGGCTACGACCTGGCGATGCGGGTGTGGCGCGGCGACGCCGAGGGCGGCGAGCTGCTGGACTTCACCGTGGAGGTCGAGGAGGGCATGGTCGTCCTCGACGCGGTACACCGGCTGCAGGCCTCCCAGGCGAACGACCTGGCCGTCCGGTGGAACTGCAAGGCAGGCAAGTGCGGCTCGTGCTCGGCGGAGGTCAACGGGAAGCCGCGGCTGATGTGCATGACCCGCCTCAACCTCTTCGCCCCCGGCGAGACGGTGACCATCACCCCGCTGCGCACGTTCCCGGTGGTGCGCGACCTCGTCACCGACGTGACCTTCAACTACGAGAAGGCCGAGGAGGTGCCCACCTTCGCGCCGGGCACGCCGACCGGCGAGGACGGGCATCACCGGATGCAGCAGGTGGACGTGGACCGCGTCCAGGAGTTCCGCAAGTGCATCGAGTGCTTCATGTGCCAGAACGTCTGCCACGTCATCCGCGACCATGAGGACAACAAGCAGGTGTTCGCCGGGCCGCGGCTGATGATCCGCTACGCGGAGCTGGAGATGCACCCGCTGGACACGAACGACCGGCGCGAGCTGCTGCGCGCGCAGGCCGGCGTCGGCTACTGCAACATCACCAAGTGCTGCACCGACGTCTGCCCGGAACACATCAAGATCACGGACAACGGCATCATCCCGCTCAAGGAGCGGGTGGTCGACGCCTCCTACGACCCGATCGCCGCGCTCGGCCGCCGTCTACGCCGCTCCCCGACCACCGACGCGAGCAACGGCGCCTGACCGCGAGTTCACCGGAAACGCCGGCAGGGCAGTCTCCACGACCCCGCCGGACCGGTTCGCCGGCACTCCCGTCGGGGGTGCTCCGCGACGTCGGGGCTCACCGGAACGAGGAATGACGCGGAACGGGCCGCTCCCCCAGTGCTCGGGAGCGGCCCGTTCTGTCCTATGGGTGACTCTCACGGGTGGCCGTCACTAGTGACGGCCACCCGTCGTGGTGTCAGCCCTCGGTGTGGGCGCCGAGGGTGTTGCGCCGCCGACGAGCCGCGACCCTCAGCAGCAGACCGCCGCCGAGCAGGGCGAAGGCGATCGACGCCATCGCGCCGGTCTCGACACCGGTGAACGGCAGGGCACCGCCGGCCGGGGTCGCGCCGCCAGGACCGCCGGGGCCGCCGGGGCCGCCGCCCCCGACACCGACGCCTACGACACCGACGCCGACACCGCCGAAGCCGTCACGGCACCGGTCCTTGTCGTTGAACAGGCCGTCGTCCTTGCGGTCCCGGCCGTCCTTGCCGTCGATGCCGTCCTTGCGGTCCCGGCCGTCGATGCCGTCCGCGAGCGTGGTCCGGCCGTCCTTGCGGTCCTTGTTGAAGCCGTCCTTGAAGCAGTCCTTGTCCCTGCCCCAGTCGCCGATCGGGATCGGGATCGGGATCGGGATTCCGTTGATCGTGGTGATGTTGCCATGGCCGTCAGTGATGACGCCATCCCAGGGGCCTTCAGGGCCGCCCGGTCCCCAGGGGCCTTCAGGGCCGCCCGGTCCCCAGGGTCCACCGGGGCCGCCCGGTCCCCAGGGTCCACCAGGACCATCCGGTCCACCAGGGCCACCAGGACCACCGGGACCACCAGGACCACCAGGACCACCAGGACCGACGACGATGACCGTGGCCGTCAGGGTCCGGTTGATCGGCGCGGCGGCGAGCACGTCCTTCTGGTCCTTGAAGATCGGGTCGAGCTCCTCGTCACCGAGGATGCCGGCCGCCGCGAAACCGGGCCCGGTCGCGGTGATCGTGTTGCGGCCCAGGGCGGTCAGGGTCAGCTGACCGGAGATGTAACCGCTACCGTCCGCGACCACGGTCGAAGCCGCGAGGCCACTCGGGCCGGAGACGGCCGCGTCGTGGCCTCCGCTGGTGTTGAGCGCGACGGACGCGCCGGGCACGAAGCCACAGCCGGCGTAGAAAACCGGCTCGCCGGCCTCGACCACGGTCTGGCTCAGCAGAAGCGCGCCGAAGAGCCCGCCGCACGTCGCGGACGGCGGGTACGGGTCGGCGGGCGGGTCGGCGGGCGGGTCGCCGAACAGGTTCAGCAGGTTGAGCGCCGACTTGTCATCAGCCCCCACGGCGCTGGTTGAGGCATCGCTGGTGACCGGCGTATCACCGACAAGCGGCGCATCATCAACCGCCAGGGCGGCGGTCGCCGGTAGGGCGGCGATCGCGAGCCCGCAGCTTGCGAGCAGCACGACGCCTAGCGAGCGGAGTTTCATCGAGGCACTCCCCAAGGGGTTGATCAGTGCAAGCAGTCGGACGATTGACTACGCGGAGGTTACTGAGCGTGACAGTCAGTGTCCAGAACCCTGAGGAGTTAGTTGCTTGCAGTCGGTGACCATGGGGCGCGAACCGGCAGCCCGGCGACGCTGAAGGCCGGAGGCGTCACCAACGGCTGAGCACGTACAGTAAGCGCGGGACCGGCGACCGGCTCCCAGACCCGCAGCACGAGCGTCCGCGGCCGGCCTCGGTCCAGCGGCAGGAACACCGACTCGATGGAGTGGCCCTGCTCGGTGTCGCTGGCGAGCAGGGCCTGCCTGCCGTCCAGCGTGGCGCCCAGCAGGCGACTGCCCACACCGGTGTAGACCGACAGCCAGACTTGGTTCTGCGCGTCCGGGTTTCCACCGGGCCCGCCCCGGTCGAGGCGGTAGCGCACGTACTCGGGCAGGCCGTCCGGAGCGGCGTTCAGCAGCTGGACCACGATCGTCGCGACCCCGCCGCCGCCCGGTGCCGGGTCCATCCGGTAACCGACGGTGCGGCGCATCCAGTAGTCGAGCTTGCTCGCCGCCGCGTTCTGAGTGATCACCGCGAGAAACGGCCCCGGCGTGCTCGACAGCGCCCCACCGAGCGGAATGGTGGAAAGAACACGCTGTTCTTCGGCGTGGCTGCTTGACACCAGCAGTCGACCCTCATTCACTGAGCGGCCGAGCGCCTCGAGCAGCTGGGGCGTGCTGCCAGCGCCAGACGTGACCGCACCATAGACGGCCTTGCCCACGTCGGCGAAGAACTGGTCGCGCTCGTCGACGTCGCTGATGAGCGCATACGCGTCTGACTCCACGAGCTTGACCAGGTCACCCGACTTGATCACCCGGCCGTCCGGCATGACGGCCGGCTCGCTCGCCGCGAGCAGGTAGGACAGCGCGGTCGGGTCGACGCTGATGGTGCCGTCGACATCGACGCCCGTGCCGGCCTGGTAGAGGCCGGAGTAGAAACGCCCAACCGTCGGGTAGTCGGGCGTGAGGTTGGCGTTCCCCCAGGTCCGGGTCGGCTCGTAGGGCCCGTATCTCGCGGCCATGTCGGCCGGGAGCTGGAGGCGCCGCAGGCGCGGCGAGTCGGCGGCTGCCTGCGGCAGCTTGCCGTTCCCGGCAATGTCGTCAAGGCTCAGCTTGCCGTCACGCACCGTGAGAAGACCGAACCCGCCGATGACGCCGCCGTCCGCCCGCGACTCGGCGGGGTTCTGCACGATCAGCAGGTAACGGCGGGTCTCTCCGCTCGCACCCAGCATCGGCGGTCCCAGCTCGGTCGCCAGCTTCAATCCGGTGAGTGAGCTCGAAAGCCGGGTGGCCTGGCTCAGGGCTGTGGCGCGCGCGGGCGCGAGCCCCAGGCGCCGGCCCAGCCAGCCGCAGTCCGGGACGTCGGCGAGCGCGGCGCGGAACCGCTGGACGGCCGCCGCGGCGGCCGTGACCGGCGCCTTCCCGCGACCGAGTGCCGCGAGGTTGATCGTCAGACCGGAGCGCAGCGACGCAGGGTTGAGAGTGTCGGCAGCCTGGGCGACCGCCGGCAGCCCGTCGGCCGCCACACCGTCGACGGCGACGGCCAGCGCATGCGCCGACCGCAGCGAGCAGCCCACGCCGGGGAGATGCGTGGCGGCCGACCATACCGGGTCGCCGGTGAGGCCGGCCGCCGCGTGCGTCCGTCCGCCGATCCGGCGCACCTGTTCGGCGAGGTCGGCGGACGTCGGAATGTCGCCGGCGAGCAGCCGCTGCTGCAGCAGCGCGATGTCCGTCCGGGCGCCGTCGAGCCGCTGATGGGCGAGCAGGCCACGGACACCGACCCAGCAGGCCAGGGCCACCAGCAACCCGACGACACCCGCGCCGGCCAGCAGCGCACGCCGGCTCGGCCGGCGCACGAACCGCCGCGGCCACTGCGACCACTGCGACCGCTGCGACCGCTGCGACGCCGGCCGGGGGACGGCCAGCGGGCCCGTGTCGGTGGCCGGCGCAGGGGTGCCCGGATCGTCCTGGGCGTTCATGCGTCGGCGGCCGGAGTGAGGTGCTCGGGCACACCGGCTCCCCGCGGTCCGGTGATCGCGCCGAGGCTGACGGTCTCGTCGTCCACCCGCGCTGCGGCGGCCGCGCGGCCGACCGGCGCCGCGGCAGCCGGGCGGGCGACCGCCGCCGCGGCGGACCCGACCGGGCCGGCCGCGTCGTCGGTGGCTCCCGTCGAGACCGTCGAGCGGGTGGCGAGCGCGGAAAGAGCGGGCAGGGCGATGCAGGATCGCCAGTGGCGCCCAGCCAGGTAGCCGCGCGCACGGCCGCGACGCTCGCGGGCGGGTGTGCCCGCGCCGGCCGGCTCGCCGGCGGGGACCCTGGTCAGCACGGTGCCGAGCACACCGGCGCCGGCCGCCGCCAGGACCGCTGACGCGCTCCGTAGCTGGGAATGGCGGGTACACCCGGCGCGGGCGACCAGCAGCGCGCCGCCGACCCTGCTGGCGAGAACCGCCGTGCCGGGCACCGCCGGCAGCGGTGGCGCGTCGACGATCACGAGGTCGTAGCGCTCGACCAGCCGGTCCAGCAGGCTCGCCAGAGCCTGCGAGGCGAGCAGCGCGTTCGGGTCCGGTGGGACCGGCCCGCTCGGCAGCACGTCGAGCCACCCGTCGCCGACCCGGCCCGTGCCCCAGGGCCGGGTCGCCGCGGCCGGCTCCGCGGCGCCGATGAGCACGCGGGTGAGCCCCGGTGCCGGGTCGACGCCGAGGTAGCCGGCGAACGAGGGCTGGCACAGGTCGGCCTCGACCAGGCAGACCCGGGCTCCGCCGTACGCCGCCGTGATCGCCAGATTGCAGCAGGTGGTCGACCGGCCCTCGGCCGCCACCGCGCTGGTGACGACCAGGGCCCGCGGCGGTCCGTCCACCGCGAGGAAGGGCAGGACGGCGTGCAGCCGGCGAAACGCCTCGGCGCGCGGCGAACGCGGGCTTCCGTAGACGACCAGCGGACGCCGCACGGCGTCGGGCTCGGCGGCGATCGCCGCGATCACCGGAGCGCCGGTGATCGCGGCGACGTCCCGCGCGTCCACGGGCCGGCGCCCGCGCGCGACGTCGTACAGCCGGCGTCCCAGCAGTACCGCGCAGCCGCCGGCCAGGCCGAGCAGCACACCCAGCAGCACGACGCGCGCCGGCCGCCAGGCGACCGCCGCGGCGAGCAGTCCACCGAGCGCCGTGCAGGCAAGCGTGGAAAGCCACCCGTGGTGGTCGAGGCGCACCCAGCTCGGCAGCCGCGGGGGCAGCGGTCCCGAGCCCGCCGGCTCCCCGCCGCGCGTCAGGGCGCGCGCCAGGGCGGGCGGCTGCCGACCTCCGAGCTGGTGGTCTCCCAGCTGGGTCGCCTGTGCTTCCAGGCCGCCCGGCGGCGAGGCACGGAGCTTGAAGTCCCGCGATTCCAGGTCCGGTAGTTCCACGCGTCCGCTCACCTTCCGCGCCGTCTCGCTGTCGCGCCGAGCCGAGCTGGCCAGACGAGATCCGGGGCGATGACCGCCGGAGACCCAAGAAAGGTCATTCCCGCGTGCCCGTTCGCTGACTGGCGGTCCGCGGCACGCGCCGGCCGCGCGGCCCGGCCGCACCGGGCGACGCCGCAGGCCAGCCGCGCGGCTCGCCACGCCCACACCTGACCAGCCGATCCGTAGCACCGAATCGACCTTCGTATGCGCTTACTCTATGGCGTCATGTGGAGACGTAGAGTGGAAGGCGCGCGTGGCCGGTTGTGGACCGCCACCGCCGGACGACGCGTGTCGCGGCTCGTGTCGCGCCTCGAGCTGCGCCAGCGGGTCGGTCTCCAGATCACCTTCGACAGCCTCGCGCTCGTCGGAGGGCTCGCCGCGGCGCAGACCGGACGATTCACCTTCGACGTCAGCGAGCTGCGCGACCCAGGCTTCTGGGTGATCGTGCTGCTGGCCGTGTGCCTGCTGCACTTCGTCGGCACCGCGCTGCACCTCTATCTCGGCCGCTACCGGTTCGGCGGGTTCGAGGAGGTGCTGAGCATCCTCACCTCGGTCACGCTGACCGTGATCGGGGTGGAGATCGCGGTACTCGCGTTCGGCCAGCCCAGACCGCTGCCGCTGTCGGTACCGCCGCTCGGCGGCACGGTCACCCTCTCGATCATGTTCGGGGTCCGGTACCTCTACCGGCTCACCGAGGAACGGCTGCTGCGACCCGCCCCCGAGGGCGCCCAGGCCCTGATCGTCTTCGGTGCCGGCGAGGGCGCCGAACAGGTGCTCGCCGCGATGCTGCGCACTCCCGACAGCCCCTACTTCCCGGTGGCACTCCTGGACGACGACCCGCGCTGCTGGAACCTGCAGCTACACGGAGTGCGGGTGCGCGGCGGGCGCGACCAGATCGAGACGGTCGCCAGGGCGACGGGCGCCTCGACGCTGCTCGTCGCCATTCCCAGCGCGGACGCCGCGCTGCTGCGAGAGGTCGCCGGGCTCGCGGAGGCCGCCGGCCTCGCGGTCAAGGTGCTCCCCCGCGTCGCCGACCTGCTCGACGGCAACGTCGACGTCAGCGACATCCGCGAGATCGACATCGCCGACCTGCTCGGCCGCCGTCAGATCCGTACCGACGTCGCCGTCGCCGCCAGCTATCTGGCAGGGCGGCGGGTGCTGGTCACCGGCGCCGGCGGATCGATCGGCTCGGAGCTGTGCCACCAGCTCCACGCCTGCCAGCCGACAGAGCTGATCATGCTGGACCGCGACGAGTCGGCGCTGCGCGCCGTCCAGCTCTCGCTCTACGGCCACACCGGCATGGACGACGACTGCGTCGTCCTCGGCGACCTGCGCGACGTCGACATGATCACGGCACTGTTCACGGAACGCCGGCCGGAGGTCGTCTTCCACGCGGCGGCGCTCAAGCACCTGCCGCTGCTGGAACGTTTTCCCGGCGAGTCCGTGAAGACCAACGTGTGGGGCACGCTGTCGGTGCTGGAGGCGGCGGTGGCCAGCGGGGTGGAACGGTTCGTCAACATCTCCACCGACAAGGCAGCCGACCCGAGCAGCGTGCTCGGCTACTCGAAGCGGATCACCGAGCGGTTGACCGCATACGTCGCCGCCGAGCACGGCGTTCCCTACGTAAGCGTACGGTTCGGCAACGTCCTGGGCAGCAACGGTTCGGTGCTCACGATCTTCGCCAGCCAGCTGGCTGCCGGCGGACCGCTCACCGTCACCGACCCCGACGTCACCCGGTACTTCATGACCGTCCAAGAGGCCGTGGAGCTGGTGCTGCAGGCAGGAGCGCTCGGCTCCGGCGGCGACGCGCTGGTGCTCGACATGGGCGAGCCCGTGCGGATCGACGACGTCGCGCGGCGCCTCGCGGCGCGCGCCGAGGCCAAGCCCGGCAGCCAGAAGATCGACATCGTCTACACCGGGCTCGGCGTCGGCGAGAAGCTGCACGAGGCGCTGTTCGGCATCGCCGAGACCGACGACCGGCCACACCACCCGTTGATCTCCGAGGTCCCGGTGCCGCCACTCGACCCGCGCCTCGTCGTCGAGCTGGACCCGTGGGCCGACGACGAGAAGATCCGCACCGCGCTGCGCGAACTCGGCCGGGACGGCGACCTCGCCGCCCTCACCACGACCCTCGCCCACATCCCAGCCCAGCCCACCAGCCCCGACTCCACCGCCCCCCGCCGTTAGTTCTCAGGGCTGACGTCGGCAGTCCCCAGGGCCGGCGTCAGCCGGCCACGCGGACCCACTGAACCCGTAGGTCCGGTCGGCGCGGCCCGATCGGCGGGGCCCGGCCCGCGTCACCGGCCACGTCGGGTGGTCACGTCGGGTGGTCACGCCCTGCCGCGGACCGGGGGCGGCGGTGTCTGGGGGGCGACCCGCTGACCGCCGCGGGCGGCGTACCAGGCGACGGTGGCGTCCAGCGCGGTCGCGAGGTCGACGCCGGACGCGTGCGGGAACAAGGCCCGGGCGGTCGTGACGTCGGCCTGCAGGTCCCGGACGTCGCCCGGGCGCGCCGGTCCGAAGGCGACCGGCAGCGTGTAGCCGACGATCTCCTCGAGCTGGGCGACCACGGTGAGCAGCTCGACCCGGTTGCCGAACGCGAGGTTCACGGGCCGCGGGTAGGCGAGCTGGCGAGTCGTCGCGTCGGCGAGCATCGCCGCGACCGGCTCGACGTAACCGATGTCCCTGGTCTGCCGGCCGTCGCCGAACACCGTCAGCGGACGGCCGGACAGCGCGGCGTCGATGAAGGACGGAATGACCGCCGAGTAGGCGTGTCCGACCGCCTGGAACGGGCCGAAGACGGTGAACAGCCGTGCCACCAGCACCGGCAGGCCGAAGCTCGCCTGATAGCCGAGGGCGTAGGCCTCGGCGGCGAGCTTGCTCGCCGCGTACGGGCTGCGCGGGGCAACCGGGCCGTCCTCCCGGCAGGGCAGCGGGCTCGCGTCGCCGTAGACCGATCCGGCGGAGGTGACGATGACGTGCGCCTCCGCCCGCTGGGCGACGTCGAGCACGGTGAGCGTGCCGGTGACGTTCACGTCGTGGCTGGCCAGCGGATCCAGCAACGACCGCTCGACGGAGGGCCGCGCGGCGAGATGGACGATGCTGTCCGCGCCGGCGGCCGCCTCCTCGAGCAGGGCGCGGTCGGTGACGCTGCCGACCACGAGCTTCACCGGCAGTCCGGAGAGGTTGGACACCGCGCCGGTGCTCAGATCGTCCACGACGATCACATCGCAGCCGGCCGAGAGCAACGCCCTGGTCAGGTGGGATCCGAGGAACCCGGCTCCGCCGGTCACCACGACCTTCATCGATGCATCACACTCCGGAGTTGTATGGGTGCCAGCCGTAGTATGCGGGCCTACCTACCAATCTTCGATCACCATCACGAGTCGACACGACTCATCTAGTGACTGATCGCGCGGACCGGACGCCGGGTTAGCGGCCCAGAGAAGTGACACAGGCACAGAAGGTCACAGCACACCGACGCAGCACTACCCCGACCACCCACCCACCCCAAACCACCTCAGCCACCCCGGACCGCCTCAGCCCCGACCCGAGCGCACCAGCCCCGCGACCAGCCCGGGAGGCCCCCTCAGGCCCGACCAGGCCGCGCCCGACGGAAGGCGCGAAGCGTCTGCCGCGAGACGGCCATTGAACTCGCTAGCGAGGCGCTCTACGGTCACCTTGTGTCAACAAGCCGCCACCGTCGGCCACTCGTCATCGTGGGAACCGGCGGTTACGGCCGCGAGCTCCTCGACGTGGTCGAAGCCGTCAACGCCGCCACGCCCGACCGTCCCGCCTACGAGCTACTGGGCTTCCTGACAGAGGAGTCGCGCGGAGAGCCAGAGGACCAGCAGGCCAAGGGATATGATCTTCCGTCGCCGTCCCGGCGGCCGCCACCGCCGCGATCGCTCAAGGTGGCGCCCGCAGTCCACGGCGAGCCGTATGTCGATCCGTCGACCATCAACCTGCCGGCCACTGCCCCACCGACCGCGCGCCCTCTGCCCGTGCACCCTTCGCCCGTGCACCCTCTACCCGTACACCCTCTGCCCGTGCACCCTCTGCCCGTGCACCCTTTGTCCGCTGCCTCGCCAATCGGCGATCCAGCCACCTCTGGCTCGCCGCCCGCCCAGGACTCACTGGCTGCCCAGGAATCACTGGCCGCTCAAGGCTCTTTGGCCGCCAGCGCGGCGGCCGGCGTCGATCCACTCGCCGGACTCGAGGCGCCCATCGCACCGGGCTCGCCGCCCGCGCTCGACGGGCGGCAGCGAACTCTCACCGACCGTGGACGCGGTCAGCGGCCGCACCGGACGGAAGAAGATCTGCTGGCCCGGCGCGGCACCCGCCTGCTCGGCGGGCTGGACCTGCTGGCGAGCCTCGACGCGGACTACCTCATCGGCCTCGCCTCCGGGCGCGCTCGCGCCCGGATCGACCGAATCGCCAGTGCCCTGGGCCGGCGGCCTGCGACACTGGTGCATCCGCTGGCCGCGATCGGCGGCGACGTGCGGCTAGGCCCCGGCACGGTGGTCTGCGCGCTGGCCAGCATCACGACCAACGTAGCTACCGGTCGGCACGTGGTGCTGGACGTCGGCGCGAGCGTCGCGCACGACTGCCGGCTGCGCGACTACGCGACGCTCGCGCCCGGTGCCCGCATCTGCGGTGAGGTCGAGATCGGTGCCCGGGCCTGGATCGGCAGCCAGGCGACCGTCGTACGGCTGCGTAGCGTGGGCGCCGGCGCGGTCGTCGGTGCGGGTGCCGTCGTTGTCGACGACGTCCTGCCCGACCGTGTCGTGGCGGGCGTCCCCGCGCGACCGATCGCCGCGACCGGCCCGGCTGCCCTCGCTGCCGGATGCAGCGCCGAGGCCGACGCCGCCGCGCTCGCGGGGCTGCCGCCGGACGACCGCCGCCCGCCCACCTGGCCGCCAGCCCGCCGCCAGCTGCCATCCGCGGACCACCTCACGGACCTCGCCGAACAGGTCGAGACCGGCTGAGCCGGTGTGGGTCTTGGCCGCGGAAGATCGGCGGAGCAGTCGGCGGTCAGGTGCGCGAACAGGATCAGGTGAATGGCGCAATAGAGACGCATGTGGCAGGCCGCCGACTAGCATCAAACGGGTGGATCGCTGGTACGAACTCGATGGCTGCGACAACGTCCGCGATCTGGGCGGGCTGCCCACCGTGGACGGAGGCCAGACCCGTTACGGTGTCCTGCTCCGCAGCGACACCCTCCAGCACCTGACAGCCGGCGGCGTGGCCCGCCTGCGCGACGAGTTCGGGCTGGGGACGATCCTCGACCTGCGGGCCGTCGAGGAGGCGGCGCGCGAGGGCCGCGGCCTGCTCGAGTTCGAGCCAGTCAAGTACCACAACCTGTCGTTCCTCACCACCCGCTGGGTGATGCCGGACGACCCCACCCACGACGCGCTCGTGCGCACGCGGACCAGTGCCGACCGGGTCGGGCACTACCTCGACTACGTGCGCCTGGCCGGCGACTCGGTGGCGACCGCGGTCCGGCTAATCTGCGACGCGGACAGTGGCCCGACCTTGTTCCACTGCGCCGCTGGCAAGGACCGCACCGGCGTGCTCGCCGCCCTCGTGCTCACCATCGCCGGCGTCGACCGTGGCGCGATCATCGCTGACTACGTCGCCACCAACGAGCGCATCGACCTGATCGAGTCCCGGTTGTCCCAGCTGCCGTCCTACAAACGCGGCTTCCAGACCAGGTCCGAGGCCGACCAGCTGCGCGTCCGCGCCGACGTGATGGCCGGTTTCCTCGACGGCGTCGACTCGACCTGGGGCAGCGCGAGCTCCTGGGCCCTCGAGGCGGGCATCCCCGAGGAGTCGCTCGACTCGCTGCGTCAGCGCCTGGTGACCACGGACGCGTCCTAGGCCCGGCGCACTTCACGGCCTGTCGCGGTCCCGGCGCGGCGCCGCGACCGCGACCGAGATCGAGATCGAGATCGAGATCGAGATCGAACGGGCTACCGGTCGCGGAGCTTGACGATCTGCGGGACTTCCTCCGGATCTGGTTCGTCCACGGCGAAGAAAGCCTTCAGACAGTCGACCGCGACATCGGGTGCGGTCCGCTTCAGACTCATTGTGAGCACGTTGGCGTCATTCCAAAGACGGGCATTCTTCGCAATCCAGGGCTCCCACGCCTGCGCGGCACGGATCCCCGGAACCTTGTTCGCCGCGATCGCGGTACCCGTGCCCGTCCAACACATGAGGACGCCAAACCGGTACTCGCCGTCGGCCACCCCCCTGGCGACCGCCTCCGAGAGCTCCGGCCAGCTCGTCGAGGCGACCACCGTCGTCTCGAAGTGGGCCCGGAGATACTCCGTCACTGCCGTCACGCACTCGTTGGTGTCGTCCGCGCCAAAAACTATCTTGATCTTTTCGGCGGTCACCAATTCTGCCGCACCTTTCCGCTACCCGACCAGCCGGCCTGCAGTCGGACGACAAAATCCACGCCGACCCAGCGACGTCACCGCCAACTATATGACGGAAGGTCATTAATCGCCTACCACCCGAGACACCGCCGCCACTCGGTGACGCGGGGAGACGCCGCAGCGGGCCCGGTCGACAAGCTGCCACTGAGCATCCTAAGTGGCCAAAGGCCGGATTCCGGCGCAGATCTTGTGGTGCCCCGTGTCCTTTCCGTCGCAGTCCGGACGGACACATCAGCCACAGCAGGCATAGCAGCCACGCCGGCCAGAGCGACCACGCCGGCCAGTCAGCCATGCCGGCCGCGCCGGCGTGGCGGATGCCGACCTCAGCCTGTGCCCCCCAGCGGTTGCTCATGGCACCGGACAGCGACCGCGGCAGGGCACAAGCAACGATCATGTCGGCGACGGGCTGCCAGCCGCCGGTCGCGGCCGGTGCTCCGGATCGCCGCCGCTACATCTGGATCGTCAAAGGAGCGGCGGCAGGGCGGCGGCCAGCGCGCGGAAGGCCTGGCCGCGGTGGCTGATGGCGTCCTTCTCCTGCGCGCTGAGCTCAGCGCTAGTGCGGGTCTCGCCGTCGGGGACGAACAGCGGGTCGTAGCCGAAGCCGTTCTCGCCACGGGGCGCGGCCAGCAGCCGGCCCCGCAGCTCACCGTGGACGACATGCTCGCGGCCGTCCGGGCTCACGAAGGCCGCGGCGCACACGAACGCGGCGCCACGCCGTTCGTCGGGCACGTCGTCGAGCTGCGCGAGCAGCAGCGCGTTGTTCGCCGCGTCGCGGGCGAGCCGGCCGGTACCGACCGGGCTGCCCGCCCAGCGAGCCGAACGGACGCCGGGCATGCCGTTCAGCTCTTCGACGGTGAGCCCCGAGTCGTCGGCTACCGCCGGCAGCCCCGTCGTCGCCGCGGCGTCCCTGGCCTTGATCAACGCGTTCTCCGCGAACGTGCGGCCGGTCTCGGGGACCTCCGGGCCGGGCGGCAGCGCCACCAGCTCGACCAGTGCGCCACTGGCTGCGAGGATGCGCCGCAGCTCCGTGAGCTTGGCGTCGTTGCGGCTGGCGAGCACCACCCGGGTGCGCGTCCCCTCGGAGGTCGGCGTCACCTGCCGCCTCCGAGGCTCGCGGGCCGCGGAGGCGGGCCGGCGGGGAGCGGGCCGGCGAGCGACTCGTTCTGCAGCTTCGCGAGATCGGTGCAGCCGGCGATCGCCAGGTCCAGCAGCGCGTCGAGGGTGGCGCGGTCGAAGGGCGTCCCCTCGGCGGTGCCCTGCACCTCGACGAACGCGCCACCGTGGGTGCGGACGACGTTCATGTCCGTGTCGGCGGCCGAGTCCTCGACGTAGGGAAGGTCCAGCATCGGGACGCCGCCGACGACGCCGACGCTGACCGCGCTCACCCCGTCGATAATGGCCTTGGGCCGGTTGAGCCAGCGACAGGCGTCGACGAGGGCGACGTAGGCCCCCGTGATCGCGGCGGTGCGGGTGCCGCCATCGGCGAGCAGCACGTCGCAGTCGATCGCGATCGTGTTCTCGCCGAGCTGCTTGAGGTCGATGCAGGCGCGCAGGCTGCGCCCGATGAGCCGGGAGATCTCGTGGGTGCGCCCACCGATCTTGCCGCGGACCGACTCGCGGTCGTTGCGGGTGTTCGTCGCGCGCGGCAGCATCGCGTACTCGGCCGTCACCCAGCCCAGGCCGCTGCCCTTGCGCCAGCGCGGGACCCCTTCGGTCACCGAGGCGGCGCACAGCACTCGCGTCCTGCCCGCCGAGATCAGCGCGGACCCCTCGGCGTGCTCCTGCCAGCCGCGGGCGATCGTCACCGGCCGGAGCTGATCGGCGGCCCTGCCGTCATGTCTGGTCACGACCGGGACCTTATCCGGACCTTCCCCCCCGATCCGTTAGCCGGGGACGCGCGAGGGGCAGGCGCCGCCCGCGGGCGGTCAGACCTCGTAGGAGGCGCCGGGAGCGGCGACGGTGAGCTGGCCGCTGTAGGCGGCCCTAGCCTCCGCCTCGCTGCGGGAGGCGTCGCCCCAGGGAACGAGGTGGGTGACCACCAGCTGGCCGACGCCGGCGGCCTCCGCGTGCAGTCCGGCTTCCCGGCCGGTCAGGTGCAGATCGGGCGGGTTGTCCTCATGGTCGAGGAATGCGGCCTCGCACAGGAACAGGTCGCTGTCCTTGGCCAGGCGGACCAGCTTCTCGCACGGGCCGGTGTCACCCGAGTAGGTCAGCACCTTGCCGTCCGCGGCGATTCGCACCCCATACGCCTCGACGGGGTGTGCGACACGCGCGAGGTCGATCAGGAACGGGCCGATGTGGACCCGGCCCGGGCCGATCGTCTGGAAGTCGTAGATGTCGGCCAGCGAGTCCTCGGGCCAGCGCTCGAACGCGCCGCACAGCCGTTCCCGGGTGTTGATCGGCCCGTATACCGGCAGCTTGGGCGGCATGCCCTGCGGGTGGTAGCGGCGGGCATAGCTCTGCACGACAAGGTCGAGACAGTGGTCGCCGTGCAGATGACTGAGCAGCACGGCGTCGACGTCACGCAGGTCGCAGTGCTTCTGCAGCTCGCCGAGCGAACCGTTGCCGGCGTCCATGACGAGTCGGAACCCGTCGGACTCGACCAGGTAGGACGAACATGCGGACGTCGGGCCCGGATAGGTGCCGGAGCACCCGAGGATCGTCAACTTCACCGGTGCACCGCCTCCGCAGCCCAGACCCTCGTCGTCATGTCGCCGCCCCCGTCTCGTTCCTCCGTGCTCCCGCCATGCTCAAGGGCGGAGGCGTTCGCGCGCCAGCGGTGCTGGGGCCACTGGGCTGGGTGACCGGCACTCCACCGATCTGTGTAGACGGAGCATCGCTGTCCGGATACGCGGGAAGGACGGTGGCGAGCTCGGGACCCAGGAATCGGCGGCCCACTCGGGTGAACGAGCGCGGGTCGCCGGTAGCCAGGAACCGATGGACGGGTGGCGGCAGGTCCGGATCGCGGAACAGCCCACCGCGGGCCAACACGCGGTAGGTGTCCTTCGCTGTCTCCTCGGCACTACTCACCAGGGTCACCCCTTCCCCCATCACGAGGCTGATAACCCCGGTCAGCAAGGGATAATGGGTACATCCGAGGATTAGGGTGTCGATGTCTGCCACCTGCAGTGGCGCGAGGTACGCCTCGGTGAGGCCGAGCAGCTGCCGGCCGGCCGTCGTGCCGCGTTCGACGAAGTCGACGAACGCCGGGCAGGCGACACTGGTGAGCGTCACGCCGGTCGCCGCCGCGACCGCGTCGTCGTAGGCGCGGCTGGTGACGGTCGCGGCCGTGCCGATCACCCCGACGCGGCCGGTGCGCGTCGCCGCCACGGCACGGCGAGCGGCGGGCAGGACGACCTCCACCACCGGGACGTCGTAGCGTTCGCGCGCGTCGCGCAGGCAGGCCGCACTGGCCGTATTGCACGCGATCACGAGGAGCTTCACGCCCTCCGCGACGAGCGTGTCCATCGCCGCGAGGGCGAGGCGCCGGATCTCGGCAATCGGTCGTGGCCCATAAGGGGCGAACGCGGTATCACCGAAGTAGAGAAGCGGCTCGTGCGGGAGTTGGTCGAGGATGGCCCGGGCCACCGTCAGACCGCCTACGCCGCTGTCGAACACCCCTATCGGCGCGTCACTCATGAGGGCAAAGACTAGGCCGGAAAGTCCGGGATCACTCTGTGGGTGTCATCACCAAAGCATTGGAGGGCGGCGGATCTGCGCACGGGACGTCCGTAAGTGTCCCGATCTTGCCCGCTATGCACCGCCCGTGATCCATGGCACGCCGTCCGTCAAGGCCGTCAGGCAACGTCAAGCCACCAGCCACGCCCGGGAAGGCAGCCAACCGTCCCAAGTCAGCCGGGCAGGCGGTAGGCGGGCAGCTAGCCAGGCGGTAGGCGGGTAGGCGCGGCAGCCACCGGCACTGCGCGGATCGGCTGCGAAGGGCCCGGATTCGGCGCGAGCGTTGGGAATGACAAGCCGGAATGACGTGGCCGCCAGCGGCCACGGGGACCGGTCCGGCAGGTCCGGCCCGGTCTGGCAGGTCTGTCCTGGTCTGGCAGGTCCGGCCCGGTCTGGCGGGTCTGTCCTGGTCTGGCAGGTCCGGCCCGGTCTGGCAGGTCCGGCCGGAGCGACATTGGCGCTGATGGGCACTTCAGCGCCGATATGGCGACCAAACGGTGTGTCATCCGGCAACGACCGGCATCAGGGTGTAGCCTGGAAACTGCCTGTAATCGATCAGTGACTATCAGCTATCGAACAGGTAGGTTGAGGACGCGACTGAGGTGTCCCGGGCCGATCCATCCGTCCCCGGCCCGTGGCACCCCAGTCGCATCCCTCGTCACCATGGTCAGCATCGAACCGCTTCGGCCGTTCTGCCACACCCCTGTTTCACCGGCCGGCCGACGGTGCCCGCCGATGCGCGCAGATGCGCGCCGGACATTCCCGCGAGGCATTCAGGCCGAGGCGTTCAGCCGGTACGACGTCGAGGCACGTCGAAATCTGTCACCCCTCGCCGCCAGGTCACCAACCGCTTCACGACCACCGCCACCGAAACGGGTCGTCCGGACACGTTCTGATGGCCAGGTCGGCGACGGGTCAACTAGTTGGGATCAGTCCTGCGGAGGGCGTATCGCCGACGTCTGTGCCGACATTTGAAGGCTCAGCACACCCGGCGCCGCCGAGGGCGCCGGTGGCGAGCCAGGCGCCGTAGGCCTGTTCAGCGAGGAGCCAGGCGCGGGCCGGCTCGGCTCGGCTGGACGTCGGAGCCGCCTCCACGACGACCTCCAGCTCCGGCCCCCGGACCGCCAGGCCGACGTCGCGCACCGAGGCGGCGACGAACACCGCGGGGTCCAGCCGCCGGTCACCACTGATCACCCACCGGCTCGCGTAGGGCGCGAAACGCTCGGCGACCCGGACGTGCCGCGTCCGCGCCGGTCCGAGAGCGGGCACCAGCACCGCGTCGAGCATCAGCGGCGGCTGGACCAGCCGGCCGACCCCGGCCGATGACCAGGTGACGATGCCGTCCGGCAGCATGTCGGTCTCGGCCAGCACGACGGGGTCGTCCACGATCACCCCTGGCGGCATCTCAGCCAGCCGTCGCAACGTCCGCGGGTAGCTCAAAGCCCCCAGACCGAACCGGGCCCGCCGCTCGTGCTCCGTGGCATCCAGGCGGAACACCGCGTCCACGATCCAGCCATCGAGCTCGACTCTCACCACCCGGCGCCCCGGGAAAAGGATGCCCATCAGCTCGCCGTCGACAAGTCCGCCGGCCCTGCCAGCTCGCGTCACCGGACGCCCCCTCCGGGGTGTGCGGGGCAGGGAGCACCGGAGAGGCGGGTGTTCTCGCGCCTCTCGTGCCAAAGGCATGCCGAACCTCCGACCGCCGACCTCCCAGATCGCCGGCCTTCCACATCGCCTACCGCCCGGATCGTGCGCCTGCTTGACAGCGTTTCTCCTAGATCGACTTCGCCGATCCAGGAGAAACGCTGTCGCCGATCCGGCAGGATCCCCGTCGCCGATCCGGCGGGAACCCTACAGCTGATTTGGGAAGGACCTTTCCCTGATCCGGTGGGACCCATCGTCGATCCGCAGGCCTCGGGCTGGTGCTGGTGCCTGCCACCGATTCACCGCACCGACGGTCGCCGACGCGGGTTGTCACCTGTCGCACCGACCTGCCGCGTCTCATCACCGGGAAGGTCGGAAATCGCCTTATCTCGGTCTGTCTCGGTCTGTCTCGGTCTCGTCTCGGGTCTTGCTTTGGTTCGCGACTTGGGTCTTGTCTTGGTTCTCATCTCGGGCCACCGAGGGCGGCGGCGGGTTCGAAGCGTCGTGGAGCCACGCAAAGGAGCCGGTCCCGCCACCTCGAATGCCGATCCGGCTCTCGGATATCGCGGCGCGCCGAGCCCCGCACGCCAGGGTTGTCAGCCGACCAGTTCGGTCAGCCTGACCCCCGTCCCCGACGCCCGTTCCGACGCGCACACTGCCAGTAACGTTGCTCCCTGCAGCGTGTCGCAACACTCTGGGACTACTGCGAAGCCACCGGCACGACGTCCCGCATGTTCTGGATCACCTACCGTGACCGTTTACACCCGAGATCGAACCATCGAGTGACGCTCCCACCAAGCCGCCTCCGACCCTCCAGCCGATCGCTACGCTGGACCCGCGCGGGAGTGGCGGAATGGCAGACGCAGCAGACTTAGGATCTGCCGCCTCAGGGCGTGGGGGTTCAAGTCCCCCCTCCCGCACTGGCCGGAACGGGCTGCCGAGTTGGCGCGTAGCCGCAGGTCAAGCCACCCCTTGCCGATCGTCGTCCGACCGAACGTCGTCCAGAGATGTCCGATCACGTCTGGCCGCGCCTGAGGGCTCACGGACTGTGGCCGGACTAGAACCGGACGCGGACAGGCGGGGCGCGACGCGTGCTGGCGGCGAGCCGTTGAGACGCCTGAGAAGATCCTCGGTCAGGACGGCGACGGCGAGCCGGCCGTCAGGCGGGCTTTCTGGGAAGCTGCAGCACCGTGCCTTACTCGCTCCCTTGGACATCGGCCGTCGATCGGAACGCCGTCCCATCCGCCCCATGGCGACGAGCTTGCGATCGCCACGCTAGCCGTTAGTCTGAATCAGATCGCGTGAGCCGATTCAGAGACGTCGCGGCGGCGAGTGACGGGGCGGGGTGACGAGCGTGGAGCTGAACGGCGTAGGCGCGCGGATTGATCGAGCGATGGGTGCGGCCGAGCTGACACAGCGCGCACTGGCTCGGATTACAGGGATCTCGCAGCCGACGCTGTCGCGGATCGTCACGGGCGAACGGGTGGCCAAGATGAATGAGATCATGGCGATCGCCGCTGCCACCGGGCACACCGTGGCGGAGTTGACCGGCATCAGCGTGGTGGCCGACCGTGCACAGTACGCCGCGCGCGCCACTGGCAACACGGGAATGGCTGCGATGCGCGAGGAGATGCTGCACTACCTGGAACTGGACGCCTATCTCGATGACCAGGGCATCCCGCAGCTGCCAGTCGTCGCGTGAGTACCGAGGCGGAGGGGCAGGAGGCCGCGGCGCGGTTTCGCCGTGACCACCGCCTCGGCGAGCAGCCGCTAGGTGATCTCGTGGCGATCGTCGAGCATACCACCGGTATCGACGTGGCGGTGCTCCCCGTCGGACCTGACGAACATGGGCTCACCGTGCGCGACCCGGCTCGGAACTCGGTGTTCATCGGCGTCGCGCGCACCGACCGACCGATGCGGCAACGCAGCACGCTCGCCCGTGAGCTGGCACACGTCCTGTTCGAGGACTGGGAAGCCGAACCGGCGGGCGCCTGGAGCGGGCGCTCACCGGCAGAGAAGCGCGCAGACGCCTTCGCGCGCCACCTGTTGATCCCGGTCGACGGGCTGCGCAGCTTCCTGATCCACCGTCGCGCCGGCGACGTCGGCCTCGCGGTGCTGTCGCAGGTAGTCCAGCGGTTCCTGGTCTCGCCGGCGATAGTCACGATCGCGCTGCAGCAGGCCGGTTTCATCTCCGAGGCGACCAAGACGCAGTGGATGGCCGTCACGACTCGTCAGTTGGCGGCACGCTACGGCTGGATCGACCAGTACCGCGCTCTGCAAGAGGAGTCCCAGCAGCGACGCGCCCCACAGCGGCTCCTCGCCCGCGCTATCAACGGCTACCTCGAGCATGTCGTCAGCACGCGCGCTCTCGCCACCCTGCGGGGGGTCGACGTATAGTCCGTGGAACGGGAACTGAGCGAGGCCGGCATCGTCCCTGGTGAGCCCGCTGTGCGCTGGGCCGACAGCACCGACCTGCCGGACATCGATATCGACCTTGGCGCCCTCGACGACCTGACCGACCAGCCTTCCGGCAACGCTGGCCCATGAATACATCCCGGCCGGTCATCGATGCCGGGCACCCGTCGAGCAGCAGATGATCTATGCCAAACCACTGGTGATCTAGATGCTAGATTGTTAATGATCAAGCTGCCAAAGTCCTGATCAACCACCCGCGAGATTCATGGGATGAGGCTCTCGCCGCCGGTCAACCGGCGTACAGCTGGTCGAGGCCGATGAGCCGGACGTCGCTCGGGCTCTCGGATTCCAGGTCCGGATGGAATCCCGCGCCCGAGTAACACGCGATGGTCGTGTCGCGGGTGTCATAGCCCTTGGCTGTCAGCAGGGCGCGGGCGCGGCGCAGGCGGTCGGCGTGGCGCCGGTCCATGGCTCGGTCCCACTTCGCCTCCCCGAGGGAGAGAATCCTGCGCGGTTGCCCGTGTTCTGCCGGCGCGAGTACGGCGACGTCGATCTGGATCTGAGTCTTCTTGGCGGGGTCGGCCACCACTCCTGCTCCGACCTCGGCGGGCAGGCCTCCGAACACGACCGGGTCGGCCATGATCGCATAGTCACGGCAGACGGCCCCGAAATGCGGGCCGACGATCTGGGAAAGGAACCGCGGCTGCACGCTGGGCCAGATCGTCGCCGCGTCGCCGCGCTCCAGCCGTGTCCAGTCCCGGCTCATGACCGCGTGGTAGAAGCTGATCAGCGGCTCGGCTATCCGGTAGACCGCCCTCCCATGCCTGAACAGGTCGGGCTCCCTGACCAGCAGCCGGGAGTCCTCGAGAACCCGCAGCGGATGGGCTATCTCGTTGGCCTTCCTGCCGACATAGCTGGCGATGCCCCCACTGGTCGCGTTCCCCCCGGCGACCGCGGAGAGCACCGAGTGGTACAGCGATGGGTCGCGGATGTCGGTCTCCTCGGCGAGAAGATAACGGGCCTCTCGGAACAGCGGGGTCTGCGGGTTCAGCACGGTCCTGATCACCCAGGCGTCGAAGTCGCCCAGGCCCGACGGGGCGTCGTCGCGGACGAACTCGCGGCGGTAGGCGGGTGTTCCGCCGACCACGGAGTGTACGAGTACCGCGAGTGCCGGATCGGTGATGCCCCAGAACCGCGCGGCGTCCTGGTAGCCGAAGGGATGAACCATCACCTCGAGACCTGCGCGTCCACGCAGTGGCGCCTGTCCGGACAGCAGTCCGCCCATGACGGACATCGCCGAGCCGCACAGCAGCAGGCGCGCGCTGCTGGTACCACCGCTGCCGGCTGGCCCGAGTTCGCGTTGGATGATCGACGGCAGCTCCGGCGACGCCTTGACCAGGAACGGGAACTCGTCGATCACGACTGGTATGGGGCGGCCGCTCACGGCACGCATGAGGAACGGGACGGCATCCAGCCAGTCCCGGAATGGCGAGACCGGGGCGCCGGTGAACCTGACGAGTTCATCGGCGAGCAGCCGCAGCGAGACTGCCTCGGTCAGTTCCAGCGCGGGGAAGTAGATCCCGCCGGTGGCGGCGGCCAGTGCTTGGAGCAGATAGCTCTTGCCCTGCCGGCGCCGCCCGCTCACCACGCCGAGAGTCGCCCCCGGGCGAGCGTCGGCGACGAAGGACGTGAGGCCCCGCCATTCGGCATCCCGGTCGAACAGGCGAGCGGGCTTCGCAGGCACGGCCATCGCGCGGCCCTTCGGATCGAAGTGTGGTTGACCGAAATATACTTGACCGAATCATGGATCGTCGAAGTACGTTTCACAAAGGGTACCGCCAGGTCGCCCCTCAGGCCAACGTCTTGGTCACGAGACGGCACGGGTGCCACGCTGGTCTCATGACCCGACGGATCTTTGAGCACGGACCGGTGCTGACGGTGCCGTCGCCCGTGGTCGAGCTGTCCGACGATCGGCTACGCGGGATCCGGTTGCTGCTGAAGCGAGACGATCTGATCCACCCCGATATCCCGGGGAACAAATGGCGGAAGCTGGCCGGCAACCTGGCAGCTGCCGCCGAGCAGGGTTCCAGGACGCTGCTGACGTTCGGTGGCGCGTATTCGAACCACATCGCGGCGACCGCCGCGGCCGGCTGGCACTTCGGCTTCGACACCGTCGGAGTGATCCGGGGCGAACAGCACCTGCCTTTGAACCCAGTTCTCGCCCGTGCCGTCGAACACGGAATGCGGCTGACCTACCTCGACCGGACCCGCTACCGCGCCAAGCACGACCCTGCCCTGCTCGCCGAGCTGACCGCCGAGTTCGGCCCGTTCTACCTGCTACCCGAAGGCGGCAGCAACGCGCTGGCCGCCGAAGGCTGCGCCCGTCTGGCCGCCGAGCTCGTCGAGCAGGTCTCCGACGTCGACGTCGTCTGCTGCCCGGTGGGAACCGGCGCGACGCTGGCAGGTATCGCCGGCGGCCTGGGCACGAACCGCCGCGCAGTCGGGATCTCCGTTCTCAAAGGCGGCGGTTTCCTCGCCGACGACGTCGAGGCCCTGCAGCGATCCACCTTCGGTCACGCCACGACCAACTGGCTGGTCGCCGACGAGTTCCACTTCGGCGGCTACGCGCGCCGCACGCCCGAGCTGGACACCTACATCGACGACTTCGCCACCCGACACGGCCTGGTTCTGGACTGGGTATACGTCGCAAAAATGATGTACGGCCTCTTCACGATGATCGCCGACGGGCGCATCCCAGCCGGCTCGACGGTGGTCGCGGTCATCACCGGCCGCTGCGAAGACCTCGCCAGACCTCAAAGCGACCTTCTCGGGTAGTGCGTGCGGAGACCGACCCGTCGACCCCACTCGGTGCGCCACGTGTTGCCAGTCCTTCTTCCGCCCGAGCTGGCCCCCTGGTCAGGGCCGAGCCGGTCTGAAGCCCTTCTCCGGGTCCAGGATCGGCGCCGGGTAGCCGAGGGACTGGCGCTCGCCGTCCGACAGGCGCCAGGGGCGGTGGACGGTGGCCGCCGGCAGATGGGCAAGCTCAGGGACATAGCGACGGACGTAGACGCCGTCCGGGTCGTAACGCTCGGCTTGGCGCAGCGGGTTCAGGACACGGTTCGGGCGGGTGTCCGTGCCAGTACCGGCGACCCACTGCCAGTTGAGGTTGTTGTTGGCAAGGTCCCCGTCGACCAGATACTCCAGGTAGTGCGCCGCACCGCCCCGCCAGTCGATGCCGAGGGTCTTCGTCAGGAAGCTCCCGGTGATCAGCCGGGCCCGGTTGTGCAGCCAGCCCTCGGCGAGCAGCTGGCGCATGCCCGCGTCGACGATCGGGATGCCGGTCCGGCCCGCGCGCCACGCCTCCAGCGTCTCTTGCGCTTCCGGGTCGTCGCGCCACTCGCGGCGCCCGGGCCGGTAGTCGGCCCAGGCCGCGGCGGGGCGGGCGGCCAGAAGCTGCTGGTAGAAGTCTCTCCAGGCCAGCTGCCTGACGAAGGCCCGGTCTCCGCGGCTCATTTCGGTGCCGTCGCTCGTCCCGGCCCTGGTGACCAGTTCAAGCGCGGAAAGGCACCCGAAGTGCAGGTAGGGCGAAAGCCGCGACGTGCCGTCCTCGGCAAGCAGGTCCTGGCTGTCGTCATAATCGTGGACGCCTTCGCTCAGCCATCGCTCAGCGCGCCACCGGCCCGCGGTCTCACCGCCGGCGAACCCGCCGCTGTCTCCGCCAGTCCGGCCGCCGCGTCCGCCGTGACCGCAGCCGTCGCCGCCCCAGCTGTCTTTGCCGTCGCCAGCGTGGCGGCCCGCGTGCCGGTCTTCAGTCAGCGAGCCTCCCAGATCAAGATCCGGCAACGTGAGCCGCTTGGGCGGCGAGACCACGCGCCGCCGCGCGCTGTCCACCCACCGCCGGTAGTAGGGGGTGAAGACGGCGAAGTGGTCACGGCCGGCCGGGGTCAGCCGACCGGGGGCAATCGCGGCATGTACTTCGTCGTGGCAGTGCAGCTCACGGCCCCGCTCCCCCAACGTCTTGCCCAGGGCGTCCTGGCGTCGCTGGGCGTAGGCGGAGCAGTCAGCAGCGATGTGCACCCGATCCGCACAGGCCTCGTCGACGAGCCGGCATATCTCGTCGACGGGGTCGCCCGTGCGTAGCACCAGCCGTCCGCCCCGCTTCCGCAGGGACTGGTCGAGGTCGCCGAGGCACTCGTCCAGGAATCGCTGACGGTTGTCACTCGCGAAGACCGACCGGCCGGTCACGGTAGTCGCCTTGGTCGGGCTCTTAATATCCCGGACGAACACGGGGACCACGCGGTCGGCGTCGTGCGCCGCCGCCGCGAGCATCGGGTTGTCGTGCACCCGCAGGTCGCGCGTGAAGACCGCGAGCGTGGTCACCACGGTCGGCCTGCCGGTCGGCCTGCCGGTGCCCGGTGCTCGGTCGAGGCTGGGTGCACCGCCGATACCCGCCACCCGGCCGCGAGCGGTCGCTCGTCCGCGGGTAGGTGGTCTGCCATAGCTGGTTGCTCCTTCGTGGCGGGATGCTCCGCCAGTTTGACGATGTCGCGGGCCAGCCGGCCGAGGACGAGGTCCCGGAACGGGACAAGGCACTTCCAGCAGAGATGGCCGACGAGGCCGCGCGGCACGAAGATCACACGTTGCCGGTAGACAGAGCCGCGCCCGGCCGCGGCAGCGGCGGCGGCGGACAGCTCAAGCCAGGCATGGCCGGGTAGGCGCCGCCGTGCACGGAGGCGCACCCGCCGAGACCGCTCGACGTCCTCGACCTGCCATCCGTCGGGACGACCACCAGAACAGCCGCGGACTCGAGGACGGCTGCGGACTCGAGGACGGCCACGGGCTCGCAGGTTCCCGACAAACCGGTCAATCCGGGCCGGCACTGGCCAGGCAACCGGGAGTGGACGCGGCCCGTTCCCTTCACCGGCCATGGCCTCGATGGCCTGCCACAGCCGTTCAGTGTCGGCAGTCGTGGTCAGTTCCCGTACGTCCTGGTAGACGGTCCCGCCGGACCACGCTGGATCCGTGGGAAGCGGATCCGACGGGGGGCGCGCACCCGCGGCCGGCTCCGCTGCCGGGCCCACGGCTGGAACCGCTGCCAGGCCCTCCGTCCAGGAGGACGACGAGGTCAGTTCAGGAGCCGCTGGCCCGCTGTGCGGCAGGTTCGCGCCCTCCCGGGTTCTGACCAGTGCGAGCGCGACGGCGTGGTCGTAGCCAGTCAGGCCCCCTTCGGGGTCGTCGACGTAGGCGGCGATGTCGTGGTCGTGGCAGCGGACCTCGTGGATGAGCGACGACACGAGGGGAACGGCGATGCTGCGGGGCACCGGTGTGACCAGGTTGACCCACTGGGCGGACAGCCAGGGTGTGAGCAGCGGCACCGGCAGCACGACCCGCCGCGGCAGGTCCGCGATCGCGGCGTACCTGCGCATCATCTCCCCATAGGTCAGGACATCGGGGCCGCCGATATCGAAGCCACGGTTGACCTCGGATGGCACCTGGTCGGCGGTACGAGTGAGGTAGTGCAGCACGTCGCGGATGGCGATCGGTTGCACCAGAGTATGCACCCACCGTGGCGTGACCATGACAGGTAGTCGTTCGGTGAGGTATCTGAGCATCTCGAAGCTGGTCGATCCAGAACCGATGATCACAGCCGCGCGCAGCACGACCGTCGGCACCCCGGAACCGAGCAGAATCTCGCCGACCTCGGCGCGGGAAGCGAGATGGTCGGACACCCGCTGCCCGGCGGTGCTGATCCCACCCAGATAGACGACCCGCCGTACCCCGGCCTCTCGGGCGGCATCCGCGACGGCGCGGGCGGCGGCGCGGTCGCGCTCGACGAAGTCGCGATGGTGCAGCGAGTGCACCAGGTAGTAGAGAACGTCCTGTCCGGACGCCGCGGCGGCGATCCGGCCGGCGTCGGTGACGTCCACTGTCGCAAGCTCCACGCGGTCATACCAGGGCGCTTCGGCCAGCTTGGCCGGGGTGCGGGCCGCCGCGCGCACGATATGTCCCGCGGCCAGCAGCTCGGGAACGAGCCGGCTACCGACGTAGCCCGTCGCCCCGACCACCACGCACCTCATGCTTTGGCGCTTCCCACTCTCAGCGCCTTCGACCCTCCGCCGCCGGCCGCGGCCCGGACGCCCGCACGCGAAACCCCGAGACCGCCCCCAGCCACGTCTCGCCCGCGCCGGGCAGAGGCAGGCCCAGGATCGTCAGGCTGACCGCGTCACCGGCGGCGCGCTCCGCCTGACGATCCTTCGAAGGTGATGGGGGGCGAGTGAAGGGCGGTCAGGCCCAGAGCTGGCCTTCCAGGGCCGCCTCGGCTTCCTCGAGCGTGCCGGCGTAGGCGCCGGTGGACAGGTACTTCCAGCCGCCGTCGCAGACGATGAAGGCGATGTCGGCACGCTGGCCCTCCTTCACCGCCCGGTCCGCCTGGGCGAGCGCGGCGTGCAGGATCGCGCCGGTCGAGATGCCTGCGAAGATGCCCTCCTCGGCGACCAGCTCGCGGGTGCGCCGCAGTGCCTCCCGCGGGCCCACCGAGTACCGCGAGGTCAGCACCGTCGGGTCGTAGAGCTCCGGCACGAAGCCCTCGTCGATGTTGCGCAGGCCGTAGACCAGCTCGCCGTAGCGAGGCTCGGCGGCGACGACCGTGATGCCCGGGACGCGTTCCTTGAGGTAGCGGCCGGTGCCCATCAGCGTGCCGGTGGTGCCGAGGCCGGCGACGAAGTGGGTGATGCTCGGCAGGTCCTCGAGGATCTCCGGGCCGGTCGTCTCGTAGTGTGCCTGCGCGTTCGCCGGGTTGCCGTACTGGTAGAGCATCACCCAGTCGGGGTTCTCGGCGGCGAGGCGCTTGGCCACGGCGACCGCCTCGTTCGAGCCGCCCGCCGCCGGCGAGGGGATGATCTCGGCGCCCCACATCGTGAGCAGCTGGCGGCGCTCAACGGAGGTGTTCTCCGGCATGACACAGATCAGGCGGTAGCCCCGCTGGCGACAGACCATCGCCAGCGAGATCCCGGTGTTGCCGGACGTCGGCTCGAGGACGGTGGCGCCGGGGGCGAGGACGCCGCGCTTCTCCGCGTCCTGCACCATCCACAGCGCCGCCCGGTCCTTGATCGAGCCGGTCGGGTTGTCCTGCTCCAGCTTGGCCCAAAGCCGCACGTCCGCGGACGGCGACAGCCTCGGCAGGCCGACGAGCGGGGTACGGCCGACCGAGTTCACCAGGGAGTCGTAACGCATGATCTGCTACCGATCTGTGCCCGCCGGCCCGATCAGCCGCCGGCGACGGCGGGCAGGATGGTGACGCCGCCCAGAGTCGCCGGCATCATGGCGGAGCCGCCGGCGACGGCGGGCAGGATGGTGACGTCGTCGCCGTCGGAGAGCTTCGCGTCGAGGCCGCCGAGGAAGCGGACGTCCTCGTCGTTGATGTAGACGTTGACGAAGCGGTGCAGCTCACCGGTGCCCTCGCCGGAGACCAGGCGGCCGCGCAGCCCCGCGTGGCGGGTGTCGAGGTCGACGAACAGCGCGCCGAGGGTGTCTCCCGCGCCTTCCACGATCTTCGAGCCGCCGGTGTAGGTGCGCAGGATGGTCGGCACGCGGACCTGGACTGCCATGGTGTTCCTCGTCTCCCTCGGCTCACTCCCGCCGTCACCCGGTGGGGCGAGGCGCCGTGCCCGGCGGGTCCGGGCACGAAAATACGTGTCATGGGCTGGCGTCCATGCTCCGCTCGCGGCTGATCAGCCCAGCCAGCGCCGCGAGCGGTCTTCAGTGTTTCAGGGTTCGCAGCCTCCGGACGCGCACCGACCGACATGATCAGATCCTTGGCGGCCTCCGCACGGCCCTACCAGGAACACCGTCGGCGGTGCCAACGCTTCCCGCGCCCTGCGTGGCCTCGGCGGCATGCGCGACCGCGGCGACGGTCAGCGCGCGCTGCGACAGCGGGCGCTGGCCACGCGGAGCAGGTCGACATGCAGGCGGGCGACCAGGCGCAGCTCGGGAACGCCACCGGCCACCGCGGCGGATCGCCACATCGGGTGGTGGGGCGCAGTCATGTCAGCCATCGTTGCACAGATATGACGTCAGCACTATGACACCAACATCGAGAACATCGTTCAGACGATCTCGACGGGCTCTTCCGTGATGACACCATCGACGATCCGAAACGACCGGAACTCGGTGACGTCGGGCTCCCGGGTCGAGGCCAGCACGTAATGCGCGCCTGGCTCCGAGGCGAACGACACATCCGTGCGGGACGGGTAGGCCTCGGTCGCGGTGTGCGAGTGGTAGATGACGACGGGCTCCTCGTCCAGGTCGTCCATCTCCCGCCAGACACGGAGCTGTTCCATCGAGTCGAACCGGTAGAACGTGGGCGAACGTTCGGCGTTCTCCATCGGAATGAACCGCGACGGAGTGTCGGAGCCGGCGGGGCCCGCGATCACTCCGCAGGCCTCGTCCGGGTGGTCACGCCGAGCATGGTCAACGATCGCCTGCTGGAGGGCGCGCTCAATTCGCAGCACATTGACCAAGCTACCTGTCGCTGTGCGCTACCCGTCGCCGAACAGGGCGCGGACGAGGTTGTCGACGAGGGTGGTCAGCAGCTCGTACATCTCGATGAACGGGACGCGCGGGTCGTCGGCCGCCAGCTCGCCGAGCTCGTCGAGATAGTTCTCGTCGGTGATGCCCAGCCGGGTGCCGAGCACCAGGCGCAGATCGTTCAGCGTGGTCAGCCAGTCCTGGGCGGCGTCCTGGTCGAGTACCAGCACCTCGCCAGGCCCCGGCAGAGTCGCGAGCACCCGGCGGGCGGCGGCCCGTTTGTGGCCCAGGGCGTCGTCGGTGCGGCGGCGGCGGAAGTCCCCGGAGGCCAGCGGATCGTCCGGGTAGGGGTCGGGCAGCAGCCGAGCCAGCGCCGGGTCCTCCGGCGGCGGCGGCGCCGTGTCGCGCAGGCCGACGAGTGCCTCCAGCGGGTCGTCGACCGGCGGCGGCTCGAGCATCCCGTCGATCAGCCGCACGAGCTCGGCGAGGATCGCGCCCTCCCAGCGGGGCAGGCGAACCTCCACGCCCTTGCCGGTCCTGCGGAAGCAGTCTGGGGACCTGTAGAAGAACCCGCGCGCCACGTCCTCGTCCCCATCCAACGGTCTGCCCCGGATCTGGGGCGCATCGAGCTCCACGGGCCGGCTGTACCGGCTGGTACCGCTAGTCCTGTATTACGGTCGCCCACAGACCATAGGTGTGCAGGCGGGCGGCGTCGCGTTCCATCTCGTCGCGGCTGCCGCTGGTCACGGAGGCTCTGCCCTTGTGATGGACGTCGAGCATGAGCTTGCGCGCCGTCGCCTTGTCGTAGCCGAACAGCTTCTGGAAGACGTACGTCACGTACGACATCAGGTTGATCGGGTCGTTCCAGACGACCGTGACCCAGGGCCGGTCGTCGCTGAGCGCCTCGTCGAGCTCCTCGACCTCGACGGGCGAGACGGTAGTGGCTGTCGTCACCACCCCATTGTTACGCACTCGGTCGCCACCTTCTCGCCAGGCGGTCGCGCGGCGAAGATGGTCGCAGCAACCCGTCGACACAACCTGGCCACCACAAGTGACGGCGCATCAGCGCAGCGTAAACACAACCACCGCCCGACGCCTGACCAGCCCAGCCCCGGTCAAACACGCCAACCCCCGAAACCAGCCCGGGAGGGCGCCCTAGCGCCCGACCAGGCCGCGCCCGGCCGGGGTTCCTGCCGGATCGACGGAGTCGATCTGGCAGGTCTGGGGCGCGGAGCGTCCGGCCGCGGGACGGCCGCACTCGGTCGCCACCTTCTCGCCAGGCGGTCGCGCGGCTCAGACGGAGCGGCGCAGGAGCGGAGGATAGAGCGCGGTGGCGCTGCCGCGGCGGTAGAGCTGGGCCGGGCGGCCGCCGCCGGGGGGCGAGCTGACCGCGCCGACGGGGACGACGAAGTCCGGCGTGCTGAGGACCTTGCGGCGGAAGTTGGGCGGGTCGAGACTCACCGCCCAGGCGGCCTCGTAGACCCGGCGCAGGTCGGCGAGCGTGAACGGCTCCTCGCAGAACGCCGCCGCCATCGGCGTGTACTCGAGCTTGCTGCGGGCCCGTTCCACCCCGTCGGCGACGATGCGCGGATGGTCGAAGGCCAGTGTCGGGCCTTCCGGCGAGTCCAGGTCCTCGACCGGCCACCACCGGGCCTGCTGCCCGCGGCGGCCCGGCTCCGGCTGTGGCAGGTTCGGCAGCAGCGCCAGGTATGCGACGCTAACCACCCTGGTGCGTGGGTCGCGCAGCGGGTCGCCGTAGGTGTAGAGCTGCTCCAGGTGGCCCGCGGTGGTCACGCCCGTTTCTTCGGCGAGCTGGCGGCGCGCCGAGGAGTCAAGGTCCTCGTCGGCGCCCACGAAGCCGCCTGGCAGCGCCCAGTAGTCCTGAAACGGGGGCTCGTCGCGCTGGATGACCAGCACGCACAGCCGCCCCGCCCGCAGCGTCAGCAGCACGATGTCGACGGTGACGCTGAGGCTCGGCGGACCTGCCGGCCGCCGCGGCACCTCCTGGCCGCGCGACGTTCCCGGACCGGTGGCGCCGCCTTCGCCGCGGGTCGTCGCTGGGCTCACAGGTCCAGCTTCTCGCACGGGTGTGACACGGCCCCAGCGGCCATGCACCGGCCGCTCGGCGTCTCGCCGGGGAACGGTCGTCTCCTTGTCGTCGTCTCCCTGAGGTCCTTTCCCTGCAGTCCCGGCCGCCTCGCTAGGGGGTCGGGACGGCGCTGATGACCGGCAGGCAGGGGTGGCCGAAGGTGACGGAGCGCGCCTGGGCGGGCAGGTCCGCGATCGCGGCCCGGTGGTGTTCGCGGGCGCGGCGCAGCCCTGCGATCCCCGTCATCGTCTCGTCCACGACGGCGCCGGCGCGCACGAGTGGCACAAGCAGCGGCCGGTCGCGCCCGAGGCCGCCCAGCGGGCTGGGGACAGTCTCGGCAGTCTCGGCGCGCTCGGCAGTCTCGGCGCGCTCGGCGCGCTCGACGTCTCGGATCGCTGACCGGCTCCGCCCGTCCGGCGGGGTCCCCGGGTCTGATCCGGTGGGGACCCTGCCGCCGACCGTGACAGCCCGCGTCGCGGACGGCGCCGGCGAGATCGGCCAGAGTGGTGGCGGCGCGAGCCCGGGGGCGGCGCCCTGGGCCGGGCCGTCCGCCGGGGGGCGCCACTCGGCACCGCTGCCGCCGGGGCGGTAGCCGACCGGCACCACCAGGTCCACGACGGCGACTCCGCCGGCGTCGTGCCGGCGCAGCACCTCCTTGCGGCCACCGCGGGTCGCCTTGCCGACGGAGGTCTTGGCCACCGGGCGGCCGTCGACCTCGACCAGCTTGTAGACGAAGCCGGCGGTGGGCGCGCCGGAGCCGGTGACCAGGCTCGTGCCCACTCCGTAGCCGGCCGCGGGGACGCCGGCGAGCCGGGCGATCCCGTGCTCGTCGAGGTCGCCGGTGACGATGATCCTGGTGCCGGTGGCGCCGAGCGCGTCGAGCTGGGCGCGGGCCGCGCGCACGCCGGCGGCCAGGTCGCCGCTGTCGATGCGCACCGCTCCCAGGCCGGGGCCGGCGGCGGCGACCGCCGCCTCGATGCCCTCGGGCGTGTCGTAGGTGTCGACGAGCAGGGTGGTGCCCGGGCCGAGGGTGGCGACCTGGGCGTCGAACGCGGCCCGCTCGGTCTCGTGGACGAGCGTGAAGGCGTGCGCGGCGGTGCCCGCCGTGGGCACGCCCCAGCGTCTGGCCGCCTCCAGGTTCGATGTGGCGGCGAAGCCGACGAGGTAGGCGGCTCGCGCGGCGGCGACCGCGGCTTCCTCGTGGGTGCGCCGGGAGCCCATCTCGATGAGCGGCCGGTCGCCCGCGGCCTGCACCATCCGCGCGCCAGCGGCGGCGATGGCACTGTCGTGGTTGAGCACCGACAGCGTCAGGGTCTCCAGCAGCACGCACTCGGCGAAGGTGCCCTCGACCACCAGCACCGGCGTGCCCGGCAGGTAAGGCTCACCTTCGGCAAAGCCGTGGATATCGCCGGTGAAGCGATAACTGGTGAGCCAGTCGGCAGTGGCCTCGTCAATGGTGCCGTCGCCGACGAGGAGGCTCAGTTCGTCGGAGCCGAACCGGAAGTCGGCGATCGCGGCGAGGAGCCGGCCGATGCCGGCGACGACACCGTACCGGCGGCCGGCGGGCAGCGACCGGGTGAACACCTCGAAGGTCGCCTGCCGGTACGCGGCACCTGATTTGAGCGCCGCGCGGAGCATCGTCAGCTCGTAATGATCTGTAAGCAGCGCCGTGGACATCCGAACCAGGGTAGGTATCCGCGCGCCGCAACGCGCGGGAAAGGTCCAAAGACTGGGCGCCAAGTACCCCCTTGTTCAGGGCGGCGGGCGCGGGGCGTCGTCAGCACAGAAGGGCCATGACCGGGTGGCCTGGGGTGACGGTGCCCACCCGGCACCGATGGCGGAATCCTTGTCGTCGCAGGCGTCCGTGCCCTGGCCAGGAACGACGGTTCGCCGGAGCACACAGGGAGATCACACCCGACGCGGGCCGGTCGCACCGAAAGCCGGGCGGGATCGGGCAGGCTGGGACGTGCGCGGGCTCACCGGACGTGCGCTGATGAATTGGTCACTTCATGTGGCGGCCGGCGCTCGTGTCGTCGGGGTCCCGGACTGCCGAACCGCCACCAGCACCCGGCGAAGCGGTCCGGGGATGACGCGATCGTCCGCCAGGGGTGGCATGGGATCGTGGAGACCGTGCACGGCAACTATGCAGGGGTATTTCTGGTCGTCGTCGGCGGAGCGCTGTTCGCCCTGTTGGTACTGGGCGGCCGGGCCGGAAGAAGCCTCGCGCGGGAGGTCTGGGGCCGCATGGGTCTCCTGCGCTGGGTGGCGGTGGCCATCGTGGTCGTCGTCTTCCTGGACCTCGCGGACGGCATCCCGAACAGATAGCGCCCAATAGCAACAAAAGAACAACGGAATACGAAGAAGTCGACGGGATATCACCGGTAGCCGGGCGGGAACGGCCGCCGTAGGCGTAGGCCTTCGGAACCCGAGCAAATTTTCATGAGCTTGGTCACCGACAGTCAGCCGGGGCGCCGCCACGCGAGCAACCCGTCCGCCCAACTCAGCCACAGGAAGTGACGGCGCATCAGCGCTGGCGTCAACGCGACCACCCCGCTGGCCCCTGATAGCACCAGCCCCGGTCGAGAACGCCAGCCCCGTGACCAGGCCCGGGAGGGCCCCTAGGGGCCCGACCAGGCGGCGCCCGGCTGAAGGCGCTCCGCGCCTGCCGCCAGGCGCCGCCGTACGAATTGTGCCGATGCGCCCATGGATGCCCGACTAGTTAGGCTTACATCCTGTAACCCAGCTACGACCCGAGAGGACACCGGGTGACCGGTCAGACCTGGCTGTGGACATCGCCGCCGCCTACCCCTGCCCCCGTCGGAGTCGGCCAGCTGCTTCGCGCCTACCGCCAGGCGCACGGTCTGACTCAGCAGCAGCTCGCCGACCAGCTGGGATTCGACCAGTCCTATGTCTCCAAGGTCGAAAGCGGCCGGCGCGCCATCCATGACATCTCGACGCTGCGGCATATCGCCCGCCACCTCGACCTCGCGCCAGAGGACGTCGGCCTCGCCCCCGGAACGCTCGCCGACCGGCGCCGCGACGCCGCCCGGGACGTGTTCGCCGAGCAGGCGGCCGCCAGCCAGCGCTCCTGGCGGGTCACCCGCGACACCCTCAACCGCAACCGAATCAAGCTGGCCAAGGCCGCGGCCGGACTGTACCCGGACACCTACCGGCTCTTCTCCGGCCTGTTGGCCCGGCCGGGCTGGATCTGGCCACGCCCCCTCGACATCGACGAGGTAGGACTGCGCTGGGCCGACGACGTCCCCGAGCCGGTCCTCACCGGCGGCGAGCCGCAGACCGACGGTGCCCGCCCGCTGATCGCCGACGGCGGCCCCTACGTGCGCTACCAGCGCTACACCCGCGCCATGCGCGACCTGGATCGGCCGACCCTGTTCGAGAACCGGTTGAGCTTCCGCCTGCTCGACATCGCCGGCGCCTCGGCCACCCCGGGCACCGTCGCCGGTCCCGGTCCCGGGGCCTGGGCCAGGGACGACTCCGGCGGCCGCCCCATGCTCTCGTTCGGCCACACCACCTACTTCGACGCCGTGGACGTCTGCGAGACGGTGGCGCACGAGACCGCGGCCGCGATGATGTCCGGCGGTCTCGCCTGGTCGTCGCTGCCGTTCCGCCGCCACGTCGGCGACCCGTTCGACCTCTCCAGCCGGCCGGTGCTGCCGTCCATCAACACGCTGACCGTCCGGGCCGACCGCGACTCGGCCAGCTTCCTGCTGCATCGGCGCAGCGCCGGCTCGGTGGCGACCGCGGGCGGCGTCTACCACGTCATCCCAGCCGGGGTCTTCCAGCCGTCGGGCATCACGCCCGGCCACCACCGGGCCGACTTCGACCTCTGGCGCAACATCATGCGCGAGCTGTCCGAGGAACTGCTGGGCAACACCGAGCACGACGGCAACTCGTCCACACCGATCGACTACGAGGCGGACGAGCCGTTCCGCGCCTTCGACGAGGCGCGCCGGGACGGCCGGGCGCGGGTGTACTCCTTCGGAGTCGGCATTGACGCGCTGACGCTGTTCGCCGAGATCCTCACGGTCGTCGTCATCGACGCGGACACCTTCGACAGCCTGTTCGCGGAGATGGTGCACAGCAACGCCGAGGGCAGCGTCGTCGCCGCCGGGCCGCACCGCACCGTCGCCGAGGGCATCCCGTTCACCTACAACACCATGCGCCGGCTGGTCGACAGCGAGCCGCTCGCCCCGGCCGCCGCCGCCTGCCTCGAGCTCGCCTGGCGCCACCGTGAGCTGCTGCTGCCGGGGCTTCGGCTTCGAGCGGCGTCCTGAGTGAGCCTGCTGCGTCCATCGGAATCCGGGGCAGACGGCACATCAGCGGCAACCAGCGGCCGAGCGGGCATACTGGCGGCGCGCGGGGGAAGCCCACGGGTCCTGGTCACCGGTGCCGGCGGGTTCATCGGGGGCGTCGTCGCCGACCTGCTCGCGGCCCACGGCCACCAGGTCACCGCGCTGGTGCACCGCGACGAGCCGGCGCGCAAGCCGCCGGCGCTGCGACCTGGCATCGAGATCGTCGCGGCCGACCTGCTCGACGCGCGCTCGCTCGAAAGAGCCCGGCTGGACCGAGGGTTCGACGGCGTCTGCCACCTCGCGGCGCTGACGAGGGTGCGCCAGTCCCGCGCCGAGCCGCTGCGGTACTTCGAGACCAACGTGACCGGCACCGTCAACCTGCTCGCCGTGCTCGACCGCGGCGTCGCGGCCGGTGGCCCGCCGCCGGTCGTGGTTTTCGGCTCGACCGGGACCGTCTACGGCGACCCCGGCTCCGCCCCGGTCCCCGAGACCCGGCCGGCCAAGCCGGTGCATCCGTACGGCGCCTCGAAGCTCGCGGCCGAGTACGCGATCACGCACCAGGCGGCGACCGGCCGGATCGGCGCGGCCGTGCTCCGCTCCTTCAACGTGTCCGGCGGCGTGCCCGGGCACGTCGACCTGGACGCGACCAGGATCATCCCGGCCGCGCTCCTCGTCGCCGCCGGCGGGCGGGACACCTTCCGGATCAACGGCGACGGGCGGGCGCTGCGGGAATACGTGCACGTGCGTGACGTCGCCGAGGCCTACGCCCTGGCGCTGGCGGCCGTCCCGCCCGGCGAGCGGCGCATCTACAACGTCGGCAGCGGGACCGGCGTGTCGGTCAACGACGTGCTCGCCGCGGTGGAGCGGGTCACCGGGCGCCCGGTACGGCGGGAGTTCGGCCCGCCGGTGGCCGAGCCGCGGGCGCTTGTGGTCGACAGCAGGCGGATCCGGGCCGAGCTGGGCTGGCAGCCCCGCTACTCGGCGCTGGATCAGATCATCGCCGACGCGTGGCGCTGCTCCCTCCCTTCGGACGCCCTGGACCACGCGGGCCCCGGAGCTGGGCCAGCCTGGACGGCCGATCGGACACCTACGCCGATGTGAGAAGTACCGCAGCGCTATGCCGCGGGGGCCTTGGACCCGGCTGGAGTGGTCGCCGGAACCTGGAAAGGTCTGTGACGTCACGACGGAAGCGGGGCCCATGACCGAATGCCTCGGGATGCATGAGGAGAGCCATGCGCCAGCGCCTGCCGCCCGAGTGAGCCGGCCTTACCACGTCTACGACCACGAGGGCGAGCACCTCGGCTCCTTCACGGCCTGGGAGACCGCCCACGAGTGGGCCCACCTACAGGTAGTGGTGGGCTCGCTGCCCGCGCCCCTCGAAGTCGAGGACAGCGGCCGGCAGGCTCGCCGCCACGTGTGGGCCGACCGTTGCCTGCCCGTCGCCTCCCCGGCCGACGTCACCGACCTGGCTGGCACCACCGATCTGGCCGACGCCACCGACCTGGCCGACGCCACCGACCTGGCCGACGCCACCGACCTGCCCGAGACCGCCGACCCGGCCGACGCCACTCACCCGGCCGAGACCGCCAGTCGGGCCGGCGCCACCGCGGAGACCACCGACGCGAGCACGCCGCTGACGGAGAACACCGCTTTCGGCTTCGCCCCGCCACACCCCCGCCGGCCAACCTGACAGTAGACGTTTCACGTCCGCCCCCGCGAACCGTTCGTTCACGGACGGTCACCCGATGGCCCCTCAATCGGCTCGCGCGGCGTCGCATTGACGACCGATACCTGCGAAGGCGCAGGTCGGCGACCGGGGCAGTCGTGTGCGCGATTCTGTTTGGCCACCCCCATGGGCACACCTCGCCACCTCCGCACACTAATCTGGCGTCTAACGGCTGGCGATCTCCTCCGCGCGCGTGTCCCACGTGCCGCGGCACGGGTCGCCTTGGCGGAAACCGGCGGGTACCCCGCCTGACTTCAAGATGAACACGTTCCTGGGGGAACAAAGTGGACGAACAGAGCGCTGGCGCGGCGGAGTCGCGGACCACCTCGCGGCTGGTGGTGGACGTCGTCCGGGCGCTGCGGGGATGGGTGGTCATCGCGGCGGGCGCTGTCCTGCTGCTCAGCTGCTACCTGGGGGTCTCCGGCGAGACGGACCCGGGGCTTCAACTGCCCTTCGTGGTCTCCGGCGGGTTCGGCGGGCTGGCACTCGTGCTGGTCGGCTGCGCCCTGCTCATCGCCGACCGCCTGGAGTCGACGCGGTCCGGCCGCACCGCGGCTGGCCAGGCCGGCCAGGCGCGCCTCGCCGCGCAGGTCGACGATCTGCACGCGCTGGTGGTCACCGCGGCGAACGCCGCCCCGGCCGCTCCCGCGGGCGTCGCCACCGTGCCGGCTCCGGCCGGGCCGGTCGGGCCGGCCACCCAGTCAGTGGAGCAGCCCGTCGCGGCCGACGACACCTCGGTCTACGCGGTGCCGGGTGGGCGTACCTTCCACCGGCCCGGGTGCGAGCTGCTGGCGGGCAAGGCGGCGCAGCGAGTCGAGGCGTCCCAGGTCGCCGGGCGCGGTCTGTCGCCGTGCTCGGTCTGTGCGCCGATCCTGGTCGGCTAACCGATGGTCAGCGTCGACCTGGCGATCGCCGGCCTCGCCATCGGCGCGATCGCCGCGCTGTCCGGCATCGGCCTGCTGGTCACCTACCGGACCAACGGCGTCCTGAACCTCGCCCAGGGCGGCATCGCCACCCTGGTCGCCTACGTCTACCGGCAGATGACGGTCGAGTGGGGCCTGCCCAAGTCGCTGTCGGCCGTGATCGCGATCGCCTTCCTCTCGCCACTGCTCGGCGTGCTGCTGGAGCGGTTCGTCTTCCGGCCGCTGGCTCGCCGCCGGGCGTCCGCGGCCGAGTCGCTGGTCGCAGGCCTCGGCGTCATGGTGCTCATGCTCGGCATGTGCGCCGGCATCTGGGGCCTCGGCTCCAAGAACGACACCCCGGCGCTGTTCCCGAACGACTCGGTCGGGATCAGCGGGCACCGCATCGGCGTGGACACGATCAGCACGCTCGCCCTCATCGTCATCTTCTGCGTCGCGCTCGGGCTGGTGCAGAACCGCACCAAGTTCGGCCGGCAGATGCGGGCCGTCGTCGACGACCGTCAGCTAGCCGAGCTGTCCTCGGTGCCGGCCGACCGGGTCGCCGCCGTCGGCTGGGCGTTCGGCACCACGCTCGCCGGGTTCACCGGCGTGCTGCTCGCGCCCAAGCTGCAGCTCTCGCCGTACGGGCTCTCGCTGGTGGTACTGGAGACGTTCGCGGTGGTCGTCGCCGCCCGCCTCGCCAGCCTGCCGGTGGCCGTGCTCGCTGGCCTCGCGATCGGCATCCTGCAGAGCGAGCTGACCCAGTTCAAGGTCACCGGCCGGTTCGAGGACGTCTACCGGTCGCTCGAGTCGAACCTCTACGTCGTCGTCCTCCTGGTGCTGCTGCTCGCGATCCCGAAACTGCAGGAGCTGGGTGACGCCGGCTCGGCCGGCCGGCTGTCCAGCCGCGGCGCGCAGGACGCGGCCGGGACGGTCGAGGAACGCAGCAAGGACCTGGTGTGGAAGCTCGCGGGCTTCGTCATGCTGCTCACCCCGCTGCTGTTCGGGGCCGCCGACCTGCGTTCGGCCTTCGACGTCCCCGCCATCGCCCTGATCATGCTCTCGCTGGTCATCGTCACCGGCTACAGCGGACAGGTGTCACTCGGTGTCGCCGGCTACGCCGGCCTCGGCGCGCTGTTCTCGCTGAAGCTCGCGAACGGGGACTTCCTCGGCCTGCCGAAGATGCCCGGACTGCTCGCGATCCTCGTCGGCGCGATCCTCGTCGCCCCGGTCGGTCTGATCACCGGCTACCCGGCGATCCGCCGCCGAGGCCTCACGCTCGCCCTGACCACCTTCGCCGTCGGCGGCGTCGTCAGCCACTTCGTCTTCGACCAGCCCAGCCTCTCCAGCGGCCTCTACGTCCAGCCGCTGTACCTGGGCAACTGGATGCTCAACGACAAGGCGTTCTACATCGTCGAGCTGATCGGCCTGGGCCTCGGCCTGCTCGCGGTGCGCAACCTGCACCGGGGCCGGCTCGGCCGGGCGCTGCTCGCGGTCCGGGACAACAGCGGCGGCGCGGCGGCGGTCGGCGTCGACGTGCGCAACCTCAAGCTGATCGCGTTCACCATGTCCTCGGTGGTCGCGGGCCTCGGCGGCGCACTACTGACCCTCGGATCGTCGTCGTTCTCGTCGACGACCTACCAGCCGATCCAGAGCCTGCTGTGGTTCACCGCGGTCGTCGTGTTCGGCGCCGACAGCGCGATCGGCGCGATCATCGGGGCCTCCCTGATCGTCGCGCTCGACACGCTCGCACCATCCGGATCGTCGACGCTGGCGATCGGCATCCTCGCCCTCTCGCTCGGCTGGCTGCCCGGCGGACTCGCCTCCGCGGTCCGCGGCCTCATCCGGTTCGTGGCGCAGCGCCTGGCGGACCAGTTCGTGGACCCCGCGGACCTGGTGGCCCGTCCGCTGCCGCGGACCCCAGCCCAGGCGGGTCTCGGCCCGGCCGGAACGGCCATCCCACGCCCCACGGCCGCGCCGGGCGCCGCAGCCTCGTCAGCGGCCGCCGGGACCGTCTGGCCACGCGGTGGCATCTCACGGGGCGCCAGCCCTGTCGCCGCCGCCAATCCCGCCGGCCTCCTCGCCGCCGAACAGGTCGCCGCCGAGCGCGGGCTCGCCCTCACCCCGTTCGGCCGGAGCCTGCTGGGCATGTTCGGCGCCGGGGCCACCGGGCCCGGTGCCGCGATCCCGGGACCGGCTGGCCAGCTCGACCCCACCGACGCCGACCCGCCCGCCACTCGGACCGGGGGCTGGGTTCCGGTCGTGTCGGGCAGCAACCACACGAACGGAGGCCTGCGGTGAGCCGCCCCGAACTGCGCGCCGTCGGCCTCGTCCGCCGCTACGGCGGGCTCACCGCGGTCGACCACGTCGACATGACCGCGCCCCCCGGCCTGATCACCGGCCTGATCGGGCCGAACGGCGCCGGCAAGTCGACCCTGTTCAGCCTGCTCACCGGCGTCGAACAGCCCGACGGCGGCGCCGTGATGCTCGGCCACCGCAACATCACCAAGCTGCGGCCCGACCAGCGCTCCCGGCTCGGCCTGGTGCAGACCTTCCAGCTGCCGTCGCTGTTCACCAGCATGACCGTCCGGGACAACCTGCTGGTCGGCGTCGAGAACCGGCGCCGTGACTACGCCGGTGGCCTGTTCGGCCGCGGCGTGCGCGGCAACCCCCGCCACGACGAGCTCGTCGACGAGATGCTGGCCTCGCTTGGCCTGACCGACCTGGCAGGCGTGGTCACCAGCTCGCTGCCGACCGGCGCGCTGCGGCTGGCCGAATGCGCCAGGGCGCTGTGCACCCAGCCGGACGTCCTGCTGCTCGACGAGCCGGCCAGCGGCCTCGACGCCACCGAGACCGACCGGTTCTCCCAGCTGCTGCGCCGGATCGCCGACCTCGGCGTGGCGATCGTCCTCGTCGACCACGACGTCGACCTGGTGTTCACTGTGTGTGACCAGGTTTACGCGATGGTCGGTGGCAGGGTCGTCGCCCAGGGCGCGCCGGCCGCGGTGCGGGCCGACCCGACCGTCCAGTCCGTCTACCTCGCGCAGGGATCGATGGCCACATGACCACCCCCTACTCCTCGGCCGACGCCATCGCGGCCGGCTCGTCCGCAGGTGCCCTCGCGGCCGCCGCGGCGGCGACGCGCCGGGCCGGCGCCCCGACGGCCGACGGCATCGAGCTGCGGCTCACCGGCGCCCGCGCCGGCTACGGCGCCGTCGAGGTGCTGCACGGCCTGGACATGCTCATCCCGTCCGGCAAGGTGACCGCGCTGCTCGGCGTCAACGGCGCCGGCAAGAGCACGACGCTGCGGGTGCTCGCGGGCCTGGTGCCGCTGCGCAGCGGCACGCTGACCTGGCGAGGGCAGGCCATCACCAAGATGTCCGCGCTCGACCGGGCCCGGCGCGGCCTCATGCTGGTGCCGGACGAACGGGCCGTGTTCGCGAGCCTGTCGGTGCGCGACAACCTGCTCGTCGTCGCCGAGGCCACCGGGCACCCGGACATCACCCCGGCGCTGGAAGCCTTCCCGAAGCTGCGCGACCGGCTGCCCCAGCGGGCCGGCTCGATGTCCGGCGGTGAGCGGCGGATGCTGGCGCTGGCCCGCGCGCTGCTCGCGCAGCCGTCCGTGCTGATGGTCGACGAGCTCTCGCTCGGCCTGTCGCCAAAGGTGGCGGCCGAGCTGTTCGAATGGCTCGCGACCGTCGCCGCCACCGGCACCACGGTCATCCTCGCCGACCAGTACACCGACGCCGCCCTCGGCATGGCCGACCTCGCCTATGTCCTGCACCGCGGCGAACGCTCCTTCGTCGGCGACCCCGCGGAACTCGCGCGTAGCTGAGTTTCTGGTCCGCTGTGTTTCCTGGTCCGCTCCGTCCGGGCGCGGCGCTGCGCGGCCGTCCTCGCCTGGCGGCGCGGAGGTAGCCCGCGAGCCGCCAGGCGAGCGGGCTACCGGAGCGCCGTGCCCGGACGGAGCGGACCAGGAAACAACCTTCCAGCTTGTTTGGGCTCACGAACGCCGAGGGGCGCTCACCCAGCAACCGCCGGGTAAGCGCCCTTCGCGTCGTTCATCGTTCGAGCCTGGACCCCGTGCCTCGAAAGGCCCGTCGTCAGCTGCGGGTGCGGCCGGTCAGGCAGCCGAGAAGCTGTAGAGCGGGACGTTGAAGCAGTTCTTGGCCATGTCGTCGGTCTGCGACGTCCAGCCGGCCTTGCCGGTCGGGGCCGAGTTGGTCCAGCGCGCCACGTTCAGGCAGGCGTTGTCGGTCGCCGGCGGTGGCTGGCGGACCTTGAAGTTGCGCGGGATGAGCAGCCCGCCCGCGTCATAGGTCGTCGTCGCCATGTAGTTGTCGACGCACTTGCGGGTCAGGTCCGCGCCGCAGGACTTCATCGCGTCGGTCAGCCACATCGCCGAGAGGTAGCCCTCGAACATCCACATGTTCATCTTGGCGACGCTGCCTGGGAAGTACTTCGCGATGGCGTCCCGGTATGCCTTGACCCCCGCGATGCTCACGTTGTTGTAGTTCTCGGACAGGCTGATCGCGTAAAGGTTGTTCAGGCAGGTCGGCGTGAACTTGTAGGCCTCACCGGCGGTGTCCGTCCAGCTCTGGGTGGTGGTGACCTTCGCCTTGAGCGGCATGTTCTGCGACTGGATCGACTGGCACAGCGAGACGTTGGCGTCGGAGGTCAGCGCGTCGAAGACCAGGTCGGTGTTGTTGCGCTTCATGTCGAGCACCGCCGCGTCCCAGTTCGGGAGGCCGAGGTTGATCGACTCTTTGAGGACCTTGTAGCCCTCCTTCTCCAGGCCCAGCGCGACCGAGTCGGCGTACTGCTTGGACGGCCCGATGTCGAAGTACACGACAGCCGCCGTCTTGGCGCCGAGCTTCTCCTTGAACCAGCGGTAGTTCGCCGTCGTGGAGTACAGCTTGCCGTCGTAGCCGGGCGCCTTGCCGTCCCGCGGGTAGCCGAAGCCGCCGTAGATCGAGTACAGGTGCGGGTACTGGTAGTAGGCCGTGCCGGAGACCGGCTCGCCGCCGACGTCGGGAACGCCCTTCTGGCTGACGTACGGCGCGCCCGCGTAGTCGAACGAGGTCGTGCCGGCGAAGGCGAAGACCTTGTCGTCGTCGATCAGCTTGTGGACGCACTCGACGTTGCCGTCGCCGCTGCCCTTGTCGTCACAGGTCTTGGCGGTGACAGTCCGGCCATTGACCCCGCCGGCGTCGTTCAGCGCCTTGAAGTAGGCCTGCGCGCCGATGAGCGACGCCGAGAAGGTGTCCGGGCCGAGGCCACTGGTCTGGCCCGCCATCACGCCGACCTTGATGTCGGACGCGGTGACGCCGGTGTCGGACGCGGTGTTGGCGGACGTCCCCTGCGTGCTGCCGCCGGTGCTGTTTCCCGTGCCGCCGCCAGCGTCGTGGACCCGGCTGCCACAGGCAGCCAGGGCCAATGACGACAACGCCACAGCGGCGACGAGCGCTCGGGCTCGGATGGACATGCTCTCCCCTGGTGAGTTCCGTAACGCTGCCACGCTATTCCCGCGCTGACAGTCCGCAGGCTGCGGCCGGCGGGGCCGGCTCACACCTGCGCACCGCACAGAAGTCCCGCGGGCAGGCAGCGGGGCCGTCTCACGACGGCCGGCCGGTCTGGCGCGGCTAACGCAGCGGCAGCAACCGCCGCCACCACGGACGGCGGTTGCCGGAGGCCGATGCTGGTTGATCTGGCTCGGTCGACGTTTCGGCATCCTCGATGTCGCTGTCGTCGCTGTCGTCGGCGCCCGCGCCCGTCGAGTCCAGCTCCGCGACAAGCTCCGCCTCGGCCACCGCGCCGTCGGCGACGGGCTCCGCCTCGGCGTCGGCCACCGGCTCGGCGTCGGCCACCGGCTCGGCGTCGGCCACCGGCTCGGCGTCGACGGCCGGCTCGGCGTCGACGGCCGGCTCGGCGTCGACGGCCGGCTCGGCGTGGGCGGCCGGTGGCTGCGCGGCTGGCTCCGGTGCGGCCGTGGCTTCCGGCTCGGCCGGCTCGGCCGCACTCACCACCGGTTCCGGCTCATCAGCCGCGGGCTGCGGCTCATCGGTGGTCATCGGCACGTCGTCGCCGCCCGACTCCGCGTCGCCGGAGGCCGCCGGAACGGCCGACGCGGCCTCCTCCTCCGCGGGCACAGGCGCAGGCGCCTCGTCGTCGCCGGGGTTGCGAGCCGCAGGGATACCGGGAACGTCATCCGGCCCCTGGCGCGCGGCCGGGATCCGCGGCGGGGCGACCGCCTCCGTGCCGGCCGGCTCCGCGTCTGCCGCATCCGTGTCGACTACGTCTGCGTCGACCACGTCCGTGTCGGCTGTGAGCGCCTCAGCGGCCGCGGGCGCGATGGCGTCCTGCGTCCCAGGGGTGCTCGTGCCGGCCGGCGTCTCGGCACCGACCGCGGTCCGATTAACGATCTTGCCGTCAGGACCGACGGCTCGCACCAGCCGTCCCTGCTCGGCGAGCTTGCGACACGCGTTGTTGACAGAGCTGCGGCTGGCACCGACTGCCTCCGCGAGCCTGCCGTCGTCCAAACCGGCCGGCACCCCGGCCAGATGGCCGAGAATCCGGTCCGCAACAGTAGCCACGAAGCGGACGCTATACGTTATCCGCGCCTCACCGACAAGCGGGGTGTAACTGTCGGCGCGGCGTGCTCATCCTGCCGCGCGCCGCCCACCCGCCCATGCCCGTCCGCCAGAAAACCGCCACCCTACGTCATCGGCGCGCGACGGCCAGGCAGCGAGAAGCCACCTTGGGCGCCTACCCGTGTTCGGTTCGCCACCCGCGCGCCCGGCCGGCGACGACGGCCGGTCCGCGCGTCCTGCTGGCGGGGCAGGCGATCCTCCACCCGCACCGAGGTGCCCGTCCGGCAGCCGACACCGAGGCGTTCAGTCCAGGTGGAGAGCGTCCTCTTCCGGCGCCGGTGGCCACGCCACCCGGTCACTGAGGTCGCGCACCCGACGCCCGGTCAGCGCCCCGCCGCCGAGGCCACTGTCGTCCTCCGCGACCAGTCCGACTAGGCGCGAGCTGCCGGTGTCCTCACCGAACGGGCGGTTGAGCCCCTCGATGTCGTCGTCCAGCACCGGGCCCGACTCGGAGCGCTCCGCCTCCAGGTAGGGGTCGACGTCCGGGATCTCCTGGGCCAGCTGGTCGTCCAGCGAGGCGCCCGCCAGCCGCTCGGCGGCCGTCGGGCGCTGCCGGGTCTCGGCGCTCGGCCGGTCCGGGGCATCCCAGCTGTCGTCGAGAGGGTCCAGGCCCGCGTCGGTGTCACCCAGGTCGTCGCTGTCCAGGCTTTCCTCGACGGTCAGCGGAAGCTCATCGAGAAAACCGGACGAGGCGGACCCGTCCTGCACGTAGTCGGCGGGCTCGGTCATTGTTGCCTCCCGGTGGGTCTGGGTCGGGGCCCCGGCGGAGTTCCCCCGCTCACTCGGGTGTTGCGCACTCGGTGCCTGCTTCGCCCGTTCCCGGCGTTGACCACAGTAATCGGCCTCGCCCGATACCCGGCCTGCGCATGGGCGGCGCCCTCGGGACCCGCTCCGGTAGATGGCTCGCCACGACAGCCACATCCACAGCCACGATCGACGGCGGAGACCTCTGGACGGACCGCGGACGATTGAGAACCCGGTCGGCGGGAAACCGACGAGGTGTCAGGCTGCCGGCGCCCCCGCCGCACGGTCATCGGTCGTCGTCAACGACTGCCCGGTGCCGGCCGGATCGTCGTGGGCCGACGGGTCCGCGGGACCAGGCCGGGCGGTCGCGTCCTGGGCCGGCTGGGCCTCGAGGAGAAGACGCCCATCGGACAGGACCGCGACGCGGTCAGCCACCGCGGACGCCTCGCCCGCCGACCGAGTCGCGTACAACAGCGTGATCCCCAGCTGGCGATGAAGCACTCGCAGGTCGTCGGCGAGCCGGACCCGCAGGTCCTCGTCGTCCACCATGGCTAGCGGCTCGTCGAGGACGAGGACCCGCGGGCGCAGGACGAGCGCCCTGGCGATCGCCACCCGTTGCTGGTGCGCCGGCGAGAGCTGCGGCGGCCGGCGGCGGGCGTAGTCACCCATCCGGACCAGCTCCAGGGCCTCGCGGACGCGACGAGCCGCGGCGGCCTGGCCGGCCGGGGTCGCCGGTGCCCGCCCGCGCAGCTCGGGCGCGCCGCCGCGCAGGCCGAAGGCGACGTTGGCCGCGACGTCGAGGAAGGGAAAGAGACTGTAACGCCCGAACACGGCGGCGACGTGGCGGCGCAGCGCCGGCAGGTCGGCGGCCTCGGCCCCGTCCAGGAGCACGTGTCCTTCGGTCGGGGTGTCCAGACCCGCGACCAGGCGCAACACCGTCGTCTTGCCGGCGCCGGCGGGACCGACCAGGGCGAGCGACTCGCCGGGGGCGACGGTGAGGTCGATGCCGGACACGGCAGCGGTTGCGCTGACTACGGATGCCTGGGCGTCCGCGTCCTGCACCGGATCCCGCGTCGGCGAAGGCGGGACCGACCAGTGATGTGTCAGCCCAATCAGGCGCACCTCGCTAGCCCATCGGCCCACGCCCTGCATCACGCTCACCCCCAGGGGTTCCCTGCGCTACCGCCCGAACTGTAGCGAAGTCAGCCAAGCCGCCGGATCGAGCCGTCTCGGCGAGCAAATAGGGCGATCAACCGTCGTGGCTTCATGCCAATCCAGCCGATCCAGCCACCCGCGGGCATGGCAGGTTGTCGGCACTCGACAGTCGCCGCAAGGCGGCCAACATCAGACGTCGACCTCGGACGTCGGAGCCCCCGACAACGGCCGGTCGACGACCGGTTGGTTGGCCGGCAAGTTGGCTCGCTGGCAAGTTGGCTCGCTGGCTCGCTGGCTCGCTGGCTCGCTGGCTACGAATGCAGCCAGACCCCGACGGGCCCTGGGATGTTGCGCACGATCCAGAAGGCGACGACCAGCACCGGAATCGCCTTGTACAGCCACACGGGCATCCGCGGCAGCCGCACCTGCGGGCCACCCAGCAGGCGGGTCATGGAGACCAACCAGCCGATCACCAGATACGGGGCGGCGGCGATCAGCAGGATGTTGTAGTTCGCCGCGTGCCCGAGGTGGCCGTGCAGCAGCTGGTGCAGGCCCCGCATCGAGCCGCAGCCGGGGCAGTCCAGGCCCGTCACCAGCTTGAACGGGCAGGTCGGGTAGTGCCCCGGCTCGGCGGGGTCGACCGCGTAGATCATCGTCGAGCCCGCCACCGCGAGCACCGCCACGCCCACATAGCCCGCGAGCCGAGCACGGCGCGACCAGCGACGCCCCGACCATCCGGGAAGAGCCGCGCCGCCGCCCAGTCTCGGCACCGACGCATCGACGCCGACCAGCCCGGCCGTCGCGGCGGCCCTGGTAGGCAGGACGGGCACGGGCGGCTCAGACCCTTCGGACGACGGCGCGGGGTGCGGCGAGGTCGAGGGGCCGGGCGGGTCCGCCAGACTCATACTGACCAGCGTAGACCGACGCGGAGAGGACACGAAGGTGACGGACCGGGCCGACGAGACATCCGCGGCAGTGGGCCGGCCGGTGCCGCCGTACGCGGCCACGGACGATTCCGGCGCCGCCGACGGGCCAGGCTATGCCGGCCTCGCGACGTTCTGCGGCCGTCCGTGGTGCGAGACCGAGGCCGAAATGCTCGCCCACCACCCCGACGTGGCCGTCGTCGGCGCCCCGTTCGACATCTCCACGACCCACCGGCCGGGCGCCCGGTTCGGCCCCCGGGCGCTGCGCGCGCAGGCCTACGACCCGGGCACCTACCACCTCGACCTGGGCATCGAGATCTTCGACTGGCTGAACGTCGTCGACGCGGGCGACGCGCACTGCCCGCACGGCCTCACCGAGGCCTCGCACGCGAACATCCGCGCCAAGGTCCACGAGGTCGCCCGGGCGGGCATCTTCCCGCTGATCGTCGGCGGCGACCACTCGATCACCTGGCCGGCGGCGACGGCCGTGGCGGAGGCGGTCGGCTGGGGCGAGCTGGGCCTGCTGCACTTCGACGCGCACGCGGACACTGCCGACATCATCGACGGCAACCTGGCCTCGCACGGGACCCCGATGCGCCGGCTGATCGAGTCGGGCGCGGTCCGCGGCCGCAACTTCGTCCAGGTCGGGCTGCGCGGCTACTGGCCGCCGCCGGACGTGTTCGGCTGGATGAAGGACAACGGGCTGCGCTGGCACCTGATGCACGAGGTCTGGGAGCGCGGCTCGCGCGCCGTCATCGCCGACGCGATCGCCGAGGCGGTCGACGGCTGCAAGGCGCTGTATCTCTCGGTCGACATCGACGTTCTCGACCCCGGTTTCGCACCCGGCACCGGCACCCCGGAGCCCGGTGGGATGAACCCGGCGGACCTGCTGCGCGCCGTCCGCCAGATCGCCCTGGACACCCCGATCGTCGCTGCCGACATCGTCGAGGTGGCCCCGCCCTACGACCACGCCGACACGACGGTCAACAGCGCCCACCGCGTCGCCATGGAGATCTTCGCCGCGCTCGCCCACCGACGCCGCACCGCCGCCGGTGGCACTCCGGACCTGCCAGGAACCGCGCCCGCCTGAGGACTTGTCACATCAGGTCGCCGATTCGGCGGGCGGAGTCCCACGGGTATCCGGTGGCCGGCGGTCGATGGCCGGACCGACGCCCAGCAGACGTGCCGAGGCGTTCTCCTGGGCGAGTCGCCGCACCGCCGCGATCATGACGTCACCGAGCGCGGTCCCCAGCACGACGCCTTCGATCATGGCCTCGACGCTCGGGCGGCGGCCGATCACGTCGACCTCGGCTGCGGCGAACCGGTCGGCGGCGTCGGCGTAGTCATCGAGGAGCGCGATCAGGTCGTCCTGGCCGAGGGCGTGCAACGTGGCGAGCAGCCCGGCCAGAGCGGCGGTCGCCGGGCTGGCCGGGCGCACCTGCCAGCCGCGCCGCCGGATCAGGTCGGCCACCCGATCCTGGGCCTCCGGGTCGGCGTCGTTCCCCCCATCCGCGCGGGAGAACGCGACGGCGGCCTGCGCCTTGCCGAGGACCTCGTGCAGCGAGCGGCTGGGGTCGTCGATCTGGGTAAGGACGTTCCCGGTCGCGGCGACGGACAGCCCGCCGACGTCGATGAGCGCGCGGATGAGGCGCAGGCGGTGGACGTGCCACTCGTCATAGCGCATCTGGTTGGGGCTGGTGCGCTCGCCGGGTGCGAGCAGCCCCTCCCGCAGGTAGTACTTGATCGTCGGCACGGGCACGCCAGTACGGCGGCTCAGCTCGCTCATCCGCACCTGCGCCTCCATGTCCCTGGCAGCGTCCCCGGCCACGTCCCCGGCAGCGTCCGTCCCACCCGCGCATCCTGGCGCAGCCAGGGTTGCACTCGGCGGCACCGCCGACTATAACGACGGATAGCGGATAGTTCTGTTATCCATATTTACTTCCCAGCATGGCCTCGACGCGACAGCCAGCCGCAGTGGCGGCCACGGTCTCCGCCGGCACCTCGCCTCGGCCGCTCCGACGTCGAATTTCCCATGCCAGCAGATGGGAGCCCACTCGATGACCGACGACACCAACGAACCGACCACCGGCCAGGATCTGGCCACGGACCAGGAAGGGAGCACGTCCGGGCACAGCAGGCGCCGCATCCTCACGACCGGCGCCATCGCGGGAGCCGCCGCGCTGGCCGGGGCCGCGGGCGGCGCCACGGCCACCCGCGGCGACGCCGCTCCAGCGGCCGACCCGACGCCGCCGGTCGTCGTGCGCCCAGCGCAACGCCAGCGCTTCCAGAACAAGGTCGTCATCGTCACTGGCGCCACCTCCGGCATCGGCCGGTCAGCGGCGATCATGTTTGCGGCCGAGGGTGGCAAGGTCGGCTTCTGCGGCCGCCGGGAGAACCTGGGCCGCCAGGTCGAGGCACAGATCCGCGCAGGCGGCGGCGAAGCGACCTACCTCCGTGCGGACGTCCGCGTCGAAGGCGACGTCCGGCACTTCGTCGACGCCGTCGCCGCGAAGTACGGCGGCCTCGACGTGTGCTTCAACAACGCCGGCATCACCATCCAGAAACCGCTGCACGAATACACGGCGGCCGAATGGGACGACGTCGTCGACACCGACCTGCGGGGCAACTTCCTCGCGCTCAAGTACCAGATCCCGCACCTGATCAGGCGCGGCGGCGGGACCGTGGTCGTCACATCCTCGTCCAATGCGATCTCCACGTCCCCCAACCGGGCCGCCTACACCGCCGCCAAGCGTGGCCTGGTCGGGATGGTGCAGTCCGCGGCCCACGACTACGCCGCCGACGGGATCCGGATCAACACGCTCATCCCCGGCACCACGAACACCGAGCTCGTGCGGCGAGTGGCCGGGATGCTGGACGCTCCCGACACGACGTGGAACGCGTTCGCCGCCGAGTGGGCAAGCACCAACCTCCCCGATCTGAAACGCATGGCTACTCCCGATGAGATCGCCACCTTCGCGCTCGCGCTCGCCTCCGACGACTTCCCCTACATGACCGCCGCCCAAATGGTCATCGACGGCGGCAAGACCGCCTACGCCTGACGACGCGGACGCTCCGGCCAGCCGATCGAGGCCGCAGGGAGCGGTCGCTTAGCGACGTCCCAACGCGTAGCAGGCGATGGCGGCGGTGGCGGCGACGTTGAGGGAATCGACGCCGGCGGCCATCGGGATGCGGACGCGGCGGGTCGCGGCGGCCTGCACGGCGGCCGACAGGCCCTCGCCCTCGGTGCCCAGCAGGACGGCGACGCGGGCGTCGGGCTCGGGCCGCAGCGCCGCGAGACTGGTGGCGTCGGCGGCCGGCGTGAGGGCGATCAGCTCGAAGCCGCGGTCGGTCAGCGTGGCGAGGCTCGCTGGCCAGGGGTCGAGTCGGGCGTAGGGCACCGCGAAGACCTCGCCCATCGAGACGCGGACCGACCGCCGGTACAGCGGGTCGGCGCAGCGCGGGCTGAGCAGGATGGCGTCCATCCCGAGACCGGCCGCCGACCGGAAGATCGCCCCCAGGTTGGTGTGCGAGACCAGATCCTCGAGGACGAGGACCCGCAACGCCCACGACAGCAGCTCGGCCGGGTCACGCGGCGGGTGACGCGCCATCGCGGCGAGGGCGCCGCGATGCACCTCGAAGCCGGTGATCTCGGCAAGGACGTCCGGTCCGGCGAGGTAGACGGGAACGTCCGGCCCGATTTCGGCGGGGACAGCGTCCAGGCGAGCAGGCGACACCAGCACGGACCGCGGCCGGTAGCCGGCGCGCAGCGCCCGCTGGATCACCCGCTCGCCCTCGGCGATGAACATTCCCTCGGCCGGCTCCTTGAGGCGGCGCAGGGCGACGTCGGTGAGGGCGACGTAGTCGGCCACGCGCGGGTCGCCCGGCTCGTCGACCGGCACGATCGTCAGCGCCGCCGGGACCGACGCTCCTGCCGAGGAGGCCGAGGAGGCCGAGGGCGGCCGGCTGCTTGCCGTCATCCGGACGAAACCCCAGGCCAGCAGAATCGGCCCACATGACCGCGCACCCAGACTCCCTCTCCCCCGCCGCCCCGAATGGCCGGCCGGCCGACCTGCTGGTGGCCGGAGCCGAGCTGGTCGCGACCGTCGACGCCGAGCGTCGTGAACTGCCCGGCGGCTGGGTGGCGATCACCGACGGGCTGGTGAGCGGTGTAGGCGCGGCCGCCGACGAGCCGCCGCCGGCGAGCCGGGTACTGCGCGCCGATGGCTGCCTGGTCACCCCGGGGCTGGTCAACACCCACCATCACATCTACCAGAACCTCACCAGAGCCTTCGCCCCGTCCCTGCACGGCACGCTCTTCCAGTGGCTGACCACGCTCTACCCGCTGTGGGCCCGACTGGACGAGGAGGCCGTGCACGTCTCGGCCTACGTCGGGCTCACCGAGCTCGCCCTCGGCGGCTGCACGACCACGACGGACCACCTCTACGTCCACCCGAAGGGCGGCGGTGACCTGATCTCGGCGGAGATCGCCGCCGCCCGCGAGCTGGGCATGCGCTTCCATCCGACGCGCGGCTCGATGTCGCTGTCGCAGAAGGACGGAGGGCTGCCGCCGGACTCCGTCGTCCAGGACGCCGACGAGATCCTCGCCGAGTCGGCCCGGCTGGTCGCGGCGCACCACGACCCGGGGCACGGCGCGATGGTGCGGGTCGCGCTCGCGCCCTGTTCGCCATTCTCGGTCAGCCCCGAGCTGATGAAGGCGACCGCCGAGCTGGCGGAGAGTCTCGACGTCCGGCTGCACACCCACCTGGCCGAGGACCCGGAAGAGGACGAGTACTGCCTCTCGGTCTACGGCCGCCGGCCCATCGACCACTTCGCCGAAGTCGGCTGGGGCGGCGCCCGGGCCTGGGTGGCGCACTGCATCTGCCCGAACGACGAGGAGGTCGCCCGGCTCGGCGCCTGGGGCACCGGGGTGGCGCACTGCCCGAGCAGCAACATGATCCTGGGCGGCGGGCTCGCGCCGATCCGCGAGTTCCGCGCTGCCGGGGTGCCGGTGGGCCTGGGCTGCGACGGGTCGAGCTCGGCGGACTCGGCGTCGCTGTGGATGGAGGCCCGCAACGCGATGCTGCTCGGCCGGCTGCGGCACGGTTCGGCGTCGATGTCGGCCCGGGACGCCCTCGAGATCGCGACGCGCGGCGGGGCGGGCTGTCTGGGGCGGGTCGGCGAGATCGGCGAGCTTTCCGTCGGGGCGGTAGGTGATCTGGTGGTCTGGCCGCTGACTGGGATCGCGTTCGCCGGCGCCCTGTCCGACCCGGTCGAGGCCTGGCTGCGCTGCGGCCCGGTGGCGGCCCGGCACACCGTGGTCGCGGGCCGGCTGGTCGTCGAGGACGGGCTGCCGACGCACCCGGCGGTGGACGAGATGCTGGGCCGCCACCGGACGATCGCCGCCGGCATCCAGTCTGCCGTCGAGGACTCGGGCCCCCTCCCGGCCGCCACGACCCACGCCTGACGGGCCGCGCTGGCAGCCGGCAGCGGGCAGCGGGCAGCGGGCAGCGGGCAGCGGGCAGCCTGACGGAAGTCTGACCGTGTCTGACGCACCCCGCCCGCGCCGGGACTCGGCTCATGCCGAAGGACGCCGTGAGACCTCGCCACCCTCGACGGCGCGCCTACTTCGAGCTGCGCCTCCGCGCCATCGGCGCCTGAGAAGGGAGCATGACCTGTGGGGGCGAAGACGCCGGTTCGGACCCCCACAGGTCAGGAGCAGGCAAGATCCTTCTAGCCGCGGAGGCGCTGCGATGGAGCTGAGTACGACACCGGGCGCAGGGGGGACGGGTCCGGGCAGCACGGAGCCGCTGGGCCTGGCCACCGCGCTGGATCTGCTGCCGAAGGTGGAGCTGCACTGCCACGTCGAGGGCACGATGCGGCCGGGAACGGTCCTCGACCTGGCCCGACGGCACGGGTTGGCACTGCCCACCGAAAACCTGGACGAGCTGTACTCGTACGGCTCGTTGAACGAGTTCCTGTCGATCTTCTGGCTGGTGCAGTCGACGCTGGGCGGACGCGACGACTGGGCCCGGCTCGGCTATGAAAGCGTCGTCGACGCCGCCGCGCACGGCCGAGTCTACGCGGAGATGTTCTTCACCCCGGCCCGGCATCTGGACTCCGGGCAGCGCATGGCCGACATCGTCGCCGGCCTCGCCGACGGGATCGCCGCGGCCGAGGCGGAGACCGGGGCTCAGGCGATGCTCATCGCGGACATAGACCGGGCCTTCGGCCCGGCGCCCGGTCTGCAGATGGTGACAGAGCTGGGTGAGCTGCGGCGCTCGGGCACGCCGGGCATCGAACGGGTGCTCGGCGTCGGGATGGACTCCACCGAACTCGGCGTCGACCCGAAATCATTTATCGAGGCCTACCGGGCAGCGGCCGGCTTCGGCTTCCGGCTGACCGGGCATCAGGGCGAGAATTCTCCGCCGTCGGCAATCGCCGAGGTCATCGATGTCCTCGGCGCCGAACGCATCGATCACGGGCTTTCCCTGGTGGATGACCCGGAGCTTGTCCGACGGTTCGCCGCCGAGCGGATCCCGCTCACCGTCTGCCCAAACTCGAACATCCGGATCGCCAACGCGTTCCCGACGCTTACCGAGCACCCCTATCCGACAATGCGGGCCGCCGGCCTGCTCGCCACGCTCAACACCGACGACCCCGCGATGACCGACCTCGACCTCGGCTACGAGTACGCCTCGGTCGCCGAAGCCTTCGACTACACGTTCGACGACATGGTCGCCATCGCCCTCGACGGCGTCGAAGCCACCTGGCTGGACCCCGACGCCAAGCGCACCCTGCGCATCCGCGTCACCTCCGAGGCTGCCGCCCTATCGAGCCGCATTGCTTGACTACGCACCGAGACAGGCCTCGATAGCAGCTGAACAGCGGGCCTGAACGGAAACCCCAGCGTTCGACGAGGTTCATCCACGAGGACGCGGTGGGGGTGCGATGTGGGCGGAACCCGGGATGGTGGGTCAGCCAGTTTTTCACGGCTGGGTCTTGTCAGTGACACACTGACGGACCAGTTGGTGCAACGCACCTCCACCACCGAGGCTCCGATCAGAACGGACTTTCAGACAGGTCCCGAACGGCCCCGAAGTACCCCCTCCCACCGCGATCTCACCTGACTGTCATCCTCGCGATCGATCCAACTGAATACGCTACGACCAGGAAAGGCTATTCCGACGTCCGTGAAAGCGAGCCGCATCCACCATTCACCAACCAGCAGCATGTATTCATGCGCCCCATAGTCCTGGACCAGGTCCGAGAATTTTTCAGCCGTACTCGAGGCGCCCAGAAAATTGCCGCTCGCACAATGCTGGAGCCATTCCACCAGCAAAGGATCGGCGCAATCCGAATGATAGCCTGACGCCTCGATCTCGGCGAAGCTTCTCCTGGCTTCTTCCAGAACCCTCTCCGCCGGCGCGCTTCCGACCATCGACAGAGCGAGACGCGACCTGGAGCGTCCGATCGACACCGCATTTCCGAAACGCTCACTCATTTCCATGGACGATCTGGCCAGTAGTCGACCGCGGGACGGGTCGAAGAAAATTGCCGCCCAGGCTTCGTCGATGAGCATCAGAGCTGCCGCGGCATCCAGTCCGCCTCGCTCGGCATGATCGCGAGCAACACGGAACTCAATCTCCGCCTCGTCGAATCGGCCGCTGGCTAGCAGGATATGACCCTTCAAGTTCCGTGAGAACCGAAACAAACTTTCGTCTGGATGAGGAAGCTCTACCCATCGCGCCGCCTCATCAAAACGTCCTCGACGCTCGTCCAGCACCGCCAGCCAGGAGGCTGCCCGATCGCTCAGCGGTCCTTGAGACTGTGCGATGGGTGCCAGTTTTTGCTCAGCCTCGCTGTCTCGATTTCCTCGGACCATCACCTCGGCGAGCATGAGATCTACCCGTTCACGGGCGTGGGGTGCGAGGCTTTCGGAAGACGTCGCGTCTCTCATGAAGGATTCGGCGGCAGCCAGTTGTCCGACGCCTCGGCGGTACATACCGATGAAAGCACTACGCAAGGGGAGGAAATTGGTCGATGGCAACGGAAGAGATTCTAGGTAGTCGAAAGCCTCCCACTTCCCTAAGCCGACCAGGACGGTGCCGAGGTCCACGAGCCAGGACAGTTCGAGATCGAAAAAAGTTCCAAGGATGCAGGTCTGAATAAAGCACTCGGTCAACCTGCTCATGTTTCGCTCCGCCGGGTCAAGATCACCGCGCGAAGAAAATTCTAGATACTGAGCTACCCCCGCGGCTGCCTGCTGCCACTCGGCACCGGACCAAGGGTCCTCGGATACCACATCGTACTCACGAACGGAGTCGCGTAGCGTGTCGTGCAGCGAATACGGCAGCCATCCTTGACGATCAGTCCGGACGAAGCTACGTCTTAGGAAACGCTGGATAGCGGCATCGGTGACATTTGGCACGGCAGCCTTCAAGAGGTTGCGGTCGAAGGCTTTGACCAAGGCTGCGGCGCGCAATAGCCGACGTTCGTCAGCATTCAGATCCCGAACGACTCGAACCACGAGTTGGGGTAGAGTAGTTCCGAAATTCTGCGGATCTGGAGTGCCTTCGACGAGCATCTCATCGTAGTGCTCTGCCGATAGCTCAAGATAGAGCGGCAGCCCCTCCGCGGCGGCGGTGATCCGTTGCCGGATTTCATCGGGAATCGCCGGTCGGCTCGGATCATCGTGCTCAGTGAGTCGCGTCCGAAGATATTCATCGGCGTCGCCGGGGCTGAGGCCCCCCACCAAGAACTGCGCACCGCTCGTCTCGGAGTCCAGCGCCGGCCACCTACCTGGGCCGGCATATTTTACAGTCGCGACTCGCGCCGGAGAACTCCAGTCAAGGCGATTTCGGCCGCTCATGACAAACAGGACGTTCGGCATCAGATATATCAGACGATTTACGGTGTCTTCCAAGCCTCCCAGCTCGGCCCTGCGTTCTTGAACGGCCTCCCAGGTGTCGAGAAATACGACGGCCGCAGCAGCCGAACTCCTTTGGTGATTGGCAAGATCCCAAGATATCAGCGACGGGAGAAACGGCCTGACCTTTTCCGGAGACGTCTCATCGATCAACGGTTGAAAATAGGGACAGTGTTGGAGCACCCGCTTCTCGTTCAGGCGTTTGATCACCCCGTCCTTCAGAAGGTTGCCGAAGCGCCAAGCCGTGCCGACGAGCCCGAACCCGCCGACAAGCGTGTCGAGGGTGCTTTGAATCTGTTCGGCCAATCCAATGTCGGCGCTCAGTCGACCAAGGCTCGAGCGGCGGCTCAGGAACTCGCCGAGCGGTTCACCCGGATGCATTCGCTCCCAATAGGTTGCAAATGCCAGATCGAAGGCCGGAAATTGCGGGATGACCTGGCCGAAGCTGGCTCGCAACCTGAGCAGCATTATCTCGACGTCCACCGCCGAAAGTTCGGCGAAATCGATGCGCGCGGAAATCAGTCGTTCAAACGAGCCTGCTTCACCCGAAGTAAATGTCCGCTGCAACTCTTTGGAAAGAGTCGTCTTGCCAATTCCACCCATACCATAGTAGACCAGCAGGTTCCTTCGAGGAATGGCTGGCGACTCTACGAGCCTCATGGGTTCGTCACCCACCCAATGAAGCTGACCCAATGTGGCCACGAAAGCAGCCTTCTCGGGCTGTCTATTCGTGAATATATCGTGGGCCGCAATGGCAGACGACGAAGGAATGCTGAACAACCGCTCGAGATCCATCTGTTTTCCTCCGGCCGGGCGCTCGGATCAGTCTAGCCTGACTGGGTAGCGACCTCGCCGAAACCGCCAAAACTAGGATCGAGTCTGGCGCAGAGTGAAGATGCCCACCCATGGCAGCACGCCGACGCCCAGCTGGGAACCACTCTGATCCGGCCCCGCCCGCCGACGCTGCTGCCGCCCGCTACACAGCGTTTTGGCCACCCGTGAAACAGGTGCGCTTTCTCGGGCGCTACTGAACGCCCAGATGTACTGAAACGATCTTCGAGGCAGTCACGGTACGGTAGCCAACGCCTCGGATCCCGAGAAACGCGGGAGCTGCCGCGCCGCACAGACTCCAGTCAGGTACCCGACGACATGCCGCCGTCGACCGCCTCGCGGCCTCGGACGTCGAAACCTTCATCAGCATGTGCTTGACCGGCGCCACCACTTGCACCTTGGCTGAGAGGTACTCGATCAGCCCGCTCACCAGGTCCACCTGGCACGTTTATGAGGCCGGCGCGAAAAATGGTCGCGATCGCCTTCCAGGTGGCGTCCTGACGGCGCGATCGACCAATCGGGCCGGTTTGACTCTCAACACCTCGTGAACCGTCGGCCGTGCCTCCCCCCGAAGCACGGAATCACGGCCGTAAGTCCTCAGGCATGATGAGCCCATCAACGTGAGCGTCGGTGCGAGGCAGCGTCGCGATACCCGTTACCGGCCGCCGAGCTTGGTGACGACGGCGCGGTCGAGGTCGGCGGCCGCGAGGCCCGGGTCGTCGAGCAGACCCGCGTCGAGGGCCCGCAGGACGTGGCCGGCCAGGGCCCGGGCGGTCGCCGGCTCGTCGGCCACCGCGCCAGCGAAACGAGCCTCCGCGTAGGCGGACAGTCGTGCGAGCGCGGCCGGCAGGCCCGTGAGCAGGTTCGCGGCCACGGCGGCGTGCCGGCTCACCAGCTGGGCCGGATGCAGGTCCCAGCCCTGGTAAAGGCCGCGCCGCCAGGCCCTGCTGACCAGCCCGGCGTGGCGGCGCCAAGCCGCGTGCACCGCCTCGGACGAGCCGACGGGCAGCAGGTTGGACGAGCCGTCGGCGACCCGGATTCCGGTGCCGGCGGTCACCAGCTGCATAAGCGTCGTCGCGTGCTCGACCGCCGGGTGGTCGCTGGCCTGGTGCTCGGCGGCGATCCCGAGCGCGGCCGAGTAGTCGTAGGTGCCGACGTGCAGCCCGGTGACCCGGCCACGGCCGGCCTCGACGAGCTCGGGCAGGGCCAGCACCGCGGCCGGGGTCTCGATCTGCAGCTCGACGGCTGGCGGGCGCAGGTCGATCCGGGGCACCAGCTCGTCGAGCACGGTGAGAAAGACGCTGACCTGCTCGGGCGCACTCACCTTCGGCAGGGTGATCACCAGGCCGGGCGGGCCGCCGTCGTCACCCGCGAGCGCGGTGAGGAACAGGTCGAGGCTGCGCAGCCCGCGGTCGCGCACGGCCGGGTCCAGCGACTTGGGCCGCAGCCCGTAGCTGGCCGGCAGTGCGCCGGCGGCCGCAGCGGCCCGCAGCGCCTCGGCGGCCGTGACGGCGTGCTCGTCCTCCACCTCGTCCGGCCGGATGCCGTAGCCGTCCTCCAGGTCGACCCGCAGGTCCTGGATAGGTTCCAGCGACAAGGTGCGCAGCACATGGGCGTACACCCGGTCGGCCAGCGCGGGATCGGTCTCCTCGATCGGCGTCGCTCCGGAACCCGCCGTCCCGCGGCCCGTCATCGCCGCAGGACCGGTCATTGCACGGCCCGTCATCGCATGGCCGGTCATCGCATGGCCGGTCATCGCCGCATGGCCTGTCCAGGCGCCGAGGCCGGTCGCGTCGGCGAGCTGCGTCGGCGACCCTGCATGTTCCGCGAGCGCCGCGCGCGCACTTTCACCCCATTCGAGCACCACGTCGGGATGAAGCCGTTCCGCCGACACGTAGCAGGTGTGCACCGGCTGGCGGGTGCCCGGGTCGCCGGGATGGCGGGCTGCGAGTGCCGCGTCGACCGGCCCGAGCGGCGCCGTCAGCCGAGCAAGCAGGTGTTCCGACAGAATGGGCACACCATTCAGTCTCGCTCGCCGCGGCCTCCCGTTCCTGCCGAAACTGGCCAGAGCCTGCCGGCCAGCGCTGGGCACCGGGCAAACCGCCGCCCAAGACGCCACCGGCCGCCACCAGTCGCGATCGGCGCGATCGGCGCGATCGGCGCGATCGGCGCAGTCAGCTGCCTCGGTAGGACGACATGCTGTAAGGAGCCAGCAGGAGCGGGACGTGGTGGTGCGCCGCCGGATCGTCGATGACGAAGGTGATAGTCACCTCAGGGAAGAAGGTCGAGCGCTCCGCTGTGTCGAACACCAGCCGCCACCGCCCCGCCCCGTCCGCGGGAAGAGACGCGATCCGACCGTCAGCGTCCGTGACGGCCTCGGCAACCAGCCTCCAGCCCCGGGGCGATCCGTCGAAACTGAGAATGATCTTCTCTAGGCGGACAGCGACCCCGGTGGCGGGCCGGCCGACCCCGGTGTCGAGGACATGTGTGGACAGCGACATCTGGGCCTCACGACTCACAGCGGGCGGGCAGCGACCACAAGCAACCGACACCTGAGTGGTACCGGAAGGTGACGGATTGGGCATACCCCGCCGATAGGACAGTGGGCAGGAAAAGCGTGCCAGACGGGACAGGTGACCTGCGCGGCACCACCGTCGACCGTACCTGACCTGCCGATCGATGCGCCCTTTGGGTCGCCGGATGCGCCGTTAGGCCGCCCGCTTTCGGCGGACGGCGTCGTCGACGCGGCCCGCCCGCCGGCGAATGCGCCCCGCGGAAGTGCCTCGACCAGCGCCCCGCCCGGCGTCGCTCGTCACCGGCCGTCGACGGGCCGCCGCCCGGCGACCATCGTGCGCGTCGAGGCGACGCAGAGCGCCCGGAAGCACGAGCTGGACCTGGCGGGCCGCCTGATCGACGCGCTCGCCGACGGTTCGCTCGGCGGGCGCCCGCCGAGCGGGAGGCGTCCGGATGGCCGGCTGGCGGTGCTGGTTGCGCCAGCTGTAGGAGAGCCCGGGAAAGCCGTGACAGAAGACCACGAGGGGCCCCTCCCCCGCTGTCGCGACTCGGAGGGTTCCGTCAGGGACGGCCACATCGTCGTAGTCGCGCCTGGTCAGGGCCATATCGCTCCGTTCTGATCGTCAGTCGGCGGCGTGCTGCATCGCCTCGTCCACCTCGGCGAGGATGCCGCGCATCGCGGCCTCGGCCGCGGCCTGGTCACCGGCCTGCACCGCCTCGGCGACGTCGGCGTGCAGCCGGATCGCGGCGGGCTTCGGACGGCTCGGCATGAGGTCGTGGCGGGTCCGCCCGGCCAGCACTTCGGCGACCATCCCGGAGAAGGCCGCCAGCATCTCGTTGCCCGACGCGGCCAGCAGGGTGGAGTGGAAGCGGACGTCCGCCTCCAGGTACGGCCCGAGCTCGCCGGACCGTCCGTGCACGGCCATGTCCATGACGGCGCGGGCCAGCTCGCCGCACTGCTGCGGCGTCGCGTGTGTCGCAGCGAGCCGCGCGGCGACCGGCTCCACGCCGCCTCGCAGCTCGGTGAGGGTCCGCAGCTGCTCCTCGCGGTCGGGGCCGTCGAGCCGCCAGCGGATGACTCGCGGGTCGTGGACCTGCCAGTGCTCCCGCGGGGCGACCGTCACGCCGACCCGCCGCCTGCTCGTCACCAACCCCATCGACTCCAGCACCCGGACGGCCTCGCGGACCACGGTGCGGGAGACTCCGAACCGAGCAACGAGCTCCTCGGTGAGCACCGTGTGACCAGGCTCGAGACCTCCGCCGGTCACGAGCAGCCCGAGCTGGTCGAGCACGTCGCCGTGCAGCGACTCCTTCGACACCGTCACGCCTCAATCATCACACTCGGGCGCGTCGCACCGCTAATTCGTACGATCTGATTCGATCCTGGTTGCTTAAGTACTATTTTTGAGCCATCCTCATGGCGTCCGTCACCGACCGACGCCCGAGAGGACAGCGACGTGCCCCTCCCCGCCCAGAGCACCACCCCGCCCCTGGTCACCGTCATGGGGGTGTCCGGGTCAGGCAAGACCACCGTCGGAGCGGCGCTCGCCCAGCGCCTGCGCGTGCCCTTCGCCGACGGGGACGACTTCCATCCGCAGGCCAACGTCACGAAGATGGCGGCGGGGACACCCCTCACCGACACCGACCGCCTTCCCTGGCTGCGCGCGCTCGCCGCGTGGCTGGCGGCGCACGACGGCACCGGTGGCGTGCTGAGCTGTTCGGCGTTACGCCGCGGCTACCGCGACCTGCTGCGTTCGGGCGCCGCGCGGACCACCTTCGTGCACCTCGACGGCCTCCCCGAGGTCGTCGCGCGGCGGGTCGAGGGCAGGCCGGGACACTTCATGCCCGCCTCGCTCGTCGAGTCGCAGTTCGCCACCCTCGAACCCCTGGCCGCCGACGAGCGCGGGATCACCGTGGACCTCGACCAGCCGGTCGACGTCCTGGTCGAGGCCTGCGCCGGCGCCCTCCGGACCGCGGCGGTGTCGGCATGAGCACCATCGTCCTCGCCGCGGACGCCGCGACCCCCACCGCGTCGGGCGGCAGGCTGATCGCCGCGGCGCTGATCGGCATCGCCGTGCTCGTCGTGCTCATCACCCGCTTCAAGGTCCATCCCTTCCTCAGTCTGACGATCGGCTCGCTCGTCGTCGCCGGGATCGCCGGGATGCCGGCGGCCGAGTCGGTCACCAGTTTCACCAAGGGCTTCGGCAGCACCGCGGCGAGCGTCGGCACGCTGATCGCGCTCGGGGCGATGTTCGGCAAGCTGCTGGCGGACTCGGGCGGCGCCGACCGAATCGTCGACACCCTGGTCGGCCGGTCGAGCCCGCGCACACTGCCGTGGGCTATGGCCGCGGTGGGCGCGCTGATCGGCCTGCCGATGTTCTTCGAGATCGGCCTGGTCCTGCTGATGCCGGTGATCTTCCTCGTCGCCCGCCGCTCGGGGCTGTCGCTGATCAGGGTCGGCATCCCGGCGCTGGCGGGCCTCTCGGCGATGCACGGACTGGTGCCGCCGCACCCCGGTCCGCTGGTCGCGATCGACGCGCTCGGTGCGAACCTGGGCATCACGCTGCTGTTCGGGGTGATCGTCGCCGTCCCGACGGTGGCGATCGCGGGTCCGCTGTTCGCCCGCTTCGCCGCCCGGTGGGTCGAGGTCGTGCCGCCCGCCCTGTTCGAGGCCTCCGACGGGCCGACGGAGCCCACGGGGGGCGTGGGCAGCGGCGGCACCCGCACCGAGGTCCGCGGGCCCACCTTCGCGACGACCCTCGCGACGGTCCTGCTGCCCGTGGTGCTGATGATGGGCAAGGCGCTGGCGGACATCTTCCTGGCCGAGGACGCCCCCATGCGCCACAGGCTGGACTTCGTGGGCACCCCGCTGATCGCGCTGCTCCTCGCGGTGCTCGTCGGGATGGTGACGCTCGGGCGGGGGATGGGGCTGGCCGACGTCGGCCGCTCGGTGGAGACGGCGCTGCCGCCGATCGCCGGGATCCTGCTCATCGTCGCCGCCGGCGGCGGGTTCAAGCAGGTCCTGGTCGACACCCAGATCGGTAAGCTGATTGCGGGATGGGTCGCCGGGAGCGGGGTCTCCGTGCTGGTCCTGGCGTGGGGCGTCGCCGTGCTGATCCGGCTGGCGACGGGCTCGGCCACCGTCGCGACGGTCACCGCGTCGGGCATCCTGGCGCCGCTCGTCGGCACCCTTGACACGGCCACCACCTCCCTGCTGGTGCTCGCGATCGGGGCGGGCTCGCTCTTCTTCTCGCACGTCAACGACGCCGGGTTCTGGCTGGTCAAGGAGTACTTCGGGCTGACGGTCGGGCAGAACCTGAAGACGTGGTCGGTGATGGAGACCCTGATCTCCGTGGCGGGGCTGGCCTTCGTGCTGCTGCTCGGGCTGGTCGTCTGAGGCGTCGGATCAGGACCGGTTCGGAACACCCTCCGCCGTCAGGAACCGGTCACCAGCCGGTGCAGCCGCATCGCTGTGATCTCGGCCTGCTGGCCGGCGGCGACGCGCAGCTCGCTGGCCGCGTCGTTGTCCAGGCGCTCACGCAGCAGGGTCAGCATCTCCGCGGCGGTCCGGCCCGCGGCCCGGATGAGGAAGATGTAGCCGAAACGCTCCTCGTAGGCCTCGTTGCCCTCGGCCATCTCGGCCCGGAGCTCGGCGCTGGCGGAGTCCATCGCCGCCTGCTCGCGGCGCGGCGCGTCGAGCCCGACGACGGTCGCGCGCGCCGACGTCGGCGCGGCCGAGGGGACGGTCGGCCGCTCGCCGATCCGCGGGTGCGCGGTGAACGCCTCGAGCCACGCCGGCTCCGGCAGCCGCCACCACTCCTGCTCGGCGACGGCGAGCAGCTCGTCGAGCGTGCCGAACGGGCGACGGGCGACGACGGCGTCCGCCCAGTCCTCCGACCCGCAGCAGGCCAGCAGCTCCTCCTTCGCCGCACCGGGCGAGAGCGCGTCCAGCCAGCGCATCGCCAGCGCCTGGCGGCCCGGCTCGGTCGGCGCGCCGAGCAGGCGCAGCCGGGCCAGGCCGCCGTCGGGGATCGCGTCGACCCGCACGTGGGTCGCCTCCACCGGGACCTCCAGGTCGAACAGGTGCCGGGTGTTCGGCTGGGTCCTGGTCGGCGGCAGCATCGGGCGCCATTCGGTGATCGCCGAGACGTCGTCGGAGAACGACAGGCCGGGCGCGTGGGCGGCCCAGAGCGCGACGGCCCGCGGCGCGTTCCCGCGGAAGTGCCGGGTGTCGACCTCGGCCCGCACGACCCGGGCGGCCGTCGCCAGCCGGACGACCGCCCAGTCGAAGCCGCCGTCGCGGCGCCGACGCGTCTCCCAGCCCTCCCCCATCACCCGGGCCTCGCCGGAGGCGTTGAGGTTGTGCCGATCGCCGTAGTGCATGTCGCTGGCCGCGACCACCACGCCGCCCAGGTAGGTGGCGGCGAGGTCGGAGGTCACCCGGTCGAGCAGCCGTGGGTCGGGCACCACCTCGCCGTGGGCGCGCAGCCGGGCCACGCCGCCGTCCGGGTAGATCGTGAGACGCAGGTGGGTGATCCGGAACCGACCGGGCGCCTCGACGGGCAGAACGTTGACCGAGTCCGCGTTCACCGGGGTGCGCGGCACGAGGGTCACCCACTGCACCGACTCGTCGAGCAGCTCCTCCGGCGACGGGTAGCCGCCGACCGTGGCACCCTGGATCTCCACGGCCTCCGGCGAATTGCCGGTGAAGTGCGTGGTATCGACGGTGACGGCGTGCACGATGCCGGGCACGCCGAGGCGCACCACCGCCCAGTCCGCTCCCGGCAGCACCCGGCGCCGCCGGGTCTCCCAGCCGTCGGTCCAAGAGCCGCGCTCAGTGAACACCCCCGGCCGCACGATCGGCGGCTCCGGCAGGAGCATCCGCTCGGCGAACGCGAAGAACTCGTCGTTGACGGCCACCACCGAGCCGCCCAGCCGCGCACCGGCGAGGTCGACGAGATTGGTGAGGTCAGGCGCGTCAGCCATCTGGAGCTTTCCTCCCCGCGCCCCGGCAGCCTTCTCCGGTGGCGCGTGCTCGTCGTGTTTCTGGACGTAGATCAGTAACCCCTGGTCGAGCGAAGCTCGACTCCGAGGGTCCGGGGTCGCCCCCGGAGCAGACATTGCGGCCTGCGGGAAGCCGTCCGAAGGGCGGCGATACCGGGTCGGCCGGCTCGTCAGCCAGCTCGGGCAAGGAGGAGGCCGCGCGGGGGGCGGCCACCGTCGACCCGCTGGCCACGTAGGTAGGTCGCGTGGACCACACCGTCCAACGTCCGTCCAGCGTAGGGGCTCAAAGGATGGCGATGGGCCAACGTTGCGACGTCCACCACAGCGGAACTTTCTGGGTCGAAGACGACAAGGTCCGCATCGGCGCCCACAGCGATTCGGCCCTTGTGGACAAGTCCGGCATGGTCGGCGGGCCCGGTCGCCACCCAGCGGGCGAGCTCGGCCAGGCCGTGGCCACGCCGGCGGGCGCCGGTCCAGACCGCGCGCGGGCCGAGCTGGACGGACGCGATGCCGCCCCAGGCGGTGCCGAAGTCGCCGGTGTCGACCGACTTGACGTCCGGGCTCGCCGGCGAGTGGTCGGAGACGACGCCGACGAACAGCCCCTCGGCAAGGCCGTCCCACAACCGTTCCAGGTTGGGCCGCTCCCGGATCGGCGGCGCGCACTTGAACTCGGTCGCGCCGTCCGGGACCTCCTCGGCAACGAAGCTCAGGTAGTGCGGGCAGGTCTCGACGGTCAGCGGCAGCCCCTCGGTCCGGGCGGCGAGCACGTCGTCGAGCGCCCCGGCCGCCGCCAGGTGCAGCACGTGCAGCCGGGCGCCGGTCCCGGCGGCGAGCGCCGCGAGCGCGGCGACGGCCTCCGTCTCGGCGGCCGGCGGCCGGGAGCGCAGCCAGCTCTCGAACGCCCGGCCGGCGGCCGGCGGCGCGGAGTCGAGGACGGAGGGTGACTCCGCGTGGACGACCGTGAGCGCGCCGAGCCGGGCGGTGTGCTTCGCCGCGGCGGCCAGCTCCGCCATCGAGACGTGCGGGAACTCCTCGACCCCGGACGGGGCGAGGAACGCCTTGAAGCCGAACACGCCGGCGTCGTGCAGCTCGGCGAGGTCGCGGACGTTGTTCGCGTCGCCTCCGATGATCCCGCCCCAGAAGCCGACGTCGACCGAGATCTGCCCGGCGGCCGCGGCGCGCTTGGCCTCGAGCGCGGCCACCGACGTCGTCGGCGGGATCGAGTTCAACGGCATGTCGATGATCGTCGTCACGCCGCCGGCGGCCGCCGCCCTGGTCGCGGTCGCGAAGCCCTCCCAGTGCGTCCGGCCCGGCTCGTTGACGTGCACGTGCGCGTCGACGGCCCCGGGAAGCAGAGCCAGGTCGCCCAGGTCGGCGACCGCGGCGTCCGGGCCGATCTCGTCCGGGCCCGTGATCGCGGTGATCCGTCCACCGGCGACGTGCACGGCAGCGGCGATCACTCCGTCCGGCGTCACCACCCGCCGGGAGCGCACCACCTCCACCCGCTCGGGCAGCGTGCTCGCCGGTGTGCCCTGCTCAGTCGTCATCGTCGCCTCGCCCGGGGTCGTCGTGGGTCAGGGAAGCGTCGGTCACGCAAGCGGCGGAGGCGGCCGGCGACAGCGTCACCAGGTCCGCCGGGCGGACGGGGACGCGGCGCAGGTCGCGGCCGACGGCGGCCCGGATCGCCGCGACGACCGCCGGCGTCGCCGTGCCGGTGGGCGCCTCGCCGACGCCCTTCACCCCGTAGGGCGCGTCCGGCTGCGGGTAGGTGACCGCGACGAAGTCCAGGTCGGGCACGTCGGCGATCGTCGGCAGCAGGTAGTCGTGGAACGTCGGGTTGACCACGACGCCGTCGACGGTGACCAGCTCCTCCATCACCGCGAGCCCCATGCCCTGCGCGGTGCCGCCCTCGACCTGGCCGCGCAGCGACAGCGGATTCAGCACCGTCCCACAGTCCTGCGCCAGGGCCAGCGAGACCACCCGGACCAGCCCGAGGTCGAGGTCGACGTCGACGACCGCGCGGTGCGCCGCCGCGGCGTAGGCGACGTGCGCGTCGCCCTGCCCGCGTTCGTCTAGCGCCTCGGTGCGCCGGTGATGGTGGGTGTACTCGGCCTCCACCGGCCCGTCGGCAAGCGCCTCGGCAAGCGGGATCCGCGCGCCGACCTCGGGCCCGATGATCTCCCCCGCGCGCAGGCTGAGCACCCGGCGAGGTGACTCGACCACCGACGGCGGCAGGCCCAGCGAGCGCGCGACCCTGCTGAGCAGCCGGTCGGCGACGGCGGCGCAGGCGCCGCGCACCGCGCCGCCGCTCATCCACGTCTGCCGGGACGCGCTGGTGGAGCCGGCGCTGCCGACGGCGGTGTCCGCGGGGGCGAGCACCACCTGTTCGACGGCCAGCTCGGTGCGCGCGATCTGCCCGGCGATCGTGACGAAGCCCTGCCCGACCTCGGCGCAGGCGGTGTGCACCCAGGCCCGCGGGATGCCGTCCGGGCCCAGCTCCAGGCGTGCCCGCGCCACCGACGAGTCATCGAAGCCCTCGGAGAACAGGAGGTTCTTGATGCCGAGCGCGTAGCCGACCCCGCGGCGCACCCGCGCCGGGTCGGCGGCGGCCGGCCGGCCGCCCGGCAGCGCGAGGCCGCTCGCCACACCGGGGCTGGCCGGGTCGAGCGGCGGCGGAAGGGGGCGGGACGCGACCAGCTCGATCAGCTCGCGGGCCGGCATCGGGCCGGGAATCGGCGTCCCCATCGGCAGGATGTCGCCGGCGGCGAGCGCGTTGCGGGCCCGCAGCTCGACCGGGTCCATCCCGAGCCGGTCGGCGAGCCGGTCCATCTGCGCCTCGTGCCCGAACGTCACCTGAGGCACGCCGAAGCCACGCATCGCGCCGCACGGCGGGTTGTTCGTCCGGACCGAGGCGCCGTAGAGGTGGGCGTTCGGGACGCGGTACGGCCCGGCGGCGTGGGTGACCGCGTTCGAGATCACCGCCCGCGAGCTCGACGCGTACGCCCCCCCGTCCAAAATCACCCTGGCCTGCACGGCGACCAGGTCGCCGTCGCGGGTGGCCGAGTGCCGGAACCACATCCGCGCCGGGTGGCGGTGCGGATGGCCGAGGAAGCTCTCGACGCGGTCGTACGCGATCCGCACCGGCGCACCGGTCGCGAGCGCCAGCAGCGCGCCGTGAACCTGCAGGGTGACGTCCTCGCGCCCGCCGAACGCACCGCCGACGCCGCCGAGGGTGAGCCGCACCAGCTCCTCCGGCAGCCCCAGGCAGGCGGCCATCTGCTCCCGGTCCGAGTGCAGCCACTGGGTCGCCACGACCATGTCGACGCCGCCGTCGGCGGCCGGGGTGACCAGCGCCGCCTCCGGGGCGAGGAACGCCTGGTCCTGCATGCCGAAGACGTAGCTGTCCTCGACGACCACGTCGCCGACGAGATCGGGATCCGCGCCGTGGCGGATGTCGATCTGCCGGTAGATGTTGGGATGGCCGGAGTCGGCGAACGCGCCGCCGGGCCCGTAGCCGGGGCTGCCCGGGTGCAGCGGCTCGGCGCCGGGGACGATCGCCAGCTCCGGGTCGGTGACAGGAGGCAGCGGCTCGTACTCGACCTGGATCGCGGCGAGCGCCCGGTTGGCGGTCCGGGTGTCGACGGCGGCGACGGCGGCGACCGGCTCGCCGTGGTACCGGGCCTCGGTCGCCGCGAACACCGGCTGGTCGGGGCCGATCAGCCCAAAGGTGGCGACGCCGGGCACGTCCGCGGCCGTTACGACGGCCGCGACGCCGGGGATCTGCAGCGCGGCGGAGGTGTCGACCGCGCGGACCCTGGCGCGCGCGTGCGGGCTGCGCAGCGTGCGGGCGTGCAGCATCCCCGGCAGGGCCAGGTCTCCGGCGTAGGCGAAGGTGCCGGTCACCTTGGCAGGCCCGTCCGGCCGCAGCGACGACACCCCGATCGGGTCCCGTCCCGGCTCCGGCAGGTCCGCGCTCACCGCTCCTGTGTCCCGTCGGCCGCTGCCAGGAGGTCAGCCCGCACGGCCCTGACCGCGGCGAGGATCCGGCCGTATCCGGTGCAGCGGCAGATGTTGCCGGCCAGCGCCTCGCGGATCTCGTCGTCGCTCGCGTCCGGCCGCCGGTCCAGCAGGTCGGTGACGGCGACGACGAAACCGGGCGTGCAGAAGCCGCACTGCACGGCACCGTGGCGCAGGAACGCGGCCTGCACCGCGATCGCCAGCCCGTCGGGCGGCAGGCCGGCGAGCGTGGTCACCCGGGCGTCGGCGGCGTCGGCGGCGAGCGTCGCGCAGGCGGCCACCAGCCGGCCGTCGAGCAGCACCGAGCAGGATCCGCAGCGTCCCTGCTCACAGCCGTCCTTGACGCTGGTGATCCCGAGCCGCTCGCGCAGCACGGTCAGCAGGGAGTCGCCGAGCCAGGCGCCCGTCACGGTCCGCAGGGTGCCGTCGACGTGCAGGTGGAACGCCTGGGCGACCGGCGCGTCCTCGGCGTCCTCGGCGGCGTGGCCGCCGGTCTGGGCGCCGATGTGGTCGCCGATGTGGTCGCCGGCGTCGGCGTAGCGGGCCGCGCTCCCGCGACCGAGCACCCGCCGGGCAGGCAGGTCCGCGTCCGATCCGGCGGCCTCGTGCCTTCCCGTGACCGTCACCAGCTCTGTCCTTCCGGACCGTCCGCCTTCACCTGCTCCGCCTTTGGCGGCACCGCCTTTGGCAGCTCCGCCTTCGCCCGTTCGGCCTTCGCGCTGTCAGCCTTCGCGCTGTCAGCCTTCGCGCCCTTGGCCGTCATCGTCAGGCACCGGGCAAGTGCCCGCTCGGCCAGGACGCCGACCGCGTGCCACCGGTAGGCCGCCGGGTCGCGCGGCCCCTCCGGCAGCTGGGACGGCGCGGCGCTGGCCGCGGCCGCGACCAGCGCGCCGAACCTGCGCGCCAGCTCGGCCCGGGCCGCCTCGTCCCGGCCGTCGGACATCCCGGCGGGCGCCATGTCCTGCTGACCGGCGGCGTCTCGCCATGATCGCGCGATGTCGGACCAGTCGATCTCGGCCGTCGCGAACGCCTCGGCTTCCTCGGCGCGCAGCGGGGTCGTGGCGACGCCGCCGACGGCGCACCTGACCTGGCCGCCGGCCACGTCGATGACCAGGGCGCAGGACACCAGCGCCGGGTAGGCGGCCTGCCGGCCACCGATCTTGAGAAACGCCTGCGGACCGCGGGGAGGTGGCATTCGGACGGCGGTCACGATCTCACCGCGGCGGCGGCCGGGGGCGAGCGCGAGGAAATCCGCCAGCCCGGTGGTGCGCGGTCCGCGACGGGCCGAGCAGGTCAGCACGTCGGCGTCGGCGGCGGTGAGGAAGGTCAGCAGGTCGCCCCGGGGGTTGGCCGAGCCGAGCGCGCCGCCGACCGTGCCGGCGTTACGGATCTGGGCCGAGCCGACCGCCCTGGCGGTCGCGACGAGCCCAGGTGCCGGCGCCCAGTCGACTAGCTCGGCGTAGGTGACACCTGCACCGATCGTCAGGGCGTCCGCGCTCACGCCCCGGGCGCGCAGCTCGAGGACGCGGCGCAGCGCCACGATCGCGCGCGGCCGGCGGGTGCCGGCCCGCATCGCCGGCACCAGGTCCGTGCCGCCCGCGAGCAGCTCCGCGTCACCGACCTCGGCCAGCACCCGCACGGCCTCGCCTACCGTGCTCGGCCGGTGCAGCACGGCCGTGCCTGGCCTCCGCGACCCGGCCGCGCCCGGCCGATACGGCACAGCCGCGCCGGGCCGATACGGCACAGCCGTGGGGCCTGTCACCTGACCGCCTCCCGCCCTATCACTGTCCGTAAGCATGCGCGTAGCCCACGCCGCCGGCAGCCGGTGGCCGGCCGACGTTCTCCCACACCGGGGCCAGGTCTCTGGCCAGCACGAATGGTACGAATGGCGCCTACCGTCACGAGCCGTTCGCCCGTATCTCTGGTCCACTCCATGCGGACAATCGACGATAGGACCCGCAGGTTACGAGCGTGTTCAGTGCAGCGCCGCGTATGTGCGCGGCGGTCGACCGCTGGGAGTGCTCACAGCGTGTTACGTCACTGAACGCCGGTTAGGCGTCCGGGCGGCCCAGGACGGTGGATGATGTGCGGAAGGCCTAGCGGAGCCAAGAGGAACGGAAGGCTCTGTGAAATCAGGGCGAGGGCGATGACCGGGCGAGGAGGCAGGGGGGCGTGTCGCGCCGTCTGACGAACACGGATCTCGCGCTGCGGCACGGCTGGCACCCGGTGGCCCTCGTCAGCGAGCTCGGCGACGAACCGCTCGGCGTACGCCTGCTCGGCGAGCCCTGGGTGATCGCCCGGCTGAACGGCGTCGTCACCGCCTTCGAGGACCGCTGCCCACACCGGCTCGCGCCACTGTCTGCGGGCCGGGTCGACGGCGAGACGTTGGTCTGCCCGTATCACGGCTGGCGGTTCGCCGCCGGCGGCGACTGCGTGGCCGTGCCCGCGCTCGGCCCCGGCGTGCCGGCCCCGCGGCGCGCCCGCGCGACGGCCGCCTGGGGCGTGACCGAACGCCACGGCCTGGTCTGGCTCGCCCCGGACGAGCCGTTCTCCGAGATCATGAACCTGCCGGAGGAGACGGACGACGCCTTCGGCTCGGTATGGCTGGTGCCGGCGCGCACTACCGCCGCGGCCGGCCTGCTCGCCGACAACTTCCTCGACACGGCGCACTTCCCCTTCGTGCATGCGGGCACGATCGGCGCCGGCGAGGACATGATCGTGCCGCCGTACCGCGTCGACGCCGACGGGGACGGCTTCTGCGTCACGATGGAGCAGGAGGTCGCCAACCCGGAGGACCCGGGGGTGGCTGCGGGGATCCGCCCGTTGATCCAGCGCCGGGTGTCCACCTACGTGTACCGCCCGCCGTTCATGCTGCGGCTGCGCCTCGAGTACCCGGAGGCCGGGATCACCAGCACGATCCACTTCTGCCTGCAGCCCGAGGACGACGACGCGACCAGGGTCTACACCCGCCTGCTGCGTGACGACCTCGGCGGCGACGAGGCACGGATGGCCGAGGTGGCCCGCTTCGAGCAGGCGATCCTGGACGAGGACCTGGCGCTGCAGGAGAAGTTCACCATCGACGGCCTGCCGCTGATCAGCGGCGACGGGGAGCTGGCCGAGGAGGTCAGCATCCGGGCCGACGCCGCCGGGGTGGCGCTGCGCCGGGTACTCGCCGCGTTCGTGACCCGCGCCGGCCGTTACGCCCGCCGCCCCGGGCCGGCCGCAGGCGACACCGACGGCCGCTACACCAGGTCACCACGCCGGCCGCCGACCCGCGCCGGCCGGTGATCCGGCCGACCGGCCGCCGCTGACTCGACTAGCAGGCGTTTAGCCGACAGTGGGGAAGCGCTTCGCGGAGGACTGATCTTCTCTACCATATTGCCGTGCGAAGCACTGAGGAGACACCTGGCCGCGAGCCCGGGGGATACGCACCGGTGACCGGCGTCGTCGACGTGACCGGCCGGGTGGTACCCGGAGCCAGCTGGGACGATCTCGACCCTGTCGAGTTCGACCGGCTGCGTCGCCTCATCGGTGCCTACCGGGAGAAGGCCGACGAGCGGCTCGCCGCGCTGGACGATCTCCCCCTCGCACGCGAGCTCGGTGTCGTGCGCGTCGTGTCCGCCGAGGACGGCGCGCAGGGCGAGGACGACGCCGGGCCGGCCGGTGGCGAGCGGGTGGAGATCCTGCTCGCCGGCCTGCTGCTGTTCGGCCGGCCGGAGTCGCTGCGCCGCTTCGCGCCCACCCACGAGGCCGCCATCCAGGTCTTCGACCGGATCGACGGGCTCGCGACCGGTACCAACATGTTCCTGCGCTGGCCGCTGCTGCGGCTGGTCGAGGAGTTCCTGGCCCGGTTCCGGGCGTTGAACCCCATGCGGGAGGTGCGCTTCGACCTGGTCAGGATGCGGGTTCCGGTGTACTCCGAGAGCGCGTTCCGGGAGGCGCTGGCGAACGCGCTCATCCACCGCGACTACACCGCCCCCGGCGCGGTGCACGTGCAGTGGTCGAGCGACCAGATCGTCGTCTCCAACCCGTCCGGCCTCCCGGCCGGCATCACCGTCGAAAGCCTGCTGACGGCCCCGCCGAGCCCACGCAACCCGCTGCTCGCGGACGCGTTCCGCCGTGCCGGCATCGTCACCCGCACCGGGCGGGGCATCAGTCACATCTGGCGCGAGCAGCTGCGGCACGGGCACGCCCCGCCCGACCACGGCCGCAGCGGCGAGCACGCCGTCGTCGTGGTGCTCCCCGGGGGCCGGCCCGACCTGGGCTTCGCCCGCTTCGTGCTGAGCCACGAGCTCGGCGGCCAGCCGCTCTCACTCCCCGACCTGCAGATCATCACCAGGATGCGCCGGCACCCACGGCTACGCACCGAGGAGGTCGCGCAGATGCTCGCGGTCTCCAAGACCGAGGCGCGCCGTGCGCTGTTCCGGATGGTGCGCGCGGGCCTGGTCGACATCCAGGACGCGTCGAGCCCACGGCGCTCCTGGACGTTGTCGAGCTACACCCGGCGGGCACTGCGGGAGTCCGCCGAGGCCGTCGCCGCCGCCGAGGCGCTCGCCCGCGAGCCGGTCGCCGGCGCCGCCGCAGCCTCCTCGGCGGAGCCGCCCGCGGACGAGCCACCGGCCGAGGCAGCCAGTTAGCGGAGGCCGCCAGCCAACGGCGCCTTCCCCGCCGACCGGCGAGAAAGACGTTCCGGTCAGGGCTTCACGTGTAGCGAGGTACCGAGGTCGGCGAGGGTCTGGAGCGGGTTGCCGAGCCGGCAGCCGATGGCTGCGGCGGCCGCGTCGGCGGCGGCCAGCTGACCGTCGACCGCCTCCCAGGGCGCGTCGCTGACGACACCGGCCACCGGCAGCGGGCAGGCAGCCTGCACCCAGCCGCGATCGACGACGACGAAGCCGCCGCCCATGCCTTCCAGCGCCCGGGCGGCCGTGAGCATGTCGGCGTCGTTCGTGCCGACGAGCAGGAGGTCACCGGGCGGTTCGGTGATCGTGACGCCAACGGCACCGCTGGTGAGCCCGACGCCGCGTACCAGGCCGACGCGCACCGGCTCGTGGCCGCCGGAGCGGTCCACCAGGGCCACCTTGAGCAGGTCACGCTCGGGATCCGCGACGAGCCGGCCGTCGCGGACGGTGGGCTCGACCCGCACGTACCGCGGCGACGGCTCACCCGCCGGGAGCACCGCGGTGGGCTGCCGTTCGGACAGTGGGTTTTCGGACAGCACGTGTTCGGGCAGCACGCGTTCGGGCAGCGTCGGAGCGATCGCCGGCGCCCCGGGAACGACGGCCAGGCCGGGCAACAGCCCCGGCAGGTCGGGCTGACGCTGCGGGACCACCGGAGCGGACAACGGTGACACGATCTCCACGGCCAGCGGCAGCGGCGCGGGGCGGCCCGGCCACCGTGGCGCGGCGAACGAGCCGACGTGCAGGTTCGCCGGCAGCCGCACGATGTCCATCGCCCAGCTCGGAACGACGTCCGGGTTGTCGAACAGCGGCTTGCCCAGGCCGGCCGCGATCCGGCCGCCCGCGACGACGAGGTCCGGCGGCTCGATGCCGCCGACCTGGGAGACGATCAGCAGGTCGGCCAGATGCGCCGGGGTGATCGACCCAACGACATGATCGAGGCCGTGCCGGCGCGCCGGCGCCAGGGTCGCGCGCCGGACCGCCTCCGCCGCCGGCATTCCCGCCACCACCGCGGCACGGACCGCGCAGGCCAGCTGCCCGTAGCCGACCAGGTTGGCAAGCGTGCGGTGCGCCCCGGCCCGCTCCGTCGGCAGCAGGTCCGCCGCGGCTGGGCCGGCGGCACCGGGACGGCGCGCCAGCACCCGAAGCGGGGTGCCGGTCGCGGTCGCGAGCCCCGCGCCGCGCGGGCCGCAGCGCGCGACGAGCCCAGACGGGTCGGTCAGCACCGTCACCGTGCCGCGCGGCACCAGCAGCCGCGCCGCCTCCCCCGGCAGCAGCAGCGTCCGTTCTGGGCGCACGTGGGCGTCGACGAAGGCGGGGAGCAGGTAACGGCCCGAGGCATCGAGCGAGCGCCGGCCGGCGAGCGCACCCGGCTTGGTCACGGCCGCGATGAACCGGCCGACGATGGCGACGTCGCGCCGCAGCATCTCGCCTGTCTGCACGACGACGACGGTTCCGCTGTGGACCAGCAGATCCGCGTCCTCCTCGCCGATGGCGACCCGCCGGAGCCGGGCCAGCTCCCCGTCGCTCGGCGCCAACCGGCTCCCACCGACCACGCCGGGCGCGCCGCCGGCGGCGCGGACCCCGGCCGCGACGCCCGGCTCGACCGCCGGTCCCACGACCAGGCCAGAGCCCGGCCATCCGGCCGCGAGCCGGGCAGGGGTGGACGCGCTCACGTGGGTCCTCCGGTCAGCCACCGGCATGCCGCGAATGGCCGCCGCCACCGCCATTGTCGCAGGCAAGCACGGCACAGTCACTGATTGCCGCCTAGCATTAAGTGCGCCGAAACATGACCGTCACACAGGGACTGAATGAGCCGGTACCGGCAAACTCAGGGCCGGACTCCGGTGACCACTCCGCAGACGCCGAGATTTCGTATACGGCACCCGCACGTCCCGAAACTTCGTTGTTACGCGACGGAAGCTCTACCGCCCCGAAAGGCGCGGTCACTTCGCAGCCGCTCCCCGTCCTTCCCCGCCGTCACTTTCCTCGGGACGGCGCCGGGCCGTAACGGGCGAGGACGATGGTCTCGATGATGCCGACGATGCCGTAGAGGATGACGCTGACCGCGGTGATGACGATGACCGCGGCCCACACACCGCCGTAGTTGAAGGTCTGCTGAGCACGCTGGATGTAGTAGCCCAACGCCTCGCCGGTCGCGAGCCACTCGGCCAGCAGCGCCCCGATGATGGCGCCCGGAACGGCGATTCGCGCGGAGGCAAACAGCGACGGCAATGCGCTCGGTATGGCTACCTTGCGCAACACCGTGAACGCCGAGCCGCCATACGCGGTAACCAGGTCCGAGGCGGCGCGGGGCGTCGAGCGCAGACCGAAGACGATGTTCACCAGCGACGGGAAGAACACCACGATTCCCGCGATGACGGTCACCCCGGCGAGGTCCCGGCCGAACACCAGCGTGATGATCGGCGTCATCGCGACCAGCGGCACGGACCGCAGCACCATCGCTATCGGCATGAGCGACTGCTCGATCGGCCGGAACAGCACGAACAGCACCGCCACGACGACGGCCGCGGCCGTCCCCGCGATGTAGCCGGCCAGGGCGTCGCCGAGCGTCAGCATCAGGTTGTGGAAGATGGTGTGCCGGTTCTCGGGCGCCTTGGGCATCGTGAACAGGTAGTGGTAGACGTCCGTCGGCGACTTCGCCACCAGCGGGCTGAGGTCGAAGATCTTAATGAACCCGTACCAGAGGACCAGGATCACGACGACCGACGCCAGCATGGACCCGAGGGTCCGGCCGAGCCGGGTCAGCGCCGTGACGAGGATCAACGAGCCAGGCGCGCGCTCCTCGACCGGGGGCGCGACGGCCGTTGCCCGAGTGGTTCCTGCCTCAGGCGGGGCAGCGGTCTCCGATGAGGCAGCGGTCTCCGATGAGGCAGCGGCCGTGGTCACGATCCACCTCCGACGTTCCCGCGGGGCGCCCAGGGCGTGAGCAGCCGGGCGATCAGCGAGGTCAGGCCGTATCCGGCACCGGCGATGGCCGAGGCGATGAGCGCGAGCGCCCAGGTGCGAGGCACGTTGAACGCCGTCTGGGAGGCGATCATCGTGATGCCGATACCTCTGTCGGCGCCCAGGTACTCGCCGATGATCGCACCCAGCACCGCCGCCGGCGGGGCGATCTGCAGGCCAGTGAAGGTGCTCGGCAGCGCCGCGCGCAGCCGGACGTAGCGCAGCTGCGCGAACCGGCCGCCGCCGCTGGCCCGGATCACGTCGAGGGTCGTCTGGTCCGCGGAGCGCAGGCCGACGAGCGTCCCGATCAGCGTCGTGAAGAATACCGAGATCCCGGCGAGCGCCGCCTGCGGGGTGGTGCCGTCGAACACCGTGGTGAGGATCGGGCCGATCGCGATGATCGGCAGGCAGTACGACGCGACCCCGATCTGCAGGACGATCCGGTCCACCACCGGAATCCCGAAGCAGACGACGGCGAGCCCGATCGCGAGGCCGTTGCCGATCAGATAGCCCTTGAGCGCCGTCCACACGGTCGCCCCCACCGGGCCCGACCACAGGTGCCGGTCGATCCACAGCTGCTTGAGGACCTCCCACGGCGTCGGCACGGCACCGCCATGCTCGAACACGGTCACCGCGAGCACCCACCACAGGGCGATCACCATGGCGGTGCCGATCAGGCCGCCCAGCCACGGCGGTGCGCCGCTCGAACGAGCGCGGTCAGCGCCGCCCCGCTGGCCGGGCCCGCCGCCCGCCGCGCCGACGATGGCGCCGGCAGGCGTGTCCTGAATCGTGGTCATCCGTTCCCCACCACCGTCACGTCCTTACCGCCGCCACGACCACGGTCATGCCGCCCGCGCGCCGTCGTCGTCCTTGCCGGCGAACAGCAGGCTCGACAGCTCGTCGTGCAGCTCGTGGAACGCGTGGGTGCGCAGCATCTCCGGAGTACGCGGCCGCGGGAGGTCGATGTCGACGATCGCCGCGATCCGCCCCGGACGGGGGCTCATCACTGCGACCTTGTCAGACAGGATGACCGCCTCCGGGATCGAGTGCGTGACCAGCAGGGTGGTCGTCGCCCGCTCGGTCCAGATCCTCAGCAGCTCGAAGTTCAAGCGTTGGCGGGTCATGTCGTCCAACGCGCCGAACGGCTCGTCGAGCAGCAGGACCTTGGGCTCCACGACCAGTGCACGGGCGATCGCCACCCGCTGACGCATACCGCCCGACAGCTGCGCCGGACGGGCTTTCTCGAAGCCGGTGAGACCGACCAGCGCGATCAGGTCGGCAATCACCTTCTTGTCCGCCCTGACGCCGCTGACCTCCAGCGGCAGCCGGATGTTCGCCTCGACCGACCGCCACGGCAGCAGCGCCGCGTCCTGGAAGGCGATCCCAAGATGATGGTTGCGGCGGGCGGCCGACGGCGGCTCCCCGTGGACCAGCACCTCACCCTGCGTCGGCCCATCCAGATCAGCGAGGATCCGCAGGACGGTCGACTTCCCGCAGCCGGAAGGCCCGATCAGAGTAAGGAACGAGCCCTCCGTCGTGGACAGGTTCACGTTGTCCAGGGCCACGACGGAGCGGCGGCCGAGGCGGAACTCCTTGCGCAGGCCCGCCACGCTCACCCCGGAACCCGGAGCCGGCCCGGCGGCGGCCGGCGCCGGGGCAGCCGCCTCCTTGCCGAGCGTGACTCCCACTTCGTCGGCGTCGGCGTCGGGGGCGGCCTGGGGCGAGGGCGTGGCGGAAGCGGTCATGTCAGGGCTCCTTGTTTCTGGTTCGCTCCGTCCGGGCGGCGCGCTACGGCCTCGTGCTCGCTTCGCTCCCACGAGACCTCCGAAATCGGCTTCGCCGATTCCGCAGGGACCCCGTCGCTTCGCTCGTGGCCGGGCCTGCGCGGAGGCACGCCTCCGGGCCAGCTCGGTTGCGTCGCGCTTGAACGTCACGAACCGAACCGACCCTCGCGGGCGGGGCTTGGACAGCGCACGGTTGGTGTGCAGGTCCGACACCGCCCGCGGGGCGGGGGTCAGAGCGGAAGCTTGATCAAGTCGGGGTTCTCCTTGTAGATCTCGTCGATGATGCTGGTGTCGAAGAGCTGCTCGGCGGTGATGTCGACCTTGGCCAGCTTCAGCGTCGCGATGTTCTCCTCGATGAGCGTCGGCGTGATCGTGAACAGGCCATTCGCCTTGGTGTCGGCGGTGAGCAGCAGCCCGTTCTGGGCCTTCGACTCCAGTGTCTGCTCCGCGCCGTCGAGGCCCTGGTCCTTTCCGTAGATCTCGGCGGCGTACTTCGCGCCCAGCGCCGGATCCTTGATCGAGTCGGACCAGCCCTTGATCTCGGCGATCAGGAAGGCCTTGATCTTGTCCTTCTGGCTCTTGAGGGTGTCGTCCGTGACCATGTAGGTCTCGGACACCAGCGGGTACTTGAAGTCCGCGAGCAGGAACGTGAAGGTGTCGACGCCCTTCACCTTCAGCAGGTTCGGCTCGTTGGTGACGAAGGAGAACCAGGCGTCGACCTGCCCGGTGGTCAGCGGCGTCGGGTCGAACTCGACCGGAACCTTCTCGATCTTCGAGGCGTCGATGCCGTTCGCGGTGAGGAACGCGGTCCAGACGGACTCGTTGGTCGCCTGCACGCCGATCTTCTTGCCGATCATGTCCTGCGGCGTCTTGATCGGCTTGTCCGCCAGCGACATGATCGCGAACGGGTTCTTCTGGTACTGGGCGCCAATGATCTTCAGAGGCGCACCCTGGACGATCGCGTTGCCCGTGATGTCCGGCGCCGAGATGCCGATGAACGCCTTGCCGGTCGCCACGTCGGTGTCCTGCGGGGTGGCGCTCGGACCACCGGCGATCAGGTTGACCTTGGAGAAGCCGGCCGCCTTGTAGTAGCCCTTCTGGTCGGCGATGTACGCGCCGGCGAACTCGACGTTCTTGATCCAGGAGAGCCGGTAGTCCAGCGTGCCGAACGAGGCCGCGCCACCACTGCTGGCCCCCGCTGCCGCACCCGAGTCGCTGTCGTCGTCGCCGCACGCGGCAAGCAGGCTGCTCCCACCGAACGCCAGCGCGGCAGCACCCGCCGTGACGCCGGCACCCCGCCGCAGGAAGCTGCGCCTATCGAATCCAGTTGTCACCGAACCCCCATCGCGTCGCCCCGGGGCTGAGATCCCCACCGATCCCCACCGCCGGCCCATCCGGCCCGCCCGGGCGGTTCCCCGGAACTTAGAAAGCGGTCGTATCGCACCGATCGCCCCGATGTGAACAGCGAGTAACTCCCACCGGTTGTGAGGAACGTGGCGGGCCGGACGCGTCCCCGCCGGTCAGCCCCAACCCACCTAGCGCATACCAACTGTGCTCAAGCATCCCGCTTGGCCACGCATCGTGACAAATATTGATCATCCCGCAGTAACCACCGGCCAGTTGGAGCGACGCGCCAGGAGGAGGTGTTACGCCACTGTCATCTGCCGGCCCTAGGTTTGGCGCCGTGCTGTTGAGCCCGCATGAACAGGAACGGCTGCTGATCCACGTCGCGGCCAACCTCGCGAAGGAGCGGCGGGCCCGCGGCCTGCGGCTCAACTACCCGGAAGCAGTCGCGATCCTGACCTCGTTCCTGCTCGAGGGCGCGCGCGACGGCCGCACCGTGGCCGAGCTGATGGCCGCCGGACGCACGGTCCTGACCAGGGACGACGTCCTGGACGGCATCCCCGAGATGCTGGCCGAGGTCCAGGTCGAGGCGACCTTCCCGGACGGGACGAAGCTCGTGACGGTCCACCACCCAATCCCGTGATGAGAAGCACCGGTTCCGGGGCGCGGCAGGTGGCTCGGGCGGGAAGGTTTGACATTGGTCCGCTGCGGCCCAACCACGCCGCTTCGCTCGTGGCCGGGCCTCCGCGGAGGCACGCCTCCGGGCCAGCGTGGGTGCGTTGCGCTTGTACGTTGCGAGCCCAGTCGTATGCGGTGCAGGGCTACTACCCCTTCAAGCAGGAGTTCGGTTCGTGACGTACCAGCGGCACGCAACCGAGCTGGGCGCGGAGGCGGCCTCCGCAGTGGTTCCAGCACGAGCGAAGCGACGTGCTGGAACCACGGAGGAGGCCGCCGGAGCGCCCGTTCGCGCAGGAGGACGGCGCGTAGCGCCCGCGTCCGGAGCCTGCGGAGGACGCGGGCGATGCGCGCCGCCCGCACGGAGCGAACCAATGTCAAACCTTCCCGCCCGAGCCAACCACCCCGAGCAACACCGATCCCGCACAGCGACCCGAGCGCACGCACCTACTCCAGCCCGTGACGGTATGAACCTGACCTGGAGCAACCGGATGGCGATCATTCCCGGCGAGGTCCTGCACGATGACGACCCGATCGAGATCAACCCGGGGCGGCCGGTCCGCACGTTGCTGGTCCGCAACGCCGGGGACCGGCCGGTGCAGGTCGGGTCGCACTACCACTTCGCCGCGGCGAATCCGGCGCTCGAGTTCGACCGGGCGGCCGCCTGGGGGCACCGGCTCGCCGTGCCCGCGGGCACGGCGGTCCGCTTCGAGCCGGGAATCGAACGCGAGGTGACCCTGGTGCCGCTCGCCGGCGCGCGCGACGTGCCCGGCCTGCGCCTGGAGTGGGCCGGCAGGCTTGACGAACGCGACGCGACGCCGACGGCCTGATTCACCGGTAGCGAAGAAACAGCCGAGCAGAGCAGCGAAGTAGCAGAGCAGAGAGGTCGGACATGGCCACGCTGGACCGGTCGCGGTACGCCGCGCTGTATGGACCTACGGTCGGTGACCGGGTCCGGCTCGCCGACACCGACCTGTTCATCGAGGTCACCGAGGACCTCAGCCGCGGGCCGGGCGGCGCCGGCACCGGTGACGAGGCGGTGTTCGGCGGCGGCAAGGTCATCCGCGAGTCGATGGGGCAGGCGCGGGCCACCCGCGCAGAGGGTGCGCCGGATCTGGTCATCACCGGCGCGATCGTGCTCGACCATTGGGGCGTGGTGAAGGCCGACGTCGGCGTCCGCGACGGCCGCATCGTGGCCCTCGGCAAGGCGGGCAACCCGGACACCATGGACGGCGTCCATCCGGACCTGGTGATCGGCCCAGGCACCGAGATCATCGCCGGCAACGGCAAGATCATGACGGCCGGCGCGATCGACTGCCACGTCCACTTCATCTGCCCGCAGCAGGTCCCCGAGGCGCTGGGCGCCGGCATCACCACGCTGATCGGCGGCGGCACCGGCCCGGCCGACGGTACCAAGGCGACGACGGTGACCCCCGGCGGCTGGAACCTGGCCAGGATGCTGTCCGCGATGGACGACTGGCCGGTCAACGTCCTGCTGCTCGGCAAGGGCAACACCACGAGCGAGGCGTCGCTCTGGGAGCAGCTGCGGGCTGGCGCCGCCGCGTTCAAGCTGCACGAGGACTGGGGCACCACGCCGGCCGTGATCGACGCCTCGCTGCGCGTCGCGGACGCCGCCGGGGTGCAGGTCGCGCTGCACTCGGACACGCTCAACGAGGCGGGTTACGTCGAGAGCACGCTGGCTGCGATCGCCGGCCGGGCGATCCACGCGTACCACACCGAAGGCGCCGGCGGCGGCCACGCGCCGGACATCATCACCGTCGCCGCGATCTCGAACGTGCTGCCGTCATCGACGAACCCGACCCGCCCGCACACCGTCAACACCCTCGATGAGCACCTCGACATGCTGATGGTCTGCCATCACCTGAACCCGTCGATCCCCGAGGACCTCGCCTTCGCCGAGAGCCGGATCCGGCCGTCGACGATCGCCGCCGAGGACTTCCTGCACGACATGGGTGCGATCTCGATGATCGGCTCGGACTCGCAGGCGATGGGCCGGATCGGCGAGGTCGTGCTGCGCACCTGGCAGACCGCGCACGCGATGAAGCGGCGTCGGGGCGCCTTGCCCGGCGACGGCCGGGCCGACAACCTGCGCGCCCAGCGCTACGTCGCCAAATACACGATCTGCCCGGCCGTCGCGCACGGCATGGACGGCGAGATCGGGTCGGTGGAGGCGGGCAAGCTCGCCGACCTGGTGCTCTACGAGCCCGCGTTCTTCGGCGTCCGCCCGTCGGTCGTCATCAAGGGCGGCCTCATCGCCTGGGCCGCGATGGGCGACGCCAACGCTTCGATCCCGACCCCGCAGCCGATCCTGCCCCGCCCGATGTTCGGCGCGGCGCGCGGGCCCGCGGCTGCCGGATCGCTCACCTTCGTCGCCCCCGCGGCGATCGAGGCCGGCCTGGCCGAGAAGCTCCAGCTGGCCACCCCGATGGTCCCGATCCTCGACGTCCGGTCCCGCGGCAAGGCCGACATGCCCGGCAACACCGCTACCCCGGACATCCGCGTCGACCCGGACACCTTCACCGTCACCATCGACGGCGAGGCCATCGAGCCAGACCCGGTCCGGGAGCTCCCGATGGCCCAGCGCTACTTCCTCTTCTGACCGTTTCTGGCCGTTTCTCTTCTGACGCCCTGTACTCGTGCGTACCTGTCAGTAGGTGCAGCCGGGCGCGGCCGGGGCGGCCGGGGTGGCGGGGGTGGCGGGGGTGTTCGGCGTGGCGCCGCCGGCCGGGGTGACCGGGGCGCCGTCCGCGCCCGTCAGCGCCGGCGCCACCACCTCGGTGAACTCCGAGCCGAGAATGAGGTGGATTCCGTCGACGGTCGGGTCGGAGCGCAGGATGGAGCCGGTGACGGCGGCCTGCACGGTACGCGCGGCTTCCTCCTTGCCTGTGCCGTAGAGCACCCGAGACGTGGTGTAGGTCAGGGAGTCCGCGTTGCCGACGACGGACGCCTTGAAGCCCTTGGCCACGAGGTCGCCGGTCACGTCGCCCGCGAGCCCGGACCGGTGCGAGCCGTTGTAGACGAGGACGCTCACCTGTGACGCCGGGACGGTCACCGGGCCGGGCGGCGGCTCGGTCGTCGGGGCCGCCGTGTCCTCGACGCCGTCGACGTGGCCACCGAGCGGCGTGACGATCCTCGCCAGGTCGACCGGGTTGTAGAACTGCACGGACGTCGCCACGCCGTGCAGCATGATGTTGCCCGAGTCGCCGATGCCGCCCTCGGCCTCGGTGGGTGGATGGGTCGGCAAGGTCACCGGGTGGATCGCACCGCCCCGCATCTGGGCGGCCAGGTCCTTCAGGTCCGTGACGCTGGTCCCGTCGTCGAGCGTGAGGGCCGCCGTGGCCGTGGAGAGCAGGCCCTGCAGTTTGATCGGGTTGGTCAGCACGTCGCCCGTGGTCGCCTTGTGGAACACGGCGCCGATGAACTGCTGCTGACGCTTGATGCGGTCGATGTCCCCGTTCGGCAGGCCGTGGCGCTGGCGGACGAACGCCAGGCCCTGCTCGCCGTTGACATGCACCGTCCCCGGCCCGCCGCGCCAGCCGCTCATCGGGTCGTTGGTGTTCGTACTGGTCCGCGTCCTGCCTCTGTCGTCCTTGAAGGTCTCCTTGGCCGACGACTGCAGGACGCAGACGTCGACGCCGCCGATCGCGTCCGTGATCGCCTTGAAGCCCGCGAGGTCCATCGACACGTAGTGGTTGACCCGCATGCCGGTCAGGTTCTCGATCATTTTGGCCAGCAGCGACGGCCCGCCGTCCGAGATCGCCGAGTTGAACTTGTCCTTGTGCGCCGCGTGGTGCTTGCCAGCCGCGTCGGTGTACGCGGGAACCGTCACATAGGTGTCGCGGGGGAACGACACCATCGTCGCGTTCCCGTCCTCGGCGATGTGGACGAGGATCGTCGTGTCCGAGCGTTGGCCGGGGGTGTCGCCGTACTCGCCGTCCGTGCCCGCACGGCTGTCCGTGCCGACCAGTAGGTAGTTCGTCTCACCGTGCTTCCCGTCGGGCCGGTTGTCGCCCAGGTCGAGCCCGATGTGGTTCACGTTGCCGTTGGCGTAGGTGAGCTCCACCCAGCCCACGAGGCTCACCAGCAGCACCAGCGCCGAAAGCACCCCGAGAAACCCGCGTACCACCCGGCGCGCGCCCCGGTTGCCTCGGCGACCGTCCAGGCGGGGGTTCATGCCTGGAGGAAGCGATGCCCCGGCCAACGCTGCCCGCCTTTCCTGCCGCCGCTCTCGCGGGTCCTGTTCGGCAGGGAGATGATAATTCGCCCTATACCCGACCGAATACCCACCCCAACCTCAACACCCGCCGGAACCACGTCATCTGGCCAACTGTGTTGCTGGTCCGCTCCGTGCGGGCGCTGTGACATTGGTCCGCTCCGTCCGGGCGCGGCGCTCCGGCCCCTTCCCTCGCTTCGCTTCGGGAAGGGACCTCCGCGCGGCGTCCTCCTCCGCGGACGGTGCCCTCCGGCGACCTCCGCTGCGGCCCAACCACCTTCGCTTCGCTCGGTGGCCGGGCCTCCGCGGAGGCACGCCTCCGGGCCAGCGCGCTTGCGACACGCTCAAACCTCACGAGCGGGGCAGACGCCCCGCGTGTGGGCCCACGTCGCTTCGCCCGCGGCCGGGCCTCCGCGGAGGCACGCCTCCGGGCCAGCTCGGTTGCTTGCCGCTGCAGGTTACGAACGGGATGGACGTGGGTGGGCGAGCTATCCTGCTTCGCTTGTGGCTAGATCGGGCCATTTCGTGGCCAGATCAGACCAAAAGGTTGCTTGTCGGTCGCCGGGCCGGCATCGGTCGGTCGGGCCCGGCCTCGTCTGCCGCTCCGGCATGGGCGGGGACGGCGCTAACGGGCGGCGTTCTTCAGGAACTGGGGGCGGTAGTTGGCCTCCTCGCCGCCGAAGTAGCCACCGCGGACGTGCCGCCGGACACCGGCGTCGTCGGTGGCCCGCGTGGCGGAATGCCACAGGTAGCCGTCATGCAGGATCACGTCGCCGCGCTCGCAGTAGACGGCGACCTCGCCGGGCACCTTCTCGAAGCCCAGCGGCATCACGACCGGCGCCGGGGCGTCGGTGTAGCCGCCGGCCGGCCGGGCGTCGTCGGGGACGGCGACGTTGTTGACGTTGCGGTACGGCGCCGGGGTCGCCCAGTTGTGGCTGCCGGGGACGACCCGCAGGAAGCCGTTCGCCGGGCTGGTGGCGTCCAGGTGGAAGGTGAACGCGAGCCCCGGCCAGACGTCGACGCTCGGCATCGCCTGCCAGTCGGAGTGCCAGCCGATCCGGGTGTAGCCGGACTCGCGACCCGGCCGGGAGTCCTGGTAGACGATGCCCGCCTTGTCCGACGAGTTGAGCCAGGCACCCGCGCCGATCAGTCGGCGGATCACCGCGACCAGCGGCGGCAGGGTCGCCGCCTCCAGGACGGCCGGCGACAGCTCCTGGACGTGCTCGACGTAGTTGACGAACTTCTCGATCTTGTCGACGTCGTCGAGGTACTTCGTCGACCCGTACCGTTCGGGCAGCCTGCCGGCCAGCACGTCACCCTGGATGGCCAGGCACTGCGCCTCCATCCGGGCGGTCAGCTGCTCGCTGACCAGGCCGCGCAGCACCACGAAGCCGAACACCCGGTAGAACTCCTCGATCTCGGCAAGCCCGGGCAGCTCGGCGGCGGAGGCCGGCGCCAGCCCCGACCTGTCGGCCTCAGCCCGGCCAAGCACGGCGCAGTCGATCCCGGCCCCGTCGATCTCGGCCGTGCCGATCTCGGCCGTGCCGATCTCAAACAAGCCGAAAGTCGCCGGTGTAGCCAGCACGGTGGCCGTCTGCATGCCGCTGCCCTCCCGCGTCCCGGAACCCGTCGGTCACGCGGACCGGCCGCGGTCCGTCGACGGATGGTCGGCCTTCGACGCTAGGTGTCCCCTGTTACCGCAGCATTGCCGTGGCCTTGACCAGCTACTTCTTCTTCGTCTTGCCGGAGGACCCGTTCGACGACCCGTTCGACGAGCTGTTGGACGGGTACACGCACACCCACTTCTTCTCCTTGTCCGACCACTTCGCCTGCATGTTGGAGGGGCAGCTGAAGTTTGCCGGCTTGGGCGGGTGCTTCTTTCCACAGGCTGTGAGCGAGCCGACCGCGAGGACAACAACAATGATCATTGTGATGGCCCAGGACCTGCGCCATCCTGACCGGCTGCGCTGGATGATGGGCTGGGTGGGCCGCCACGTGGCGTCCACCGTGGCCGTGGCAACGCCTTCGCTGGCCAGTGGCTCCTCGCCGAATGCCAGCGGGTTCGCGCGGCTGGGTGACACCGTGGGCACGGACTGCCTCCTTGTGAACGGATGACCTGGATGGGCACGGGTGGGGACGGGCAGAAGCGGGGACGGGCGGTGCCAGGAGCGGGCAGCGCCCACGGCGGCAATGGCCAGCGCGGCGACGTTAGTGCATCGGAGGGTTCGTGATCACAGGAATGTCAGGCGAGCGACGGGCCGGGGCCCGGGCTGCGCTGCTCGTGCTGGCGGACGGGCGGCTGCCAGCCGGCGGGCACGCGCACTCCGGCGGCGTCGAGGCCGCGACGGTGGACGGCGGCGTGACCAGCCTCGACGACCTGGCCGCCTTCCTGCTCGGCCGCCTGGGGACCGCCGGCCTCGTGGCCGCGTCCTTCGCTGCCGCCGTCTGCCAGGCCTGCCGGTCCGGCAATGACCTCGCGGCCCAGCTCGCCGCGCTGGACGCCGAGCTCGACGCCCGCACCCCGTCGCCGGCCCAGCGGGACGCGAGCCGGGCCCAGGGACGCACCTTGCTGCGCGCGGGCCGCGCCGCCTGGGACCTGTCACGGCTCCTCCCGGCCGGCACCGTCCCCGCCGCCGCGGGCAAACCCGCCGCGGGCACCGTCGGCGCGGGCACCGTCGGCGCGTCGGAAGGAAGCAGACTGCCCCTCGCGCCCCACCATCCGATCGCGCTCGGCGTGGTCGCCGCCGCGGCCGGGCTCGAGCCGTCGGACGCGGCGCTCGCCGCGGTCTACGGCGTCGTCGGCGGTCCCGCCTCGGCCGCCACCCGGCTGCTCGGCCTCGACCCGCTCGCGGTCACCGGCCTGCAGGCAAGGCTCGCCGACGCCATGGAAGCCACCGCGGCCGAAGGTGCCTCGGCGGCCGCGGCGGCGATGACAGCGGGCTCGCCCGCGCTGCTGCCCGCCCCGTCCGCCGTCCGGCTCGACCTGCTCGCCGAGCGGCACCGCGCCGCGCCGGTCCGGATGTTCACGTCGTGATCCCGCGGCGCCGGGCCGGGTGGTCAACCCGCACCCTGCCAGGCCGCCCCGGGCCCGCCCGAAAGGCCCCGCGAGGCTTTCCCGCCGGGGCGGCGTGCCCGAAGGGCCAGGGGAACTATTCAGGTGTTCGGCGTCGGGGCAGACCGGCCTCCAGTCGGTAGCCCATCCCGCGCACCGTGGTGATGCGGTCGGCGCCCAGCTTGCGGCGCAGGTAGCCGACGTAGACGTCGACGATGTTGCTGCCGGGGTCGTAGTCGTAGCCCCAGGCGGCGGAGAGCAGCTGCTCGCGGGCGAGCAGCTGGCCGGGATGGCGCAGGAAGGTCTCGGCCAGGACGAACTCCCGCGCCGTCAGGTCGACGACCCGGCCGCCAACGTGTGCCCGGCGGGCGCGCAGGTCGAGCGCGAGATCGCCGCTGCGCAGCACGGTCGGCTCGGCGGCGGCCCGGTCGGGCCGCAGCCGCAGCCGGACGCGGGCCAGCAGCTCCTCGAACCGGAACGGCTTGCTCATGTAGTCGTCGGCGCCGCCCTCGAGGGCAGCGACCGTGTCGCGCACGCCGTCGCGGGCGGTCAGCACCACGACCGGGAGCCGCGACCCGGCGGCGCGCAGCCGGCGCAGCACCGTGAAGCCGTCCAGGTCGGGCAGGCCGATGTCGAGGACCAGCAGGTCGACCTCGCCGGACAGGGCCACGTCCAGCGCCGACTGGCCGTCGCTCACGCAGGTCGGGACGAAACCGTTGGACCGCAGGCCCTTCGCCACGAACGACGCGATCCGGTGCTCGTCCTCGGCGATAAGCACCCGGTTCGTCATGCCTGCCTCACGCCTCGCTCCCGTCCTGCCTGCCGTCCCTGGCCTCTCCTGCCCCGCGCAGTACGGACCGGTGTGGCTCGTGCTCGGCGGGCCCGCGGCCGAGCAGGCCCAGCTCCAGGGTGAAGGTGGCTCCCCTGCCAGGCTCGCCGCCGGCCTCGACCGAGCCGCCGTGTGCCGTCGCGATGGCCCGCACGATCGCGAGACCGAGCCCGGCGCCGCCGCCGGCCGCCGCCGCTGGCCTGGTGTGCGCGCCGCGGGCGAAACGCTCGAAGATGCGCGCCCGGTCCGCCGGCGCCACCCCCGGACCGGAGTCGGTGACCCAGAAGCGGACGACCTCGGCGTCGACGGCCGAGCCGATCCCGATCGCGTCGCCGGGCCGGGTGTGCTGGGCCGCGTTCTGGGCGAGCTGCAGTAGCGCCTGCGTGAGCCGCTGCCGATCGGCGAGCAGCCGGCCCTCACCGACCCCCTCCAGCCGCCACGCGCGCGGCGCCAGCGCCCGTGCCTTCACGAACAGGTCGGTGGTGAAGCCGGCGACATCCATTGGCTCGCGGCGCAGGAAGTCGGGCTGCTCCGCCTTCGCCAGCACCAGCAGGTCGTCGACCATCCTGCCCATCCGGTCGAGCTCGTCGAGGACCAGCGCGACGGACTCGGCGCGTTCGTCCGGGTCGTCGCCGAGCAGCTCCAGGTGCCCGCGGATGATGGTGATCGGGGTGCGCAGCTCGTGGCCGGCGTCGTCGACGAAGGCGCGCTGGGCCGCGAACGCCTGCTCGAGCCGGTCCAGCATCCCGTTGAAGGTGCGGGCCAGCTCGACGATCTCATCCCGGCCGCCCGGGTCGCCGACCGGGATGCGGCGCGACAGGTCCGTCTCCGTGATCGTCTGGGCGGTCTGGCGGACCATGCGCACCGGGGCAAGCACCCGCCCGGCGACCATCCATCCGGCGGCGCCGGCGACGGCCAGCGCGCCGAACCCGACGACGCCGAGCACCCGGACCACCTCGGCCACCTCGGCCCGTTCCCGGTCGACGAACACCGCCGAGACGAAAACACCCTTCTCGGCACGGCCCTGCACGCTCACCGGGACCGCGACGTAGCGCACGTCGCCGGCCGGGGTCGCGACCAGCCCGTAGTGCGGCTGGCCGGCCGCCGTCGCGGACACGAACGCCGTGATCGCCCTCGAGTCGGTCGCCAGCTGGTACGGCGGTGTCTCGGCGCTGCGGTAAGCCGGCGAGCCGTCGACGAGCGCGAGCATCGTCTGGTTGCGGTCCGGGATCGCCCGTTCGAGGTACGCCTCCAGCAGCGCCCGCACGTCGGTGAACTGGGAACGCCCAGTGGCCGGGTCGGCGCTCTTGTCGACGAACCTGACAAACCTGCGCAGCTCGCTGACCTGCCTGGCCAGGCCCTGGTCCACCCGCTCGTCGACCCGCGCGAGCAGCACCTGGCGGGCGGCCAGCACGGAGCCGGCCAGGGCCAGCGCCACCAGCAGCAGCTGCCAGCCGAGGATGCGCAGCCGCGCGGACCCCGTCACGGCGCGAACCATCACCAGACCCCGCCCCAGCCTGTGAGCCGTCGGCCGCCCGGGCGCCATGCGCTCAAGCGTCGCCGCGCCGCCGAAGCCACAGATGAGGACACGATGAGAAGGCTCTCATTCATTTGGTCCGCTCCGTCCGGGCACGGCCCTCCGGGCCAGCGTGGATGCGTCACGCTTGAACGTTGCGAGCCGAACCGCCCTCATAACTGCCCCACGGGCGTTACCCAGCTCGCAACGTGCAGCGGCACGCCACCGAGTTGGGTGCGGAGGCGCGCTTCCGGGCCCAGGGTGGTGGCCAGCGTCTGCCGATTCCGGGCCTCGCCGTCGCGGACCGCCCTGTTCCGAGCTCCGGCAGCAGCCCGAGCCCGCCGGATGCGTCTCTGGCACGCGACGGGTGGCTTACGGCGCGGACTGGTCGGCCGCCGCGGTTGGGAGCGGTTCGAGGCGCACACCCGGCGCGGCTGTCGTCGCCGGCTGGGGGCGGCTCGTGTCCTGTGTCTCGGGCGTGACCGGCACCGGCAGGGCGCGGATGGGGACGGGGGGCGCCGAGGCCGCGGCCGCGGCGGCGGCCTCGCGCCGGCGGAGGTCGGCGTCGGGGGGCCGCTCCGCCGGCGCGGGCCGGGTCTGCGGCGGCGTCGCGGTAGGCGCCGGCGCGGACGTGGACGCGACACCCCTGGCCAGGATCGGACCACCCAGATCGGGCGGACGGGACTCGCCCGACGCCGACACGACCGAGGCGGCCAGGCCGCCCACGACCGCCACCAGCCCGAACGCCGCGAGAACCAGCCGCCACGTCCCCGTTTGAGGCGCTGGCCCCGTCTTCGTCTCCGGCGCCCGCGGGGCACCTGCCGCCGGCCTCGGCGTACCTGGACGATCCGCCATGCCGGTCATCGTAGGTGAGCCCACGGCATCCCCCGGTCCGCGCCCGCGCCGGGCGCCCCCCGCACATGGCCGTGCCACCCGCCCGCACCGGTGCCGACGGCACTGACCGGACGAGGCACTGACCGCACGAGGCACTGGCCGCATGAAAGGCCTCTCACGCTGTTCTCACGGTGAACCCACCGTCCACAGACAGGCTCGGTCCCGGCTTGGGTTCTCCCAGGCCACCAGCCGCCGGTCCCGGTCGGACTGGATGACACGGACAGGATCGAGGAACCTTGCGATGAGCACTCCTACACCTCCAGCCCGGGGTGGCCGACGGCTCGCCACCACCGCCGCGCTCGCGGCAGCGCTGGCCGGTGGCATCACCGTCGGCGTCGTGCTTCCGGCGACGGCCGCCGGCGCCGCCACTCCGGCCGCCGTGCCCCCCAGCTCCGCGGTCCCGGTACCGGGGGCGCCCGCGACGACGGTCCCCAGCGGGGCCGCTCCGGCCACGCCCGGCCCTCAGGAGGAGGGCAGGCGCTTCGAGGACGGGCTCCAGCCGCAAGGCGGCGTGGACACGGGCTTCGGCGGCAGCCAGCGGCCCGGCGGCCACGACACCGAGATCGCGCTCCCGGTCACCGCGGGCGGCGCCGGCCTCGGCGCGCTCGCCGGCCTCGGCATCTGGCGGCGCCGGCGCGCCGGCGCGCGGGTGTGACCATGATCCTGGCGGCCGGCGATCTCGCCGGCCGCCAGCCGGGCGCCTGGGCCGGGGACGACTGGCATCGCTCCCGTTACCGGCGGTCCGCCGGCACGCTGATGATCGCGCTCACGGTGGCGACGGCTGGTCTCACCGGCTGCGGCACACATGCCGAGCCGGACCGGCCGCCTGGTATCAGCGCGGGCACGACCTCGGGCACGACCGGCGCGGCGGGCGCGACGAACGGGCCGGGCGGGCAGGGTGGCCTCGACCGGCAGGGCGAACCGGCCGCGGCGGGTGGCAAGGCGGCGGATCCGGTGCGGCTGCGGGTGCCGGACATCGCCGTGACGGCACCGGTGGTACCGCTGGGTCTCGACACCGCGGGGCGGTTGGCCGCCCCGGCCGGGTTCGCCGAGGTCGGGTGGAACCGCGCCGGACCGGAGCCAGGCGACGACGGCGTGGCCGTGATCGCCGGCCACGTCGACTCGAAGACCGGGCCGGCGGTCTTCTACCGCCTCGGCGATCTGCGGCCGGGCGCCGCCGTTCTCGTCGACCGGGCGGACGGCACCACCGCGACGTTCGTCGTCGACCGGCGGGCCGAGTACTCGAAGGCCGACTTCCCGGACCAGCAGGTCTACCACTCGGGCGACGGCGCCCAGCTTCGGCTGATCACCTGCGGTGGCGCGTTCAACCACGCCACCGGTCACTACGTCGACAACGTCGTGGTCTTCGCCCACCTGGCCTGAGCCTGGCCCGCTTCAGCCCGACGCGCCAAGATCGAGGTGGCGGCGCAGGGTGACGGCGTCGCCAGCCAGGGCAGTGACCAGGACGCCCGGTCCCGCCAGTGGCAGCACCACCGCTCCGCCCGGGACGCGGCCGTCCCCGGGCACGGGGGCCGGTGTGACGGAGGCGGACACGCCAAGCCCGGCCGGGCCGAAGTCCCCGCTCTCCGGGTTCCCGAAGCCCCCCGGGTTCCCGAAGTTCCCCAGGGTTCCGGCGGACCCGGCGATGGCCGCGGGCGCGGCGACCAGGAGTGAGCCGACGGCTCGAGCCGAGCCGATGAGGGCGGCGCCGGTCAGGCCGGGGACATCGGGACCGAGCGGCAGCTGCTGGCGCAGCAGCGCCCGGTCGCCCACCGGGGTGCGGATGTCGACGCGCAGGTCCGTCTCGACGTGGCCGGGCGGCTCGCCGAACCGGCCGAGCAGGATCTCCTCTCGCCAGCGCAGCCAGCCCCCGGCGGCCACGACCGCCCGCCCGACCATCCGGTGCCGGCAGCCACGCACCGCCACGGTCGGCTCCGGCAGCAGGTCGAGCGCGCCGCCCGCCGCCACATCCGCGTGGATCTCCAGCACGGACGGGCCCGGGCCGTGCCCCGGCATCACCAACGTGGCGGCCACCGAGCGCAGCTCCAGCCGCACACCGGTCCCGACGCTGATGTCCAGCCGCAACTGATCGCCCGCGAGCGGCCCGGCGGCGGCCCCGACCAGGTGCACGGTGACGGTCGGCAACGCCGGCGGTATCAGGTCCGCCAGCCGTCTGGCGGTGCCCGGCGGCGGGGAACTCGGCTCCGCGGCCGCCGCGGTGCCGGTGTGCCGCAGTACCAGCGGCACCGCCGAGCGCGCCTCGACGACGCGCGCGGACCCGTCTCCAGCCGCCTCGACCCGCAGCACCGCGTGGGCACGTACGACGTGCGCCCGCACGGCACCGCGGCCGACAGATACGGCAGCGCTCACCGCGTTCCGGGAAGGTCGATGCCGACGGCGGCGAGCGGGGCCATCGTCGCCTCGTTCGCGCCGGAGTCCGCCGTGCGCGCCTCGACCAGCTGGGCCAGCACCCAGCGGGCGACGGCCGATGCCTCGGAGTCCTCGACGAGGCTGGTGAACAGCACCGGGCGGTTGTGGCGTACCGCCTCGGCGTCGCGCGCCATCACGCCGAGGTCCGCGCCGACCAGCGGGGCGAGGTCGGTCTTGTTGATGACGAGCAGGTCACTGCTGGTGACGCCGGGACCGCCCTTGCGGGGCACCTTGTCGCCGCCGGCGACGTCGACGACGAAGATCTGCCGGTCGATGAGGCCGTAGCTGAAGGTGGCGGTCAGGTTGTCGCCGCCGGACTCCACGAGGATCAGGTCCAGCGGGCCGAACTCGGCGTCCAGGTCCTCCACGGCGTCGAGGTTGGCCGTGATGTCGTCGCGGATCGCGGTGTGCGGGCAACAGCCGGTCTCGACGGCGCGGATCCTGGCCGGGTCGAGCACGCCGGCCCGGCGCAGGAAGTCGGCGTCCTCGGTCGTGTAGATGTCGTTGGTCACGACGGCGAGATCGACCTTGCCGGCCAGCGCACGGCACAGCGCCGCGACGAGCGCCGTCTTCCCGCTGCCGACGGGGCCACCGACACCGACCCGGACCGCGCGGCTGGCCGGGACACCGCGCGCGGCGTTGCCCGCCGGGGCCGCGGTCTGCCAGCCGACCGTCGCCGGGCCGCCACCGACTGCGCCACTGAGCGGCGAGTGGCCGTGCTCGTGCTGGCCGTGATCGTGGTCGAGATGCACTGCGCCTCCCGGGGAAACTCGTCTGCTCGCGCCTGGCGGCTCGCCGCGCGGGCTGCCGGCTTCGGCCCGCCGGACCGCTCGTCGCCCCCGCGCGACGTCCGCCGCCGTGGCCAGCCTAGGCCGCGCAGATGACCCGTCCGTAACTCCGTCCGGTCGGCTCTCCCAGGTAAACGCACCGAGACCACACATGACAGGCGCAAGGCAGATTACTTCCACCAGCTGGGCCGTGGCCAGACTGCCATGGTGTCCGGCCTGCTGACCGCCCCGGTCGCGGCGGTGGTGCGCCACGCCTACGGCGACGCGGTCGGGCACACCTGGATCTACGCGATCCCGCTGGCGGTGATCGGCCTCGTGGCCATGCTCCTGATCCCTGGAACCCGGCTGGACGCCGACAGGATGAACCCGGCGGGTATGAGGCCGACCGGCCGGCGCCGTCAATGGGCATCTCGGACACCTCCACCGCACCGAGCGCCCTGCGCGGCAGCGCCGTTGGTTCGGCGTGATGAGACCGCCCGCCGTACACCATAATCAGGTGGTGACCAAGCCCCGCCGCGACGAGAAGACCGCGGAGGCTAAGGCGGATACCCGGACCGCGCTGGTGGCGGCCGCCCGTCGGCGGTTTGCCGAACAGGGCTATGCGGCGACCGGGACCGAGGAGATCGTCGCGGACGCGCGGGTCACCAGGGGTGCGCTTTATCACCATTTCCGGGACAAAGCGGACCTGTTCCGGGAGGTCATGAAAGAGGTCGCCAGCGAGGTCGCCGCCGCTCTCGTCGAGACCGAGCTGAGCCGCGAGGCAACCGAGCCGAGCGATGCCTGGACCCAGCTCTGCACCGGTTTTCGGTCATTGCTGGACTTTTCCACCAGAACCGACACCGACTTTCAGCGGATCGTGCTGGTCGACGGCCCGGCCGTCCTCGGCAACGACGCCTGGAACGCGCTCGTCGAGCGGCATGGCTACCGGCTGCTGTCGCAGTGGCTGGAACGCGCGATCGCCGAGAACGCGATCGACCCGATTCCGGTGGCCCCGCTGACCAGACTGGTCGCGGCGCTGCTCGCCGAGGCGAGCCTCTACATCGCCAAGGCCACCGACCCGTTGGCCGCCCGGCAGGAGACCGGTATCGCGCTCGACCGCCTCATGTCCGGCATCGCCCGCCGCGGCGCGCGTCCGTGGGAGACGACGAGCACCCAGCCGGCACGCGATCCCGTGGAGGACCCGGCGCCGGCCACCAGCTGACCGGGTGCCGCCGGGGCCGGGTGCTGCCGGGACCTGGCACCACCGAAAAACCAGTCGAAAAGGGCCCGCTCGTCACGAGCGGGCCCTGCCCGACCACACCGAATCCGCCAGAGTCACATGCGGATGGCGCGGATCTGCTCCTTCAGCGAGCCCATGGTCGCGAGCACGGCGGAGGTCTCGTAGCCACAGTGCGCCATGCAGTTCGCGCACCGCGGGTCCTTGCCGCGGCCGTACTGGTCCCAGTCGGTGGTCTCGACGAGCTCCTTGTAGGAGCTGACGTAGCCGTCGCTCATCAGGTAGCAGGGCTTCTGCCAGCCGAAGAGCGAGTAGCTCGGGATGCCCCAGGCGGTGCAGGCGAGCTCGCGCTTGCCCTCGAGGAAGTCGAGGAAGACCGGCGAGTGGTTGAGCCGCCACTTCTTGCGCCGGCCCTCGCCGAAGACCTTCGAGAACATCTCGCGGGTCTCCTGGACGGCCAGGAAGTGCTCCTGGTCCGGCGCCTTTTCGTAGGCGTAGCCAGGAGAAAGCTGGATCTGGTCGACCTGCAGGTCGTCGTTCAGGAAGTTCAGGATGTCGATGACGTCCTGCGGGCTGTCGTTGTTGAAGAACGTCGAGTTCGTGCCGACCCGGAACCCGGCCTCCTTGGCGGCCTTGAACGCCTCGAGGCACTCGTCGAACGTTCCCGGCTTCTCGACCACGGCGTCATGCCGTTCGCGCAGACCGTCGATGTGTAGCACGAAGGTGAAGTACGGCGACGGAGTGAAATTCTTCAGCTTCTTGCGCAGCAGGAGGCCGTTCGAGCACAGGATGACAAATTTCTTGCGCTTGACCAGCTCGTTCACGATCTCGTGGATCTGCGGGTGCATGAGCGGCTCGCCGCCGGCGATCGCGACCACCGGGGCGCCGCACTCCTTGACCGCCGCCAGCGCGTCCTCGACGCTCATCCGCTGCTTGAGCACGGACGCCGGGTGCTGGATCTTGCCGCAGCCCGTGCAGGACAGGTTGCAGGCGAAGAGCGGCTCCAGCTCGAGGACGAGCGGGAAGAACTTCTTCCGCATCAGTTTCTGCTTGGCCAGGTAGGACCCGACACGAACCGAGTAGCGCCACTGAACCGCCACGGCAGATGTCCCCCTCTCGTCAGGCCGCCGGGTGGTGACCTGGGGTCGCCTGGGGATCACCATACAGCGCGTATGTACAGGCTGTATGTCGACCCCATGAGCAACATACAAGCTGTATGTCGAACGCGCACGTCGATCAGGTAAACCCGAATGTGAGCCTTGGAACGCGGCCACTCCGAGTGCGTTCCGCTACCGTCCGCGTCCATTTTGGCGGACTGCGCCGCACGCGAACGTCATCCGGCGCGCGGCTTTCACGGACAGCAACGTGTGCACAGCGTGTACGACGGACCGGAATCTCGCCACTCGACGTGACGACTTACCCCGCCAAGGCTGCGACAAAGCTGTAGAAGATGACACAGTCGCCCGATCACCCGAGTGACGACAACGGCCCACGCTCGACCGGCGCCCGCCAGGCCCGGCCGCTAGGTTCGATCTACGAATCTAGGCGAGATCGAGAACTACACTTGTGCCATGGAGGCAACCACGACCGTGGTCCCATCGCTCCTGGCGCAACCACGCATCTGTTCCATCGCCCGCGCGCTGGAGGTGGTGGGCGAGCGGTGGTCGATCCTGGTCATCCGCGAGGTGAGCCTGGGAGTTCGTCGATTCGACGCCATCCAAGCGGCCACCGGAGCGCCGCGCGCCGTGCTCACCGACCGGCTCGCCGGCCTCGTCCAGGCGGGGGTGCTGGAACGGGCCAGCTACCGAGAGGCCGGCGCGCGGACCAGGTGGGAGTACCGACTCACCGACGCAGGCCGGGAACTCATCCCCGTGCTGACCGCGCTGCGGCAGTGGGGCGACCAGTACCTGTCAGGCGAGGAGGGACCACCCGCCTCCTTTACACATCGCAACTGCGGCGCCCCGGTCCGCGTCCAACATGTCTGCGAGGCGGGTCACGTCCTCGACGATGTTAAAGAAATGTCCAGGAGTGCCCGGCCGCCGGCCACCTCCTGAGTCTTCCGGCATCTTCAAGATGCGACGATGGCCAAGTCCGGCGGGCGGGCGCGGACGCGGGTGGGAGACGAACGTGATGCAGCGATGACCGGGGACGCCGGCTCGGCGCCGCGCAGGCCGGCGTTCGGTGCCGGCGAGCCCTCCGCGGCACCCGGTCCGCGCGGCTTACCTCCCCAGCAGACGCCCGCGGCCACACCCTCGCGCCCGCACGGCCCCGGCACGCGGTCGGGCGCGCCCTTCGCGGGCAGCGGGCCGCCCGGTGGCCCGGTCCACGGTGTCGCGGCGATCGGCGGCGAGGGCCGTCTGGTCGCCGGCCGCTACCTGCTGCTGGGCGCGCTGGGCCGCGGCGGGATGGGGACCGTCTGGCGAGCGCATGACACCCTGCTCGGCGTCGACCGGGCGCTCAAAGAGATCCGCTTCAGCGACGACCCTTCCGGCGCGGAACGGCACGACCGAGCGGAGCGGGCCCGCCGGGAGGCGCGCGCCGCCGCCCGGCTCGCCCACCACCCCGGAGTCGTCGTCGTCCATGACCTGGTCGAGGAGCCGGACGCGCCGTGGATCGTGATGGAGCTGCTCGAGTCCTGCCGCTCCCTCGACCAGGTCGTCCGGCACGACGGCCGGCTCACGCCCCAGGTCACCGCCCGCGTGGGGCTCGCGATCGTCGAGGCGCTCGACCACGGGCATCGCAACGACATCCTGCACCGCGACGTGAAGCCGGCGAACGTCCTCATCACCGCGGACGGCCGGGTGAAGCTCGCCGACTTCGGCATCGCGACCTATCTCGACCGGGCGCCGCTGACCCAAGCGAGCGCGATCTCCGGCACACCGACGTACATGGCTCCCGAACGGCTGCGCAAGGAGCAGTCGGGCCCGGCGAGCGACCTGTTCTCGCTGGGCGCCACGCTCTACGCCGCGGTCGAGGGCAGCCCGCCGTTCCCGACTCCGCACGACGCGATCCGCTACGCCCTCGACAACCGGTACGCACCGCCGCGCCCGCCGCACGCCGGGCCGCTGGGTCCGGTGCTCGACGGTCTGATGACCCACGACCCGCGCACCCGGCTCACCGCCAGCTCCGCCGCCCGCATGCTACGGGAGCTGGCCGGCGACGCCTCGGCACCGGGGCTTCCCGTCGCCGAGTCCACCACCGCCTTCCTCCCGCCGTTTCCGTCCAGCGAGGAGAGCCTGGGGAACACCGGTAGCACGAGCGGCCGTGGCCAGGCCGGCGGCGGCGGCTCGGCGGCGGCGCGCCGCGCGGCCACACCGGGTGACCTGAGCGGCCTGTCCGGGCTCTGGCCGGTGAGCACGCCGGCCGGCCCAGCAGCGGCGCCGTACCAGCGAAACCCACCGCGCCCGTCCAGGGCGGCCGCCATACCGCCGCCGGCCACGCCCGCGGCACCGGTCAGGACTCCCGCATCACCCGCATCACCCGCATCACCCGCACCGGCCGCGCCCGACGGCTATCGCTGGGGGCCGCCCGTCCGGCCCGGCTCGGTGCCCCCGCCCCGGCAGCCGACACCCGCCCCGCCAGATCCGCGCCGGGACCGCCGGGGCCGCCTGACCAGGCGCGGCCTGATCGCCGGCGGCGTGCTGCTGGGCACCGCCGGCGGCGCCAGTGCCTTCGTCCTGCGCCACCGCGATGCCGACGACCCGAACTCCGATGACCCGAACTCCGGCGGCACCGGCTCGAAAGGGGCCTTCCCCGACGAGATGCGGATGCAGTTGTCATGGACACCGGATGTGGAGTTCGCCGGGTGCTTCCTCGCCGACTCACGCGGCTACTACCGCGACGCCGGATTCAAAACCGCGAAGCTACTGTCCGGCGGCCCCGGGGCCCTCGGCGCCGAGGAGGCGGTCGCAAGCGGAGAAGCGCTGATCGGCTTCAGCTCGGTGGACGTACTGGCGCGTGAGATCATCCGCGGCACTCACGTGCGTGCCGTGGGTGCGCTCCTCCAGCGCTACCCGTGGGTGGTCGCGTCGCTCGCGAGCGCGCCGCTGCGCTCACCCGCCGACCTCGCCGGCAAGCGGATCTTCGTGGACAAGGGCGCGGGGCAGATCTGGGACACGTTCCTGGACGCCAACAACATCCGCGCCGACACGATCACCCAGGTCAGCGACGGATCGCCCGATGACCTGATCACGTCCGGCCAGGTCGACGGCCTGCTGTCCCACGTGTACGACGTGGCGCTGCGGCTGCGGCTGAACGGCGTCGACGTGGCCACGTTCCTGCTCGCCGACCATGGCTACCCACTCGTCTCGCAGGTCTACGTCGCGTCGGTCAACGCGCTCACCCGCGACCGCGCCGCCATCAAAGCCGCCCTGACCGCGGAGATCCGGGGCTGGCGCGACAACCTCAGCGATCCGCAGGCAGGCACCAGGCTGACGGTGACGACCTACGGCAAGGGGCTGGACGAGCGGACCCAGCAGGCGATGAACGAGATCCAGAACACTCTGATCGTCAGCGACGACACCCGGCGGGGCGGGCTTTTCACCGTGACGCCCGCCCTCGCCGAGAAGAACTCGCGTGCCCTGCTCAGCGCTGGCTACCTCGTCACCGTCGACCAGCTCTTCGACATGTCGCTGCTGACCGAGATCTACGAAGAACAGCCGTCGCTGCTGCGGTGAGTGCGCCGGGGCCCCGCCGATCTGCCTAGGTATGGCAGATCGGCGAGGAGACCCTCCGCTTTCGCACTGAGCCAGCGCCGGGGTCCCCACCGATCTGCCTGCCCAGGTCGACAAGCACCGAAGCAACGGACAGGCCACAAGCCAGATTTGGCAGATCAATGGGGAGGCTAGATCGGCGGGGAGGCTAGATCGGTCGGGAGGCTTTCAGCCGCCCTGCGGGCGGCGGACCTCCTTCGGCAGGGTAAAGGCGATCGACTCGGTGCCGATCGACCTCGTCGAGACCGACGTCGCACCGAGCCCGCCGAGCGCGTCGGCGAGCGCGCCGACCAGGTTCGGCGGGGCTGAGGCGCCGGCGGAGATGCCGATGGTGTCGGCGCCGACGAGCCACTCCAGCCGGACGTCGTCGACGCTCTCGACGAGGTGCGATGCCGTGCCGTCCCGCTTGGAAACCTCGACGAGGCGGCGTGAGTTGGCGCTGGTCTCCGAGCCGACGACGAGCACCAGGTCCGCCTCGGTAGCGACCCGGCGCACCGCGTTCTGCCGGTTGGACGTCGCGTAGCAGATGTCGGCCGAACCGGGCCCGACGATCGCCGGGAACCGGTCGCGCAGCGCGTCGACGACCTCCTCGGCCTCGTCGACCGCGAGCGTCGTCTGCATGAGGTAGGTGACGCGCTCCGGGTCCTCGACCTCGATCGAGTCGACGGCGTCGGCCGACTCGACCAGGGTGATCCGCCCCGGCGCCTCGCCGAGCGTGCCGTCGACCTCCTCGTGCCCGGAGTGGCCGATGAGCAGGACCGTGTCGCCGCGGGCGGTGAACCGGCGTGCCTCGGCGTGCACCTTCTCGACCAGCGGGCAGGTCGCGTCGATGACCGACAGCTGCCGTGCGCTGGCGTCGTCGCGCACCGCCGGGGCGACGCCGTGCGCGGAGAAGACCACGGTCGCGCCTGGCGGCACCTCGTCCAGCTCGTCGACGAAGACCGCGCCGCGGCTGGCCAGGTCGTTGACGACGTGGGTATTGTGCACGATCTGCTTGCGGACGTAGACCGGGACGCCGTGGATCTCCAGCGCCCGTTCGACCACCTCGATGGCCCGTTCGACGCCGGCGCAGAACGCCCGCGGCTCGGCGAGCAGCACCCGGCGCTGGCCGACCGCGGCCGCCCAGGCGCCGAGCGGCTCGCCGAGCTGGCGCAGGGTGCGCAGGCCGGCGAGCCCTCTGCGGGCGAGGTCGATGCGGCCGAGCGGCTCGGCGGCGGTGTCGACGATCACCCGGATGACGGCGAACGGCCGGCCGGCGGCGCTCGGCGACAGGTAGGCCGACTCCATGTCGACGGCGATCGCGCCGGTCGCGGCGAGCTCGGCGCGCGCGGTGCCGACCGCGAGCCGCGGCACCGAGACGACCGGCCCGACGTGCACGGTCAGCCCGGCACGCCGCAGTTCGCCGGCCAGCAACGGCGCGGACGGGCAGCGGCCGGTGACCGTGCCGTCGCCGGTGCGCACCTCGCTCGCGACGATGACGTCGCCCGGCCGGACCTGGGGCGCGAGCCCGCCGGCGACGCCGACCACGGCGACCGCGTCCGGCTTCGCCGCACGCACGGCCTGGTTGGCCCGGCTGGCGCGCTCGGGGCCCATCCCGGTACGGACGACGACGGTGTCCGGTGGCAGGCCCGAACGGCTGGCGGCCATCGCCTCCACCCGCATCGGTGCGGCGACGACGAGGCGGGCCCGCCGCGGGGGGCGGCCTGGCTTCCAGCTCGGGCCGGTACCGACCGCCTGAGTCGGGATCAGAGGGATGGGTGGCGAGCCGGCGCGGGCCGGGCCCGGCGGCCCGGCCGCGGATGGTGCCGCAGCCGCGTTCGTGCCGGTCGACGGCGCTGGCTCGCCGTCGGCGGCCCGGGGGCCGCCGGAATGACGATCGCCGGTGTTCTCGGATGCAGAGATGCTGCTCATGCCGCGGACCGCCCCGTGAGGGTCACGTACCGGCCGAGCGCCGCCAATGGGAAGACCAGCCGGTACAGGTGGTAGTTGATGGAGAAGTCCCAGGGGAAGCCCGTACCGGTGTAGTACGGCTCGTCCCAGCTGCCATCGGGCCGTTGGGTGGTGCACAACCAGCGCACGCCCTGATCGACCGCCTCGTTCGTCGGGTCGGCGGCGAGCAGCGCGAGCAGCGCCCACGCGGTCTGCGAGGCGGTCGGCTCGCCGCGGCCCACCCACGCCTCGTCGCGGTAGGACCGCAGGTCCTCGCCCCAGCCGCCGTCGGGGTGCTGGTGCGCGACCAGCCAGCGCACCGCCGCCCGGATCGCCGGATGGTCGGCCGCCACCCCGGCGGTGATCAGCGCGGGCACGGCCGCGCCGGTGCCGTAGACGTGGTTGACGCCCCACCGCCCGAACCACGAGCCGCCCGGCTCCTGGTTGTCCAGCAGCCAGCGCACTGCCCGCTGCGTCACCGGGTGGTCGGCCCTGCCCAGGTCGGCGAGCATCTCGACCATGTGCGCGGTCACGTCCGCGCTCGGCGGGTCGATCACCTCGCCGAAGTCGCAGAACGGGATCTTCGTCGCGAGCTTCTGGACGTTGTCCGCATCGAAGGCGCCCCAGGCGCCGTTCGACGAGCGCATCCCGACCGACCAGTTGACCGCCCGCTCGACGGCGCCGCGCGTCTGCTGGGCGAGCTGCGGGTCGGCGTCGTCGAGGCCGGTGTGCAGGAGCCGCTGCAGTGCCAGCACCACCTCGGCGGTGTCGTCGACGTCCGGGTAGATGTCGTTGGCGAACTCGAAGGCCCAGCCGCCGGGCTCCAGGTTCGGCCGGCGTACCCGCCAGTCGCCCGGGATGGTGACCTCCTCGCGGACCAGCCACCTCCCGGCCTTGTGCATCGCCGGGTGGCTGCCGGCCAGGCCGGCGTCGGCGAGCGCGACGACGGCGAGCGCGGTGTCCCAGACCGGCGACTGGCAGGCCTCCAGCCTCCGCACGACGCCGTCGGGGGTCTCCTCCCGCGTCGTGAAGGTCTCCAGCCCCTCCATCGCGGCGACCAGCACCGGGTGGTTCATCGGGTAGCCCATCAGGTGCAGGGCCATGATCGAGTAGACCCAGGGCGGCTGGATGCCACCCCATCCACCGTCGGCCTCCTGCCGGGCGACGACCCACTCCGTGGCGCGGCGCAGCGCCAGGTTGCGCAGCGTCTTGACGGGGTGTCGCTGGTAGCGGCGCATCGCCCCGTCCAGCCTCTGGAAGGCGCCCTCCCAGCTGACCAGCGGCGCAAGCGGCGGCCGCGCGCCCGGGACCTTGAGTTCGTCGATGGTGAAGCCGAGCGACCGGACCGGCCGGAAGTGCCCGACGATGGTCAGCGCGACCACCGTCTGGCGCGCCCAGCAGCCGAAGTCGTAGACGTTGAGCGGGACCCAGCTCGGCAGCAGCACCATCTCGGGCGGCAGCACCGGGACCTCGTCCCACAGCCACTCGCCGAACAGCGCCATCCAGATCCGGGTGAACACCCGCGTCGCCGCCAGGCCGCCGTGCGCGCGCACGAACGACGCGGCGGCGAGCATGTGTGCCTCGTCCGGCGCGTCACCCGCCAGCCGCAAGCCGACGTAGGCCTCTAGCGTCGTCGACAGGTCGGGCGGGCCGCCGTGGAAGGTCGCCCAACCGCCCCCGGGCAGCTGTTTAGACCGGATCCACCGTCCCGTCTCCGCCGCGACCTGCGGCGTCAGGATGCCGAGGAACTGGCGGAGCATGAGATCCTCGGCGTCCATCGTGACGTTGGTCTCGAGCTCGCCCTTCCACCAGCCCTCGTCGGACTGCAGGGACAGGAGATGATCCCGGGCCTGCGCCATCGCCTCCGCGGCGCGCTCGGCGACCCCGGGTGCGGACGGCGGCAACGTCGCGGTCAGCGCCGGGGTCAGCGCGGTCAGCGCCGGTGCGACGAGGTCACTCGCGGCCGGCTCGGCCACGGGCGACGCGGCGTCGGGCAGCGGCTCGCCGGTTCGCGCGCCGGGACGGGTAGTCACCAACAGCGGCCCGGCACCGGCGGACCTGTCGGGTCGGCGCAGCCGGTCCGACAGGAACCCCGGCCGCGCGGACGTCGTCGGCGTCGCCGGGGACGGGTCCGAGGTCAGGCTCATAGCCGAATCTCCTCCGGGTCCGGGTGGGGGAGCCATGCGTCGAGGGCCGAGGTAGGGCCCAGCCGTGCGCTCGCCGCACCCTTCTCAGCAGTCGCGTTCGGTCACGAATCGTGCGAGGGCCAGCAGTTCGGCCTCGGCCAGCGGAGGCAGCGACAGGGACCGGAGCACGGCCCCCGCCGTCTTGAGCTGCCGGTCCGCCTCGGCCGTCGTCCAGTCACGCCCACCGGCCCGCTCGATCAGGGCCGCGACGCGCTCCAGTTCCTCGGTCGGGCGGTCGCCCTCGCTGACCAGGAACGCCCGCAGCTCGTCCGCGTCCGCGCCGCCAGCCTCCAGGGCGACGACGACCGGGACGGACTTCTTGCGCGACTGCAGGTCGTTCAGCACCGGCTTGCCGGTGACCGCGGGGTCGCCCCAGATGCCGAGCAGGTCGTCGATCAGCTGGAACGCGGTGCCAAGGCGGGAGCCGAACTCGGCGAGGCCGTCGACGACGTTCTGGGGCGCGCCGGCGAGCACCGCGCCGAGCGAGGCGGAACAGGCCAGCAGCGCGCCGGTCTTGCCGTCCTCCATCGCCAGCGTGTCGGCGACGGTGACATCCGTGCGGTCCTCGAACAGCAGGTCCTCGGCCTGGCCGCGGACGAGCTCGTGCACGCCGGTGCCGAGGATCGTCGCGGCCTTCCGGCCCGGCTCACCCTCGACCTCCAGCAGGACCTGCGTCGCCAGGCTCAGCAGCGCGTCGCCGGCGAGGATGGCGCCGTCGATGCCGAAGACCGTCCAGGCGGTCGGCCGGTGGCGGCGCTCGGTGTCACCGTCCATCACGTCGTCGTGCAGCAGCGAGAAGTCGTGCACCAGCTCGACGGCGACCGCCGCCGGCAGGCCCACCTCGGCCGGCGCGCCGGCCGCCTCGGCGGACAGCAGCGCCAGCGCCGGGCGGACCAGCTTGCCGCCGCCGCCGGCGACCGGGTTGCCGTCCGCGTCGACCCAGCCACGGTGGTACTCGACGACATGCCGAAGACGAGGGTGCAGCCGCGCCACGACCTCGCGCAAGGCGGGGATAGTCAGCGTCCGACCGCGCTCGATGGCTTCCGGAACAGTCATCGTCATGCCGGGCTACTCCCTGTAGTTCTGGTTGTCGGTACGGCGGTCGGCTCAAGGTCGCTGGCGCGACCGTCGCCGCTCCGCCCGCCGGGCGCCAGGGCGCCCGGCGACGGGTTGGTACGGGGTTGAGCTCCGAGAGCTGTACCGGTTCCGGTCCCAGCAGGGACGGCATTACTGGCCAGGACGGTCTTGTTGGACGACTCAGCAGGAACAGCGGGCGGCTCAGCAGGAACAGCGGGCGGCTCGGCGGGAGCCACGGTCTGCGCCGGGACTGCCACGCTCACGGACGGGCGCGCCGGCCGGGCCCTCGAGGCATCCAGCCGCGGCCATGTGACGTCGCCCGAAGCCGGCTCCGGCTTCCCTACGTGCACCCCCACGCTGGCCAGCGTCTCACGGGCAGCAGCGAGCCCGCTACGCACAGCTCCCTCCATCGTGGCCGGCCAGCCGGTGTCGGTCCATGCACCGGCCAGGGCAAACCCGGGCAGTCCGGTCTTCGCCACCGCGCGCAGCGCGAGCGACCCGGGCGCCTGCCGGAAGGTCGCGGTGCGCTCCCTGGTGACGAAGACCTCGACCAGCTCCGCGTCCCGCGCGGCCGGGAGAATCCGGCGAACCTCGGCGACGAACTCCGCGCCCAGCTCCGCAGCAGGCCGGTCCACCCAGGGCGCGGCGGCCGACTGGGATAGCGCCAGGTACTGCGACCCGGGCGGCGCGACGCCGCTGGCCGCGAGACCGGACGCGCCAGTCCGGTCGAAGATCCACTGGACCGGCGAGTTGGTGGCTGCAAGGAACGGCTGGTCCATCACCACCCGGTCGAAGATCATGTGAATGTTCACAATCGGGGAGGCGCCGAGGCCCTCCAGGCTCGCCGGGTCGGGGTGCGCGCCCGCCGGCATGAGCGCCGCCGCGGCCGGCGGTGGCACCGCGAGCACGACGGCGTCCGCCGTGAGCACATCCGAGTCGCCGCGGCCGGTCCCGCCCGCTGGGTCACCTGCGGCCTCCGCCTGCGCGGCTGCGCCATTGTCGCGCAGGCTCCGGCCGGAGATCGCCACCTCGTAGCCGGAATCGGTTCTGGTGATCTCGCGGACCTTCACGCTGGTCCGCACGTCGGCCCCCGCGTCGGCGAGCGCCTTCGCCGACGCCTCGCCATGCAGCTCCTGCAGCGGCACGTCCGCCCAGCCGATGTCGGCGGCGTCGGCCCGCTCCAGCAGGCCCGTGCGCACGACCTTCGCCGCGAGCCCCAGGGACGCCTCCGCGGCCGGAGCGTTGAGCGTGGCGATCGTCAGCAGCTCCCAGAGCGCCTCGGTGGCGGCCGGGCCCTGCCGATGGGCGGCGAGCCAGTCACCGAACGAGGCACCGTCGACCTTCGGGGAGCGCTGGTCGAGCCGGCCGAGCTGGAACGCGGCGAGCGCCGCCGCGGCCCGCTGACCCACCGGCAGCGCCTTGTAGCCGAGCAGGGCGGGCGCGAGGTGTAGCGGCGCCGGCAGCCGGGTCTTCGTGCGGCGCAGCCGCGCGCGCTGTCCCGGGCGGTCGCCGAGCAGCACCTCGACGTCGAGCCGCGGCTGCAGCGTGGTCAGGTGCTCCACGCCCAGGCGGCCAAGGAAGCCGCGGTAGGCGGTACAGCAACGCATGAACACGTGCTGTCCCGTGTCCACCCACAGGCCCTTGCGGTCGAACGACGCGGTCGCGCCACCGAGGCGCGGCCTGGCCTCCAGCAGCACGACGTCGGCTCCGGCGTCGGCGGCCACCAGCGCGGCCGTGAGCCCCGCGAGCCCACCGCCGACGACGACGACGCGCGGCCGGGCCCTGATCCCCTCGCCCGTCCGGGCCATCCCCCCCTCGCCTGTCATCGCGTCACACCCTCCGGACGGCCGGCCAGGTTGCGCACCGCGACCACGGCCTTCTCCCGGCCTGGGAGCGACAACCGCTGGGTCAGCACGGCGGTCGGATCGGTCCGGATCCGCCGGTTGAGCCGCAGGTAGATGCCGGCCATGGCGCCGCAGCAGGCGGCACTGCGCCGGTCGAGCATCCCGAGCAGGACGAGGCCGCGGTCGTACCACTCGTCGGCCCGGGCTGCGGCGGTGCGCAGGTAGTCGACCAACGCGTCCTCAGGCCCACCGAGCCGGCCCACGGCGTCGACGGACAGCTTCACGCCGGCGGCGGCCAGCTCGGACTGCGGCAGGTACGTCCGGCCGCCCAGCAGGTCCTCCCGCACGTCACGCAGGATGTTGGTCTGCTGCAGGGCGACGCCGAGGGCGTCGGCGACGGCGGGGGCGTCGCTGCGCCCCGCGGCCTCGGTCGTCCCGAAGATCCCGAGCGAGAGCCGGCCGATCGTGCCCGCGACGAGGCGGCAGTAGCCGACCATGTCGTCGAACGTGTCGTAGGTGCTGGGCACGATGTCGCTCTCGACGCCGTCCGCCAGCTCGATGAACGCCTCCAGCGGGATCGGGAAGCGCTTCGCCGTGTCGGCGAGCGCGACGATCACCGGGTCGGAGCTGTTCGGGTTCAGCTCATGGATGTCCGCGCGCGCCTTGGCCAGGCCCTCGATCTTCTGCTCGTCCGGCAGGTCGCCGTCGCCGATGTCGTCGAGCCGGCGGGAGAAGGCGTAGACGGCGGACAGGGCGCCCCGCCGGTCGGCCGGCAGCAGCCGGATGCCCCAGGCGAAGTTCTTCGCCGCCTGCTTGGTGATCTCCTCGCAGGCGGCGTAGGCCTCGGCCACGGTCGGCCCGGGCGCGGCGGCGGTCATCGGGACTCCCCCTCGTCCGTCGTCCCCATCGCCGGCGAGCCAGCGGACAGCGGGCCCGCTGGAACAGGAACAGGAACAGGCACAGGCACCAATGGCGGCTCGCACAGCGGCGAGAGCTCGGGCGCGGCCGCGGCGGCGGCCCGCATCGACGGGGCGTGCGATCGGACCGTCACCCACAGGGCCGCGGCGGTCACTCGCTGTTTGTTCGCCTTCGGCGCGCCGCCGAGCACGTCGTAGCCGGCCTGCCGGACGGCGTGCAGCGCCGCCCGGCCGCCGCCGACGAACCCGGCGATCGCCAGCCGCATCCGGCCACGCAGCAGGCTCGCCAACGGCGCGCCCTGGTCGAGGATGGTGGTCGCCCTGGCTACCTGGAAGGCCATCAGGTTGCGCAGCGCTGGGGAGGCAGTCGGCGCCGCGAGGTCTCGCTCGGCGACGCCGAAGGTCTCCATGTCCTCGAGCGGCAGGTAGATCCGGCCGGCGGCGTAGTCCTCGGCGACGTCCTGCAGATGCTCGGCGATCTGCAAGGCAGTGCACACCCGGTCGGAGAGAATCAGCCGATCGGGCGTGGCCTTGCCGAGCACGCCCAGCACCATCCGCCCGATCGGGTCGGCCGAGAGGGTGCAGTAGCGCAGCAGGTCGTCGAACGTCTCGTAGCGGGTGACCCGCTGGTCCATCCGGTTGGCCTCGACCAGTCGCTGGAACGGCTCGGGCGGCAGGTCGCAGGCCCGGACGGTGCTCGCGAGCCGCTGGTGCACCGGAAGGCGCGGCTCATCGGTCCAGATCAGTTCGAGGTCCGTGGCGAGGCTGTCGAGCAGGGCGAGGCGGTCGCCGGGCGCCTCGTCGCCGATGTCGTCGACCAGCCGGGCGAACCCGTAGATCGCCTTGAAGTGCTCGCGGGTGCCGGCCGGCAGGACGACGGGCGAGACCGGGAAGTTCTCCCCGTAGGCGGAGCGCAGCACCTCGTCGGTCGTCGTCGTGAGGTCGGTGATCCCTGCCGGCTCGGCCCGCCGCGGCCGAGCACGCTCGGCCTGCCCGGAGGCGTCTGGCCGCGCGGCGCCGCCGGCCTCCGGGGCGGTCCGCGCGGGCTGGTCGCCAGGGGAGCCGGTGCCGCCAGGGGAGCCACTGTCGCCAGCGGAGCCACTGTCGCCAGCGGAGCCACTACCGCCCTGTGACCGGATGTCGGTGGTGGTCATACGCCTCTCCTTCGGGGCGGTCTGCGCGCGCGGCGCGGGCGAAGCTGGTCGGGCCAAGGACCGGACTGGCCGCCTTCTCGGGCTTCGATGCTCGTGGCCGGGCGGCGTACGTCGTCGGTCGGTCTCTGCTATCCGAACACGTTGGCCAGCCGGCGGTAGATCGGCGGCGAGAACCCGTGCACCCGTGCCGCCAGCGTCAGCCACCGCGGTACCCAGACCTCGGCCTCACCTCGCGCGGCGGCCGCCAGCATCCGGTCCGCCACCAGGCCGGCGGGTATCGCCTTGGGCCACCGGCGGACGTAGGGGGCTCCTCGACGGTTGAAGAAGGGCGTGTCCACCGCACCTGGTAAACACAACGTCACCGAGATGCCACGACCGGCAACCTCGGAGCGCAGCGCGTCAGCGAACCCGATCAGCGCGGCCTTGCTGGCTGAGTAGGCCACCTCGCCCCGAACCCCGAGCGCACCGGCGACGCTGCCGATGAGCAGGATCCGGCCTTGGCCGCGCTCGAGCATCGCCGGCAGCATCGCGCGGACCAACATCATGGGCGCCAGCACGTTGACGGTGACCAGGTCGCGCAGGGCCGTGGTACTCATCGCCTCGAACGGCCCGGCGGCGCCGACGCCGGCCGAGCAGACCAGCAGGTCGACGTCACCGAGGATCTCGGTCGCGCGGGACGCGACGGCGTTCTCCGCCCCGTCGAGGAGCAGGTCCGTCGCGAACCGGTGGCCACCGGTCGCAGCCGCCACCTCGTCGAGGGCGACGCCGTTGCGGCCGACCAGCAACACCTGGGTGTCCTCCTGGGCGAGCCGAAGCGCGGCGGCCCGGCCAATGCCACTCGACGCACCCGTCACCAGCGCGGTACGCGGCGGCCAGGGAGCGGACGTGGCCGCCCGAGCCCTGCTGATCACCGGCCGGGAGTTCCGGTCCTGAACAGCGGGACGAGAGCGGGTGCTCACGCCTCACACACCTCCGGTCGTGTCGACTGCTATGCCCGGCACGGCGCCGGCCATAGCGAAGCGGTTGCCCCCGGCGGGGGCGGACAACATGTGCCAGACCACCGGGAACCTGCCCGCAGGCAGCGAACACGATGAACCAGCCCAGCGCGCCGGCCCGGGCCTTCCGGGCCAATCTTGCTGATCCGGCGGCGGCCCCGGCGGCACGCCCGTGCTGGGTGGCAGACTAGAGGGAAGCGTGGAGGCGCTCACGAGCCCTCCATATCCCAACCGCCCGGCAACACCACACCAGCTGTCGACCGAGTTGTACGTACCTACTCCTGCCAAGGCGAGTTTGTGCGTCCGCGCTGACGCCAAGCCCCCCAAGGGCAGCCCCATCATTTCACCGCCCCCCGGCGATCTCGTCCATGGTCAGATGGATGACATCACGCACCCAGCCCGGCCAGCACGACCGATACTCGTCCACCGAAGGGTACGGAACGATTACCCAGAGCGCATCTTGCCGGCGCCCGGCCAACTATTCATTCGATTTACGTCTGTGAATCAGGCCGGAATGACACACCGGCGACATGAGGTAGACATGGTGGAGACATCTGGCGGAACACGGCCGTGGTGCCGTTGTGACGTGCGTTGCTCACCGGTTGCCGCATCACCGGTCGCCCACGCAGCCATCACACTCGGCCGATGGTCACCAGATCACCTGCGCCAACAGCGGCGCGGATGCCCTTGGACACCTTCACCGTCAGCGCATAGCGACGCATCGCGCCGTGGAGCGGGCACGACCCAATGTCATCGCCCGAACACGGAACCATCTCCCACATAGACACAACCCTACCGTCTCGGACAAAAATGATCCAAAGGGGTGTCTGGGTGCAGAAACACCGCTCTCGATGATGTTCAGCCGGCAGTCGGGACGACCATCGGGGGCATCTACCGCGGACCGGCGTCCGGCGACCAGCACTGCGCCAGAGGCGGGGCGGACGCCATGGACTGGGTCGACGGGGCAGGTATCTGCCCGCTGTCCAACGCCGCCATCGCGGCGTCCACGATCACGGACCGCACCTCATCAGTGATGATCGGACGCGGCGGCCAGCTCACGGCCGAGACAAGGTTGTCCTCGCCGGCCACCGCGGACACCGCGCCGACCTGCGCGGTTCCAGCGACCTGTGCGGTTCCGCCAGCCTGGGTGGCTCCGCCGCCCTGGGCGGTTCCGCCGGCTCCCTTGCCACAGCCGGGGGTTCCGGTGCCGGCCGCCCCGCGGCCGCCGGCGTGCCGTCGGCCGAAGGCGGCGCCAAGGATGCCACTCTGCACCGCACCGAGGGCGCAGCGCGCACGCAGCAGCGCGTCGGCGGTCGGGTTCGGCCCGGCAATGGCGCGGATCACCTCCTCCGACAAGGAGAACACGTCCTCTTCGCCGATCTTGCGATGGAGCACGGAGGGGTCATTGACCAACGCGGACAAGACGCTGCCGGGACCGGCGAGCAGTCCAGCCATCAACTCCACGGTCGCCCGCGGGCAGGGCGGGGATGGCGATCTAACAAGTTCCACGATCCGAGTGAGTTCCGTCACGAAAGGATCGAGCAATGCGTCGAGAATCGTCTCCTTTGACGGGAAGTGGTAGTACAGCGCTGCTTTGGTGAGGCCGAGACGCTCGGCGATGTCTCGCACGGAGGTACCGGCGTAGCCGTACTCGCCAAACAAGGACACGGCTGCGTCGAGAATCCGGGTTCGGGTGTCCGTTGCCCGCCCGCCAACGGCGTCCGACAGCCGCTCGGCGGAGGCAGAACCCTCGGCACCACCGGTCGGCACGGCACCACCGGTCGGCACGGCACCACCGGTCGGCACGGCACCACCGGTCGGCGCCGGCTGCAGTGCGCGCGGCGCCGGCGAGGCCCCGGGGCATTCGGAGGGCGCCGGGCATTCGGAGGGCGCGGGCCATGGCCCGCGCGACGATGGCGAAGCCTCGCGCGACCGCCGGCCTTCAGCAGACACAGGTCCGCCCTCCCAGGTGTGGGTTGCCCCCGACGAGTGGACCCACGCGTCTCGCCGCCTCCCGCCCAATCCAGAACGTGATGCTAGCCCCTCTTGGACCTACTGAACGGCGGTAAGCCGTGTCCTACCGACCGATCGGTAAGGATCCGCCAAAGGGGGTTCCCGGAACGGCCGGCCAGCCCGTTTTGTGCGCGTGTAGTTACTCGGCGCATCCACAGTGGCACCCGTCGATCCGAGGAGAACCATGGCAACGCTCGCCCGATGGTGCTTCCGGCACCGCTGGATAATCCTGATCGCCTGGCTGGTGGTGCTTCCGGCACCGCTGGATAGTCCTGATCGCCTGGCTGGTGGCCTTCCTCGGCCTCGGCGGCGCGGCACGCGCCATCGGCGACGACTACAAGGACGCCTTCGCGCTGCCGGGCACGGACTCACAGGCGGCCGATACCTGCTGGCCACGAGGGCTTCGGCTCCGGCTTCAACGGCCCGTTCCTGATCGCCGCGCACACCGGCACCGACGCGGACAAGGCGGCGGTCTTCCGCCTCGTCGACGTCCTGGCCGACACGCCCGGGGTCGAGTCGGTGACCGACCCGAAGTACAGCCCCACCGGAAGCGCGGCGACGATCACCCTGTTCCTGACCACCAGCCCGCAGGCGGCCGGCACGTCGAAGCTGCTCGACCGGCTGCGCGACGACGTGGTACCAGGGGTCGGGGGCGAGTCGCGCACCCAGGTCTACATCGGCGGCCCGACCGCGACCGGCGACGACTTCGCCAGCGTCCTGCAAGGCAAGCTCCCGCTGTTCATCGGCATCGTCGTGGTGCTCGCGTTCCTGCTGCTGGTGGCGGTGTTCCGCAGTCTGCTGATCCCGCTGACCGCGTCGGTGATGAACCTGTTCGCGGTCGGCGCCGCGTTCGGCGTGATCGTCTCGGTCTTCCAGTGGGGCTGGCTCGGCAGCGTGATCGGTATTACCGGCGGGCCGGTCGAAGCGTTCATCCCGGTGATCCTCTTCGCTGTGCTCTTCGGCCTGTCCATGGACTACGAGGTGTTCCTCTACCCACCGGGCCACGCCACCTCCACCCACCGGGCCACGCCACCTCCACCCACCGGGCCACGCCACCTCTACCCACCGGGCCACGCCACCTCCATCCAGTGACCGTGCCGTGCTCACGACGGCTCGCGGCTGAAGGCAGGCGGCAGTCTGCCTGTGGCGAATCCGCGAGGGGCAGAAACGGCGCGGACTGGGTGTACAAGTACCTAGCGTTAGCCAGGTGGACGTCATACCTCTCGGCCCGGGCCTGTTCTTTCTTCGGTTTCCGATCGGGCATGTCTACCTATGGCGGGATCCGGGCGGACTGACCCTGATCGATGCCGGGGTACCCGGGTCCGGCCGGCCGATCGCCAACGCGATCCGCGGCCTGGGGCATGACCCGGCCGACGTCCGCCGGCTGGTGCTGACGCACGGTCATATCGATCATGCGGGGGCGGCGGCCGAGATCGTGGAGTGGGGTGACGTACACGTGCTGGCGCATCAGGCCGATGCCGCCGTCATCCGCGGAGCCGCCGACAGCCCACCTCCCAACCTTGCCGACTGGGAGAGGCCGATCTACTACGAGGTCCAGTCACGGATGTCGCTCGATCCGCGCCCATACCGCCCGGTGCACGTTGACCGGGAGCTGTCCGATGGTGAAGTGCTCGACTTCGGCGGCGAGGCACTGATCCTCTCGGCGCCTGGTCACACCGCCGGTAGCATCGCGATCTATCTGCCGGCGTCACGAGTGTTGTTCGCAGGAGACATCATGGCGCGCGCCCCGCAGTCGCTCGACCCGCAGATGCCGGTGATCCCGGGGGTCTTCAACGTCGACCGGGCCGACGCCCTCGCCGCCTTCACCCGGCTGACCCACCTCGACGTCGAGATCGCCTGTTTCGGCCACGGCGAACCAGTCACCGACAACGCCTCGGCCAGGCTGCGTGCAGCCCGAGAACGGGTTACACAACGCCAACCGTAACGACACCCTGACCCGTTGACGAACGCCCGACCTTCCGATCTGAAAGTCCCGACGCTGCCGTCCGGAGCGATCCGCGGCACTCTCGCCCAAGCAGTCCCTGACCGTCAGAAGGGGCAGGGGTCGTGGACGGCGGTCAGAGTTTTCGGATTCGCTGGGTGGCTGCCTGTCTCGGTGGGTCGCGCCGGGGTCGTACCGCTGGCGGATGGCCGGGCGTCGGCTCGGGGAGCCGGCGGCTTGACGTTGGTACCGCAGGCGGTAGCCGCCGCCTCCCAGTCGGATCGAAGTCCTTCGCTCAGCGACCCTTCGCTGTCGTTGACGGTCGTGTCGGTGCGGTAGGCGGCGCCGTCGGCGGCGCTCCACACGAACACACCCGGCTGGGGCTGCTCCAATGTCCAGCCGCCCTCACTCTTGAGGCGGTGATGGTGGCGGCAGGCGGCGCCGAGATTGTCGAAAGCGGTACGACCGCCCCCGGCCCACGGCCGGGTGTGGTCAAGGTCGGCGTGCGCGGCTGGAACCGCGCAGCCGGGGAATGTGCAGCGTTGGTCTCGGTAACGGATCAGCCGAGCCAGGTCCGGTGTCGGGACCCGGCGATGCCCAAGATCCAGGACGGTGCCGGTGACGGGGTCGGTCAGCACGCGGCGCCAGCGGGCGTCGGCAGCCAACGCCCGCCCGACCTGCGCCGGGATCGGCCCGTATCCGACCAGCTCCGCCGGATCGTGATCCAGCCCGGCCAGCGTCCCGATCGGCGCGATCACCTGGATCTCCGTCGTCACATACTCACGCCGGTTACCCAGCAGCAACGCCGCAAGCACATCCGCACGCACCGCACCCATGGTCCGCGGTTCGCCACCGGTGCGAGCGCTCCTGGCAATCCGGTCGACCCGGTCGCAGATCGCCCGGACGTCCTCGGCCGCCAACGTCGCGCACAGCCGCGCCATCCCGTCCTCGACGGGCTCGACCGTGACGTCACGGTCGGCGTGGGCCCCCCGGCGCCGCCGGGCCGTCCCCGCCGGGTCCAGACGCAGCGCGAGCCGACGGACCTTACGCCGCCACAACGTCGGCGAACCAAGCCGGCTCCCGTCCAGCATCGCCGCCTCCGCCACCGCCCGCTGCCCGTCGCTAAGCTGCTCGGTCACCTCGAACAACGCCACCAGCCGGCGCCAGTCCAACTCCCCCGCCACCAGTGCCCCCACCGCGGCTGGCAGCTTGCGGGCCAGGTCCCACGCCTGCGCGAACCGGTTCGACACCGTCCGCGGCGACTGCGCCAGCTCCGGAGCCACCCGATCCGGCAGAAACTCCGAATAGGGATCACCCGGCGCGTCGAGCTCGTTGTCACCCGGAGCCGGCGGATGCAACTCGGCCAGCCGCACCTGCGCCCGCACCGTCAGCCCCGACAGCCGCGCCGCCACCCGACCCATCAGCAACACCACAAGCTCGAACGCCTCCTCCGGCGAACAGCCCGCCAGCGCTACCAGCGTCTCGTCAAACACCTCATCCACCACCGCGAACCGCGCCACCAACCCCGCACCGGGCCCGCCAGCAGGCTCCGCACCCCGGATCGCCACGCCTGCACCCGGAGTGTCAGCATCCGAAGTGTCGACACCCCGGGAGTCGACACAGCCCACGGCAGCGCCAGAACCGTCGGACACAACCGGGTCGTCCGGCCCGGCAAAGCCGCCGGCCAAGCTTCCAGACCTGGCCAAGTCACCGAATCCGACCGCGGCGCCGAATCCGGCCAAGTCTCCGGACCTGGCCGAGGCGCCGGATCCGGCCGAGTCAGGAGCCGCGTCCCGGCTGTCGGCGACGAGAGGAACGCGGCCGGAGGCAGCCCGACCGGTGATGGCCGCGCGGCTGGTCTCGCGACGGGCTTCGCCGCTGGGAGCGTCCGCGTTGACCGTTCGGGCGGTGGCTCGACCTCTCTGCCGACGCGACGTGGCCGCCGATGACGGCGATGAGGCCGAGGGCGCCGAGGGCGCCGAACGCCCCGGCGGTCGACCGCCGGGGCGCGACCGCGTCGCGCCGCCTTCGACGGTCAGCCTGGTTTGAGATGACGAGACAGAGCGGCCCAGAACAGAGCCACCCTGAACAGGATCGCCCAGAACAGAGGGCCGCTGAACAGGATCGCCCAGAACGGGGTCACCCTGAACAGGGTCGCCACAATAGTCGAACACGGGTTCGACGATAAATCGCCGCACCGGATTCGTCAAACAGGGCCGAGAGCGCCACCCAGGACCTAGAGAATACGACGGGAAACGACGTAATAATTCCAGGTCATCACATTGAAGCGACGATCATCGCTCCAAGTTTCGCAACTCAAATAACGCATCCGTATTGCCGGGAATCCCGGCATCCGGCGAGAACCGTATCCAATCTGCCCCGCCATCTTGCCGGCAAGCCTTGACCCACGCCACCATCGGCACGAGCTTGCCGGGTGGTGGGCCGGCCCATGGCCTCTGGGCCGGCCTTCGCAGTCGGAAGCAGCCACTTCTACTGCTCCGCAGCATGTTCAGCACCAGACTGTCGGCATCATCCAAACGACAGCGGGTCCGTGCCGTAGCGGCTGATGACCGGAGCCGGCTATGATCTGGCCCGTCGGAGCTGATCTGCTGGCCTGGCCGGCGTCCCGGGTGGACGGCGGGTGAGCCGGCGACAAGGCAGGCCGGGGGCGGATGCCTGGAGACGACGTCGAGAGCGCGTTCCTGGCGGGTGAGTCGCTCGCCGCCAGTGCCGAGGGCGCAGACGCGGACGCGGACATCGAGCTGAGCCCCGAGGAGTTGCGCCGGCTCGTCGAGGAGCTTGCCGAGTATTACCCGACGGATATCGCCGCTCGGCCGCTGCTACAACATCAGATCGGCGTGCCGACAAGCCAGCTGCCCGGCTTTGGCGGTGGCATGCCGCAGTACAGGTCTGGTGGGCAATCATCGGCGAGCTCAGGGCGGGCAAGGCGCCAACTCCGACAAGGCGCCTGATTCTCGCAGCGCTCCGCGACTTCCCCGCGAACGAACGCCTCGGCGAACTGGCACGCCGACACGGCATCGCAGCCTCGGAAACCGAAGCAAAGCAGCGGCCAACGCAGCCACCGACCCGACTGCCAACCTCACCCCCGTATTCCGCACATCACCCGCGCTGGCCTGCAGCGATCACTAGGAGTGGTGACCGTTGCAGCGCTCTGACCAGCAGCGATGCGGCATGTGCGGAGAACGGGCTCACCGCAGCAGCCGCGCTCTATGGCGAGCTGGCCGCGTTGGCCCCGCGACGAACCGCACCTTCCTTGTCCCGTCCGGAGGCGAGTTCGACACCCTCGTCCAGGCAGGCCGGATCGAGGCGGCCGGCACCAGCGCGCCGGCGCAAGCCGACATCGCCCGCCGCCTCGCCCAAGCCGACCCCACCAACGCCGAAGCCCAACGCGGTCTGTTCGTCTCCCACAGCAAGATCGGCAGCCTCGCCGTCGCCACCGGCGACCTCGCCACCGCCCACACCGCCTACCAAGCCGCCCTCGACATCGCCCGCCGCCTCGCCCAAGCCGACCCCACCAACGCCGAAGCCCAACGCGGCCTGCTCTATCCGATGAGCCGGCTGGTCGTCGTGTCCTCGCGGCTGGGTGAGGAGGGCCGCGCGGAGGAGCTGCGGCGGAAGCTGATCGATCTTGGCGGCCAGCTAGGCGTGGACGTCTGGAGCGGTCCGAACGGCATCGGCCCGGACGGCGGCGGTCCCGACGACGATGGTCCCGTCGCCGCGGGCAGGAACGTCGGCGCCGGGGCTCGGGCCTGCGGCTGCCGCGGTTCAGGCGCCGGTGACGAAGCCGTCGGCGACGGTCAGGGCCTCGTCGAGGATCGCCAGGCCCTCCCGCAGCTCGTCGGCCGTGATCGTGCACGGCGGGACGACGTGGACGCGGTTGAAGTGGGTGAACGGCCAGAGGCCGCGCTCCTTGCAGGCGGCTATGACGGCGCCCATCGGGGCGGCGTCGGGGCCCGCCGCGTTGAACGGGACCAGCGGTTCACGGGTGTCCCGGTCGCGTACCAGCTCCAGCGCCCAGAACACCCCGAGGCCACGCACGTCGCCGACGCTGGGATGGCCGGCGGCGAGCTTCTCCAGTTCCGGGCCGATGACGTCGGTCCCGAGTGTCCGGGCGTGTTCGACGATGCCTTCCTCTTCGAAGGCGCGGATCGAGCCGACAGCGGCGGCGCAAGCGAGCGGGTGGCCGGAGTAGGTGAGCCCGCCGGGGTAGGGGCGGGTCGCGAAGGTTTCGGCGACCCGCGGGCCCATGATGACGCCGCCCAGCGGGATGTAGCCCGAGTTGACGCCCTTGGCGAAGCAGATCAGGTCGGGGACGACGCCCCAGCGGTCGGCGGCGAACCATTCGCCGCAGCGGCCGAAACCGGACATCACCTCGTCGAGGATCAGCAGGATGCCGTGCCGGTCGCACAGCTCGCGCACCCCGGCCAGGTAGCCGTCCGGCGGCACGAGGATGCCGTTCGTCCCGACGACGGTCTCCAGCAGGACGGCGGCGACCGTCCCCGGACCCTCCATCGTGATCACGTCGGCGAGGTGGGCCAGCGCCCGCTCGCCCTCCTGTTCCACGGACTCGGCGTAGAACGGTGAGCGGTAGGGGTAAGGGCCGAAGAAGTGGACGACGCCGGGGATGCCGGGTTCGCTGGCCCAGCGGCGCGGCTCTCCGGTCAGCACGATCGAGCCGCCGGTGGCACCGTGGTACGACCGATAGGTCGTGAGGATCTTGTGTCGGCCGGTGGTGAGGCGGGCCATGCGGACGGCGTTCTCAGTCGCCTCGGCGCCGCCGTTGGTGAAGAAGACCTTGTCGAGGTCGCCGGGGGCGTGGGAGGCGATGAGCCGGGCAGCCTCGGAGCGGGCCTCGTTCGCGTGGAACGGGGCGATGGTGGTCAGCTTCTGCGCCTGCTCGACGATGGCGGCCACGACCTTGGGGTGCTGGTGACCGATGTTCGCGTTGACAAGCTGCGAGGAGAAGTCCAGATAGCGCTTGCCGGACTCGTCCCAAAAGCAGCTGCCCTCGGCGCGGTTGACCACGAGCGGGGCGAGGGCCGCCTGCGCCGACCACGAGTGAAAGACGTGCTCGCGGTCGTCGTCGTAGGTCTTGCTGTTCGTCGCCATGGATCCCGCTGCCTCCCTGCCGCCGGGGCTTGCCACCGGCTCCATCACCTACGGATTCGTTCAGCCAGGCGTCCGGGGCCGCCGGGCGGCGTCCGGCGACGCATGGCGTCGCCGGACGCCGCCCGGCCGGGTCCGTCAGGCGCCGTCCTTCTCCAGGGTGACGGTTGTCGGCTTGAACCCGGTGCCGGCGACATCGACGCCTTGGCCCTTCAGGTCGGCGAGCGCCTTGTCGACGTAGTCGTTCGTGTAGGCGAGACCCTCCGGGTCGCCCTTGAGAACGGTGTCACCGTCGGCGTTCTTGGTGCCCTTGGCGATGGTGACCGTCTGGTCCCACTTCGTCTTGTCGATCAGGCCGATGCCCCTCGGCGACGGCCAGATCAGCTTGTTGATCTCGTTCATCTGCCACAGCTGGTGGCTCTTGCCTAGCTTCGACCCGGCGGCGACGACCAGGTCACGGCAGTCCTCCGGGTTGTCGCGGCAGTAGATCCAGCCCTTGATCGACGCCGTGACGAACTTCGTCGCCGTGTCCTGGTATGCCTTGTCGCCCTGCAGCTTGTCGGTGTTCGCCCAGATGGCGTCCTGCAGCATGGCGGTGCCGACGTCGTTCCAGTTCATCGTGTTGAAGTCGCTCGGCTGGTAGAGCTTGCCCGTCGCCGGGTTCGTCGCCTCGAGGACCTGGGCGTACTCGTTGTAGCTCATCGCCTGGGCGGCGTCGATGTCGCCGGACAGCAGGCCCTTCATGTCGAACTGCTGCTGGACCAGCGTGATGTCCTTGGACGGGTCGACTCCGGCCTTGGTCATCGCGGCGAACAGCTCGTACTCGTTGCCGAAGCCCCAGTCGCCGACCTTCTTGCCCTTGAGGTCGGCGGGCTGGGTGATGTTCTTGTCCTTGAAGCTGACCTGCAGCGTGCCGGACCGCTGGAAGATCTGCGCGATGTCAGTGATCGCCGCGCCCTGCTCGCGCGACGCCAGCGCCTTCGGCACCCAGGCGATCGCGAAGTCGGCCTTGCCCTGCGCGAGCACCGTCTGCGGCACGATGTCGGTGCCGCCCTCGAGGATGGTGACGTCGAGGCCGGCGTCCTTGTAGTAGCCCTTCTCCTTCGCCGCGATGTAGCCGGCGAACTGTGCCTGGGTGAACCACTGCAGCTGCAGCTTCACCGGCGTGAGCCCGGCGGCGCTGCTGGCGCCGCCGCTCGGCTCGGCCGAGTCGTCGTCGCTCGAGCCACAGGCCGCGAGCGTGAGCGTCACGGCGAGCGCCGCCGCGAGCCCGCCGACCAACCGTCGTCGTCTCATGTCCCCTCCACCTGATTTCTGAGCCGTCGCGGAATCGGGAACGACGCCCAGGCCCCTCTCGTCTGGCCGTCCGGACTCCCGTCCGTGTTTGCGTTCGACGTGTTTCGCCAACGGGCCGCACTGCCCGCACCAGCGGGCCGCACTGCCCGCGCCTCGCCTCGGATCCACCGGGCAACGCCGCCCGCCGACGAACCGGAGGTCCGCGGGCCACGCCGCCCGCCCCCGGCGGCCCGGTTCGCCGCCTGCCTGCCGCCTACGTCCTGAGTTGTTCTCGCTACGTGCTGGATGCTCGGATTACGCGCTCGGTGTTCTCGCTACGTACTGCTTGTCGACCCCGATCCGCGCCGCCATGGTGTGGCGAGCCATTCGAGTAGGCCGGCGAGGAGGTAGACGGCGATTCCGAGCACGCACGCGGCAAGGACGAACGCCCACGCCCGCGGGTACGCCGTGTTCGCCGCCGCGGAGGTGATTCGCGAGCCGAGCCCGTTCTGCCGCCCACCGAAGTACTCCGCCACCACCGCGGCGATCACCGCCAGCGACGATGCCAGCCGGAAGCCGGTGAAGAAGTACGGAATCGCGCCCGGTAGCTGCACCGTGCGCGCGAACCGCCAGCGCCCGACGGCGAGCGAGCGCATCAGCTCCCGCTGTACCTCGGGCACCTGCCGCAGTCCGCGCACCGTGTTCACGTACACGGGGAAGAACACGACGATCGCGACGACGAGACGGCGCGGCACCGACGACGTCGTCGAGAACATCGAGTTGAACAGCGGTGCCAGCGCGATGATCGGAATGGCGTTCATCGCGGCCGCGACCGGCGCCAGCAGCCCGTCGACGACCTTCGAGCTGGCGGCGACGAGCGCGGCGACCAGTCCGGTCACCAGGCCGACGACGAGCCCGACCAGCGCGTTCGAGCCGGTCGCCTTCGACGTGTCCACGATGACGCGGAAGCTGTGCCGGAACTGCGTCCAGATCTCCGACGGCGCGGGCAGCAGATACGGCTTGATGTCGTAGGCCTGGACATAGGCCTCCCACAACGCGACGGCGACGACCCCGAAGACGAGCGGCGGGAGGACGACGGCCAGCCGCGCCCGCGTCCGCGCCCACCCGCCGCCGCCACGGGCCGCCACGGCCCCGGGCGGCACGTCTGGGGCCGCCACCTCCCGGACCGGGGCGGCCCCGGTCACCGTGCTTCCGGTCACCGCGTCTCCGGTCACCGTGCTTCCGGTCACCGTGCTTCCGGCCACCGCGACCCCTGCAGTCATGTCCCCAGGTGTCGTGTCCCCGGTCGTCGTGTCCCCGGTCGTCACGATCCGCCCCCGGCGCGCAGCGCCTCGCGGACCGCCGTGACAGCCTCGAAGAAGGCGGCCTGCTCGCGGACGTCCTCGGCCTGGCCGACCGCGTCCTCGACCGCCGGCACGGCCGACACGGCCGGCACGCCTGCGCCCCCGGCCCCGCCGCCGCTCTCCCCCGGTGCGGTCACCCGGCCGGGCACGTCGACGTCGATGATCTCGGTGATCCGTCCCGGCCGGGGCGACATGACGGCGACCCGGTCGGACAGGAACACCGCCTCGGGGATCGAGTGGGTGACCAGGATGACGGTCGTCGACGTCTCCAGCCGGATACGGGCCAGTTCCGCCTGCATCCGCTCCCGGGTCATCTCGTCGAGCGCGCCGAACGGCTCGTCGAGCAGCAGCAGCGGCGGCCGTTCCGCGAGCGCCCGCGCGATCGCGACGCGCTGCTGCATGCCGCCGGACAGCTGCGCCGGCCAGTGGCCGGCGAAGTCGCCGAGGCCGACGAGCTCGAGCAGTTCGCGGGCCCGCTCCCGGCGTTCCCTCTTCTTGACGCCGTGCACCTGCAGCGGCAGCTCGACGTTGCCGGCGACCGTGCGCCATTCGAGCAGGCCGGCCTGCTGGAACGCGATCCCATACCGCTTCGACTGACGGGCCGCGCGCGCCGGCTCGCCGAAGACCCGGACCGCGCCGCGGGTCGGTTCGACCAGGTCGGCGACGAGGCGCAGCAGCGTCGACTTGCCGCAGCCGGACGGCCCGATCAGCGAGACGAACTCGCCCGGTGCGACGGTCAGGTCGATGCCGGTGAGCGCGACGGTCGCGCCCCCGCCGGCTACGGGGAACACCTTGTCGACTCCGCGCACCTCAACGGCCGGAGCGGGGCCGCCGCCGTCAGCGGGCGCCGCCGTCACCTGCTCGGGCGCCGCCTGCCCGGCTGCCGCCTGGTCGGTCTGGGGTGGGGTCGACGTCATGCGCGTACCTTCTGGGTCTTCTGGGCGTTCTGGGTGTTCGAGGCGGGACGGGCGCCGCTGCCGCCGCGGGCGAGCGCCAGCTCGACGAGCGAGATCAGCCCGGCGACGAGCAGGCCGGCGACGGCGGCGCCGAGCACCGCGTCGTAGAGCTTCGTCGCGTCGCTGGTAGCGGACTGCGAGTAGGCGATGATCAGACGGCCGACGCCGCCGTCCGTCCCCGTCGAGATCTCGGCGACGATCGCACCGATCACGGCGGAGGCCGCGGCCAGCCGCAGCGCCGGCAGCAGGAACGGGACGGCGGCCGGCAGCCGCAGGCGCAGCAGGGTCTGCCACCAGGAGGCCGCGTAGCTGCGCATCAGCTCGACGGCGTTCGCGCCCGGCGACTGCAGGCCGCGCAGCATCCCGACCGCGACCGGGAAGAAGGCAAGATAGGCCGCGATCAGCGAGACCGTCATCCAGCCTTGCCACTCAAGCGAGCCGACCTTCAACTTGCCGCCCCAGCCGGAGACGAGCGGGGCCAGCGCGATCAGCGGCACCGTCTGGCTGGCGATGATGTACGGCAGCAGCCCGCGCTCGACGACCTTGAAGCGGGCCATCACGACCGAGAGCAGCACTCCGACGACGACGCCGGCGACCAGTCCCGCGAGCGCCACCCGCAGGGTGAACCAGATCCCCTTGAGCACCGCGACGCCGACCGTCTGGCTGTCGGCGGTGTTGACCTCCTTGTGCCCGAGCTGGGCGAGCACCGACCAGATGTGCGGCATCGAGGTGTCGTCGTTGCGGGGCAGCACCGGCACCCCGAGGATCCGGCCACCGTGCGGCGAGCCGACCAGCTTGTAGAACTCCCACGCCGCGCAGACGAGCACCAGCGCGGCGACGGCGAGCGCGGCGCGCCGCAAACGCTCCCCCCAGCCGGTCCCGAGACCGGCCCCAGACGCCGGCCCGGGCGCGGATGCGGATGCGGATGCGGTCCCGAGTGCGAGACCGAGACCAAGACCGGGTCCAGAGCCGGTCCCAGGCCCTGGATCGGCGCCGGCAGCCGGAGACGCCGGCTGGTCGGACGCCGGCTGGTCGGGCGACGGCTGGTCGACGGTGATCCGACTCACGGCGCCTCGCCCGTCCCGGCCCCGCTCGTCGCAGCGTCGCTCGTCCCAGCTCCGGTCGTCCCAGCTCCGGTCGTCCCGGCCTCGGCTGGCTCCTTGGCGCGGACGGTCTCGGCGATCGCCGGGATCACCCGCTCGCCGTACGCCTCGAGCGTCGCCATCTTGGCGTCGTGCTGGAGGTAGACGGCGAACTGGTCGACGCCGAGCGCGGCCAGCTCCGTCAGGCGGCGCACATGCGCCTCGGCGGGGCCGAGCAGGCAGAACCGGTCGACGATCTCGTCCGGGACGAACGTGGTGTGCGTGTTCCCCGCCCGCCCGTGCTCGTTGTAGTCGTAGTCGGTCCGGCCCTTGATGTAGTCCGTCAGCGCGGCCGGTACGGCCGAGCCCCCGTCGGGGGACCCGGTGCCGTAGCGGGCGACCAGGTCGGCGACGTGGTTGCCGACCATGCCGCCGAACCAGCGGCATTGGTCGCGCTGGTGGGCCATCGACGCGTCGTCGCCCGGTCCGACATAGGCGGGCGCGGCGACGCAGATCTTCACCGCAGCCGGGTCGCGCCCGGCGGCCGCCGCGGCGGTCCGCACGGCGTCGATCGTCCAGGCGGTGATGTCGGGGTCTGCGAGCTGCAGGATGAAGCCGTCACCGACCTCGCCGGCGAGCGCCAGCGCCTTCGGGCCGTAGCCGGCGACCCAGATGTCGAGCCGGCTCTCGGTGCCCCAGGGGAAGCGCAGCTTCGTGCCGCCCACCTCCGCCTCGCGGCCGTTCGCCAGCTCGCGGACGACGCCGATGCAGTCCCGCAGCGTGGCGAGCGTGGTCGGCTTGCCGTTCAGGACGCGCACGGCGGAGTCGCCGCGGCCGATGCCGCAGATCGTCCGGTTGCCGTACATCTCGTTCAGGGTCGCGAACAGTGACGCGGTGACCGTCCAGTCCCGGGTCGCCGGGTTCGTGACCATCGGGCCGACCACGACCTTGCGGGTGGCGGCCAGGATCTGGCTGTAGATGACGAACGGCTCCTCCCAGAGCAGGTGGGAGTCGAACGTCCACACGTGCGAGAAGCCGAGCGTCTCCGCCTGGCGGGCCAGCTCCACCACCCGGGAGGCCGGCGGGTTCGTCTGCAGCACGACGCCGATTTCCATCAGATTCTCCCTCTCCGTCCGTTCCCGGCTCTGTGCTCGCTATTTGCTTCGCTCGTTGTTTGCTTCACTCGCTGGTTGCGTCACTTGTCGTATGCGTCACTTGTCGTATGCACCGAACCCACGGTCGCCGCGCCGGATCACGCCGCCCGACCGGTTTCGCCGGCCGGGTCCGGCGCGGCGGCCGTGTGGTTCGTCCTGCCGCCCGTGCTACCGCGTCCGCGGGAAGCCGAGGTCCACCGAGCTGGTCGCCGGGTCGGGCCAGCGGGTGGTGACGACCTTGGTCTTCGTGTAGAAGCGGATGCCGTCGGGGCCGTACATGTGCAGGTCGCCGAACAGCGACGCCTTCCAGCCGCCGAAGCTGTAGTAGGCGACTGGCACGGGGATCGGCACGTTGACACCGACCATGCCGGCCTGGACGTCGAAGGTGAACCGGCGGGCGGCGCCTCCGTCCCGGGTGAAGATCGCGACGCCGTTGCCGTACGGGTTGTCCTCGACGAGCTTCACCGCCTCGGTGTAGGTCTCGCAGCGCACGACCGCGAGCACCGGGCCGAAGATCTCGTCTGTGTAGACCTTGCTGGTCGCCGTGACGTTGTCGACCAGGCTTGGTGCGAGGAAGAAGCCCGGGCCGGAGTAGACCGGGTCCTCGCGGCCGTCGACGACGACGGTGGCGCCGTCTGCCGTGGCGGTGTCGAGGTAGCCGGCGATCTTGTCGCGGGCCTCCCGGGTGATGACCGGGCCCATCTCGCTGTCCGGGTCGGCACCCGGGCCGACCTTGATCTTGCGCACCCGCTCGGCGATCGCCTCGACCAGCGGGTCGGCCGAGCCGCCGACGGCGGCGACGACGGAGACCGCCATGCAGCGCTCGCCGGCCGAGCCGTAGCCGGCCGAGACGGCGGCGTCGGCCGCCGCGGCGATGTCCGCGTCCGGCAGCACGATCATGTGGTTCTTCGCGCCGCCGAGGGCCTGCACCCGCTTGCCGGCCGCCGTGCCCGTCTCGTAGACGTAGCGCGCGATCGGCGTCGAGCCGACGAAGCTGACCGCCTCGACGTCCGAATGCGTCAGCAGCGTGTCGACGGCGAGCTTGTCGCCCTGCAGGACGGTGAACACGCCCTCGGGCACACCGGCCTGGGCCAGCAGGTCGGCCAGCAGCAGCGACGCCGACGGGTCGCGCTCGCTGGGCTTGAGGATGAAGGCGTTCCCGCAGACCAGCGCGTTCGACAGCATCCACAGCGGGACCATCGCCGGGAAGTTGAACGGCGTGATGCCCGCGACGACGCCGAGCGGCTGGCGGATCTCGTGGACGTCGACGCCCGTCGACACCTGCTCGGAGAACCCGCCGCGCAGCAGGCTCGGCGCGCCGCAGGCGAACTCGACGTTCTCCAGGCCGCGGGCGATCTCGCCGAGGGCGTCGTCGACGGTCTTGCCGTGCTCGGCGGTGATGAGCTTCGCGAGCTCCGTCCGGTTCGCGTTCAGCAGCTCGCGGAAGCGGAACATCACCTCGGCGCGCCGGCCGAGGCCGGTGCGCCGCCAGGCCGGGAACGCCGCCTTCGCGCTCGCGACCACCGCGTTGATCTCCTCCAGGCTGGCCAGGGCCACCTGGGCGGCCTGCTCACCGGTCGCCGGGTTCCAGACCGGCCCGTACCGGCCAGAGGTGCCCGCTACCGCCTTGCCATCGATCCAGTGCCCGATTTCCCGCATCGCGCCCCTCTCCCGGTCCGTTCGTCTCGGCCCGCCCAGTCCGTCCACCACCGGCCTTAGAACTGAGCGCTCACTTAGTATGGTGAGCCGAGGGGGGTCAGCGCAGGTACTGGGTCAGACCGCGGCGCAGGTACTGGCCGTGGCCGGCGCGGCCGTGGAACGCGCCGTCGGCCACGACGACCGCTCCCCGGGAGAACACAGTGTCGACCTTGCCCGCGATCTCGAAGCCCTCCCAGGCCGAATGGTCCATGTTCATGTGCGCGGTCGCGACGCCGATCGTCGTCGTCACGTTCGGGTCGTAGAGGACGATGTCCGCGTCCGACCCCGGGGCGATCACGCCCTTCTTCGGGTAGAGGCCGAACATCCGCGCCGGCGTCGTCGAGCAGGTCTCGACCCAGCGTTCCAGCGACAGCCTGCCCGTGGCGACACCCTGGTAGACCAGGTCCATCCGGTGCTCCACCGTGCCGATCCCGTTCGGGATCTTCCGGAAGTCGCCCCGGCCGAGCTCCTTCTGGTCCTTGAAACAGAAGGGGCAGTGGTCGGTGGAGACGACCGCCAGGTCATCGGTGCGCAGGCCGCGCCACAGGTCGTCGCGGTGCGGCTCGTCGCGCGGGCGCAGCGGCGGCGACGCGACCCACTTGGCCCCCTCGAAGCCGGGGGCGCCGAGCTGGTCCTCCAGCGTCAGGTAGAGGTACTGCGGGCAGGTCTCCGCGAACACGTTGCGCCCGGCGGTCCGGGCCGCCGAGACGTGCGCCAGCGCCTCGGACGCCGACATGTGCACGAAGTAGAGCGGGGTGTTGCCGGCGACCTGGGCGAGCACCGTCGCCCGGTGCGTCGCCTCGCCCTCCAGCGCCGACGGCCGGGTGATGCCGTGGAACACCGGGTCGGTCTCGCCGCGGGCGACCGCCTGCGCGGCGAGCACGTCGATCGCGATGCCGTTCTCGGCGTGCATCATGATCAGCGCGCCGTTGTCGGACGCCTTCTGCATCGCCCGCAGGATCTGGCCGTCGTCGCTGTAGAAGACGCCGGGGTAGGCCATGAACAGCTTGAAGCTGGTGATCCCCTCGTGCTCGACGAGGTAGTCCATCGCCTTCAGCGCCTCGTCGTCGACCCCACCCATGATCATGTGGAAGCCGTAGTCGATCGCGCAGTTGCCGTCCGCCAGCGCGTGCCAGGCCGCGAGGCCGTCCTGCACGACCTCCCCGGTGCGCTGCACGGCGAAGTCGATGACCGTCGTCGTACCGCCCCAGGCGGCGGCCCTCGTCCCCGACTCGAAGTCATCCGAGGCGAACGTGCCGCCGAACGGCAGCTTCATGTGAGTGTGGACGTCCACCCCGCCCGGGACGACGTACTTCCCGGTGGCGTCGAACAACCGCACCGTGGGGTGCTCGATGGAGTCGAGGACGCCGGGAGCGACGAGGGCGACGACCTTCTCGCCCTCGATCACCACGTCCATCGGAGTCGCACCCTGGGGGCCGACGACGGTCCCACCCGTGATCCACGTCTGCATCGAAGCTCCTCGAGGTCAGGGGGTGGTCAGGTCGCCGTACTGGTCGGGGCGGCGGTCCCGGTAGAAGGCCCAGCGGTTGCGGACCACGGTCAGCAGGTCCATGTCGAGGTCGCGGACCATCAGCTCGGGCTCGTGGGCGTCGCCCGTGCCGTCGACGAACTTGCCCTCCGGGTCGACGAAGTAGGACGTGCCGTAGAAGTCGTCGTCGCCGAGGTCCTCGACGCCGACCCGGTTGATTGCACCGATGAAGTACTCGTTGGCGACGGCGGCCGCGGGCTGCTCCAGCTTCCACAGGTAGTTCGACAGGCCGCGCGACGTCGCCGACGGGTTGAAGACGATCTCCGCGCCGTTCAGCCCGAGCGCGCGCCAGCCCTCCGGGAAGTGCCGGTCGTAGCAGATGTAGACGCCGACCCGGCCGACCGCGGTGTCGAACACCGGGTAGCCAAGGTTTCCCGGCCGGAAGTAGAACTTCTCCCAGAAGCCCTGCACGTGCGGGATATGGGTCTTGCGGTACTTGCCGAGGTACCTCCCGTCGGCGTCGACGACCGCGGCCGTGTTGTAGAGGACGCCGGGCTGCTCCTGCTCGTAGACCGGGAGCACCAGCACCATGCCGAGCTCGGCGGCGAGCGCCTGGAACCGCTCGACGGTCGGGCCGGGCACCGACTCCGCGTACTCGTAGTACGCCGGGTCCTGCACCTGGCAGAAGTACGGGCCGTAGAACAGCTCCTGGAAGCACATGACCTTGGCGCCCTGCTCGGCCGCCGCGCGCGCGTACTCCTCGTGCGCCTTGATCATGGATTCCTTGTCACCCGTCCACTTCGCCTGGACGAGTGCCGCACGGATAACCCTGCTCATCGCCGTTCGAGCTCCCTCCCGCACCGTGCCGCCCACCAGCGGCGTCCTGCGCTGTGCCGCCGACCAGCGGCCGTCTCGCCCCGCCGTGCCCGTCCCGCCCCGACCTCGTCCTCCGTCCGCCGCGGCTGGCGCCGTGGCCTCGGTGCGACAGGACCACCGAACCGACCGCCGCGCCAGTCCACGAGTCCCGTCTGAAGATCCGCAGAGAAGTGGCCACCGGGGGTTTGTGGTGCCCGCAGACTACTGTCACACTCTGATCCGGACAATTCTCACTTTGTTTCTTCTTGTTACAGACATTGTTGCGAGCACAGTCACTGTTATGAACAGGGAGCCGCCGCATGCTCGATGTGATCACCTCGGCGATCGACGACCGCTCCGCGCGCGGCATCGCGGGCGCCGTCAGCCGGCTGGTCATGTCGGGCGCCCTGCCCCCCGGCACCCGGCTGCCCACGGTCCGCGAGCTCGCCACCGAGCTCGGCATCAGCCCGACCACGGTCAGCCAGGCTTGGCGCACCCTGGCCCGCGCCGGCGTCATCTCGCCCCGCGGCCGCGCCGGGACGTTCGTGCTCGCCGGCCCGCCCGCGAGCGCCGAGCCGCGCCGCTACCGGCGGATCACCCGCAGCCCGGGCCGGCTCCCCCACGACTACTCCACCGGCACCCCGGACGTGGCCCTGCTCCCGGACCTGGCCCCGGTGCTCGCCCGGGTGGCCAGTGGCGGCAACCTGACCGCCAGCTACCTGGATGACCCGGTGCTGCCCGCGCTCGAGAAGGCGCTGCGCGCCCGCTGGCCGTTCCCGCCCGCCGCGCTGACCGTCGTCGACGGAGCGCTGGACGCGTTGGACCGGGTTACCGGCGTGCTGGTCGGCTTCGGCAGCAGGGTCCTGGTCGAGAACCCGTGCTTCCCGCCGCTGCTCGACCTGCTCGAGGCCGTCGGCGCCGAGGTCGTCGCGCTGCCGCTGGACGACGAGGGCATCCAGCCGGACGCGCTGCGCGCGGCGTTGGGCGCCGTCTCCCCCGCGGGCGCTGCCTACCGCGCAGTGGCCAGTTCCCCCGGAGGTACCGCCGCCTCGACAGGCGCCACCGGACCGGCGGGCGCGGCGCCGGTGGCGCTCTACCTGCAGCCGCGCGCCCACAACCCGGCCGGCGTGAGCATGAGCCCCCGGCGCGCCGGGGCGCTGGCGGAGCTGCTGGCCGGCAGCGGCGTGACGGTCATCGAGGACGATCACGTCGGCGACGTGGCCGCCGCGGCGCCGGTCAGCCTCGGCGCGCACCTGCCTGAAGCAACCGTGCACATCCGCAGCTTCTCCAAGAGCCACGGCCCGGACCTGCGGCTCGCGGCCGTCGGCGGCGTCGAGTCGGTGGTGAACGGCCTGGTCAGTCGCCGGATGCTGGGCCCCGGCTGGTCCAGCCGCCTGCTGCAGGCCGTGCTTGCCGAGCTCCTCGACGATGACGACACCGAGCGGACGCTCACGCGCGCCCGCGAGGTCTACGCGAGCCGCCGTGAACGGATGACGGCGGCGCTCGCGGCCCGCGGGGTACGCGCCCAGGCCGCCGACGGGATCAACCTGTGGATGGAGGTCGAGGACGAGCAGGTCGCGCTCGTGTCGCTTGCCGCCCGCGGCATCGGCGCCGCCCCCGGCACCCCCTTCGAGGCCGCCCCCCTCGGCGTCGCCCACCTGCGCGTCACGGTAGGACTGATCCCCGACGACGACATCGACGACGTCGCCAGGCTGCTCACCGAGGCCGCCCACGGCTGACGCCAGCCATCCCAGCCTTGCCATCATCAGGTACCTCATCAGATCACGCCTCTGATCGTGTAATCTGACTGTGCCCTGATGCCCTACAAGCATCCTGATGAGGCGCCGATGGACCGCGAGATTGTCACCCGCCTGCTCGGCGACCTGGTGCGCCTTGGCCGGGACAATCATCAGGTCGAGGTCAAGAAGGCACGCGGCGGGATGCCCCTGACGCTCCACGAAACGATCAGTGCCTTCGCGAATGCCGAGGGCGGGACGATCATCCTCGGCGTTGACGAGAAGGCATCGTTCAGAGTCACCGGCCTCGCGGATCCAGAGAGCATCAGAGATCATTTCATAACGCTGTGCAGGTCCATGGCGCCACCAGTCGTCGCCGTCGTCGACATCATCGACATGGACGGAGAGGTGATCCTCGCCGCCCGCATACCCCCGGTGCCGCGGGAGCAGCGCCCGTGCCACCTCGCCCGCGCGGCCCCATGGGACAGCTCGTTCATCCGCATGGCGGACGGCGACCGCAAGCTGTCCGTCTACGAGGTCCAGCTTCTCCTCGAGAACAGAAAATCGGTACGGCACGACTCCACGGTCGTAACCGAGGCGTCGGAAACAGATCTTGACCGCGCCCGGATCGAGGTTTTTCTCGAACGTTTCCGCGACCAACGGACCGCGTTCGTCAACCGAAGCGACCGGGAGATTCTCCGCTTCCTCAACGTCCTACATGAAACTCCCGATGGGCCACGGCCCACACTCGCCGGTCTGCTGACTTTCGGCATCTATCCGCAGCAGTTCGTTCCACAGCTGAACGTTACGGTTGTCGTATTTCCGACACCGGATCCTGCGAGGCCCGGCCCGCGCGGCGAGAGATTCCTCGGAAACCGCGCGGTCGACGGACCTATTCCGATCATTGTACAGGACACCATTGCTTTCCTGAAGCGTCACATGAGGCAACGTAGTGTCATGTCCGGAATCTTCCGGGTCGAAGAATGGGAGTATCCGGAGGACGTGCTGCGCGAAGTGCTCGTCAATGCCATCGCTCACCGGGACTACTCACCGTCGGCGCAGGGGACGCAGGTCCAGGTGGAGCTTTATCCCGATCGGCTGCTGATCCGCAACCCTGGCGGTCTTTTCGGTCCGCTGGACGTCTCGGACCTGGGGCTAGGGACATCGCCCGCATCGTCACGCAACCTGGTACTACTCAAGATTCTCGAGGACACGCCCCTCGAGCCAGGACACACTGTGTGCGAGAACCGTGGCACCGGGATTGCCCAGGTGCGAGCGTCTCTCACGAACGCGGGGATGGAGCCCCCGACCTTCGAGGACAACATCGCGACCTTCGCGGTGACGATTCCCAGCCATGCGCTGTTCGACGAGGAGACCGTCGACTGGCTGTCGTCGCTGGACGTCCGAAAGCTCACTCGGGGGCAGCTGACAGCGCTTGTGCTGGCCCGCCGCGGCGAAACGCTGACGAACATCAGCTATCGTCGGGCCACAGGAGTCGCAGACAGCCGCACGGCGACCGCACAACTCCGGGAGCTCCGCGATCGAGGGCTACTCGTTCAGGATGGCGATCGGGGACAGTCAGCGTACCGGCTCGCGCGGACCCGAACTGCCAAGCCCGGCGCGACGCCGACTCGGACCCAGAACGAGATTGTTTTGGGCGCCCTCACTGAGGTCCCGGTCAGCCGCGCCGAGATCGCCGAGCGTACTGGCCTGACCGAGATGCAGGTTCGCGCAGTGCTTGTGCGGCTCCGCAAGATGGGCCTCGCCGAACTCGTCGGTGCTCCAAGATCCAAAAATGCCCTCTGGCGACGACCAGGCCAGCAGGCGTAGCGCGAACACTCGGATTGGCTGCCGTCACGCCGTGGAGGATGGGGGCATGAGCGAGTCGAGGACACCGACGGACAGCCCGGCCGCGTGGGTAGCGGAGCACATCCAGAAGTACGTGGAGAGCGGCGGCGAGGAAGGGTACCTCTGGCACGGCGCCGACGGCTCCTTCGCGCCGGGCGCGCCGACGCTGCTGCTGACGACGACCGGCCGCCGCTCCGGCCAGGCCCGGCGGACGGCGCTAATCTTCGGCCAGGACGGCGACGACTACCTGATCGTCGCGTCGAAGGGTGGCGCGCCGGAGCAGCCGCTCTGGTACCGCAACCTGGTCGACAATCCCGTGGTCGAACTGCAGGTGAAGGCGGACGTGTTCAAGGCGACCGCCCGCACCGCGACACCCGAGGAAAAGGCCCGCCTCTGGCCGACGATGGTCGAGATCTGGCCACCCTACGCCGACTACCAGACGAAGACCGACCGCGACATCCCCGTCGTCATCCTCACCCGCGCCTCCTGAGCGACGCCCTGAGCCGCGGCAAGCCGTACTACATGTCCGGCCCGTACGACAATCCGCGCAAGGTCATGAAGACGCTGGAGAAGAGCCTCGGCTCCTCGGATGCGTTCGACTTCACGGTGGTTGCCAGTCTTCCGTAGCCGACACGCAGCACCCACGGACGCAGGCGTCTACCACCGCGACCTCGCCGCCGACCAACCTTCTGATCCGTAGCCAGATGTCAGTCAGACCGCCCTCCGGACAGCCTGATGAGACGTCGGTCGACGGTATGCCGACGTCAGCCCGGCAGGACGGATGGCGACGGCTGGTCGGGGGAGGGCTGGGTGCGCGGGAGGCGGGCCTGGAAGCGGGTGTCGCCGGGGGCGGAGCTGACGACGCGCAGGTCGCCGTGGTGCTTGTTGACGACGATCCGCCAGGAGATGTCCAGCCCCAGGCCGGTGCCCTCGCCGACCGGCTTCGTGGTGAAGAACGGCTCGAAGATGCGGCCGACGATGTCGGCCGGGATGCCGGGGCCGGTGTCACCGATCTCGACGACGACGCAGTCGTCGTCGCCCCAGGTCCGGACGGTCAGCGTGCCGGTGCCGCCCATCGCGGCGACGGCGTTGTCGATCAGGTTGGTCCAGACCTGGTTCAGCTCGGCGGCGTAGACCGCGATCGGCGCGAGCGTCCGGTCGAAGTCCTTCACGACCCGGACGCCGTCGCCGATCTTGCGGCCGAGCATGACGAGCGTGCTCTTGAGCAGGTCGTGGATGTCGACGGTCTGGAACGGGCCACGGTCGAGCTGGGAGTACTGCTTGGCCGCGCCGACGAGCGTGGACACCCGGGTCGTCGAGTCCTCGATCTCGTTCATGAGCAGCTCGGTCTCGACGGTGTAGCCGAGCCAGCGGACCGCGCTGGGCAGGTGATCGCCGCCCACGAGCTCGGTGACCTGGTCGAGCCAGTCGATGTCGATCCCCGCCTGCACGAACACCGGAGCGACGTCCCAGCCGAAGTCGATGTCGTGGTCGTCGAACCAGTCGCCCAGCTCGTCCTCCCGGTCGCTCGTCTCCAGCGGCGACAGCGTCGGCGCCTTGGCGACCCGTTCCGCCGCCTCCTCCTGCAGGCGGATGAGCGTGCTCAGCACCGCCTTGTCGTAGAGGCCGTCGGCGATAAGGCGCAGCTTGTGCCGCATCCCGGCGACGCGCTCGCGCAGGCCGGCCGTCGCCCGCACGGCCGCGGCGGCGGGGTTGTTCAGCTCGTGCGTCAGGCCCGCCGACAGCGAGCCGAGGGCGAGCAGCCGTTCGCGCTGCCCGACGGTCTCCTGGACGTTGCGCAGCCCGAAGAACAGGCCCTCCAGCAGGTGCACCGCCATCGGGAACCAGTCGCGCATGAGGAACGAGAACTGCTCGGCGTCGAGCACGAAGAACCGGGACGGCCGCAGCGCCCGCAGCGACTGCGGGTAGGTCTGGGGGACGCGGTCGCCCAGGTAGGCGTTCCAGGCGCCGCCGTAGACGCCCCGATGATCGGTCCGGCTGATCTCGACGTCCGTGCCCTGGACCCGCTTGATGACCGCGACCTCGCCGGAGAGCAGGACGAGGAACAGCTTCGCCGGCTCGCCCTCGACGATCACCATCCCCGGCTCGGCCTCGATGACCCGGCCCCGTTCGCACAGCCAGGTCAGCTGGGTGTCGCTGAGCTTCTCGAACAGGAACAGCGTCCGCAGCTCGGCGACGTCACACGGCAGCCCCTCGGCCACCGGCGACACGCCCTGGGGCGTCGACGACGTGCCCTGAGTGGCCGCGCCCGCGCTTCCTCCCGTGCCTCCTGCGCTTCCCGGGGCTCCCCCGGCTCCCCCGCTCATGCCAGGTACCTGTGGACGAGCGCGATGGCCATCGCGCCCTCGCCCACCGCCGAGGCGACTCGTTTCACCGACTCCGACCGCGCGTCCCCGGCCACGAACACCCCCGGCAGGCTGGTTTCCAGATGGTAAGGATCACGGTCCAGCGTCCAGCCGCGCGGGCGCCGCCCCTCGACGACGAGATCCGGGCCGGCGACGACGAAGCCGTGCGCGTCGCGCTCGATGATGCCGTCGAGCCAGTCGGTGCGCGGCTCGGCGCCGATGAAGACGAACAGCCGGCTCGCCGGAACCGTCTCGGTCACGCCCGTCGAGTTGTCGCGCAACGTGAGGGCGTCCAGGTGCTCGTCGCCCTCGCCGCCGATCACCTCAGTGCAGGTGCGCACGGTGATGTTCTCGATCGCGCCGATCTGCTCGATCAGATAGTGCGACATCGAGGCATGCAGGGAAGATCCACGCACCAGCATGGTGACCGTCCGGGCATGCCTGGACAGGTAGACCGCCGCCTGCCCGGCGGAGTTGGCCCCGCCGATGACGTAGACGTCCTCCCCGGCGCAGCCGGAGGCCTCGGTGAGCGCGGAGCCATAGAAGACCCCGCGGCCGGTCAGCCCTGCCAGGCCGTTCGCCGGCAGCTGGCGGTAGGCCACGCCAGTGGCCAGGATGACCGTGTGGGCACTGAGCTGCCCGCCGTCGGCGAAGCAGACCGTGCGCGCGTTGCCCGCGGCCCGCAGCTCGACGACCTCCCGGGCCGTGATCACCTCGGCCTGGAACTTGACGGCCTGGCGGCGCGCCCGGTCGGTGAGCTGCGCGCCGGACACTCCGTCGGGGAAACCCAGGTAGTTCTCGATCCGCGAGCTCTGCCCGGCCTGCCCGCCGGTCGCCGTACGTTCGATGAGCACGGTCTTGAGGCCCTCGGACGCCGCGTAGACGGCCGAGCCGAGCCCGGCCGGGCCACCGCCGATGATGATGACGTCGTAGAAGTCTTCGCCCGGGGTCGTGCTCAGCCCGACCTCGGCGGCGATCTCGGCGTCCGTGGGGTTGACCAACGCCTTCCCGTCGGGCGTCACGACGACGGGCAGCGCCGAGCGCCGGCCACGGCTCATCCCGTTGACGGCATCGGAGGCGCCGTCAACGGCCGCGGCCGAGTCCGCCGCAGGGATCACGGCCGGGTCCGCCGCAGGGATTGCGGCCAGCTCCGCCGCCGGGTCCGCCACCGCGGCGGCGAGCAGCCGGCGCCCCTCCGGTTCGTCGGCCAGGTACCAGCGGTAGGGCACCTGGTTGCGGGCGAGGAACTCCCGGACCTCGTACGACCGGACCGACCACCGGTCGCCGACGACCCTGGTCTCCAGCACCGGCCGGCGCTCCGACCGGTTCCATGAGTCGAGCAGCGCGTCGATGACCGGGTAGAGCTTCTCCTCCGGCGGGTTCCACGGCTTGAGCAGGTAGTAGTCGAGGTCGACGACGTTGATGGCGTCGATGGCGGCACTGGTGTCCGCATACGCGGTCAGCAGCACCCGTTTGGCGTCCGGGTAGAGGTCCATCGCCTGCTCGAGGAACTGGATGCCGTCGAGCTGGGGCATCCGGTAGTCGGCGACGAGGACGGCCACGTGGTCCCCGCGCAGCTTCATCTCGCGCAGGGTGTCGAGCGCCTCCGGTCCGGACTGCGCCCGCACGATCCGGCACTGTTCGCCGTAGCGGCGGCGCAGGTCGCGGGCGACCGCGCGGGAGACGCTCGGGTCGTCGTCGACGGTCAGGATCGCCGGCCGGCTCGCGGCGGCCGTGCCGACGGGCGCCGGCTGGGATGCGCTCGCCGCGGCGGGCCCGGTCCTGCCCGTCGCAGTGGTGGTCGTGGTCGCGGTCGTGATCGTCTCGGTCATGGGCGGTTCCCCCGGCAGAGCCGGCCGTGGCCGCCGGCGGTGCAGTCGGTGCGGTCGGTGCCGGAGCGGCCGACGAGGCCTACGAGGCCGACGAGGCCGACGAGGCCGACGGTGGACGGAGAACCGGAAGACATGAGTGGAGATTTTGGAAGGTCGGGACTGCCTGGCACACGCGGGACGCTGGTCACGGTCGACTCCCTGCTCGGGCCGGCCGCCGGGGACGGTGGCCGCGAGGGACACCCCAGCCCACTGCCCCCGGACCGGCGGAAAACAACCCGGTGCCTAAAGCATAGGTACCCCCGTCGTGGTTGGGCGCAGCCACGAGCGTCCCGGCGGCGCTCGCCGTCGTGTCCAGCCTCGCCGGGCGCTCCCACGGGCGCCGCGGCCGTCACCTCAAGCCAGAAGCAATGACGAAACGGGGTTGTCCGCACACGTTCGGGTACCTCGGCCAGGAAACCGAATCAGTTGCGGAGCGCCGCGCCCTGGAAGGAGAGGCGAGGGAGGCGAATGGATGTGAGCGCGATCGCACGGACGGCCGCCGGGGCCGACCAGAACGCCGGCCAACGAGGCGACCAGGTGGAACTGGGCAAGACGGAACAACCATGGGTCAGGCCGAGCATCGCGGAGGGGATCGGCACCTACTTCCTGGTCCTGGGCGGCGTGGGGACGGCCGTGCTCGCCAGCGGCTTCATGGGTGCGCTCAGCGTCGCGCTCGCCTTCGGCCTGACCCTGGTGGTGCTCGTCTATGTGATCGGCCCGGTGTCCGGTTGCCACGTGAACCCGGCGGTGACGGTGGGACTGTTCCTGGCCCGCAAGATCGACCCCAGGGCCGCCGTCGCCTACATCGGCGCGCAGTGCGTCGGGGCGATCCTGGCCGCGGCGACGGTCTGGCTGATCGCCGACTCCGGGCCGTTCGGCTACTCGGCGGGAGCGCAGGGCCTCGGGGCGAACGGGTACGGCCTGCGCTCGCCGGGCGGTTTCAGCCTCGGCGGGGCGTTCCTCACGGAGCTGATCCTTACCGGCCTGCTCGTCTTCACCGTGCTCGGAGCAACTCACATCCAGGCGCCGGTCGGCTTCGCCGGCATCGCGATCGGCTTCGTGCTGACCGTCGGCAACCTGGTCGCGATCCCGATCGACCGCGCCGGGATCAACCCCGCCCGCAGCCTGGGGCCGGCGCTGTTCGCCGGCGGATGGGCGCTCAGCCAGCTGTGGCTGTTCATCGTCGCTCCACTCGTCGGCGCGGCGCTCGCCGCGGCCGTGCACCGCGCGCTGCGGCCCGGCCCGCGCGTGCGCGCGTCGACCGCCTTCCGCGCGTTGCCGGCGGAGTCGGCCTACCGGCTCGCCCAGGAAGCGGCCCGGCTGGAGGGCGTGCGGTCGTCGATCGAGGAACTGATCCGGACGTCGGCCAGCGACGGTGGCCGGCAGCCGGCAGCCGGGCGTGAGCCGGCCGGCTGGGCGGCACACCCCAACGGGGGCTCCGCCCAGCCCTATCCGGATGACCGGCCCCGCGCGGCGCACCTACCCGACGCGGACCGCGCCGACCCGCACCGATCCGGCCGACGCTGACCGCAGGCGTCACGCTCAGGCGTCATGCTCAAGCGTCCATAACCGCAGGCATCAAACGCGTGCCGACCCCATCGCACCTACCGGCGATGGGGTCGGCACGCGCCGGTGGTTCGGGCAGGTCTCCGCTGTTCTCGCAGACATCCTTCCGGCACGTCCCTCGCGGCCGTGACGGATCTCCGTCGTGCCGCTGTGACGGATCTCCGTCGGTGTGGCTGTGACGGATCTCCGTCGGTGTCCGGGACGGGCATGCTCCAACACGCCTGCGCATCGGGCAGGATGCATAGCGCGACACGATCCGTTCGCGTGGGAGAAGTTGAGACGATGCCCGCTCAAGACCGCTGGGTCCTGGCGTACGAGTACGACTCGACGCATTGTCAGGTACCGACCGGTGTGCGTCTGCGGGTAGGCCGGACGTTGCTGGTAGGTCGCGAAGGCGACCTTGCGCTCGGCGTCGCCATCCCCCATCAGGGCATATCCCGCAAGGCGCTCGAGGTGACCGCGACCGAGTACGGCTGGGACATCCATGTCAGCAACACCAATGGCGCGGTCCTGCACGCCTGGGGCCAGGCTCCTCAGATCATCTCGGGCCGGCAGAGCGTCACCTGGCCCCGGATCGCGATCCGGGTCCTCAACGGCGAGAAGTTCGACCGGGACGGCGCCGCCACCCACCACTGGGTCCTGCTCGAGGCGGACATGCTGACGGTGACCGAGGCCGGCCCGAGAGCCACCCGGAGCACCACCAGCCGCACCGTGAGCCCCGAACCGCCGCTGCCGCTGTCGCCGTCGCAGGAGCAGGCGGTTCGGCTCGTCTTCGGCGAGCTGCTGACCTGGCCGCCGCGCATGCCCGCGGAGCCGCTGCAGCTCGGCACCGCCGCGCGCCGCATCGGGATCAGCGAGGCGGGCGTGCGCGACCGGCTCAACCACGCCCGCGACCGCACACTGCGCATCGGCCTGCACCTGGGCGTCGGCCTGACCAACCCCGAGTACCTCTACGCCCTGGTCAGCGCCGGCTTCCTCAGCCCGCCGAACGCGGCGATCCACCGGATTCCGCTTCCCTGGCTGGAATAACGGCCATGACGGTTCGGATCGGGACGATCCGGATCGCGAAGGCTTCGGCGACGAACCGCTTCCCGGCGGCGATCCCATCCATGGGATCAGGGTCACCCACGCGCCCTGGCACAGCCCAGACTGTGCTGGCGCAGGGTGCAGCCACCCTGCGCCAGCACAGTCTGGGCGACGACGGCGATCACCGGTTTCATCGGACACGTCCACCACTCAGTGGGCCGGAACGCTCAAGCGGCGCTCCGCGACGGCCAGCCCCGCTGGCCCGACCAGAGGAGCACCGGTGACCAGGCCCGCCGCGCCCGCCACGTGCCATCGCACCCATGTCGCCGCGCGGGCACCAGCGGGTCTCGTGCGGTCCGTCTGAACCGGTCGAGCCACCCGCTCGACCACGAGGCCAGCTCCGACCGGCCCACGCCGTCCGCTCCCGGATGACCGTGCCGGAACTCCAACCGTGCCATGCAGCGCCGCCGAGGCCTCGGCATATGGCACCGCCGAAGCCTCGGCATCGGCAGCACCGCGGCGCCCAGGACAGGGCCGTCCCGCTTTCGGGGGGCGGGACGGCCCGGCCAGCTCGCACCAGCACGTCTCCTTCGAGCAGTACCCGCCCGCCACCGGCCGCCGCGGGGTGCCGCGGCGTTCCCGAGACCTACGAGAGAAGGACATGTCCACCCAACAGCCCTGGCAGCGCAGCAGCTTCTGCCGTGTCCCCTCGGACAACTGCGTCGAGGTCGCCGCCGAACCGGACGAGATCGTCGTCCGGGATTCCAAGAACCCGTCCGGACCGATGCTGCGGTTCACCACGCAGGAATGGCACACGTTCCTGCTCGGTGCCCGCAATGGCGAGTTCGACGTTCCGTCGAACTGACCGACCACGAAGAGCAGGCGCTGGCCGGCCCGCACCTTGCGCCGGGGCGGCCAGCGCCATCGGCACAGCTCCCGGATTCTCAGCGCAGTTCCCGGGCTGCCAGCGCAGTTCCCGGACTCTCAAGGCATTTCCCGGACTCTCAGCGCAGCTCCCGGACTCTCAGCGCAGCTCCCGGACTCTCGCGGCCATCAGCTCTCGCGAGGCATCAGGCGAGGCGGCCGCCCGCTCGGCGCTCCCGAGGGCCTCCAGATAGACCTTCACGTCCGCTGGCTCCTCGACGAACTGAATCTCGCTGAGCTGCTCCGCATAGACGACCGGGGCGAGGTCCTGGTCGTCGAAGTCGAAGACCGTGAAGGCGACGCCCTCGGCCCCGTGAGCCGGCGCCACGAACGGAATCATCCGCACCACCACACCGGAGGACTCCATGCGCCGCAGGATGTGCTCCCACTGCCCGGCCATCACCTCGCGACCACCGATCACCCGGTGGAGCACACCCTCGTCCATCAGGACGGTGAGCGCCGGCGGCTGGTCACGGTCGAGCAGCCGCTGGCGGCGCAGCCGTAGCGCGAGCCGACGCGCCGCCACCTCGGCACCCTCGTCGTTCGCCGTGCCGAACAGGGCGCCGGCGTATCCGGGGGTCTGCAGCAGCCCTGGGATCAGCGAGGTGCAGTGCACCCGAATGCTCGTGGCGCCGTCCTCCAAACCGAAGAACACGCCAGATCCGGGCGCGAAGAGGTCCGCGTACTCCTGCCACCACTCACGGCTGCGGGCACGCCGAACCAGCCCTTCCAGGTCTCGGCGCTCAGCGTCGTCCACCTGGACGAGCCCCAGGATCGCCGAGAGGTCCTGGATCCGGATGCCGGAGATCCCGGTCTCCATCCGGCTGACCTTGGCCGTGGAGCATTCCAGCCCACGGGCCAGCTCCTCGAGCGTCAGGCCGGCGCGTTGCCGGTACCGCCGGACGCCCTGCGCGAGGCGCCGACGTGCGACGACCGCGTTCGTCGCCATGACGAAGCCTCCCAACCTCCCACGTACAGCCACCTCTACCCCGATGGTCGGTCCAGACACTGACAGCATACTATGGAAGAAAATTACAACTTGTAAGTTGCCATCCGGATAGGGCACATTGGTCCCCACGCGGATCCACGCGTCTCCGGCCCCGGGCGGGGGACCGGCTGTCGCCGCCACGTACGGGGAGGCGGCGCCAGGGCAGTCCCCCGCCCCGGCGAGAAGACGCCGAGCATCCACAGGCCCCGAATATCCACAGGATCGACCGTGCCGGCGACGATGTCGGACGCGGCTCCTACAGTGGCCGAGTGACCTTGCCTGTGACCGAGACCGCGGGCGCCCCTGACCGGGCGCCGAGCTCGCCGCCGGAGGCGGCCGGTGCCACCGGGACAGAGAGCGCCGGGCCAGGGGGTGCTGGGCCAGGGGGTGCCGGGCCAGGGGGTGCCGGGCCAGGGGGTGCCGGGCCAGGGGGTGCCGGGCCAGGGGGTGCCGGGCCAGTGGGCCCCGGGCAGCAGGTGCTGCGGCGGGTGTTCGGCTACGAGTCGTTCCGCGACGGCCAGCAGGAGATCATCGAGCACGTCATCGGTGGCGGCGACGCGCTGGTGCTGATGCCGACCGGCGGCGGGAAGAGCCTGTGCTACCAGATCCCCGCGCTCGTCCGGCCGGGCACCGGGATCGTGGTCTCGCCGCTGATCGCACTCATGCAGGACCAGGTCGACGCGCTTCGAGCCCTCGGCGTACGGGCGGACTTCATCAACTCGACGCAGGATCCCGACCAGCGCAGAACGGTCGAGGCCCTCTTCCTGGCCGGCGAGCTGGACCTGCTGTACCTCGCGCCCGAGCGGCTGCGGCTGCCGTCGACGATGGACCTGCTCGGCCGGGGCCAGCTCGCCCTGTTCGCGATCGACGAGGCGCACTGCGTCGCCCAGTGGGGCCACGACTTCCGGCCCGACTATCTCGCGCTCTCGGCGCTGCGGGAGCGCTGGCCCGACGTGCCGCGGGTCGCGCTCACCGCGACCGCGACCCCGGCGACCCACCAGGAGATCACCGACCGGCTGGGGCTGGCGAACGCCCGGCACTTCGTCGCCGACTTCGACCGGCCGAACATCTCCTACCGCATCGTGCCGAAGAAGGAGCCCAAGAAGCAGCTGCTCGACCTGCTGCGCACCGAGCACGCCGGCGACGCGGGCATCGTCTACTGCCTGTCCCGGGCGTCCGTGGAGCAGACCGCCGCCTTCCTGGTCACGAACGGGATCGCCGCGCTGCCCTACCACGCGGGCCTCGACGCCGAGGTCCGGGCCACGAACCAGGCCCGCTTCCTGCGCGAGGACGGCCTGGTCATGGTCGCGACGATCGCGTTCGGCATGGGCATCGACAAGCCGGACGTGCGCTTCGTCGCCCATCTCGACCTGCCGAAGTCGGTCGAGGGCTACTACCAGGAGACCGGCCGTGCCGGCCGCGACGGCGCTGCGTCCACCGCGTGGCTCGCCTACGGCCTGCAGGACGTCGTCCAGCTGCGCAAGATGATCGACTCGTCTGACGGTGACGCGGCGCACCGCCGCCGCCAGAGCAGCCACCTCGACGCGATGCTGGCGCTGTGCGAGATGGTCGAGTGCCGCCGCGCCGGGCTGCTGGCCTACTTCGGACAGGAACGGACCGGCTCCTGCGGCAACTGCGACACCTGCCTGAACCCGCCCGAGACCTGGGACGGGACGGTCCCCGCGCAGAAGCTGCTCTCGACGGTGCTGCGACTGGCCAGGGAACGCCGGCAGAAGTTCGGCGCCGGCCAGGCCATCGACATCCTGCTCGGCCGGGCCACCCCGAAGGTCACCCAGCACGAGCACCAGACGCTCAAGGTCTTCGGCATCGGCACCGAGCTGAACGAGTCGCAGTGGCGCGGGGTCGTCCGCCAGCTGCTCGCGCAGGGCCTGCTCACCGTCGAGGGCGAGCACGGCACCCTGGTACTCACCGACGCGAGCGGCGACGTCCTGCGCGGCGCCCGCAACGTGCCGATGCGCCGCGACCCGGAACGCCCCGCGAAGACAGCCGCCAGCGCCCGCGGCACCGCGACCGGGACCACCGGGACGGGGACCACCGGTGGCAAGGCCAAGCGCGCCGTCGCCGCCGTCGACCTGTCGCCCGAGGCCACGGCCGTCTTCGAGCGGCTGCGCGCGTGGCGGGCCGCCACCGCCAAGGAGCAGGGCGTCCCGGCCTACGTCATCTTCCACGACGCCACGCTGCGCGAGATCGCCAGCCGGCTCCCGTCGAGCCTCGAGGAGCTGGCCACGATCGGCGGCGTCGGCGAGAACAAGCTCAACAAGTACGGCGACCAGGTCCTCGAAACACTGGCCGCCTGACACGCAGGGTGACCGCCGATGGCCATGCCCGGGACCAGATGTCAGGGGACCAGGCCGGCCAGCACCTCGGCGGCGAGGCCGTAGGAGGTCGTCATGCCGATGCCCGTCGTGACGACGACGACCCGCACGCTGGGGTGCGGGGCCGACACCCACCTGCTCGCCAGCGTCGCGACATCCCGGCCCTGTTCACCGGTCCCAACGGCTGACCGTCGGCATGTGCGCCCGCGCTCATGCTCTCCAGGGCGATGAGTTCGGCGATCGGCGGCAGTCATTCCTTCGACGGCCATCGGACGTCGGTGACAGCGCGGTACGAGCCGCGCCGCCGGCCACGACCTTGGAGGATGGATCATGCCGAAGACGACGCCGTGCCTGTGGTTCGACGGCCAGGCGGAGCAGGCCGCCGAGCTCTACGTCTCCCTCTTCCCCGACTCGAAGATCCTCGACGTGGCCCGCTACGGGCCCGACACCCCGGGCACCGAGGGCGCCGTCATGACGGTGCGGTTCTCGCTGGACGGGCAGGAGTACGTCGGGCTCAACGGCGGGCCGCAGTTCCCGTTCACCGAAGCCGTGTCGTTCGTGATCTCCTGCGGGTCGCAGGAGGAGGTCGACCACTACTGGTACGGGCTGACCGCGGACGGCGGCGAGGAGAGCCAGTGCGGCTGGCTGAAGGACCGTTTCGGCCTGTCCTGGCAGGTCGTCCCGACCGAGCTGTATGAGCTGATCGGCGACGCGGACCCTGAGCGGGCGAACCGGGCCACCCAGGCGATGCTGAAGATGAGCCGTCTCGACCTCGCCGAGCTCCGCCGCGCGGCGGACGGCGCGCTGACCGCCTGACGCGGCTGAGGCCTCGGCGCATCGGACCCGGGTCGGCGTAGTGCTTGAACTCCAGCAGGTTGTCGCAGGGGTCGCGTAGGACCAGGGCTCCGTGCTCCTCGGCCAGGCCCCTCGAAGCTGCGCCCGCTGAGCCTGCCGGTGGCCGGCCGGCACACGCGGCGGCGGGGAGTTCCGGGCCGCGGCGCCGCCGGCCGCGGCGTGCCGCCCGCAGGTCTTGGCGGGCTGACGAGGGCGGGACGAACGCCGCACCTCGGGCTCCTGGCAGCGCCGGGAGCTAGTGTCTGCTAGGTGGAAGCCGCGTTCTCGCCCGCGGCCGGGTCTGCCGCCGAGTCCGCGGCCGGGTCTACGACCGCGGCGGCGGCCGGAACGACGGCCGGGCTCCATGACTCGGACGGGCGGCAGGCGGGCCTCGGCGACGCCACGAGTTGGAGAAGGAGTGGGCTGTGACGGTGACGGGCGGGTTCGAGCTGGGGTTGGCCGGCAAGGCGGCCGTGGTCACCGGCGCGGGCGTCGGCCTCGGGCAGGCGATCGCCCTCGGGCTCGCCCGAGCCGGGGTGGCGGTCGGCCTGATCGATATCGACCCCGAACGGGCGACGGCTACCGCGGCGCTGATCGAGAAGGCCGGCGGGCGGGCGCTGCCGCTGCCGGCGGACGTCATGGACACCGCCGCCCTGACGGACGCGATCACCTCGGCGCATGCCCAGCTCGGCCGGCTCGACATCCTCGTCAACAACGCCGGCGGGGTGAAGGCATCCCGCTTCCTCGACCAGAACGAGCGCAGCTGGCGGCGCCACATCGAAATCAACCTCGTCAGCATGCTGGCCGCCACGTCGACGGCCGCGCCGTTGATCGCCCAGACGGTCGCCGGCCCAGGCGGGTCAGGCAGCCCCGCCGGCCCGGGCGGCCACGGGCACGGTGGCGGCTCGATCGTCAACATCACCAGCATCGAGGGCGTGCGCGCGGCGCCCATGTACGCCGTCTACGCGGCCTGCAAGGCAGGAATGATCAATTTCACGCGGACGATGGCCGTGGAACTCGCCGACCAGGGTGTCCGGGTCAACGCGATCGCCCCCGACATGACCGGGACGGCCGGCATCCGCGGCATCATGCGCGGCGCCGTCGACCCGGACGAGCTGCCGCCGCTCGCGCCCGAGCGCCTGCTGGGCGTCGCGCGCTACGTCCCGCTCGGCCGGGAGGGCGTCGCCAGCGAGGTCGCCGACGCCGCCGTCTTCCTCTGCTCCGATCGGGCCAGCTACATCACCGGCGCCACCCTGTCCGTGGACGGCGGCACCGCCGCCTCGGCCGGCTGGCTCCGCTCCCCCGGCGGCTGGGCCCTCGACGGTGGGCCGGCTCTTTCCAGCTTCGCCCCCGGCGCCCACTGACCGGCGCCATTCGGGCTTCACCACCGGGTCGACGGCGGCCAGATGCGCCGGTTGTGAGGCCGGACTCGTCACGCTCTCCGATGACTGGTCACCTCCGTCATCCAGCGTGCTGCGCGAGTAACGTATTACCGGGACGTGCAGCCGTTCCGGGCTGTCACCAGGCGTCACCGACCGTTGTTTGGTTGGCTCTATCTGGTTGGCTCCGAGTGGTTGGCTCCGGCCGGCCGGCTCCGGCGGCCCTCGTCTCGCGCGGCCTCGCCAGATCGGCGGCCTCTCCTCGAACCGCGGCCAAGGCCGAGCGGGCGTACCGGAGGCCGAGTTTCGACCAACCCGAGTGGCGTGGCGGGCGGGGTCAGGTTCGCTAGAGCGTAGGGGGGCCCGATGGCTCAGGTGGACACGTCCACCATCGACGTGCCCATGACGCTGAGCGCCAAGGGAACCCGTCTCAACCGGCGCGGGCTGGCCACCCGGGCGCGCATCCTGGATGTCGCGGTCGACCTGCTCAGCGCCGGCGGCCCGGAGGCGGTCAGCGCGAACCTGATCGCCCGCGAGGCCGGCGTCACCTGGGGAACGATCCAGCACCAGTTCGGCGAGGCGGACGGCGTCTGGGCCGCGGTCATCGAGCACGTGTCGACCGCGCTCACTCCCGCCCCCGACCCGATCATCGAGCATCTCGCGTCCCTTCTGCCGCTGTCGAAAAGGCTCGAGGGCGTCGTCGACGCGATCTGGGCCGCGATGGACTCCCCCGGCGTACGCGCCGTGCACAACCTGCGGCTGTACCTGCCACGGGATTTCGCCACGCTGAAAGTCGAGTTCCCGCGGACCGCGGCCGCGCTCGCGTCCTGGGACGTACGCTGGGCCGCGGCCTGGGATCGGATCTTCGACGGCCTGAGCGTCTCGAGGGACCGCCTGGCCAAGGCTCGGTCCCTCGTTCCCGGCGCGATCCGCGGCCTGCACGACTTCCAGGAACTGGGCGCCTGCACGGACATCGAGCTCGCCCGCGCCGGCCTCATCGAGGCCATGACGCTCTACCTCTCGTAGGACGCTCGACGCCAGCCCGGCAGCTCGAGCTCGAGGGCGGACGCTCGAGGGCGGACCTGGGAGGGGTCGACGGCGATGGCGGACGGCGAGCGGGCACCCGTGCGCAACCGGGCGGGGAACATCACCTTCGCGGCGACGCGGGTCGTCGCACCGTCGTCGGTCGCCGAGCTCGCGCGGCGTCCTGCGCAACGCCTTCCTCGATTCCTGCCTCCCGTCGGCTGACCGGGTCGACGCTGCCGGCCGCGGCCGCTCGGCTGCCTCGCAGGGCAGTGGCGCTAAGATCTGCAATTCGAGCGGATCATCGACGAGATCCATGCCGAGGCATCGGTCCGACCGTATGAGGTGCTCACCCATATGTCTGGCGGTCCGGATTGCCGGCGAGCAAGCCTCCCTTCGTCCAACGGAGGCACGATTGCTCGCGACGGCAACCCGTCCGGCCACGGTCCGCATTCCCGCGCACGCTTCTGATCACCGCCGCGGACGCCAACCAGTTGCTATCGTCTGTCTTGTCCCAATCGGCTGGACAGATCACGGTTAGGACGATCGATCTTACTCGCCCGGTCCGGGCAGTGCCCGCGAGCCAGGCCAACGTCCCATGTCGCGGGGGAAATGTGATCACTGCTCAGGTGGCGCATGAGCACACCAGCAACGACCTCACCTTTGTTGCCAGCTCCATCGGCCTCGCGGTGATCGGTTCGTTCGCGGCGCTGGTCAGCGCCATTCGTATTCCTAATACCGAGGGGGCCGCGCGCCGCCGCTGGATTGCCGCGTCCGCGGTATCGCTCGGCGGCGGCGCGATCTGGTCGATGCATTTCATGGGAATGCTCGGCTACCACGTCGACGGGCGACAGCTCGCCTACGACATCCCGGTGACCGTGCTTTCCTTGCTGATTGCGGTCGGCGTTTCGGCGCTTGGCCTGGCCATCGTCGGCAGCAATCCGAAAAGCGCGGTCCGGCTCGTCGGCAGTGGCGTCATCGCCGGCATCGGCGTGGCCGCGATGCACTACAGCGGCATGGCCGCGATGCAGGCGGGCAGCAAGGTCACCTATGACGTGAAGCTGGCTGGCGCCTCCGTCGTGATCGCCGTCGTGGCGGCGCTGGCCGCGCTCTGGCTCGCCTTCCGGGTGCGCACCGTCGCGCATGTCATCGCCGCCTCCGTCGTCATGGCGATCGCCGTCTCCGGGATGCACTACACGGCCATGGCCGCGACCCAGATCGCCAAGACCGACCGGCCGACGGCGACGACCGGCGCCGATCCCATCGTGCTGAGCTTCCCCGTCATGCTGATCGCGTTCTCGGTGCTGGCGCTCATCATCTTCGCCGCGTTCGGCGGCTTCTCCGAGACCGCCGGGTCACCGCCGGCAGGCCCGGCGGCGAGAAACGGGCAGCGGCTGGCAGGCCCAAGTCCGGCTGACCCGCGGCGCTCCGGCGAATGGGCCGGGCACCGGCCGACGGCGGACGCCGATGCGTCCGCGGTGGCGGGTGCCGCTAACGAGAAGAACTGGGCGGACTATCCGGCCAGGCAGCCCACGACCGAGGCGTTTCCGGACGACGACCACCGTGCGCCGCAGTTCAGATACTGGTAGCAACACCAGGCAAAGACGACGACAAAGGCGGCAGGCCCCAGCAGCGCCCGATGGAAGGCGCGGCGAAATGTCACCGTCGGCGACGACGGCCCGATGTCACCGTCGGCGACCACAGCCCGATGTCACCGTCGGCGACGACGGCCCGTGGTCATCAGCGGCGACGACGGCTTGGCGCCATCACCACGGGCAGCCGCCCGTGGCTCGGTCACCGTCGGCGGGCGACGGGCGGATACAGCACGGCTCGCAGCCCGGGGCCGAGGTACCGCACTAATTCATCGGCGGACATGCTGGCGATGGGTTCGATCTCCAGCACATAACGCGCGAAGATGGTGCCGGCGACCTGCGCGCTGAACGCGGCGGCGCGGTACGGAGCGTCCGCGCCGCCGAGGTGCTCGGCGACCCGGCCCACGATCTCCCGTTCCAGCACCTCGCGGAACAGCCGAGTCAGCTCGGGCTCCTGCACGAGCGCCACCAGCATGACCCGCAGCTGGCCGCCGCGGTCGGTGTCGTCCCAGGTCCTGATGATGGTGCGCAGCACCCGCTCGGGCAGCGTCGCCCGGTCACCGGGCAGCGCGGCGGCCAGGAGCTCGGGCGGGTTGGCGAGCAAGCCGAGTGCCGCGCCGAACAGGCCCTTCTTGGAGCCGAAGAAGTAACTGATCAGGGCCACGTCCACCCCGGACTCGGCGGCGATCGAGCGTAGCGTCACGCCCCGATAGCCGTCCGTCAGGAACCGGCGGCGGGCGACCTCGAGGATCTGCCCACGGGTGTCCGGGCTACCGAGCCGCCGGCCGCGGCTACCGGCCCCTGCGCCCACACCCATACCCGTGCTCGTGCCCGTGCCCGCACCGGCTCCCACTCCGGCGCTGGTGTCTGCGGCGTCGACGTCGACGTCGACCGCGGACTTATTCATCATGGTTGAAATTATGCGCGGACCGTTCCACCTTGGCCAGCGTCAACACCAACCGCTGGAGGTCCAGATGACCATCACCACGGCGAGCCCAGCCTCGCCGACCGACCCGCGTGGCGGCGTCCATCCCGCCGTGCTCCCGGTCGTCATGCTCGCCCTTGCGACCGTCGTCGCCGCGGTCGCCTCCCTGAACGTGGCGCTTCCCTCGATCGCGCGCGACACCCACGCGAGCCAGACCGAACTGTCCTGGATCATCGACGCGTACGCCCTGCCGTTCGCGGCTCTGCTGCTGCTCGGCGGCGCCGTCGGCGACCGGTACGGGCGGCGACGCGCGCTGATCGCCGGTCTCGCGGTCTTCGGCGCCGGCTCGCTCGCGGCCATGACCGTCAGCGACCCGACCTGGCTCATCGCGATGCGCGCTGTCCTCGGCGTCGGTGCCGCCCTGGTCATGCCGGCCACGCTGTCCACGATCACCGCCACGTTCCCGCCGAGCCAGCGGGCGCGCGCCGTCGGCGCCTGGGCCGGCGTCGCCGGCGCGAGCGCGCTGCTGGGAGTGCTCACCTCGGGTCTGCTCCTGGAGGTCTGGTCGTGGCGCTCGGTGTTCGGGCTCAACGTGGCGCTCGCCCTGGTGGCCCTCGTCGCCGCGCTGCTGGTGATCCCCGAGTCCGCCGAAACCGGCGGCCGGCGGCTTGATGTCGTCGGCGCGCTGCTGACGGTCGCCGGGCTGGGCCTCGCCGTCTACTCGATCATCGAGGCGCCCGACGAAGGATGGGCCAGCCTCCGGACGCTCGCCGGCCTCGCGGTCGGAATCGTCATCCTGGCCGGCTTCGTCGGCTGGGAGCTACGCCATCCGAACCCGCTCATCGACCCGCGGCTGTTCGGCCACCGCGCCTTCGCCGCCGGCACGCTGTCGATCACGTTGCAGTTCTTCGCGTTCTTCGGGTTCATCTTCCTGCTGCTGCAGTACCTCCAGCTGGTGCGCGGCGACGGCCCGCTCGTCGCGGCGCTGAGCCTGATCCCGATGAGCCTGACGATCATGCCGGCCGCGCGTGGAGCCGCGCCCCGGCTGACAGCCCGGGTCGGCCCGCGCCCGGTCATCGTGCTCGGGCTCCTGCTGGTCACCGCCGGGCTGCTGGTGCTGTCGCGCCTGGACGCGGACAGCAGCTACTGGGTGCTGCTGGCCGGACTGCTGCCGCTCGGCGCGGGCATGGGCCTCGCGATGACGCCCGCGACCACCGCGATCACCGACGCGCTGCCGGCGGCGAAGCAGGGCGTCGGCTCGGCGATGAACGACCTTGCCCGCGAACTGGGCGGCGCGCTCGGCATCGCCGTGCTCGGCAGCATCCTGCAGTCGACCTACCGCGCCAATCTGCATCCCGCCGGCCTGCCCGCGCCGGTTGCCGAACACGCCCGTTCCTCACTCGCGCTGGCCACCCGTCTGGGCCCGGCCGTCGCCGACCAGGCCCAGAGCGCCTTCGTCGACGGGATGCGCACCGCCCTGACCTGCGCCGCCGTCGTGGTCGCCGCCGCGGCCGTCGCCGTCCTGGCCCTGCTGCGCCCCACCCGGGCTGGGGCCGGGACTGAGACCGGGGCCGAGACCGCGACGGAACCGGCGGCCGCGAGCCGGGGCGTCGAGGTGGCAACAGCCAGCGGCCGGACCTGAACCGCTGTGCTCCCAGCCACGGTCCGCGCGGGCGCGAGTCAGCGGTTCGAACGGAACTCATATGTTCCTCGGATGGAATGCCCGCGGAAGAACGCGGCGGTGCCACGAGCTCGGGGGTGAGCCATGGAGGGGGGCGGCCCGTGCCTACTGGTCGTCGACGACGAGCCGAACATCGACACGGACGGCGAGGAGCACCTACTCGGCCTGGGCCTACGACTCGGCGAGACCATCACCGTCACCGTGTTCCGCGCCATCGAACACACCGACCTTGGCATTACCCCGAAGAGCCGCTACAGCTTGCTCTCCGTCGACTTACGATCCGTTGGCGTGGACAAGCAATAGCGGTCGTTGCATCGACCGCGGACGATGGTCGAGTCGAGATGGTCAGGCGTTGTCACTGCCGTCACGCCCACCACGGTTGTCGCCCTGCCCGGTCTCAGCCGAGGAGGCTGGCGACCATGGGCGCCGGGATGGCTTTGACCGGGTGGTCGAGGTCGAGGATCGATTTGGTGGCGAGGATGCCGCGACCGTACTTGGCCTCGAGGCCACGGGAGTCGGCGCGCCAGCCGCTGTCGGTCCACTTGGACTCGATGGGCGTGGTCGTCGTCGGGCCGTCGGCGCTGGGGATGCGGACGGGGCTGAGGTCGATCTCGTTGCCGGAGCCGGTGCGGGCGTAGCCGATGGTGTCGTCGGCGATCCAGCGCCCTTCGTCGTGCCGTTCGATGGCGCGGGCGAGAGCCACGGCGAGGGCCATCTCGTTGAGCGAGGTGAAGTCTGGGCGGGGCAGGCCGGGGCTCACCATCGCTGGCAGCCAGGCTAGGACCGGGTCCGTGAGGTACAGCTTGTACTGGGTGCCGGTGACGGCCCGTCCATCGTCCGCCCGCTGGCGGCAGCGCAGGGCAGCGTGCGAGTTGATCAGGCGGATGGTGCGCCGCTCGAAGGGGTCGCGGCCGGAATAGCCGAGTTCGGCTGCAGTTGCGGCGAGGTTCATCGGGCTGGTCATGCGACCGGCTATACCGGCGAGCAGGAGCGGAACTGAGTCGGTCGGCGCGTCTGGATCGACGTCCGCACGCAGCCAGGCGAGCAGGTCGCGCAGGTAAGCGGGGCTGACGGCGCCGGTGCGCTGATGTTCGGCGACCGCGCGAGGGAAACCGCCGCAGGTCAGGTAGTCCTGCCAGGCGAGGTCGAAGTCGTCGACGCTGAACGCAAGGGCGGACAGCGCGTCGGCCGCCGACGCGCCGTCGAGCTCGCTGGGGTGGGCGACCGGCGGGAGGGCCAGGTGAGGGTGGCCTGCGGCGAGGTAGTCGCGGAAACCCATCGGGAGAAGCTGGCGGATTCGATGCCCGGTACCGGAGCCAGCCCGGCCGGCGAGAAGGTTGCCTTGTACGTCCTCGTTGCCAACCCAGCGGCTACCGGTGGCGACGACGGTGTCGTCGCCGAAGTCGCCCCCGTCGCGGGCAGCCTTTAGCACGCTGGTCCAACCCATGATTCCGGAGATTTCGTCGAGCAGCCACACTCGTCGCCGAGGCGTGGGTGCGTCCACGGATCGAGTGAGGGCACGTCCCAACGTGATCAGTCGTCGCAGGTCGCGTGCGGCCATGCCGTCACAGGACGCATAGATCACCTGTCGTGGGTCGACGTCGGAGCGGGCGCACAGGTACGCCGCGGTGTCCAGGACAGCGACTGTCTTACCAGCCCGCCGGGGCCCGGTGAGCACGGTGAGGCTGCCGTCAGGCGGACTGTGGGCGATGTCGTCGAGGATGCGCGACCGGTAGCCGAGGTCGTACCCGGCGCGGTCCCGCAGGATGCGATTGGCACGGGTCCACGCCGTTGGGTCCGTGCCGGCCGCCGCGCTCGCCCACCACGGGTTCGCGTCGGCGAGGATGCGGCGCAGTTCGTCGTCTCGCACGAGGCGAGGCTACTCCAACACCACAGAAGGGAGGGGGTTTCCGCACGTCTGACCTCACAGAAGGGAGGGGGTATTCGCATACCCGACCCCACAGAGGGGAGGGGGTATTCGCACGGCTGGCCCCACAGAGGGGAGGGGATACTGGCAGAAGGCCTGCCGGCAGCTGGGCGGGCCGTCAGGCGTCCCGGCGTTCCAGGAGCACCGCCCCCGCGAGCAGCGCGCCGACAGCCCACAGCGCCAGGACGCCAAGACCTTTCCAGGGGCCGATGGCGAGGTCCCCGGCGTTCGCCTGCGCCTGCACGGCGAGGCCGGCGCTCGCCGGGCCGATCTGGCGCAGGTGCCGCTGCCAGTCCGGGTCGGCGACCGCGGCGGCGATGATCGGCAGCACGTACAGGAGGGCGAGGAGGACCCCGACGCCGGCGGCGGAGCTACGAACGCCGGTCGCGATGCCGAGGCTCAGCAGGCCGATGAGGACCAGGTACAGCACCGAGCCGACGGCCGGGCGCGCGGCCACGGCGTCGGCGGGCAGCAGGAGCCAGCCCACGACGACGCAGCCGGCCACGGCGACGGCCGCCGCGGCCGCCACCACCGCGGCGACGACTGCCGCCTTCGCGGCGAGCACCCGGCCGCGGCGGGGAACGGCCGTGAGCGTCACCGCGACCATGCCGGAGGCGTACTCGTCGCCCATCATCAGCACCCCGAGGATCGCCACGACCGCCTGGCCGAGCTGCACCCCGGTGAGGCTCAGCTTCGGCAGGTCCGTGCCGGGGGAGGGGTCGGAGGCGGCCGCGACGGCCGCGCTGAGCGCGACGGTGCCCACGACCACCGCCGCCAGCAGTGCAGGCAGGCCGGGAGACGTGCGCAGCTTGGTCCACTCGGCGCGCAGCGCCCTGGTCCACTCGGCGCGCAGCGCCCTGGTCCACTCGGCGCGCAGCGCCCTGGTCCACTCGGCGCGCAGCGCGGTCCTCATGCGTCCCGCCGGCGCAGCACGACCGCGGCCGCGGTGAGCGCCACCGCCGCCCAGCCGGCGAGGACCGCGAAACCGGCCCACGGCGCGAGCGGGAAGTAGCCGTCCACCGGTGTGTACAGGCTCTCCACCTGGGGGTACTCGGGCGCTGCCTGCTGCACCGCGAACGCCGCCGCCGGGCTGACGCGCAGCAGCCAGCGCGCGGCGTCGGCCGGCAGGACGGTCATGGCGAGCAGATACGGGAGCACGATCAGGACGACCGCCGCGGTGACGGCCGTAACACCGCGCCGCAGCAGCGCGCCGAGGCCGAGCGCCAGGACCGCGCCGAGGGCGAGCACGGCGGCGGTACCGACGATGACCCGGATCTCGGTCGACGTCGGCGCCGGGTGGACGTACACGCCGTTGCTCCGCAGCACTCGCTGTCCCAGGACGACCACCACGGCCGCCGCGACCAGGCCCGTGACGAACATGGTCCCGCCGACGACGGCCGCTTTCGCGGCCAGTACCCGAGCCCGGCCGGGACTGGCCAGGAACGTCGTCCGAACGAGCCCGCGGCGGTATTCGGCGGTGACGAACACGCAGCCCACGACGGCCGCGACGATCAGCCCGGCGAACGTGCCGACCAGCGTCTGGCTGATGGACACGCCGAGACCGCCGGCGCCGGCCACCTCGGGGGCGATGTCGCCGGAGCCCGTAAGGCGCACGACGTCGCCGGTCCGTTCCAGACTCTCGGCGCCGGTCGCCGGGCCGTCGCCGCGTACTCCGATGACGTCCGGCTGCCAGGCCGTGCCGGTCCAGCCGTCGCCGGTGGTGAGGTGGTCGAAGGTGCCCGTCGCCAGGCTCGGCCCGCCCATGGCGCCGGACGCCAGGCCGTCGTGGACCTCCTCGGTGTACTGCGGCGACGTGACGAAGAGGCCGACCTGGGCGGTCGCCGGGAGGCCGGCCAGCCGCGCGGTGCCGATGGTGGTCCACCGGACGCCGTCGGCCGACTCGGCACCCGTGACGGTGTCCCCGGACCGGCTCAGCCGCAGCCAGCGCGGCTCGTTCCTGGTGCCGCCACCGGGAACGACGCCGGGAACGAGGCGGGGAACGGCGCCGGGGGCGCCGGCGAGGTCGTGGGTGTAGTCGTACTGCAGCCGGGCGCCGTGGCCGCCGGTCAGCATGACCGCGGCGTAGGTCGAGCCCTGGCCGGTGCCCGCCTTGACGAGCAGGCCGGCCTTGGCCCACGGCACGACGCCCTGCCTCGGCCGGTCCGGGCCGCCGCCCGAGAGCTGGCCGGTCAGGCCGGTCACCCGCGCGGTGACGCTGCCGTCCCCGGTGAGTGCCTGGTGGAAGAACGTGAAGCTGTCGGTGACCTCCTCGCCCCCGGGGCCCACCGGCGGCCTGCACTCGGAGCCGGGCCCGTTCTTGCCGCAGCTGCCTTGCATGCCGGGCTGCAGCCCGAACACCACGATGAGCACGGCGCCGGCGACGGTGGCCAGCACCCAGCCGCGGACGGTCCGGAACTTCGTCCACTCGGCGCGCAACGTGTTCGCGAAGGCGGTCACGTCCGCAAGCCCGGTCACGTTCGTGGCCCCGGTCATCGAGCCTCCCCCGGGATCGTCGCGCGATAGTCGACGGCTTCCTGGGTGAGCTCCAGGTAGGCGTCCTCCAGCGTCGCCCGGTGGGCGGCGAGCTCGGAGAACGGCACGGCGTGGCGACTGAGCAGCCCGGCGACCGTCTCCGCCGACAGGCCGGCCACGACGAGTGCACCGTCCCCGGTGGCCGCGACGGACCCGCCGCCGTCCGCCAGGACGGCCGCGGCCGTGTCCGCGGCGGCGGACCGCACCGTCACCCGGCCGTCTGACACCGTCGCCAGCAGCTCCGACACGCTCGCGTCCGCGATGACCTTGCCACGGCCGACGACGACCACGCGGTCGGCGATGTCCTCCAGCTGGCTCATCAGGTGGCTGGAGACGAGCACGGCACGCCCTTCGGCGGCGAGTGCCCGGGTGAAGCCGCGCATCCAGATGATCCCTTCGGGATCCATGCCGTTGAACGGCTCGTCGAGCAGGAGCGTCGGCGGGTCGCCGAGCAGGGCGGCGGCGACGCCGAGTCGTTGCCGCATGCCGAGGGAGAAGCCACCGGCCCGCCGCGCGGCGACGGCGGTGAGCCCCGCCTCGTGGAGGACCTCGTCGACCCGGTGGGTGCCGAGACCCTGGGAGTGGGCAAGCCACAGCAGGTGGTTGCGGGCGGAGCGGCCGGGGCCGAGGGCGGAGGCGTCGAGCAGGGCGCCGACGTGGCGCAGCGGGTTGCGCAGCGCGCGGTACGGGTGCCCGTCGACGAGCGCCTCGCCGGCGTCGGCGGCATCGAGGCCGAGGACGATCCGCATGGTGGTCGACTTGCCCGCGCCGTTCGGCCCGACGAAGCCGGTCACCTGCCCGGGCCGGACCGTGAAGGTCATCCCGTCGAGAGCGGTGGTCGGGCCGAACCGTTTCCGTAGCCCGTTCACGGTGATCATAGGTGGAGGTTCTAGTCACCCGGCGGTGTCAGCCCGGTGCCGTCGGATGACACCGGAACGACACCGTCCGGCTGGGATGGTGGTGGGATGCGCGTGCTGGTGGTGGAGGACTTCGAGATCCTGGCCCGCACGGTCAGGACCGGGCTGCGCCGCGAGGGCATGGCGGTCGACGTCGCGCTCGACGGCGACGACGCGCTGGCCCGCCTCGCGGCCACCCGGTACGACGTGGTGGTGCTCGACCGGGACCTGCCCGGCACGCATGGTGACGAGGTGTGCCGGCGGATCGTCGCCACCTGCCCGGCGAGCCGAGTCCTCATGCTGACCGCGGCGACCACGGTCAAGGACCGGGTCGACGGGCTCGGCCTGGGCGCCGACGACTACCTGCCGAAACCGTTCGACTTCGCGGAGCTGGTCGCCCGGGTCCGCGCGCTGGCCCGCCGGCCGACCGCGCTGGTGCCGCCCGTGCTGGAGCACGGGGACCTGACCCTCGACCCCGGTCGGCGGGTCGCGTCCCGGGCCGGGCGGCGCCTCGACCTGAGCCCCAAGGAGCTGGGCGTGCTCGAATGCCTGCTCGCCGCCGCGGGCCGGCCGGTGCCGGCCGAGGAGCTGCTGGAACGGGTGTGGGACGAGGCGGCGGACCCGTTCACGACGGCGGTGAAGACCACGGTCCGCCGGCTACGGACCAAGCTCGGCGATCCTCCGGTCGTGCAGACAGTGCGCGAAGGCGGCTACCGGGTCGGCGAGCCGTGATTCCGCTGCGGCGACGGCCGCGGGCGCCGCGACGGCTGCGGACGCAGCTCATGCTGCTCTACGCCGTCCCCTTCTTCGCGTCGGGGTCGGTGTTGCTGACCGCGGCGCTGGCCGGTACCAGGGTGTCCGTGTCCGCGCCGGTCGGTACAGGGCCCGATTCTGGAGCTCACCAGGTCAGGACGGCGCATTTCCCGTTCCTCACCTGGTCGGTGAGCATGGTCGTGCTCGCGCTGGCCTCCGTCGGGGTGGGCTGGCTCGTCGCGGCGCGGTTCCTGCGGCCGCTGCGCGCCATCACGCTGGGGGCGCGGGACATCTCGGCGAACAACCTGCACCGCCGGCTCGGCCTCTCCGGCCGCGCCGACGAGTTCGCGGAGCTCGCCGCGACCCTCGACGACCTCTTCGCGCGGCTGGAGGCCGCGTTCGCCTCGCAGCGGCGCTTCGTCGCACACGCGTCGCACGAGCTGCGCACGCCGCTGACGGCGCAGCGCGCCGTCCTCCAGGTCGCCCTCGCCGATCCCGACACGACCGTCGACTCATTGCGCGCCGCCTGCCACGAGGTGCTCGGGCTGGGCGGCGCGCAGGAGCAGCTGATCGGGTCACTTCTCACCCTGGCCAGCGGCCAGCAGGGTGTGGACCAGCGGGAGCCGTTCGACCTGGCCGACGTCGCCCGGCGGGTCCTCGCCGACCGTTCGGACCGCCTGGCGACCCGGTCCACCGCGCTGACCGTCGAGGCTGCCCTCGGCGGGGCGGCTGTCTCGGGGGACCCGACGCTCGTCGGGAGCCTGCTCGCGAACCTCGTCGACAACGCGATCCGCTACAACCGGCCCGGCGGCCTGGTCGAGGTGACGACGTCAGCCGTCGCGGGCGGTGCCCGTTTGTTCGTCCGCAACTCGGGACCGGTCGTGCCGCCAGCGGAGGTGTGCCGGCTCTTCGAGCCGTTCCAGCAGCTGGACGGCCGGCGGATCCGGCACGGCGAAGGGCACGGCCTGGGCCTCGCGATCGTGGCGGCCGTCGCCGACGCGCACGGCGCGACACTGGTCGCGACGGCCCGGCCGACCGGCGGTCTGGACGTCGAGGTCACGTTCCCGGGTCGCCAGACCGGTGATCAGACCGGCGGCGAGCTCGCGGCCGGTCTGGCCAGCCGATCTGCTGGATCTAGCTGACGAGGTCGAACAGGCGGGTGGCGATGTCAGCGGGCGTCGGCAGGGTGCGCAGCTCGGCCTGGACCTCGCGGGCGCTGGCACGCAGGTGCTCGTCGCCGACCAGCGCCTCGAGGACGCCCACGGGCAGGTCCGGGTCGGCGACCAGGTCGAGCGCCAGGCCGACGCCGCGCTTCACCACCAGGTCGGCGGTGTGCTGGTGGTCGAACAGGTGCGGGATGACCAGCTGCGGGATGCCGAGGTCGAGTGCGCCCATGCAGGTGCCGGCGCCGCCGTGGTGGATCACCGCCGCGCAGGTCGGCAGCAGCTGGGTCAGCGGCGTGTAGCCGATGGCCCGCACGTTGGGCGGCAGCTCGCCGAGGCTGCTCGGGTCCATCGGGCCGAGCGCCAGCACGAACTCGGCGTCGACCGTGCCGGCCAGGTCGAGGATCCGGCCGATCGGGCTGTGCCCACCGCCGGTCCGGGCCAGCTCGGGGATCAGGTTGCCGAGGGTGACGGCGATCCGCGGGCGGGCCGGCGGCTCGCGCAGCCAGTCGGACACCTGGCCGCCGCCGTTATAGGGGATGTAGCGCATCGACCAGCCGTGCGGATCGCCGAGCAGCATGCTGGGCGGCGCGACGTCGATCGAGTACCGGTCGGCCGGCAGGTCCACCCCGTGCCGGTCGAACACCTCGGCGCCGAGGGTGCGCAGCAGTCCGTCGATGCCCGCGGTACGCAGGAAGCCGAAGCCGTGCTCGACGGCGGGAACGCCGAGCTTGGCGGCGGCGGCCAGCGCGCCGACGGTCATCGGCCCGTAGACGATCACGTCCGGCTGCCACCGCTCGGCGAGGTCGACGAAGCCGTGCATCATCCCGAAGAGCTCGGTGACGTCGGCCTCGGGCAGCATCTGGGTCACGTGCGGCAGAAAACCGGCGTAGGAGGGGGCCTCGGCGAGCTCGTCCGCCAGGGACGCGGTCGAGGGAACGGCGGATGCCGGCTGGGCAGCGGGCGAAGGCGCCGCCGGGGAGGCCGATGGGGTCGGGGCCGATGGGGTCGGGGCCGCCGGCGCGGGCGGGCTCGGCGTGGCGGTGCCGCTCGGCGTGGCGGCGCCGCTCGGCGTGGCGGCGTCGCTCGGCGTGGTGAGCGCGGCGACGTCGAAGGCCTGGAGGAAGTGCGCGATGCCCTTGCCGGGCAGGAGATCCACCATCGGCAGACCGGCGCCGGTGATCTTCACGACGTCACCGCCGCTGGCGACCAGCACGTCGGCGCCGGCGGCCCGCAACGCCCAGCACAGCGGCACCGTGGGCAGGGCGTGGCTGAGCTCGGGAAGTGTCGCCACCAGCACTCGCATCGATACCTACCCGTCCGTCCCAATTCGCGTCGTCACCGCCACCGACCCTACGAGTAGCGCCGAAGCATCCCGCATCCGCCCCGCGGCGGCGTTTCCGTCCTGTTTGGTCGATCACTCTGATCAACCGAGTAAATGTCTGATCTCGCCAGTGCTGGCTACGCTGGCGAATGATCGCAGACGAGCCGGCGAATGCGGCAATGCCCGACTAACGACGGAGGACTCGGATGCCCATCAAGGCTCCACCGGCGACGGCGGCCCGGCGACGGCGACGACGTTCCTGCGTCCCAGCACGGTGGCCGTGGACGTGACCGGGGCGGTCTACGTCGCCGACAAGGGGAACAACCGGGTACGTCGCATCGCCCCGGACGGCACCGTCACCACCGTCGTCACCGTCGTCAGGTCGACCGGCTTCTGACCGTCGCGCCGGGCCCAGAAAGCGATCGCCTGGAGCAGCCGAGGCTGCTCCAGGCGATCGCTTCTCCAGCAGGCGTGAACCGCGGTCCCAGGTCTCACTCCCCCGGCCAGACGCCCGTAGCCCGCTGGAAGCCGAGCGCACCGAGGCGGTTGATTGCGGTACTCGCGGCGGCGAACACGGCGCCCTGGATGGCGGCGGCGAGGACCACCTCGGCGAAACCGTGGTCACGCCGCAGGGCGCCAGGAGTCTCCTCGTCGCCGGAGATCGCGGCCCAGGTCTTGCGCACCAGGAGCCCCGACACCGCTCCAGCCAGCAGTCCGCTGACGGCGCCGACCGGCTTGTAGGCGATCTTCTTGCCCAGGCTCACGCCCGCCGCCGCAGGAGAACGACCGCGAGTACCGCACCCGCCGCCGCCACGAAGGCGGCGCCAAGGGCGCCGACGACGGACGGCCGCTGGCTGGCCGCGCCCTTGACGGAGCTCACCGTTTCGCCCGTGTTCTCGACCAGCCGGCCGGTGAGATCGGATGCCTTCTGCCGAGCGGGGGCGGTTACGTCAACCATCTTGTGGAATGCCGGTGCCGCCGCCTCCACGGTCTTCTGTCGTACCGGCTCGGTGACCTCGGCCACCTTGTGCATCGCCGGCGCGGTGACCGCCGTGGCCTTGTCCGCCACCGCCGACGCGGTCGATTTCGTCATCAGCGCCATACCTCCCTGGTCGCGCGTCGATCTTCTTTGACGTTCGTGGTCACACCGAGAAGCAAGGGCGAAACCGCCTGGCCCGCTTCTTTCCTCCCGAGCATCGCCAGCACGCCGGTGGTGGCCACCAGCGCCAAGCAGACAATCAACGAGACAAGCCATGCACCGATCGGGTTCGAGAGGCCAAGAATGCCGCATCCGAAAAGCACGAAGGCCCCGAAGAAGGCACCCGCGAGAACGGCGCCGACGACCAGCCCGGCGCCCAGCATGGTGTTCTTGCCCCTCTGGAACCACTCAGACCGGGCAAGCGCCTGCCCGCTTCGCGCGAGTCGACCCATCAGCTCCGAAAGGCGCGCGACCAGATTTCCCGCCGCCGCGCCGACGCCCGGCTCTCGGCTCTCGTCGCTCGTTGAGCCCACCTTCGCCACCCCCTGCCACCAGGACCGCCCCGGTCTCTTTCCTTTGCCCCGCTACGTGCGGAATACACCGGCGATGAATGCGACGGATGTGACTTTCCTGGACCGTCGGCTCCCGCCGCGGCCCACGAGGCGGTCGACGGTGGGCCGGCCCGGTTCGGGACCTGGCAGACCAGACACCGCCCGGCGCGCACGCGCCACCGCACCGGCCGCGCTCAGTAGGCGCAGGCGACTCGCTCGGCCCTACCGGGCAAGGTCGTTCCCCTCGGCCTTCGCGGCCTCGGTGCCGGTGGCCGCGCCGCCAGACTCGCGCGCGAACACGTCGGCGGCTTTGAGGTCGGCAGAAGTCTGGCCCGCCACCTCGCGCGCCGCGGCCTCGTCCGAGACACCGGCACCGGCCGCCCGCGTCCGGCCGCGCGACGGCCGGGCGAACTCCTCGACGAGGGCGGGGTTGAACGCCTTCAGGTCGTCCGGCTTGCGGCTGCTGACCAGGACGTTCGGTCCGTCGGTGTCGACGACAACCTCTTCGTCGACCCAGTTCGCGCCCGCGTTGACCAGATCGGCCTGAAGACTCGGCCAGCTCGTGATCCGGCGGCCCCGCACGACGTCAGCGTTGATCAGTGTCTCCGGTCCATGGCAGATCACCGCGACCGGCCGCCCCGCGTCGAAGAACGAGCGGGTGAACGCGGCAACGCCTGGCTGCCAGCGCAGAAGATCCGGGTTCGCGACCCCGCCGGGCAGCACCAACGCGTCGAACGACGCTGGATCAGCCTGCCCGACCGTCTCGTCGACTGCGAAGGTCTCCGCCCTGTCCAGGTGGTTGAACGCCTGGACCAGGCCTTCCTTCGTCGAGACGAGCACCGCGGTGCCGCCGGCGTCGCGAACGGCCCGCCACGGCTCGGTGAGCTCGACCTGCTCGACGCCCTCGGGAGCGACCAGGAACGCGATCCGCTTGCCGGTCAGTACGTCCGTCATCGGCTCTCCTCCTTCTCCTCGTCGCTGTTTCCTGCCCGGCTGCGCTTCCCGTACCCACGCGACCAGGAACTTTCGGAAGTCCGGCGCGGACCGCTCAGGCGCGGACCACCGCCGCCTGCGAGAACCGGTGCAGCCAGATCCCGAAGTCAATGATCTTCGGCCCATCATGGGCGACCCACACAACCCGCTACAGGAACGACCGCCACGCCCGCCCATGACGACAAGGACACCTCTACGGGCATAGCAAAAAGCCGCCCGGACTTGGTCCGAGCGGCGAATTGCTTCCAGAGCCACAAGCCGTCAAGATCATGGTTCGAACTTGACGACTCTCGTGGAGGTGGCGGGAATCGAACCCGCGTCCTCCGGCGGCGCGTCAGGGCTTCTCCGGGCGCAGCCTGCTGCTTGTTTCTCGGCCCCACCGGTCCCGCAGGCAGGCCGGTGTGGGCCCAGTCACTGTTTGATGTTCCGCGCTACTCCGTGACCGAGTGGCGAGGTGATCCTCCTAGCGATGCCAGATCCTGGGCCGGAGGCGTTCCCAGGCTGACAGTCACCTATCCGTCAGGCCGCGAGGCTGTAACGGGAGGTAACAGGCTGCGTAGAGTTGGCAGCTATTTTTTTGAACGGATCGTTAACGAGATAACCGTTCATTCTCGGCCCGCTTCCCCTGGCGTGGCGTCCGAAGTCGAAACCGGTCACCCCCAGGTTCAGGTGCCACCACCGCAAGGAGCGACTGACGCACCCAGACGGGAGTGGCGGGCACGCTCACCTCTGCCTCCCGGCAACGCGATGAACGTGCGTGTCATTCCGTACTGTGAAGTTCTAGAGGAGCAAGGGCTCTGGAGTCCCGGCCCTCTAATATACCTTCGCCGACCTCAGCTGGCAAAGCGAGGCCGCCGCGCACCGCCGTGGCCCCCGGGACGCTCCGGGGTGCCCCGAGGCGCCCCGGGCACCCTCAGGGCGGCCGGACGCGGCCGGTCGCGGCCGCCAGCGCGACGATGACCGCGAGCGCGGACGCGAGTCCCAGCGGCACCGGCATCCCGCCGGCACGGTAGGTGGCGGCGCCGACGAGCGCGCCGCAGAGCATCACGACCGGGGCGGCCATGCGTCGCCGGGTGCCCTGGTCGAGTCGGCCGCCATGCCAGGCACCCGACGCGATCATGGTGAGCTGAGTCGTCAGCACGTTGGTCGGGATGTCGGGAATGGCCAGACGACGGCCCGTCGCGTTCTGTATGCCCATCGCCAGCGCCAGGACGGCAATCATCACGTATCGGAGCCGTCCCGTCCCGGCGTCGGCGACCGTGGCGATGACAAGCCCGCTCACGAGCAGGCCCGCGTACGCCGCCGCCGTCAGGACCAGCGGTCGCCGCCCGACGCGGGTCGCGCCCTCGCCCTCGTCCTCGTCCTCGGCGGCACCGGCCCCACGACCGGGGCTGGCGGACGACCGGCGCGGAGGCGCCGCAGCCATGGCCCCGATGAAGAAGCTGGTCACCGCGGTCCCGACCTGGGCGACGGAGGGGCCAGGCGCCCCGGCGAGCGCGAAGCCGAGGAACATGATGTTCCCGGTGACCATGGCGACGAACTGGTGGCCGACGGCCAGGAAGGCGACCGCGTCCACCAGACCGGACACGAATGTCATGGACAGCAGCACACCCGCGGTGGCGCCCGGGCGGCGCGACGACCCGGGCTGGGATGAACCCGCCGCGGCGCGGTGCGGGCCTGCCACCGGTTTGCCGGGACCGGCCGGTCCGTCGCCGCGCGCGCTGCCCGGCCCGCGTGACGTCGCCGGACTCGACGCCGGGTCCGCCGGGCTCGAAGCCGGGTCCACGGAGTCCCCCGGGCCGTCATCCGGGCCGGCCGGTCGGCCGACGTCCCCGGAGCGGTCCGGGCTGCGGTCCGCCGGCACCGGGACAGTGTCACCGGGCCGGCGTCCGGCGGCCTGGAACTGGGGCTAGAGACGCAGCGGGCGGGTCGGGGCGGCGATCAGGGCCGGGTCGTTGTGCCAGTCGACGCCCGGGACGTCGATGTAGAGCTCGATCTCGTTGCCGTCCGGGTCGACGATGTACAGGCTGTGCGTCACGGTGTGGTCGGACGCGCCCGCGATCTGGACGCCCGCCTCGACGATGTGGGCGAGCACCGCGCGCAGCTCGTCGTCCGTGTCGCCGACCTTCAGGCCGAAGTGGTACAGGCCGAGGCGCCGGCCGCGCGGGAGCCTGGCCGCGTCCTCGCCGACCTCGATGAGCAGCAGCTCATGGTGGGTCCGCCCCGACGAGAAGGCGGCCGCGGGGAACGGCAGCGGGCTGCCGTCGGTGGGATCGGGCAGGATCTGGCGGAACCCGAGGACGTCCCGGTAGAACGCCGCCGACCGTTCGATGTCGCGCACGTAGAGCACCAGGTGCCCAAGTTCCTTGATCTCCATCGTCCCTGCCGCCTCCTGTCGTTGGTCCTGGTCACCGGGCGGGCGTCGCCGAAACCGCGTCCGCGTGCGGCCTTCAGATCCAGCCCATCCTGTTGTTGTATGTGCAACGATATCGAGGTAGCGCTTCTTCCCTAGCCGCTCCTCGCCGTTCCGGGCCGCTCCCGCCGTCGTGTCACTCCATCGTTGCCGGCGCGGCGGTGCAGACGAAAGCCCAGGGACGGTCGTGGTGACGCGTCATGACGACGGTCACGGCCGGGCCGCCGGCGACCAGGTCGCGACGGGCGGGCAGCAGCCGGCGCCGCAGGCTCTCGACGTCGCCCGCCAGGCCCCGGCGGCGCAGGTCCAGCGCGCCGATGCCCATGCCGCGCAGCAGGGCAGCCAGCCGTCGGACGTCGAAGGGCAGGCTCGCCTCGACCCGCAGCAGCCGGGCGAACGGCGTCGCGAGCGCCCGGTCGGCGGCCAGGAAGGCGATCATCGGGTCGATCTGCCAGGCGCCGAGCCGCCGGGCGAGCTCACCCACGAGCCCGGCCCTGGTGACGGCCGGGCTCGGGTCGTAGAGGTAGGCACCGGGCTCGCCGAGCGCCCGGCCAGCGGCGCTTTCCTCGTCGGGCGAGCCCGTGAGCGTCGCGAAACGACCGGCGCCCACCGCGGGGCCTGCATCCACCACGGGGCCTGCACCCATCGCATGGCCGGCGCCCGCCGAAGGGTCAGCATTCGCCGAAGGGCCGGCATTCACCGAGTGGGCAGCGCCCAGCAGGTGAGCGTCACCGAGCAGGACGGTGGCGCGCCGCGGCGCCTCGCCGGCGAGCGCGGGCGAGAACAGCACGGCCTCCTTCAGGTCGCGGCCGTCGGCCACGAACTCGATCTCCCAGCCGGCCGGGACCAGTTCGGTCGGCAGCCCAGGCGCCGCCTTGACCGCGACGGCCGGCACCCGCTCGGCCAGCGCGAAACACCAGGCGAGCGGCGGCTCGCTGGTGCCGGCGGCGAGCCGCCGGCCGGCCACCCGGCGCGCCGGGTCGACGAACGCCCCGTCGACGCCGTCGAGGTCCACCTCCCGGACGTCCTCGCGACGCGCGTCGATCTGGGCGTCCGGCACGTAGACATGCGCGTTGTGGACGGCGATCCGCAGATGCGCCGCGTCGCGGTCGACGGCCACCAGCGGGTGGCCGGCGCTCGCCAGCGCGAGCAGGTCCCCGCCGATGCCGGTGCACAGGTCCGCGACCCGGCCGTACCCGGCGAACCGCGCAGCGCGGTGGCGGGCCGCCGCCTCGGCCGTCGACTGTTCCAGACCGGCCCGGGTGAACAGCATCTCGGCGGCGCGGGTGAACGCCCCGGCCGCGCGCCCGCGCAGCTCCGCCTGGGTGAACGCGGCCGCGACCAGTTCCGGAGCTGTCCCGGCGGCCCGCAGCCGGCTGCCGGCGCCGAACTCGTCGCCGGCCTCGAGCGCTGCCGACGCCTGGGCGAGCAGGCGAGCGCCCTGCGCCGAGATCAGCTCGTCCAGCCACCCCAGCCCGGAGGGATCCTGACTCGCCCCGGTTCCCGCGTCCCCGTCCCCGTCCGGGCGGCGACGCGGCGATGGTCGCTGGCTCAGCTGTAGCGGCCCTTCGCCTGCCGGCCCATGATGCGGGCCATATCCCGCTTGGCGTCCTTCTCGGCGAGCGCGGCCCGTTTGTCATAGTTCTTGCGGCCGCGGGCGAGCGCGACCTCGATCTTCGCCCGGCCGTCCTTCCAGTAGAGCGCGAGCGGCACCAGGGTCAGGCCACCCTCCTTGGTCTTGCCGACGAGCTTCTCGATCTCACCGCGGTGCAGCAGCAGCTTGCGCTTGCGTCGCGGCGTGTGGTTCGTCCACGTCCCTTCGACGTACTCCGGAATGTGGACGTTGTGTAGCCAGACCTCGCCGTTCTCGACCTGTGCGAACCCGTCGACGAGCGAGGCGCGGCCCTGCCGCAGCGACTTGACCTCGGTGCCGGTGAGCACCAGCCCGGCCTCGTAGGTGTCGAGGATGTCGTACTCATGCCGGGCACGCCGGTTCTGCGCGATCGTCTTGCGACCGGTCTCCTTCGGCACCGTCTTCCCTCTACCGTCTTCCCGCTGTTTCCCTCTGCCGGCGTCCTGTGGGCGTCGGCCCGCGAGACCGCGCTCCGCACTCGCCTGCTCCGACTTCGCGCCGCTCGCTCCCCAAGGTCACGAGCCTACCGCCGCGACCACCACTCCGGCCGTGCCGCCAGTCCCCCGACGACCGCCCGAACGCGGGCGGACGGGCGGTTCGCCTCGGCTCCGCCGGCACCCGCCGGTCCCGTCAGGCGCGCAGGTGGCGGTGCAGGGCGAGGCTACCCATCGCGGCAGCGGCGAGCGCGCCCAGCGCCATGACCGCGCCGCCGGACACCCACACCGCCTCCCAGCCGAAGAGCGGGAACGTCGTCTGGTGCGCGAACCGCCCGTCGACCAGGAACGCCTTCAGTGCAACGAGCGCGGCCGCCGCGATCATTCCGCCCGCCAGGCCCGACAGCGCGCACTCCAGCACGAACGGCGCTCGGATCGTCATGTTCGTCGCGCCGACCAGCCGCATGATCGCCGTCTCGCGGCGCCGGGCGTGCGCCGAGACGCGGATCATCGTGTAGATCAGCGCGCCGGACGCGGCGGCCTGCACGGCGGCGAGGGTGAACGCGGCGACGCTGAACCCGTCCAGCACCCGGTAGAGCGGCCGTAGCAACGCACGCTGGTCACGCACCGCCTCGACACCGTCGCGGCCGGTGTAACCGACGACGATCGCGTCGCCGGCGCGCGGATCGACGAGTCGCAGTCGCAGCGCGGCTGGCAGGTCGGCCGGCCCGACCCCGGCGACGACGTCGGGCGAGGAGCGGAAGTCCCGTTTGAACCGCTCGTACACCTGTCGCTTGTCCTCGTAACGGACGGCGAGCACGGCAGGGTCGGACTTCAGGTCGTCGGTGAGGGCGGCGCGTTGGGCCGCAGTGATGTCGTCGGTGAGGTCGATGACGACCTCCAGCTGGTCGACCAGGTAGCCGTCGACCGTGTGGACCTCGGCGCGCAGCAGGAGCCCGGCGCCCAGCATGCCCAGGCACACCGCCGCCGTGATGACCACCGCCGAGGTCACCGCGAGGTTGCGCCGCAGGCCGGCTCCGAGGATCGCCAGCAGTGGCCCGATCCGCACTAGCCCACCCCGCCGACGGCGCCGGCCGGTGCCGCGCCGCCCAGGCCGCCCACGCCGGCTACGCCCGCCCTGCCGCGTGCGTTGGTCCCGTTACTCCCGTCGTCCCCGGCGTCCCCGCCGTCCCCGTCGTCCCCGCCGTCCCCGCCGCTCGGGCCGTCCCCGTCATCCCCGCCATCCGCCTCGTAGGCGCCGCCGTGCTCGTCGCGGACGCAGGCACCGTCGACGAGTTCGATCACCCGGCGGCGGCGGGCGTCGACCAGCCCGGCGTTGTGCGTCGCCATCACCACCGTCGTCCCGGTCCGGTTGACGGCGTCCAGCAGCCGCATGATCCCCTCGCTGGTGGCCGGGTCCAGGTTGCCGGTGGGCTCGTCGGCGAGCAGCACCCGTGGCCGCGAGACGAACGCCCGGGCGATCGCGACCCGCTGCTGCTCGCCGCCGGACAGCTCGTCGGGGTACCGGTCCTCCTTGCCGGCCAAGCCGACGAGTCCGAGTACCTCGGGTACGACGGCGCGCACGACGTGCCGCGGCCGGCCGACGACGTCGAGGGCGAAGGCGACGTTGCCGGCGACGGTCCGGTCGGGCAGCAGCCGGAAGTCCTGGAACACGCAGCCGACGGCGCGGCGCAGCAGTGGCACCTTCCGGTCGGGGATCGCGGCGAGGTCGACCCCGTCGAGCGTCACCAGGCCACTGGTCGCTCGTTCCTCGCGCAGCAGCAGCCGCAGCAGGGTCGACTTGCCCGAGCCGGACTGGCCGACGAGGTAGACGAACTCCCCTTCGTCGATCCGCAGGGTGAGGTCACGCAGGGCCGGACGGCTGCCCGCCGGGTACGTCATCGTCACCGCGTCGAGCCGGATCATCCCGGGTTCCTTCCGCGCTCACCGGAGCGGCAGCGCGCGAAACGCCGCCGCTTCGGTCATCCCAATCCATCACCGTCCGAACTACTTCCACCACTGTAGGTGACCAGATGGTCGTGGCCGGTAAGCGGGCGTACGGTAAACGGACGGCGTCCAACAATGTGGTCCCAAGATCGCAGCAGCCAAGATCATGGTGACGACCTGACCTCGCTCTGCCTGGTGGGTCACCACTGGTTCGGGGAAGAACAGTAAGCGGGGCCGCATCAGCCCCGGCGGACGGGAGAGGGGACGGCGGCTATGTGCTGTGAGGACCTGGTCTGCGCTCGGTGCGCGGGTCCAGTGGCCGAAGGCCGCTGCTCGACGTGCCGGGCCGCGCGCGCCGAGCTCCATCACCACGCCGGCGGGTTCACGCTCTCCCCGCAGCTGGTCGCCCTCCTCCTGCTGGTCCTGACCGTGCTGGCGCTGCTCGCCGCGCATCAGGTCAAGTAGGCACGGCCACGGCGGCCGACCCCTACCAGCCCCGGCCTCGGCCAGGACACCGTCCCGCCGGACGTTGAGACGCCGAAGGCCCTGCGTACCGACGACTACGGCCGCCTACGCACCATCGTCACCGCCCCGGACGGGACCCTGTGGGTCACCACCAGCAACACCGACGGCCGCGGCCAGCCCGCCAGGGACAACGACTACATCATCTCGCTGTGGTGGCGTACGTCTTTCTAGGCCGTCAGGCCTCGTCCGGGATTCGGTAGGCGCCGATCTCGCCGTGGAGGGTGACGACCTCGCCGATCACGATGACGGCCGGCGAGCGCAGGCCGGCGGCGGCGACGGCGGCGGCGATGTCGGCGAGGGTGCCGGTGACGACCTGCTGACGGGCGGTCGTGCCTGCGTGGATGACCGCGACCGGGGTTGTCGCGGGACGGCCTCGCTTGATCAGCTCGCGGCTGATCTCCGCCAATGCCGCGACGCCCATCAGCACGACCACCGTTCCCGGCCCCGAAGCCAGAGCGTCCCAGTTGGACGTCGATCCCGGATGCGAGGGATCGACGTGCCCAGAGACGACGGCAAGGTCCTGGGTCACGCCGCGATGGGTGACCGGGATGCCGGTCAGCGCCGGCACCGCGACCGCGCTGGTCACGCCCGGCACCACCTCGCAGGGAACCCCGGCGGCCGCGCAGGCGAGCGCCTCCTCGCCGCCACGGCCGAACAGGAACGGGTCGCCGCCCTTGAGCCGGACGACGCGCAGGCCGCGCAGCGCACGCTCGACGAGCAGCTCGTTGATCTCGTCCTGGCTGAGGTTGTGACCGTGCGGACCCTTGCCCGCATCGACGATCTCCACCTCGGAGCCGAGGTCGGCCAGCAGCTCCCGGGGCGCCAACCGGTCGACGACGACGACGTCGGCCCGGCGCAGGAGACTCAGGCCGCGGACGGTGATCAGATCCGCGGCGCCCGGGCCGCCACCGACCAGCGCCACCCAGCCGACGCCCGCACCGTCGGTTCCCACACTCGGCTCCACCGTCAGGTCACCCTTCCCGCCATCCGGCCGCCGGTGCGGCCACGTTCAGCGTCCACACCGCGTCCAGATCCGCGTCAGCCCCGTGGAGTCAGTCCCCCGACGGCGGGTCGACGGGTTCCGCGGCGTCGGCCAGTTCCAGCAGCTCGGCCAGATCCGAGAACTCGGCCAGATCCGAGAACTCGCCCTGGCCGGCCCGGCCGGCCTGACCCACCAGCTCCGCAAGGTCGACCGGCTCGGGATCCGGCGTGGGCTCGGCCGTTTCCGGCGAGTCGGCCGCGTCGCCGAGCCCGGCCAGCAGCTCCAGCAACCGCACCTGCGCGGCCCGCCGACTGGCTGCCCGGCGGCCCGGCGGGCGACGCGCCGCCGACCAGGACCACGACCACGACCCGTGCGGACGGCCAGCCGGCGGACGGCGTCGTCCTGGTGGACGGGGCGGCCGGTTACGCATCGGGGAATCGAGCTCGGTATCCGTCAGTTCGCGCCCGACTCGGCCGTGCGCCGCCAACGCACCTCGGCGTCGATGAACTCGTCTATCTCCCCGTCCAGGACCGCGCTGGTGTTGGACGTCTCCACGTCCGTCCGGAGGTCCTTGACCATCTGGTACGGATGCAGCACGTAGTTGCGGATCTGCGAGCCGAAGGACACGTCCTGTGGGCCGCCGGTCAGCCGCTGTTTCTCGGCGGCTTCCTCGGCCCGACGTCGCTCCAGCAGCTTGGCCTGCAGGACGACCATCGCGGCCGCCTTGTTCTGCAGCTGGCTGCGTTCGTTCTGGCAGGTCACGACGATTCCGGTCGGCAGGTGGGTGATACGCACCGCCGAGTCGGTCGTGTTAACGCCCTGACCGCCAGGGCCGGATGACCGGAAAATATCGATCCGAAGGTCCTTGTCGTCAATGTCGACGTGGTCAGACAGCTCGACGACCGGGGTGATCTCGACGCCGGCGAAGGACGTCTGCCGACGGTTCTGGTTGTCGAACGGGCTGATACGGACCAGGCGATGCACGCCATGTTCGCTGCGCAACGTTCCATACGCATACGGTGCCTTTATCAGGAAGGTGGCCGATTTGAGGCCAGCCTCCTCGGCCTCCGATGTGTCGTACACCTCAGTGGCATAGCCGTGCCGCTCAGCCCATCGCGTGTACATCCGCATCAGCATCGACGTCCAGTCGGCGGCGTCGACGCCGCCCGCGCCGGCCGACAGCTGGACGATCGCGTCCCGCTCGTCGTACTCACCGGACAGCAGCGTGCGGACCTCCAGCACGGAGATGTCCTTCGACAGCGCCGGCAGCTGCTCGATGGCCTCCGCCATCAGGTCGTCGTCCCCGAGGTCGAAGGCGGCGGAGATGTCCTCCCACCGGTGACGCAGCCCGTCGATACGGCTGATGTCCCCGCGCACCGACGACAGCTTGCGCGTGACCGCCTGCGCCCGGTCCTGGTCGCTCCACAGGTCCGGGTCGGCAGCCTCCCGCTCCAGCTCCTCGGCGCGCCTGCGCAGCCCCTCGATGTCCAACACGGTCTCGATACCGATCAAGGTCGCATGGAGGTTCTTGAGCTCCTCGGCGAAGTCGGCGGCCATGTCTCCAACCTTACCGGCGACCATCCCCCCAGGGCGCCGCCGGTGATCGCGCGCGGGTCACCCATCGGTGCCACGCCGCTGGCCCGTCCGTGCCGGCCCCGGTGGGCCGTGGTCCGACATCCCGGCATGGCGCGCCTGCCGGCGGGTGCGGCCGACGCCTGCCGGCGGGTACGGCCGACGGTCTCGGCGGCGGCAGGAGGCGAACAAGCTCGACCCGTCCGACCCATCCCGGCAACATGCAATTGCACGGCGATACTTCCTGGAAACATTCTCGGCGTGTCATGTAATGCCAATGAACGAACGCCCGCAGCGCTTCTTCAGTCGAGACGCAGCCCACACGGCCGCTGGCCCGGGTACCAGACTTGATGCGTTGCAGAAACGCTATCTTGAATCCAAGGTCCCCGCTACGCCGTGAGGTACTTCAAGATGCGATCACATCGCGGACTGCCGACTCTTTGGGCTCCCGCGGCGCCGGCCGGAGCCCATCTCCTCCCCCCGCCCACCACCCGCGCGACGAGGTCTCGCGCGGCGCTGGGCCCCCAGCCGGCCGGGACCGAAAGACCACGGAGGTCGTCGCCGTGCCGGACCCCGTCGACAGGCGTCTCCTGCTGCGTGCGCTCGGGTCCTCGGCGGCGGTCGCGGTGAGCCTCGAGTCCGCACCCACCTTCGAGCAGCTGCGAAGCACGACCGACCTGCACCAGGCCTGCTCCGCCGCCCTGGCCGAGGCGGTCGACGGCTACGAGACCTCCGATCTGACGACCACCGCATCCTCCATGCGCCCATTGGAGAACGCCACCCGCGCCATTCCCCGACAGCGACGGCTGCGCGGCCGGGATGCGCTCGACTGGATGCGGCTGCACGCCGCCGTCACGATGGTTTCCGCCGGCACCGACTACGACCGGGGGCTGCACTCGGACGCGGCCACCCGTTCCGACCGCGCGGCCAGCCTCGCCAGGGCCGCCGGCGACGGCCCGCTCGCCGCGCGGGCCCTCGCGCTGCGCGCCCGGCTCGTCCGCCAGCACAGCCCGGCCGTCTCGCTCCAGATCGCCGGTGCCGCCGCCCGCATCGCCGGGCTCAGCCCGGCCCGCGCGATGATCGCCGGCAAGGTCGTCGCCGGGGCGTACGCGGCGGCGGGCGACCTCGTCGGCGTCCGCGACGCGGTCACCCGCGCCTGGCGCACGATGGAACAGCTCGACGACGAGGCCTACGGCCGGCCAGGCTTCGCGCTCGACACCTACTCCCCCGCCGACCTGGCGCTCGCCTCGGCCGAGGCGCTGACCACCGTCGGCGCGGCCGAGGAGGCCAGGCCGTACCTGGAGAAGGCCTACACTCTCATCAAGGACAGCGGCCAGACCGGCATGATCGTTTCGGTGCGGATGGCACAGGCCCGCGCCGCGATCAGCGGCGACCGCCCCGACCACTTCGAGGCCACGGAGCACGTGGCGGCAGCCGTGGCACTGGCCGCCGACCGGCCGGCCGAATGGGTCGCCCGCCTGGTTCGTGACGTCTCGGGCCTTGCCGAGCAGCGCACCGGCCACGCCCTCGACGACCTCATCGCCGCCACCGCGGGCTGGGTCTGACACCTCTGGGAGCCCCAGGCCGCGCAGGGCCGGTTGGCCAAGGGAGCCGTCAGGGCTGCGGCGCCGCCTGGCGGACGACGGTCTGGGCGTCGGCCGTGGCGTGGACGGTCACCGGACCGATGCCGAGGAAGCCGACGAGCGGCAGGTCGACGACCCGGCTGCCCTGGACCTCGACCGTGTTCTCGTCGACGAGCGACCCGGACAGCACAGTCGCGCCGCTGGGGTCGGCGCGGGCCTGGTAGTCGGCGACGGTGGTGAGCACGTCGCCCGGCGGCAGCTCGTCCAGCGGACCGGTGGCCGTGTAGACCGCGTTCTCGTCGATCCGCTGGGCCGCGGCCAAGGCCGCCCCGTCCGCCGCCGAGGCCACCGAGCGACGGGCCAGGTACACCGCCGAGACGTCGGTGACGACGATGGCCAGCATCGACGCGATCATCAGGTAACCGAGCGTCAGCATCATGATCGACCCGGCGTCTGCTGGCGCACCCTGGCGGCGCGCCGGGCGGCACACCCGTCCCCACACGGACACAACGGAGCGAACCCGCATCACGCGTTCATTGTCGCCCACGGTGGCCGAGCAAAGACGTCCCGCCCCATCACGAGCGCCACAGTCGTTATCTAGAGTGCGCCGTACCCGTTCCGACCAGGCCGTGGCACGACCCGCGGCCGCCGGATCCTCTCGGGCCGACAGGTCCGACAGCTGCGTCATTGTCGACGCGATGTGGTTCGCTTGGACCCGAATTCCTGCAACGACCCATCGCCCGGGGCCAGTGGCGGTCGGGCAGGTGGACAGAAGGCCGCGGCGGTTCTGGCTGGTCGTGGCCGTCGGAGCCGACGGTCGGATCGCCCAGGGCGGAGCTGGCCAGGACGGGAGGGATCGTGCGCGAACGCGAGGCCGACACGCTGCTGCGTTTCGTCCGGGTCGCCCGGCCGGTCGCCGCCGGGGCCGTCACGGTGACCGCCTCCGCCTCATCCACCGCCGACGACGACCGGCGTGCCCAGGCCGACCGGATCGTGCGGCACTGGCGCAATGAGCTGGTCCCGCTGGCCGCGCTGCCGGGCGTCGGCGGCCGGTTCGCCCAGCCGATCCGCGAGGTGCTCGCCGGCACGGTGCAGGGGCTGCTGGTGCTGTCGCTGGCGCAGCTGTGCGGGGTGACGGACGAGCGCGAGCAGGCCAGGCTGGTCGCCACACTGGTCCTGCGCGAGGGCCTGCCGGCCGGCTGGCGGCCACCGGCGACCGACGCCGGCTCTGACGTCGGGGCCGGCACCGCTGTCGGTGACGGCACCGCTGTCGGTGCTGGCGTCGACCCGGCCGAGGTCGCCGGGACGGAACCAGGCGTCGCTCTCGATCCCGAGAACGACGCTGACGAGTCCGCGGCCTGGCTGCTGGTCGCCCAGGGAATCCCGGTGGCCGTCTACCGGGCGGCCCGCGAGCTGTGGACGATTCACCGCCTCGCCGGCCAGCGCGCGCAGGGCCGTCTCTGGCACCGCGCGCTCGGCAACCTTCCCGCGGTGGGCGTCGTCGGCGCGACCCTCGGCGAACGGCACGCACTGGCGCACATCGCCTCCGCCGCCTACATCGAGCTCGGCCTCGCGGCCGTGGAACCGGCCGGGCCTACGGTCACCGCGCGCGCGGCCACGGTCGCCAGGGGCGTCGCGGCCCACCTGCCCGCGCTCGGGCGCGCGGCCAAACCTCCTTTCCGCAAGCCGTAGGACCCTTCAAGGTAAATCCTGAAGGCCGTTTCGAGTGTTCTTTCCCGACCAGACCAGGGTCGCTTTTCTGGCCGTCGGACGAAACAACGGACTTGCCGCGCGGACCGGTGGCTCGAGTTTCGCAGGCATGGCGCGGGGAAAAACTTATCAGCCGGCCAGGCCGGCCGAACGTGCCGATATCGCCAGCGATGGTTGGGGCCCATCCCGGGCCGAACTAAGTCTCCGGAGGAGGCGTCCGTCGTATGCCGATTCTCTGCCGACCGGCCGTCATGGTGCCGGAACACACGATCTCGATGGGCGAGACGCTCGAACTGGCCCGTCGACTACACAGGGACCATCCGCGCCTCGAGCTCGTCCTCCAGCTCATCGAGCACACCGGCGTGCGCGAGCGCCACCTGGTACGCCCGCTGGAGCAGACGCTGCGCCACCCGGGAGTCGAGGCCCGCAACCTGATCTATGCGGAGGAAGCCAGGAAGCGGGTGCCCGAGGTGGCGCTCGCCGCGCTGGCCGCCGCCGGCGACCTCGCCCCCGAGGACATCGACGCCATCATCTTCGTTTCCTGCACGGGCTTTCTGATGCCGTCGATGACAGCCTGGATGATCAACAATATGGGCTTCCGGAATGACACCCGGCAGATCCCGATCGCCCAGCTCGGCTGCGCGGCGGGTGGCGCCGCGATCAACCGCGCCGCCGATTTCTGCAAGGCGTATCCGGGGACGAACGTGCTGATCGTCGCCTGCGAGTTCTGTTCGCTGCTCTACCAGCCGACCGACACCGACGTGGGCTCGTTGCTGTCCAACGGCCTGTTCGGGGACGCGGTGGCCGCCGCCGTCGTGCGCGGGCACGGCGGATACGGGATGCAGCTGGAACGCAACGGCTCCTACCTCGTACCGGACACGGAACGCTGGATCTCCTACGCGGTCAAGGCGACCGGTTTCCATTTCCGCCTGGACAAACGCGTCCCGACGACGATGGCCATGCTCGCACCCGCGCTGCGGACACTCGCCGACAGCCACGGCTGGGACGCCGCCGCTCTCGACTTTTACATCATCCACGCCGGCGGCCCGCGCATCCTGGATGACCTGTGCGACATCCTGGGCGTGGACCCGTCGTTGTTCCGATACAGCAGGACGACCCTCACCGAGAACGGCAACATCGCGAGCGCGGTGGTACTCGACGCACTACGCCGCATGTTCGAGGACAATGGACTCTGGCACGGCGCAACCGGGGTGGTCGCGGGCTTCGGCCCCGGAATCACCGCCGAAAGCTGCGTCGGCACCTGGGCCCTGCCCACCACCGGGCGGGTCACCGCCCCGCGGTCGCGCACCACCATCGCCGACAGTGCCGTTGGCGCCGGCAGCGCAGTTATCCCCGACCGTGCCGCCCTTTCCAGCAACACATCCCGTGCCGACAGCACGATCATCGCCGAACAGGCGGCCATTGCGGACAGCGCGGCCGTCGCGGATACCGCGGCCATCGTGGACACCGCGGCCGTCGTGGACACCGCGGCCGTCGTCGACAGTGCCGAGATCGCCGACATCGCCGACATCGCCGAGAGCGGGGCGTCATGACGACCGAGGCGCGAACGGCGCCCGGACGCGGAATGCTGCACTGCCCGTTCGACTACCAGCAAGCGTTGGAGTTCGATCCGTCCTTGCGGTGGCTGCGCGAGGAAGCGCCCGTCGCCCGCATCACCATGCCCTACGGCGATGGCTGGGCCTGGTTGGTGACACGTTACGAAGACGTCCGCTTCGTCGTGACCGATGGGCGGTTCAGCCGCGCCGCCGGCATCGGCCGTGACCTGCCCAGGATGACGCCCGAACCGATCGCCCAGGCCGACGCGATCAACCTGATGGACCCGCCGGAGCACACGCGGCTGCGACGGCTCGCCGCCCAGGGGTTCACGGCGGCCCAGATGGAGCGCATGGCGCCGAAGGTCCGCGCCATCGTGGACCGGCTCGTCGACGGTCTTGCCGCCCATGGGGCGCCGGCCGACTTCGCCGGACTGTTCGCCGCACACCTGCCGATGGCCGCCATCTGTGAGGTCATGGCCATCCCCACGGCCGACCAGCCGCGGATTCGGCGGCTGGTCCTCGCGATGATGTCGACGGATGGCGCGGCCCGGGCCGCTCGCGAGGCGAAGGCCGCCCTGCGGGCCTATTTCCTCGATCTGGCAGCCCAGCGCCGTACGCGGCCCGGCACCGACCTCATCAGTGCGCTAGCGGCCATTCAGGACGGTGGCGAGCCGACGGGCCTCACCGAGCAGGCAGTGCTGGCGATGGTCCTCACGATCGGCGGCCACGACCAGCTGACCTACGAGCTCAGCAACGTGCTATACACGCTGCTCACCCATCCCGCTCAGCTCGCGTTGCTGAGATCACGCCCTGAGCTGCTGGAGCCAGCGGTGGAGGAGCTGTTGCGGTTCATCCCGTTCCGCCGCGGCGTCGGCACGACCCGGATCGCCACCGAGGACGTCGAGCTCGGTGGCGTGACCATCCGGGCCGGCGAGCCCGTCCATGTCTCCTATCTGGCCGCCAATCGCGACCCGCGGATGTTCCCGAACCCCGACGAGCTGGATCTCCAACGCCGACACGTGCAGCACATGGCCTTCGGCCACGGCAACCACTACTGCGCCGGCGCCAGCCTCGCCCGCCTCGAGCTGCGGATCGCCCTCGAGACGCTGCTGGCCCGGTTCCCGCGCCTGCGCCTGGCCGTGCCCGCCGCCGACATCCCCTGGCACACCGGTTCCATCTGGCGCTACCCCGAACGCCTCCCCATCGCGTGGTGACGAGGCGCACAACCGCCGGGGATCGACGCGCCGCCACTTGCAGAAAGATCACATTGATCGTGAAAGGGCCTGGCGGTACCGGCGGACACTTGGTGCACGTGCCCGATGCCGATTGGTAGGTTCTGCTGCGTGAGACTGACGGTGATCGGACCGGCACCCGCGCAGGCAGGTCGCAAGACATCCGGCCGCTCGGAGGCATAACGCGCGGTCTGTCCGGGAATACCCCCATCCCCTGGGTCCCACTGCCGGAGGAGGAGCACGACGATGGCTCAGTACGTTTGCCCTGGCTGCAAGACCAAGTCCGACAAGGTGGCGACCCGGTCCGAGGCTGCCCAGCTCCTGGAGATCCACCGCCGCTACTTCTGCACGGTCGGCCCGACCCCGCAGCGCCCCGCGGTACCGACGCTCAGGCGCCGCTAACCGTCATGATCGTCGCCGCGCCGGTAGAGAGGACCACCCAGCCGGCGGCACCTGTGGCCACACAGCCCGCGCACACCGATCCGCCGAGGCAGGACCCGGCACAGCAGCAGGACGTGGTGGCACAGCAGCAGGCGCCGCAACAGCAACAGGCACAGACGCAACCTGCCAGTGTCTATTACGCGAACTGCTCCGAGGCTCGCGCTGCCGGCGCAGCACCCCTGCACCGCGGCGATCCCGGATACCGGAGCGCTCTGGACAGGGACGACGACGGAACAGCCTGCGAGACCTGAGCCGAGACGTCAGAGCGGCCCGGCGGCCCGCCGGGCCGCTCCAGTCCGCACAGCACGGTGAAACTGAACGATCCGCTGTGCACCGACGAACGGCACGATCCGGCTACGGCTCGCTTCCGGCACCGGAACGGTCGGCCCGGTACTGGTCGATGACGACGGTGAATTGGCCGTTGAGGGTTACGTCGGCGATTCCCGCGCCGAGGATGCTCACGCCGGGGAGCGCGGCGACGGTGCGGACGCAGACGACGAAGACCGCGCCCGGTTCCAGGGTCGCAGCGCCGTCGCCCGGGTCGGACGCGCCGCAGTCGGCGCCCTCGGGCGCGAAACGCAGCTGCGGGGCCGAGTCGATTCCCTGGTCCTCGAAGGCAAGCTGCGCCGCGAGCTGGGCGCGCGTCATGCCGTCCTCCTCGTTGTCCGCCGTCGAGTACGCCCGGCCGGCCTCCCTGGCCGCCTGGGTGACGGCGAAAGCCGAGCGCTGCACGGAGAACAGCGCGAGGAAGAAGTAGACGAACGGGATCAGCAGCACGACCGAGAGCCCGACGAACTCGATCATCGCCGAGCCCGCGTCCGGCCGCCGGCCACCGTCAGCGCACCGCCCATCCCGCTCGGCGTGCCCCAACCGGACGGCCAGCCGGCGCGACCGGCGCGGCCGGAGCCGTCGAAGAGCCAGGGCACCCCAGCGCCGCCGACGCGTTCGCCGCGAGCCGGGCTCCCGTTCCGTGGCGACCAGATCCGTTGGCGCTGCGGAGGGCGCCGACGACGGCAGCCGGCCGGGTGGCGCCAGGGACACCGCGGCGGCCACCGAAGCCGTAGGCGCCGCTGACGCCGCGGGCACCGCGGCGGTCGGTTGCGCCCCAGTGGCCGACGTCGTCATGCGGTCTCCTTCACCGCGTGGCCGGTGACATGCACCGTCACGCCGCCGCCGAAGGGCAGCAGGCTGAGCGGGACGCGGACCTCGCAGGTCACCTCGACGAGCGGCACGCCCCCCGGGCCGTCGATCTGGGCGCCCGTGCAGGTCGTGTCGGAGCGGCCCGGAATGGATTCGGCGATCAGCCGCTGCGCGTAGGGGCCGCCGTCGGCCGCGTCGACGCCGAGGTTGGCGCCGTGCCGAGCACCCTCGGCCGCGTTCGCGGCGAGGGTGTTGCGGATGTGCAGCACCAGGCCGACCTGGATGACTCCCAGGAAGACGAACAGGAGGAGCGTGCTGACCATCACGAACTCGACGATCGCCGCCCCGGAGTCGGGCCGGCTCGGCGCGCGGTCCCCGTCGAGCCGGCCTGATCCGTGATCTCCGTCGAGCTGGGACGGCTCGTGATCCTGTCCGGCCCCCGCCGGCTGACCGCCGCGCCCGCGCCCGCCTCCGCGAATGCAGGCGCGGACGCGAGTGCGAGCGCCGAGGCGAGCGCGAGCCCGGGCCGCGGCGGCCGGCCGGTGTGGACGTACGGGCTCAGCCACCGCCGCTGTCGCCGCCGGCGCCGGTGACCTTGCTGATCGCGGAGGTGAACATGTCCTGCAACGCCGGGGTGGCGATGGTGGCGATCGCGACCACCAGCGCGGCGGTCATCACCGTCACCATCACCCAGCCCGGCACGTCGCCGCGATCCCCGCGGTCCCCGCGGACGCCGCGGTCCCCGTCCGCACGGCCCGCGCCGCCGTACCGTCGTTCCCACCACGCGAAGTAGCCGACGAGCAGAGTCGTCGTCATTCGTGCCATCTCGTCCTCCCCAGTCCGACTGGCCGACGGCACGCGACGATGGCGAAGCCTCGCGCGGCCGCGGGCCTGCCTGGTAACAGCAGAACCCCTGGCCCCCTCGACCCCCTCGAACCACTGACAACCCCCGCCCACGGCGCGACCCCTCAGACGCCCCGTGGCCCGGCCGTCGCCGCGCACCGGCGGCGGCCCACGCGCCTCCCGGCGCGAGCCTCAGGTCCTGGCTGCGCCCGGCGCCTACGCACCGGTCGACGGCCACCGCCAGGACCAGTCATTGCGCGAAGAACGTGAAGCTCACGAGCGCCGGATAGAAGGCGAAGATCACCGTCGTCGGCAGGACCAGGAAGACGACGGGGACCATCATCGCGATCTCCTTGCGCCCGCCGGCCTCCAGCAGCTGGCGGCGGCCGGCCTCCCGGACGTCGACCGCCTGGGCGCGCAGCACGTCGGCCAGCGGGGTGCCGCGCTCGATCGCGACGGCCATCCCGTCGACGAAGCGGGCGAGCGACGTCAGCGTGGTGCGGTTCGCGATCCCTTCCAAGGCCTGCACCAGGGTGGCCCCGGCGCGCGCGTCGGCGAGCGCGAGGCGCAGCTCGTGGCCGAGCTCGCCGTGGGTCAGCCGGGCGACTCGCTCGAGCGCGCCGACGGGTGACTCGCCGGCGGTGACGGCGAGCGCGAGCAGCTCGGCGACGGTCGGGAACTCCATGAGCATCCGGTCCTCGCGCTCCCCGATGGACCGGGTGAGCTGCCACTCCCGACCGACGACACCGCCGGCGACCCCCGCGACGATCAGCGCGACGCTGACCGCCGGCGGCGGGCCGAACCCGGCGGTCGTGCGCAGCACGAGCAGCAGCGCCCCGACGAGGCCGCCGGCGACCGCCCAGATCACCTGCTGGGCGCGGAACTCCTCGACCGACGTGCGCCCGCCGGCCTGGGTGAGCCGGCGCACGAGGGCCGCACGCCCGCCGAGGAACCGGTCCAGGCGACGGGCGGCGTCGGTGAGGAACGGCCGGACGAGCGCCTCGACGGCGGCGAACGGGGTCGGCGCCGCCCGCTCGGCCCGGCGCTGCGCGCGGACCGACCGCTCGTCGAGTAGCCGGGAGGGCGCCGGGGTGTCGCGCAGATAGGGCTCGACCCGGTCGGCGTAGCGGATCCGGCGCGCGAACGGCGACCGCACGATGATGACGACCAGCCCGACGCCGATCAGCAGTCCGAGCAGTGCTCCCGTGGCGGCGAGGCTCATCGCGGACCGGTCCTCTCCCCTGGCCACCGGGTGGCGGTTGCCTGGGGCACGGTTGCCTGGGGCACGGTTGCCTGGGTCACTGTCGTAGCACCCGCCCTTCCTCTGGCAGCCGGCCGATGCGCTTCATGAGCAGATAGGCGAACACCGAGACGACCCCGCCGCCGACGAGCACTCCCACACCGGTGGGGGTGTCGTAGGCCGAGACGTTCTGGCCACGGGTGGCGAGCAGCAGGAGCACCACCCAAGGCGCGGCGAGCGCCAGCCTCGCCGCGTTGACCGTCCAGCCCTGCCGCGTCTCCAGCTCGGCGCGGGTGCGGGCGTCCTCGCGCAGGAAGGTCGACAGGGTGCGCAGCAGCCGGCCCAGGTCGGTGCCGCCGACCTCCCTGGCCAGCCGCAGCGACTCGATGATCCGGTCGGCGACCGGGTCGGCGAGCTCGTCGGCGAGCCTGTCCAGGCAGGTGCTGAACGATCCGGTCGCCCGGTACTCCTCGCCGAACCGGGTGAACGCCCCGCGCAGCGGCGCCGGCCCGCGCTGCCCGACAGCGGCGAGCCCCTCCGGCAGCGACATCCCGGCGCGCACCGCGCTCGCGAGGTTGTCGACGACGTCCGGCCACATCGCCCGCAGGTCGTGCATCCGGGAGCGGCGGCGGCGGACCACCAACGTCCTGGGCAGGAAGGCGGCGAAGACGCAGAACGCCGCTGCCAGGGAGACGGTGGCCGTCACGGCGAAGGTGATGAGGCCGACGACCACGCCGACGGCCGCGCTCACGGCGACGAACTGGCCTGGGCTCAGGCCGCGTATCCCGGCCTGGGCGAGCAGCTCGGCGGTGGACCGGTACCAGCCGGCCTCGCGGCCGACCGCCCGCAGCGACGGCCCACGCGGCCCGACGATCAGGAAGAGGCCGAGGCCGAACAACAGTCCGACGAAGATTCCCATCAACCCACCCCCGTGGCCGGCCGCCCGGTCCGCTGACGCGCCGGTTGTGTCCCTCGCATCGGCTGTGTCTGCTGTGCCGGCCGCGTCATCATTCGAGGACTCGTCATCGGTCGAAGGCGCGTCATGGGTCGAAGGCTCGTCATCGGTCGACCGCGATCTCGGGCCAGCCGCCTCGGTCCGCAGGCGCGAGCACGGCGGCGAGGTCGAAGCCCACGCGGGCGTACCGCTCGGGGTGCGGCGGGTAGCCCTCGGCACGTATCAGGGTGTCGCCGTAGGACCGGAAGATCTGCGCGACCTCGATGACGTCGTTCTCGGCCCGGCCAGGCAGGGCGACGATCTCGGTCACCCGGCGCCGCCCGTGCGCGTCCTTGATCAGATGGACGACGAGGTCGACGCTGGCGGCGACCGTGGGCACGACGAAGTTGTGGCTGACGTTCTCGCCGGCCAGCAGCGGCAGCGTGCACAGCTTGGTGACGGCCTCCCGCGCGGAGTTCGCGTGCAGGCTGCACATTCCCGGCAGGCCGGAGTTCAGCGCAATCAGCAGGTCCAGCGCCTCCTCCTGGCGGACCTCGCCGACCAGCAGCCGGTCGGGCCGCATCCGCAGCGCCTCCTTGATCAGCCGGCGCAGGCGGATCTCTCCGGTCCCCTCGAGGTTCGCCTGCCGGGTCTGCATCGCGACCCAGTCCGGCGTGCGCAGGCGCAGCTCGAAGACCTCCTCGCAGCTGATCACCCGCTCCCGGGCGGGGATCGCCGAGCCCAGGCAGTTGAGCATCGTCGTCTTCCCCGCCTGGGTACCGCCGGCGACGATGATGTTGAGGCCGGCGATCACGGACGCTTCCAGGAACATCGCCGCGGCCGGCGGCAGCGTGCCCATCCCGACCAGCTCGTCGAGGCTCGAGGCCGAGAGCACGAACTTGCGGATGTTGACGGACCAGTGCTGCCGGGTCACGTCCGGGATGACGACGTGCAGCCGGGAGCCGTCCGGCAGCATCGCGTCGACGAACGGCGTCGACAGGTCCACCCGCCGCCCGGACGACTTGAGCATCCGCTCGACGAGGTCCTGGACCTGGTCGGCCGTGAGGATGGTCGTGGTGAGCTCACTGCGGCCGTGACGGGCGACGAACACCCGGCCCGGCTCGTTGATCCAGATCTCCTCGACGGTCGGGTCGTCGAGGTGGCGCTGCAGCGGGCCGAAGCCGGCGACGGCGTCGTAGACGAGCCGGGCGGCCAGCTCCCGGTCGGCGACGGGCGGCAGGTCGCTGGTGAGCACCCGGTCCTCGTAGTCGGCCAGGACGTCCTCGACGAGGCGTCGCACGGCCGCGGGGTCCCTGACCGGGTCGAGCGAGCGCCGCCGGACCAGCTCCCGAACCTCGGCCTCGACGAGGGAGGTCGCATCCACCCAGCCGCCTGGCCCGGAGCCTGGGGCGCCGCTCACCAGGCCACCGTTCAGGGCGCCACCGCTCGGGGAGCCACCACGCACTGCTGCCACGAGAGTCCGCCGCTCCTCGTCCAGGCGCACGCGCCGCCCCCTCGCGTCAACGGACAATCGCTACGAAGGGTAGGAACATCGCCACATCCCGGCAACCCCCCTTGAAGAGGGCGCACGGACCAACATTCGCACAATCTCCATCAGCTCGCGATGGCGGGGTATGGTCAAGAGGTTGCTTTCCGTAAAGAAGGCATCACTTAAGCTGTGGTCGCGCTGACGAGAGGTGACAGCCATCGGCCACGGGATTGACGCCACCCACCTCGGCCGATGAGCGCCCACCGAGACGTCCGGACGAGCCTGACGGCCGCAGCAACCAACCCGGACAAGTCGGCACGAGGCTTGACGTTTCGCCGTCGCCGACAGGCCACGGTCGTTCACCTCACCGAACCTTCACCCGGCGCGCGCTAACCTGTTAACGCTTCGCAACCTTCCACGTTCGCTAAGTCACGAGCCGGTTCGGCGACGGAACCTTCCCCCACGTCCTGCGCCTCGTCCGGGTCGCCGTGGCATGCCTTCCGGGGGTGTCAGCTGTGGGTGTTCCTATGCCCGGCCAGTCCGACGAGTGGGCCGCCGAGGGCATCCTCGGCGTGGGGATGCCCGACCGGGCGCCCGGCGGTGAGGCGCACGCGGGAACGGTCGGCGGGAGCGCCGTCAGCGGGGCGCCGCAGGACGACGGCACAGCCGGCCACGGCCAGCCCTCCCCCGCCGGCAGCCGTCCAGGCGACGGCACCAGCGGACGTGCAGACGACACCGCGGGCGGCCGCGACCGCGGGGCAGCCGATCATCACCATCGTCCGGCGGCCGCGGACCGCGGCGCCGCCGACCCGAGCCGGTGGGAGCTGTTCCGACGGATGGCGATGAGCTGCCCGCTGCCGGTCTTCGCCACGGACGCGGTCGGCCGGCACGTCTTCGTCAATCCGCGGTGGAGCGAGCTGACCGGCGTCGAGCCGGATGAGGCCCTGGGATGGGGCTGGGAACGCGCGATTCACCCGCACGACCTGCTGACCGTCACCAACCAGTGGGGACGGGCACAGTCGGACGGCGACGGGCTGTGGGTCCGGCTACGGCTGCTGCGGCCTGACGGGCTGCACCGGGCAGCGATCCTGCAGGCGGTACCCACCGGTGACGAGCCAGATATCCCGCGTTTCGTCGGGACGCTCACGCCACTCCCACCGCTGCCAGCCCCGCCGCTCTCCCCCCTGGCGACCCCCGGCCTCGGCGCCGGCACGCCGACCGCCGACGCCACGCGCAGTGGCCCGAGCCCGTCGGCGGGCACTGACGTCCCGGTTCGGCTCGACGGGCCGCGCCACGACCAACCCGACAACGAGGCCGCGCGCCACGGCGAAGACGCCGGGCAGGCAGCCACCCCGGTGCCGGTGCCGAGACCGCGGACCGGTGAGGAGCCGCCGCCCCTACCCGCGGTCGGACACGGCGCTCTGGGTGCTGCCAGCTCGGACGCCGATGACCGCGATGACGAAACCCGGTGGGACGGCGTCAACCTGCCCGACTCGCACGGCGACGGCGGCCATCAGGACCGCGGCCGCGGCAACGACCACGGCGACAGCGACGGCGACGGCGACGGCGACGGCGACGGCGAAGTGGCCGGTGCCGCTTCGTGGGACGACGCGCTGGGTCTGGCCGGACAGGACGACGCCGAGGCCGCGGGCCTCGTCGCCGGGCTCGACGAGCGCGGCGCAGGCCGTCCCCAACGCAACCATCTCGCCTGGGACGGCAACCGCCGACGGGCCGCGGCGCCCGACGGCGGGGACAGCTGGCCGAGCGTCCCGGACAAGAACACGCTGCCGGCGCTGGGAGGCGAGTGGCGCGCGGCCATCGCGCTGCACGGCCGAGGCGGGGCCGAGCATGCCAGCCACGACGTCTTCGGGAATCCGGGCGGGGCGGGTGACGGTGAGCAGGCGCCTGACCGCCGGCCGCCCGGTATCCCCCGCCAGGGTCTTCCCGTCAGGGCGCCGTCTGGCCGCCCAGCGGGCGGTCAGACCGCACGCCCGGCGCCGATGCCGCATTTCACTGGCCCGGCGGTGAACCAAGCCGCAGACCCGGCGGTGAACCAGGCCGCAGACCCGGCGGTGAACCAGGCCGCAGACCCGGCGGCGGGCCCGGTGTCGGCCGGCCCGCGTGCCCACGGCGGTGGTCACCGCCATTCCCGCGTGCATGCCCAGGCTGGCGGCCAGGGTCACGGCTCGATCGACAGCACTGGCCGCGGCCACACCGGCGACCACGGGCCGGGGCGCGCCGGCGGGCACGGGTCCGGGATGGGCGACGGCGGCCACGGCCGGAGCGGTCACCTGCCGCCGGCCGAGTGCGGCTGTCTGTACGGGGAGCTGGCCAGGGCGGAGGCAGCCTGCCGCGACCGGGAGCGCTGGCTCACCAGCCTGCTCGCCGAGCTGCCGGCGGCGGTGCTGCTCGCCGACGCGCAGAGCCAGGTCGTCGGCGTGAACCAGGCCTACTGCGACCTGTTCGACCTGGCCGAGACTCCGGTGGATCTCGTCGGCACCGACTGCCGGCTCCTGCTGCGACCTCGCGCCGGCCTGGTCGACGACCCGGCCGGCTTCGCCGACCGGCTCGACACGTTGCTGCGGCGGCGGCGCACGCTACGCCGCGAAACGGTGATGTTCGCCGATGGCCGCGTCTTCGAACGCAGCCATCTGCCACTGGTCAGCCCGGACGGCTATCGCGGCCATCTGTGGCTCTATGTGGACGTCACCGACCGGCGCATCCTCGACGCCGAGATCGAGGGCCTGATCTCCGAGCTCTAGAGTCCGCAGCGGGCACGCCGCTGGATCGCGGGCGCCTACAAGCCGTTGTGGTAGCGGACCTGGAGCTCGCGAGCCTGACCTACCCAGTCGTCAGAGACAATCCGGCTGCCGAACCCCTCGAGCCCCGCCGCGAGACGCTCGACGTCGGTGTCGCCCATCGCCGCGAGCTGGCGGAAAGAGGTGACGCCCAGGGCCCGCAGCCGCGTCTCGATGACCGGACCGATACCGACGATCTCCTTGAGATTGTCGGTCGAAGCGACCGGCTCGGCCGGACCGCCCCAGGACGGGACGTCACGGCCCGACCGCCGCCGCGGCTGCTCGCCGGCCGCCGCAACGGGCTCGGCCGCAACGGGCTCGGTCGCAACGGCGCCGGTCGCCACGGCATCCGCCGCCGGAGCCGGGGCCTCGGCCGCGGAAACCACCGATTCCGCGGCGGTTGGGGCATTCCGGTGAATGCCGGCCGCCGGCCGGGAGACATCGCCGACGCCGACGCCCGCACTGACACCGAGGATCTCCAGGGCGGCCAGATCCTGGGCGACGGCAGGCGTGGAGACACCGGCAGCCGGCGCGTCGTCATCGACGCCTTCCATGCCGACCACGCTAGCCGCGGTCGCCGGCCCGTTCACCTTGTCGGCGGCCGGCTCCTCGCCGCCTGGGAGGTGAGTGTCTGGTGTGAGCCGTGCGCCGCTGGTGGCCGCCCACCTCGCGGCGACCGCCTCGGCCTCGGTGATTCTGGCGAGCAGCCCAGCACGCTCGGCCGCCCACTCGGCCTGGCGACGCTCGAGCCGGTCCGTCAGCGCGGCCGCCTGCCGGGCCGCGTCTTCGGCCTCGGTCCGCGCGAGCGCCAGCCGGGCGGAGAAACGCGCCGCGCGGGCCTCGGCGCCGGCGAGCGCCTCGCGAAGCCCGACGTCCTGGCCGTCGTCGCTGTCGGTCACACCACGCAGTTCGGCCTCGAGCCTGGCGATCCGGGCCTGTGCCGCGCTGAGCTGCCCCGCGGCACTTGCCGCCTGCCGTTCCGCCGCGCTGACCCGCGTTTCCGACGTGGTGGCCCACAGCTCCGCCACGGCCAGGCGGGACGCGAGATCCGCGTTCTCGGCCGCGCTGCGTTCCTCGTGCCGCAGCAGCCGCTCGCTCAACGCGGCGATCCGGTCGTCGTCCAGCGCCGCGGGCGCCCGGGGGGCTTCGTACCGGCCCCCGGTGCCGGCGTCGGACGGTACGGCCGCTGTCGTCTCAGCGTCTGCCCGCTCGGCCACGGCGGTCTCGGTCGCCAGGGTCTCGGTCGCCACGGTCTCGGCCACCAGGATCTCGGCCACCAGGGTCTCGGTCGTTAGCGCCTCGGTCGTTGCCACCTCAGTGGCTGTCACCTTGGCGTCCGCCGCCGCGACGTCGAGCGGCGCGGCCTTCCTCTCCTCGTCCCCGGTGAGGTCAGCGAGACGGGTGGGTTCGTCTCCACCGTCAGGCAGGGCGACCGGCATCACCGGAGGCATGTCCAGTGGTGTCAGATCCGCGGGAACCAAGTCCGCAGGGACGAGATCCGCGGGCACCAGGTCCGCGAGAGCCGCGCCGTCCAGGTCCTGGTCGGCCGGGTGGCCGCCCGGGCCCTCGGCAGGTGCGCGCTCCAGGTCGGCCGCCGGTGTCACCCGGGGCGGCCGCACGCGGCCGGCGGCGCCCAGGACCGACACGTTGGTGGCGACGGCCAACGCCAACGGGACGCGTGGGCGGTTGGGAGCCGGCATCGCCGGCCCTGCCCCGGCACCCACGAGCGTCAGCCGTTGCCGGCGGATCGGCCCGATCAGGAAGAGCCACGCCAGAGCGGCGCCGAGCATCAACGCCACCAGCATGAACGCCAGGATCTGCCCGGCGAGATAGAGCACGGGAACCATCCTCCTTCCCCCGCCGGGATCCCGGACACGGGCGGTCGAACGCGGACAGCGGTCAGGTCGACCGAGCAAGCGGCGGCGAGGATCGCCCCGGGCGCCGTTGATCGGATCTAGGTCTGTCGGGACTTGGCGGGTCGGTGTAGGTCGATGGGCGTTGCGCGGGCCGGGATGGGCCTATGAAGCCGTCCCGCCCCGTGGGACCCGCGCAGGCGGGCAGGCAGGAACAGGCCAGTGATCGTCTGTTGGCGTACTTCGGCTGTTGGCGTACTTCGGCCGTCGATGACCACGTCGACCGGTCCGGCAGTGCGGATCTTGTCAGTGCGGATCTTGTCAGTGCGAGGTGCGTGCGAGGTGAGTCAGGCCGCGCGCCGCGTCGCCCGAGACGTGCTCATCTGGGACCGGACAATAGCGCGCCAGGCACACCAGACCAGACAGCGACTCGCCGAATTGCACAGCCCGGGCACTCCGGCACACGCCGGTCACCCTATCTGCTGCCAGACAAGTAACCAGAAGCCGCCAACAATCGTTCTCCGAGTGTTTTTCGGTTTTTGTATTGATGGGAAACACTCCGCCAGGCGACGCGGTTGACACGCCACCTGGCGACGGGGTGAACAGCCCCGGCTCAGAGCAGGTCGGGGAGCTCCTGGGTGGCGTACCAGAGCAGCTCATGGCCGTCGGCGCCGTCGACGATGAAGGCCGCATCCTCACTGCCCAGGTCAGACTCCACGATCACGTCAGCGGCAGCGGCCACGGCGCGCTCGGCATCCGCGTCGTCCACGTGCACAGCCTGGATCTTGGCCAGCGGAATCGAGGCCGTCACCTCGACCACGCCGCGGTCGAGGTCGTCGCGCACTCGAATGCCCGCGTCGTCCACATCGGCGGCGAAGACCACCCGACGTCTGGGTGCGACCGGATCGGCATCGAGGAGGCGCAGACTGGCGCGGGCGGCGGCCAGCAGCACCGCGTACTCCATCTCCTCCGTGTCCGACCAGGCGTACCACTCACGAACGGCGGGAGTAACCGCGAACCCCAGCCCAGCGGGTACGGCGCGTTCATCACGCACCGCCCGCGCGGCCGTCAGCGTCGACGGCAGGTAAACACGCACCCCGCCAGTCTGCTCCCTCCTTCACGAACCCGTGAGCGGGGGTTGATAACTACGCGTGACCCGCGCGGTTACGCGGAGCGATTCGCGGGCATCGACACGAGCAGTGACGGACGGAGGCAGTCGCCACCGCCAGCCCGGCGGGGTTCCCGCGACCCGCTCGCGAGCCGCGAGGAACCACCACTCGCCACCGAGGGGGCACTCCGATGGCAACCGGTAATCAGCAGCGCCACCTTTGATGGCGATTTGACCGTTATCGACACGTTATCGCCAACAAGATCGATACCTAGCGTGGTTCGATCTAGGTAACATAGTTAACGGACCCTTTCGACGGTGTTACAACCGTTGTCACGTCCGGTGATTCCTTGCGATCCCGACGGCAGGACCGACGATCAAGAGGGGTCATCATGACGTTACCCAGGGTTCGGATGCTCGTTCGAGGCTGGGGGTGAGCCGGGTGAGCCGGGAGTACGCGAAGGCCGTTGGTTCTCGCCTGAGGGCGATCCGCATTCAGCAGGGCCTTTCGCTGCAGGGGGTGGAGCAAAAGTCACGTGGGCGCTGGAAGACCGCGGCGGTCGGCTCGTATGAGCGCGGCGACCGAATGATCAGCGTGCACCAGCTCTCAGAGCTGGCCGGCTTCTACGGCGTGCCCGTCTCGGCGCTGCTGCCCAACGAGGACCAGCTGCCGCCGCGCGAGCGGCGGCCCAGGACCGTGCTCAACCTCGAGAAGCTCGCCCAGGCCCCGCCCGACACGTCCGCGCTCGTGCGTCGATGGGTCGCGCAGATCCAGCGGCAGCGCGACGACTACGCCGGTCATGTGCTCTCGATCCGCGACGGCGACCTGCGCGCGCTCGCCCTGCTACACGACACGACTCCGCAGGAGTTCGCCGACCGGCTGCGGTCCTGGGGCGTGCTGGAGACCACCTTCCCGGAGCCGGAGGAGCCCGAGTAGATCCGTGCAGGCCGGGCGCCCGTCGCCCGGGTCGCCGCCGGATCGGAACGGCCGACCGAATGCCAACGATCTGGCAGGCCCGGGCGTCTCGCGCCCGGCCCACATGCCGAGCAGTACGAGCGGTCAACGCGGACCGTGGACCGGAGCCTCGGTGACCTCGACTAACCCCGGGCGGGCGGCACCCACCAGGAGATAGGTCTGAGAACACCCCGTGTGAACGGCCCACGCGAACGCGACCGTATCCCGCGGCTGAACCGGCCAGAACGCCGCAACACCGGGCCTGGGCGGCAGCCGACGACCGACGTGAAATCCGGCGTCGCGCGCCCCGCCGGGGCCGCGCACCGCGCGGGGCCCACGTTCGGTCGGAGCGGGTACCGGTCGCCGCGCTGGGAGGTCGTGACGATGCCACGCAAACAAATACGGCGCCGAGGGCTGGTTCTCGGTGCTGGAGGGGTACTGGGCTCTGCCTGGACAATTGGCGCCCTCCGGGCGTACCAGCTCCAGACCGGCGAGGACGCCCGCTCCTTCGACCTGATCGTGGGCACCTCGGCAGGTTCGGTGGTGGCCGCGCTGCTCAGCCTCGGTGTCGGGGTCGACACCATGGCAGACTCCGAACGCGGGCTGTACGAATCGGGCACACCCGTTCTGGACTACCGCGATCTGGGGGCGTCGCTCCCGCCACCGCCCCGGATGCGCATGGGCTCCCCGCGCCTGTTGACCAGCGCGGTCCTGCACCCCCGCCGGATGACGCCGATGGTGGCGCTCGCCGCGCTGCTACCCCAGGGCCGAGGCACCATCTCCGCCGTGGGTGACCTGGTCGCGAGCGCCGCGGCGCAGCACGCCGCGAGCGTCACGAGCTGGCCCGGCCGGCTGCGGGTCGTCGCCATGGACTTCGACACCGGCGGGCGCGTGCTGTTCGGCGCGGACGGCACACCCAGGGCCACGATCGCGCAGGCCGTGATGGCGTCCTGCGCCATTCCCGGCTGGTACGCGCCCATCACGATCGGTGGGCGGCGCTTCGTCGACGGCGGGACCCGTTCACCGACCTCGCTGGACCTGTGCGTCGAGGCCGGGCTCGACGAGATTCTGGTGCTGGCACCGGCCTGTGCCTTTGACTGCGACCGGCCGCGGCATCCGGTCGCCATTGCCGAACGCCGGCTGCGCCGTGCTGCCACCCGCCGGCTCGCCCGGGAAATCACCTTGGCGGAGGCGACCGGCGCCAGGGTGTCCGTCTTGTCCCCCGGCCGGGAGGATCTCGAGGTCATGGGCGGCAACGTCATGGACGTCACCCGGCGGGCCGAGGTGTTCGAGACCGCGCTGCGCACCTGCGCTACCGCGTTCACCGACCTCGCCCGCAGCGCCGCCGTGCCACAGCGCGCGGCCCCGGTGGCAGCCGGGACGAGGAGGGCGCCGGTGTCGGCGGTGCCAGCGGTACCGCCGACCGCGTCCGGCACCGCCGGCGTGACGCGGCTGGCGACGGCGCCCGGCCGGCGCACCGGCCCGGCCCGGCGGCCGGCCACGGTCCGCGAAGAGCCCGACCTCGCCGGTTAGAAGTCCGCAGCGCGCGCGAAATGCTCTTCCTTCGCATGGCCGGAGGTCACTGTCGCCGGTTCGCTGCCTGTCACAGCGTCATCGGCGGGCGGGTAGCCGGCGGCGCTGCCGCTGGCCGCGCGGCGTCCGACCGGTCAGGCTGGTCGCCAGATCACGGATGGCCGCCCGTGCCGGCGATGCGGGCGCGATGTCGCGCAGCAGCTGACCGGCGGCCTCCGCCGCGTCGAAGGACGTCAGGTCGTACGGAACCATCGCGACGGGCTGGGCGCCGGCGTGCCGCTCGACCGTCCTGGCGATCTCGCGTCGTGGGTCGCCGCCGGCCAGCGAGGGGCGCAGCCGGTTGACCACGAGCAGCGGCTCGGTGTCCGGGACCAGGTCCCGCAGGTCGGACAGCCCACGGACGAACCGGACCATGGCGACCGGCTCGGCCGAGGTCACCGCGAGGATCGTGTCGGCGGTGGCGAGCACGGACAGCGTCGCGCCGTTGCGGCGCGGCGCCGAGGTGTCGAAGCTCAGCTCCTCGTCGGCCTCCAGGCAGAAGCCGCAGTCGACGATGACGAACTGGGCCAGCTGTCGGGACAGCTCCAGCACGTTGTCCAGCGCGGACGGCCGCAGCTCCGGCCAGCGCGACGGCCTGGCGATGCCGGGGAGCACTCGCAGGCCGCCACCGAGATCGCGGCACAGCGCTGCCAGCCGCGGCACGTCGAGCATTCCCTGGTTGGCGGCGCGCGCGGCGGCGGCGAGCCCGGGGGCCTCCTCGAGCAGGCCCACGAGCTGGCCGATGGAGCCACCATAGGAGTCCGCGTCGATCAGTAGCGTGGCCGCGCCGAGGTCCGCGAGCTCGGCGGCGAGACCCAACGCGATCGTCGTCCGGCCGGGGGCGCCCGTCGCGCCCCAGACGGCGATCACCCGCCCTTGCACGATGGGCGTATGCATCGGGCTTTCGCCCAGGTCGTCCGCCTCGTCGAGGAGGGATGGCAGGCCGGTGCCGTAACCCACGACCGGCTCACTGAAGCCGTGGCTGATCGAGACCGGACCGATGGCGGGTTGGCTCGTCAGCGCCTTGGCCGCCTCCACGACGGCCGCGGCCACCATCTGAGCCGTCGCGTCGGCGGCGATCACGGCCACGACGCCGAGCTGGCGCAGCCGCCGGTCGCCGTCGTCGTCACCCGGCGCGATCAGGCCGACGACGGCGACGTTCGCCTGCGCGAGCCGAGCCAGCGCCTCCCGGTCCAGGCGGCGCAGGTCCGCGGACAGCAGCGCGGCCCTGGCGGCACCCGTCGTCGCGGCGGCGAGGAGATCCGGCAGGTCGACGCAGCGGCGTACGACGGTGACGCCGAGGTCATGGCGGTCGAAGGCGGAGACCAGGCCGGCCTCGACGACCGAGTCGGTGACCGCGGTCAGGATCGGCAGGCTCACCGACCGTACCCCGGCGCCGCCGTCGGCCCGGTCCCGCCCACCTGGCCGCGGCCGTCGGGTTCCAGCTTCACAATGTCCACGCGGGCGCTCTGCGACGCCGCGACCGCACGGATCGCCGCGTCGACGGGCACCCGCAGCGTCAGGGACCGGTCGCCCGAGGCGATCCGTTCCTCGCCGAGGAACTCGACGTCGTGCAGGACCATCACCTCGGCTCCGGCGCCACCCGCCGCCGGGGTGCCCACGCCATCCGCCTGCCCCTGCCCGTTCGGGTCCCCGGTCGCCCCGGAGGTGCCAGTGCCGTTGTCCGTGCCGCTGACCGCACCGGCCGGCTGGTAGACGTACACGTCGACATGGTCGCCCGGGGCCAGGTCCGGAATCCTGCCGGCCTTGACCACGACCGGCACGATCCGGGTCGCCGGCGAGTCCTCGCCGGCGAAGTCGCCGCCGCTGAGCAGCTCGCCCTTGCCGACCGGCCGCGCGAGCGTGCCCCCGACGATTTCCTTCATCCGCCGGCCCGGGTAGTAGCGGGCGGCGGTGTCGTCGTCGAGCTGCGCGTGCACGGTGACCAGATCGGCTGCGGTGACGACGTGCCCTGCGGGCAGGTCCGCCTTGGCCGCCACCCAGGCGGCCGTCCGGTCCGCCGACTGGAACAGCCGGGCGCCGATCACGACGGAGACCAGCACGAGCAGCACGCCGAACAGGAGCCGGGTGTCCCGCCAGCCGCGACGGCCGAGCCGACGCGCCGGCGGTGACGGCGGAACGATCGGATCCGTGGACCTTCCGGATGAGCTACGCCCACCCGGTGGGGACCCCGGAACGAGCGCGGGCGCCAGGTCGGTCACCGGTGATCTCCTCATCGTGCTCGATCACCCACGGGCATGGCCCTGGGCGGCGGTCTCACGACGTGGCTCCTGCCCGGCTGATCGTGGCCGGGCCGTCGCGCCATGTGCTCAAGGGACAACGCGCGTGGAAATGCGGCGTTGCACAGCGTACGCGCTTATCGACCCCATCCGGCCCGATCGGCAACAGGGCCCCTACTGAATCCGGGGTTCCCGCCCGAAGGTCTGCCGGCGGGCAAGCGCGCTGGGACATGAGCGATCAAGCAGGAGCCTCGTCGCGGCATTCGTCGGGTTCTCGTGCTGGTCATCGGGTTGGACGCGCTGGGACGGCCCAACGATGTCCTTGGACGACTAGTTCGTTCGCCCCGGGGTCGACGTCCCGAATCCCCACGGCTCGCCGTTCCGAACCCGGCATCCCCAACCTGGCGCCGGCCGACCGTCGCCGCGCACCGATAGGGCAGGAATGCGGCCGAGCCACCGCCGTCGCGGCATGACCAGAGCGATCGAGGGCAGTTATCCACAATCGAACGCATCCGGGAGCATCCTCGCAGGAAAAACTGGTACACACGTGGTGGACACCAGCCGGCCTCGATAGCACCGTCCGCCGTGCGAGGGGAGTCCGGCGGCGGCCACCTGGCCGCAGCCGGCATTGCGACGACGGGCGGCGCGAGCGAGGCCTTCGGGAGGCCATGGGCCCGCCGGGGGGCGGGCCCATGGTCCCCATAGGTAAAGGCCGGGACGCGCCCTGTGGGCCTGCGGACGTGCAAAATGATCTTCCTTCGCACCTCCGACGGCCCCGTATGCGGAAGTAACTGGGGCGAGAACGGCCGTGCCGGCGGTGGGCTCCGGCAGGCCAGCTGGGATGCCGGACGGACGGAGGGAACAGGAGAGCTCGATGGACGGACGGTTCCTACAGCTCAGTCAGGTAGCAGAGATCCTCAACATCTCGGCGTCACAGACCTACGCGCTCGTGCGCAGCGGCGAGCTGCCCGCCATCAAGATCGGCGGGCGTGGCCAGTGGCGCGTGGAGCGCACCGAGTTGGAGGGTTACATTCAGCGCGCCTACGCACAGACCAGGGAGTTCGTCCTGGCCAACCCGCTGACCAGGCACGAAGCGGTCCCCGAGGACTGACGCCCACGGTGCCCGCAGGCAGCGCGCCCAGCGCATCAGGCCCACCACGCCCACCAGGCACACCAGGCCCGCCAGGCCGATGGCCGGTCGGGATCAGGCCCGGCGCAGCAGGACGATCGCGGTCAGCGGGACCGTGCAGCCCTCGACGGCCCGTGGCCGGCGGAACTCGCCCGGGGCGTGCTCCGCCAGGTCGACGAAGTCCGTGCCGACCCGGTCGATCGTCCCGCTGACCGTCCGGCCGTCGGACAGCACGACCAGGCAGCCGGACCGGTCTCTGGCGACCCCGCGCAGGACGTGCCGCAGGTCGAGGCGGGCACCGACTCGACCCTCGTGGCCCGGGTGCGCCGCCTCGCCGCGCAGTCCCCGCACCGCGAGCAAGGACCTCGACGGGACCAGCACCTCGCCACCGCCGACATCCTCGACGAGCAGCCAGTCGGGCCCCAGCGCGAGCAGCCGGCCGGTGATCGCGCCGCGCTCCGGCCCCGCCTGGCCAACGACGTCGAAGCGCAGCCGATGCCCGACGGCCGGACGCAGCCGATCGACCAGCCGCAGGTAACCGATCTCCCGACGGCTTCGGTCCTCGACCTCGGCGGCAAGCTCAGCGGACTCGGCGGCCTCCCACTGTGCCTCAAGATCCGCGAACAACGCCTCCCAGCGCAACCTGGCACCCTCCTCGACCGTCCGGACATTACGGACCAGCCGGTCCATCCTCGCCGGCCGCCGGCCGCCGCATCGGACCTGCCCTCAGCCGCGGTACGAGTTCACGACTGCGGCGCGCCCCTCGGTGACTACGGCGTCACCCAACCAAGGGACTATTGGCCCTTACCGGTCAGACAATCAGGATTGACACTTGGCCGCCAGAGGACTACACAAGCAAACTGAGGCAACCGAAAGATTCCACAGCGACGAGGCAGTGAGAGAAGGGTTCATAGCGAACGAGGTCTCACCACAGGCGACCTGGTGAAACCGACCCTGACCACCCTGGCTGCACGACGTTCCGCGGTGCCCTCCTGGCCGCCCACCCCATGCGGACGGGCTCCGCGAGGCGGTGCGCGGGACGACACACGATCGGACCACCGCCCGTTCGGGGGATGGCCCTGGACGACCCGAGGCGGGCCCAGCGCGCTCGCCGCCCACGAGGCGGCCGCGCGAGGGCCCATGGCGCGAAGCGAGGCGCGATGAGAGCGATCCGGCGCGTGCTGCTGCCCGTCGGCATCATGGCGCTGACGGTTGGCATCGCGGCGGTCCTGATCGTCACCGGCCGGGGACTGTTCGACCTGCCGTCCGGCATCCACGACGTCGGGCATTGGTACTCCGAGGACCCGACGGGCGCGTTGGTCACGGTGGTCATCGGGGCGGCGTGGTGCGTCCTGCTGTGGCTGTGCCTCGGCTTCGCCGTCGGCTCGCTCCAGGTCCTTCCCGGGCTGGTCGGCCGGCTGGCCGGGCGGCTGGCGCGCTGGATGCTGCCCCGCGCGATGCACCGCCTCCTCGAGGTGAGTCTCGGCCTGTCGATCGTCGCGAGCAGCGCCGGCGGCCTGATCGCCGCGACGCCCGCGTCGGCGAGCACGCTGGCCGACACGCCGCGACCGGCCGCGGCGGCCACCCAGCAGGCATGGCCCGACCTGTCGCCACACGTCAGCCCGGCAGCGGCCTCGTCCGCGGCGCCACGGTCATGGCCCGACCTCGCTCCGCTCGTCGCCCAGTCCCCGGCGTCCCAGTCCCCGGCGTCACAGTCCCCGGCGTCGTCCGAGGCACCCCGCTCGTGGCCGAGCCTGTCGCCCCCGCTGCGCGACCCGACGGCCAGCACCAGCGGTCCTGGTGCCACCGCGCCGAGCAGCCAGGCGGCCGCGCCACCGACGGCGAACCGCGCACCGAACGCACCCACCCGCGCCCCGTCGACCCCGTCGACCCCGTCGGCGCAGCCCTCGACGACCCAGCCTGCCGCGCCGGCAGCCACGACGGCGGCCCCGACAGCGGCGCCAACCGCCACCACGCCGGCCGGATCGGAGACGTCATCCGTGCCCAGCTCCGGCACACCAGACAGCGGCCTGCCAAGCACCGGCGCGCAGCCCCCCGGCGGGGCCCAGCGCCCCGGGACCCAGAGCCCCGCCGGTCAAGGACCCGTGTCCCCGACCGCTCCCGTGTCGCCCTCGCCGGACGGGGCCGGGCCGCGGGCCGGCCTGCCCGCCGGCACGCCGATCGTCGCACTCATCCCCAGAGACCAGAGCGTCTCTGCCTCGGCCACTCCCCAGACGGGCGCCCCTGACCCCGGCGCCCCGTCGCTCTCTCCCAGCGCCTCGGCGGGATCCACGAGCCCGACACCATGGACGCCGACGATGCCCACCAACGCCCCCGCCGGCGGGGTCCGGCCCGCCTCGATGCCCGCCACCGGCTGGCCCGACCTCTCACCGCCACTACGGCCGCCGTCCGGGTCCGCCTCCCCGTCGAGCTCCCCCTCGGGCTCGTCCACGCCGGACGTCGGCGCCCTGGGTGGCTCGGCGCCGCGCGGCATCGGCGAGCCATCCGGGGACGGCTCGCATACCGAGGTCGTCGTTCTGCGGGGCGACTCGCTCTGGACGATCGCCGCCCGTCACCTCGGCCCGAACGCCACCGAAGCCGAGATCGCGGCCGAATGGCCACGGTGGTGGGCGGCCAACCGGGACGTGATCGGTGCCGACCCGAACGTGATCTTCCCCGGCCAGCGGCTCCAGCCGCCCTCCGGGCCCTGACCCCGCCCCACGCCGGCCCGGACGAGGAGACCCGCGGATGACTCTTCCCGACGCTGCGGCGGGGCAGCCCGCCACGCCTGAACCGCGCTCGCCCGAACCGCGCTCGCCCGGAGCGTTGCGCGGCCTGCCCGCGTTCGTGACCGAGCCGCCCTACGACGACGAGACGCCTGGCACCGGCACCGGCAGCGCGGGCGGGGGCACCGGCACCGGCACCGGCACCGGCACCGGCGAGACGCGTACGGCCAAGGATGCCGCGACGTGCGGCGCCGGCGACGACGAGGTGTCGCGCACCCATGTCGGCCGGCGCGGCTTCCAGCCAGGCACACGACGCGGCCCTGGCACCGCCGGCTCCTCGCACGGCCGCAGCGCGCGCCACGGTACCGCCGCCCACCGCGGACCCGGCAACGTCCGGCTGCCGGCGTCCGCGCCAGCCTCGGCTGCCGCGGCCTCCCGCGGCCTTCCGCGGGCGACGGACGACGCCGCCCTGCGCACCGTCTCGGGACGATCGGCCGCGGCGACCCCGCCGGCCGCGCGCCGTGCGCCGCTGCGGATGCCGCCGCAGGTCCGGGACAGCCGTTTCCGGGAGAACCCGGCCCCGGCCGCGACGATCGTCGTCCGGGCGATCGTCGAGGTCCTCTCCGGTCTGCGGCCAGTCTCGCACCTGGCGGGCTGGGCCACGCCCCGGCTACAGAGCGCGCTGGAGCGGTCCGGCAGCCAGTTCCCGAGCCGGGCCTCGGTCCGCAGCATCCGCGTCGGTGAGCCACGGCCCGGCGTCGCCGAAGTCGTCGCGGTCGTCAACCGCGGCGACCGGGTGGCCGCCCTCGCGCTCCGGATGGAGTCGACCAGCGGCCGCTGGCAGGTCACCCACCTCCAGATCGGCTGACCTCCCTCGGGAGGCCAGCCGCTGGAAAATGATCATCCTCGGCGGGCCGGGTCTCCGTGGCAGCGCTTGTACTTGCGGCCGGACCCGCATGGGCACGGCGCGTTGCGGGCGGGGCCTTTCGCGTCGGCGTCGCCCCGCCCGACAACCGGCGAGCCACCGTCCCTCCCGTAGGAGGTCACCGGCTCCGGGCCGCCGTCGACCGAAGGCGCCGAGTACTTCAGCCCCGTGCTCGGCCGGCGCGGCTCCAGGCCCTTGACGAACACCGGCGGCGGCGCAGGCCGCTCAGGTGCCGCAGGTGCCGCAGGTGCCGCAGGTGCCGCAGGTGCCGCAGGCCGCGCCGCGGCCGGCGCCGAACCCGTCTGCGCACCTCTTGCGCCACCGCGGGCGCCGCCGCGCGTGCCTCCCCGCGCCAGCGGGGTCGTCGGCGGTGCCGGGGGCACGTCCTGCTGGGCTGGCGACGGCTTCACCGAGGTCAACGGCGTCGGCGTGCCCAGCGTGGGTGCGGCCCCGGCCGGCTGACCGCCCTGCCCCTCGTCGCCACCTGAGACCTGGACGTCGACGTTGAACAGCAGCCGGACGGACTCCTCCTTGATCCCGTCCATCATGTTCTGGAACATCGAGTAGCCCTCGCGCTGGTACTCGACCAGCGGGTCGCGCTGCCCCATCGCCCGCAGGCCGATGCCCTCCTGCAGGTAGTCCATCTCGTACAGGTGCTCGCGCCACTTCTTGTCGAGCACGGCGAGCACAACCCGCCGCTCGAGCTCGCGCATCAACGGCTCGCCGTCCGGGCCGTCGCCGAGCTCGGTCTCCCGCCGGTCGTAGGCGTCCTGGGCGTCGGTCTGGATGTCCTCGACGAGCATGTCCGCGCTCAGGCCGTCGCGGTCGTCGGGCGCCGGCGCCTCGACCCCGACCGGGTAGAGCTGGCCGAGGCCGGTCCACAGCGTGTCGAGGTCCCACTCCTCGGCGAAGCCCTCGGCCGTGGCGCCCTGCACGTAGGCGGCGACCGTGTCGTCGACGAAGTGGCGGACCTGCTCGTGCAGGTCGGCGCCCTCGAGGACCTTGCGGCGCTCCTCGTAGATGACGGTGCGCTGCTTGTTCATGACCTCGTCGTACTTGAGGACGTTCTTGCGGATCTCGAAGTTCTGGCCCTCGACCTGCGTCTGGGCCGACCGGATCGCCCGGGTGACGATCTTCGACTCGATCGGCACGTCCTCGGGGATCTGGAGCCGGTCCATGATTCCCTCGACCGTGGACGCGTTGAACAGGCGCATCAGGTCGTCGCCGAGCGAGAGGTAGAACCGGGACTCGCCCTTGTCGCCCTGCCGGCCCGCCCGTCCACGCAGCTGGTTGTCGATCCGGCGGGACTCGTGCCGCTCGGTGCCGAGGACGTAGAGCCCGCCGGCCTCGAGGACGTCATCGTGCTCGGCGGCGACCGACGCCTTGGCCTTCTCCAGCGCTTCCGGCCAGGCCGCCTCGTAGTCCTCGGGCGTCTCGAGCGGGGAAAGCCCGCGGGAGCGCAGCTCCCCCTGGGCGATGAACTCGGGGTTGCCGCCGAGCATGATGTCCGTGCCTCGGCCGGCCATGTTCGTCGCGACCGTGACGGCGCCGCTGCGGCCCGCCTCCGCGACGATCAGCGCCTCACGCTCGTGGTGCTTGGCGTTGAGCACCTCGTGCTTCACGCCCTCTTTGGTGAGCTGCTTGGACAGGTACTCGGACTTCTCGACGCTGGTCGTGCCGACGAGGACCGGCTGGCCCTTCTTGTGCCGGGCGACGATGTCCTCGACGACCGCCTTGAACTTCGCGACCTCGGTCTTGTAGACGACGTCGGGCTGGTCGGCCCGGACCATCGGCTTGTTCGTCGGGATCGGCACCACACCGAGCTTGTAGGTCTGGCTGAACTCGGCGGCCTCGGTCATGGCCGTACCGGTCATCCCGGACAGCTTGTCGTACAGCCGGAAGTAGTTCTGCAGCGTGATCGTCGCGAGGGTCTGGTTCTCCTGCTTGATCTCGACCTTCTCCTTGGCCTCGATCGCCTGGTGCATGCCCTCGCTGTAACGCCGGCCGTGCAGGATGCGGCCGGTGAACTCGTCGACGATCAGAACCTCGCCGTCGGCGACGATGTAGTCCTTGTCCTTCTTGTACAGCTCCTTGGCCTTCAAGGAGTTGTTCAGGTAACCGACGAGCGGGGTGTTCACGGACTCGTACAGGTTCTCGATGCCGAGCTGGTCCTCTACCTTCTCGACACCGGACTCCGTGATGGCGACGGTCCGCTTGCCCTCCTCGACGTCGTAGTCGACGTCGCGGACGAGCAGCGGGGCGATCCGGGCGAACTCCGTGTACCAACGGGTCGGCTGGTCGGCCGGGCCGCTGATGATGAGCGGGGTTCGGGCCTCGTCGATGAGGATCGAGTCGGCCTCGTCGATGATGGCGAAGTTGTGGCCGCGCTGGACCAGCTCGTCCCCGCTCCACGCCATGTTGTCGCGCAGGTAGTCGAAGCCGAACTCGTTGTTCGTGCCGTAGGTGATGTCGCAGGCGTACTGCTCGCGGCGCGTCGCGGGCGGCATCTGCGGGTGGATCACACCGATCGAAAGGCCGAGGAAACGATGGACGCGGCCCATGTTCTCGGCGTCGCGCTGGGCCAGGTAGTCGTTCACCGTGACGACGTGGACGCCCTTGCCCGCGAGCGCGTTCAGATATGCCGGCAGCGTGGAGACGAGCGTCTTTCCCTCACCGGTCTTCATCTCCGCGATGTTGCCGAGATGAAGACCGGCCCCGCCCATGATCTGCACGTCGAAGTGCCGCTGGCCCAGCGTCCGGCGGGCCGCCTCGCGCACCGTGGCGAACGCCTCCGGCAGCAGCGTGTCGAGCGTCTCCTCGCCGTCGGCGAGACGCTGACGGAACTCGTCGGTCATCCCGCGCAGCTCTGCGTCCGAGAGGCCGACGAAGTCGTCCTCGATGAGGTTCACCTGCTCCGCGATGGCATGCAGCTTGCGCAGAATCCGTCCTTCGCCAGCGCGCAGGACCTTATCTAGTATCACGGGCGAGGCTCCTCCGGCTGGCATGTCCACGCTGTGCTGTCCGCGGCCGACTACAGGCCCTGCCGACACCACGATGCTAGCCCTTCGGCAGCACTCGATCGGAACCCACGACACGTCGCGCGAGCGGCACGCGGCGTCGGAGCCAGCACCGGCGCCGGTTCCGACGCCAGCAGCAGCCGCGGCCCGGCCGCCGGGCGGAAAACCAGGAGCCGCGCGCGAACGTCGCTGCCAAGGTTGTCGCGCAGGCCTGGGCGCGGGCCTGACAGCCTTGTCCCGGAGCGACGAGCCCTGGAGGAATGAGTCATGTTCGTGCTGGAGCCGGTCGAGATCACAGCTGGCGCGTTGCACCTGCGCCCCTGGCGGCCGGACGACGCCGACGACGCGTTCGCCGCCTGCCAGGACCCGGAGATCCAACGGTGGACGAGGGTGCCGGCGCCCTACGGGCGCGAGGACGCGGTCTGGTTCATCGAGTCGGTCGCCCAGATCGGCTGGCGCACCGGCACGGGCGCACACCTTGCCGTCGTCGACGCGACCACCGGCGCCCTGCTCGCCGCGGTCGGCCTCGCCGACATGCGGGACGCGGACGGGCTGCCCGGCGTCGCCCCGGGGGGTGACGCCGATCTCGGCTACTGGTGCGCTCCTCAGGTCCGTGGGCGAGGCGTCACCACGAACGCGGTCCGGACACTGTGCCGCTGGGGCTTCGGCGCGCTGGGCCTGGCCAGGATCCGATGGACGGCGCTGACCGGCAACGACGCGTCCCGAGCGGTCGCCCTCAGGGCCGGATTCCACATCAACCCGGCCCCCCGTCCGCTCCCGGCCCTCCGCGGCGACGGCATCGCCGACTTCTGGACCGGCTTCCTGCTACCCGGCGCCGGGACGCCAAGCGCCCCATCGTCGGGCGTCAGGTGATCTCGAGGAGTTTTTCGCGGACGGCGTAGACGACGGCTTCCATGCGGGAGTGCAGCTGGAGCTTCTCCAGGATGTTCCGAATGTGGTTCTTGACCGTGTTCTCGCTGATGAAGAGCTGCTTGGCGATGTCCCGGTTGTTCATGCCCTTCGCGACGAGCCGGAGCACTTCCATCTCCCGGTCGGTCAGTCGCGGGGTGGGCAGCTGGGGCCGGTCATCCTTGTTCTTGATCATCGATGCGAACTCGCTGAGCAGCTTCGACGCCATCGACGGGCTGATCAGGCTCTGCCCGTTGTACACGGCGCGGATGTCGGCCGCGACCTCGTCAATCGAGATCTCCTTGAGCAGGTAGCCCATCGCGCCAGCCTTGATGGCGTCGTAGAGGTCCGCCTCCTCGTCACTGATCGTCAACATGACGATCTTCGCGCTGGGTACCGCGTCCTTGATGGCGCCGGTCGCGTCGATGCCGCCACGGCGTGGCATCCGCACATCCATCAACACGATGTCCGGGGCCATCTCGCTGGCCATCGTGACCGCCTCGGCGCCGTCCGCCGCCTCGCCGACGACCTCGATGTCCGACTCCTGCGCGAGCACCATCTCCAGCCCGCGGCGAAACAGCGCGTGATCGTCGACGATCAGCACCCGGATGGGGTTCTCCTCCGATGGCGCCCGCGGCGTCTCGGCCGAGCGCTGCTCGTCCACCGTCATCTGGCCTCCCTAGACCGCTGCCCCGGTATCACGGACGGCGGCACGGCCGTACCCGAGCGCAGACACTCCCCGTCCACACTCCGGTTCCGACAGCCAGATCGATCGAGCCAACCAGCCCGACGGCCCACGGCGCCCGCCACCCGACGCCGATGATCCCACGTCCGCCAGGCAATCCCCCACCGATGGCTGTATCTCCGGTCCGCTCCGTCCGGGCGCGGCGCTCCGGCCCCTTCCCTCGCTTCGCTTCGGGAAGGGACCTCCGCGCCGGGTCCTCCTCCGCGGACGTGCCCTCCGGCGACCTCCGCTGCGGCCCAACCACCTTCGCTTCGCTCGGTGGCCGGGCCTCCGCGGAGGCGCGCCTCCGGGCCAGCTCAGTTGCGTTTCGCTTGAACGTTACGAACTCAGCCGCATGCCGGGCGAGGCTGCGTACACCTTCAGGCGATAGCTCAATTCGTGACGTGCAAGCGGCACGCAACTGAGCTGGGCGCGGAGGCGGCCTCCGCAGTGGTCCACCACGAGCGAAGCGAGCTGGTGGACCACGGAGGAGGCCGCCGGAGCGCCCGTTCGCGCAGGAGGACGGCGCGTAGCGGCCGCGTCCGGAGCCTGCGGAGGACGCGGCCGATGCGCGCCGCCCGCACGCAGCGAACCATGTCAAACCTTCCCGCCCGACCCCAACCAGCGACGTTCAAGCGGCACGCGACCGAGCTGGGCGCACGCAGCGAACCAATGTCAAACCTTCAACACCAACCCACATAGCGACATGAGCACACCTGCTCCAGCCGAACTCGTCCTTCGTCCTTGTCCTAGTAGACGTCCTTCGTCCTTGTCCTAGTAGATGGGCCCGACCGGAGGCATGACAAGCGGCCCGGCCGAGGGCAGGCCGAGGCTGGCGGCGAGCCCGGCGAGAGGGCCCCAACCACCAGCATGATCACCGGTCAGTACGCCGGCGAGGCAGCCGGCAAGCGCCTCCCATCCGCCTGCCAGTGCGTAGGCACCCGCTCCCCCGCTGGCCGTGGCCGGCGGCCCGCCGCCCAGTGCCTCGAGGACCGCCGCGACAGCACCTCCGGGCCGACCAGTTCCCAGCGCGGCCAGGCCACCGGCGCCGAAGGCCACCTGGGCGGCGGCGGCCGGGTCCTCGCTGGAGCGGGCCGGGCGGACCCGGTCGACCAGCGACCGGCGCGGCACCAGCCGCACCCGCCCCGGTCGAGCTCCCGGCAGGCCCGCGGCGGACCAGGCCAGCCGCAGCGCCCGCTCCAGCCCGCCGAGCTCGTCCACCAGCCCGTGCCGGTGCGCGTCGGCGCCGGTCCAGACCCGTCCGCGCGCGAGCTCGTGGACCCGTTCCACACTCATCGCCCGCGCCGTAGCGACCTTTCCGACGAAGTCGTCATAGACCCGGTCGAGAAACTCGTCCAGTTTGGCCCGCTCACCGGGGCTGAAGGGGCGGCGTGCCGACATCATCAGCGCATGCTCGCCCTGCGCGACCTCGCCGATCGCGACGCCCAGCTTGTCCAACAGGCCGCTGATCACCTGCTTGCCGCCATAGACGCCGATCGAGCCGGTGAGCGTCGACGGGTTGGCGACGATCGTGTCGGCGGCGAGCGAGACGAAGTAGCCGCCCGACGCGGCGACGGAACCCATCGACACCACGACCGGCCGGCCGGTCGCCCGGAACCGCTCCACCTCGCGGCGCACCAGGTCCGAGGCGACATACGAGCCGCCGGGGCTGTCCACCCGGAAGACCGCCGCCGCGATGTCCGGGTCCTTGGCAGCGGCCCGGAAGGCGGCGCACACGGCGTCGGCCGCGAGAACCGGGGCGCCGAACGGTGGCCCGGCGCGGTGCGGCACCACCGGCCCGGTCCCGTGGATGAGTGCGACGGCGGCCCGGCTGGCGTCCAACGCCGGCGGGACGGCCACCTCGAGAGCGAGGCCCGCTCCGATGCCGGGAGCAGGACCGGCTGCGACACCAGGAGCAGGACCGGCTCCGGTGGACTCGCGCGGGGCCGTCGGTCGGGCGTCCCGCCGCTGGGCGGCGAGCCGGGAGCCGACCGCGGCCAGGGAACGGGCCACCCGGCGCGACGGCGAGTCGTCTCGCCGCGCCGCCGACCGGCCGTAGGCGCCCAGATACATCGGGACGGGCGCCGGCTTGGCCGGCGTGCCCTGCCCTGGCCCGCTCGCCGACCGCGGGCCCGGGACCGGCCCGTCGGCGGCCGCCCCGGCGCCGGCGGCGGGGCTTCCCACACCGGCAGGGCTTCCCGCACCTGCAAGGCTTCCCGCACCTGCAAGGCTTCCATCAGCACCGGGGGCCTCGGCGGCGGCAGGGCCGGGGCCGGCCGCAGTGTTTCCTTCGCCGGTGGCGCCGGAGCCGGCGGTGACGGCAGCGGCAGCGGGGCGCGGCGTGCCGGCGGAGGGCTCGTTCCCAGCCTGCTCGGCATCGCCGGCCGCGCCGGCGAGGGCGGTGGCGCCCGTCCCGGTGCCGCCGGCGTCTCTCGCGTTCTGCGCGCCGCCGACCGGCACGGCCGAAGTGGGGTCAAGGACGGCGCCGCCGGCCACGCTCGCGGGGCCTGCGGGGCCTGCGGGGCCTGCGGGGCCTGCGGGGCCTGCGGGGCCTGCGGGGCCTGCGGGGCCTGCGGGGATCGTGCCCGCGTCGCTGGCGTCCACCGTTGCCCGCTCCGACGCGGCTGAACCAGGGGCGCCGCCGGCAGCCGCCGGCGACGGGGCCGCCGTCGCCGCCGCAGTGGAGGACGCCGGCGACGGCGACCCGGGCGTCGGCGCCCCGGTCCCCGTCCCCGTCACCGTCACCGGGGACGGAGACCGGGGCGGGGGCGATGGGGAGGGCGGCGCCGAGGCCGCTGCCACGACCGCCTCGGCTGCCTTGGCCGTCCCGGTCGCCCCCGCCGCGGGCGAGCTGGGCATGAGGCCGGCTGCCGCCGGCTGCGCGGTCGGGTCAGCGGCGGCGGCGCGCAGGCGGGCCGCCGCGTAGACCTCGTCGCGGTAACCGAGCCGGTCGACCAGGCCGGCGCCGAGCGCCGCCCGCGCGGACAGCGGCCCCGCGTCGACCAGCGCGCGCACCCGGTCGGAGGGCAGCTGGCGCCCGGCGACGATACCCGCGATCACCTCGTCGGCGCACGACTCGACCACCCGGGTGGTCGCCTCCAGGTGAGCGGGGGTGAACCCGCGTTCGACGAACGTGTTGACGGCGTTCTTGTACTCGTGCCGCGCGCCGAGCTCGGTGGTCACACCGAGGCGGTCGAGCGCCTCACGCAGGAACGGGGTGTGGCTGGCGATGCCGGTCAGCCCCAGGTCACCGGGCGGCGCGAGCCAGATCTGGTCGAAGGCGCAGGCGAGGTAGTACGGGACCGTCCCGCCGCCGAACTCGCCGAACGTGTCGGCGCGGGCGATCGCGAACTTCCCGGCGGAGCGGAACTCGGCGACGGCGTCCCGGATCTCCTGCGCCCGCGCCAGCGGCATGCCACTGCTCGCGATGTGCGCGACGAGCACCCGGGTCCGCGGGTCGAGCGCGGCCCGGCGCAGGCCGTCCACGATCTCGCGCAGCGTCTGACGCCGCCGGCCGGGCAGGGCACTCAGCGGGTCGTCCACCGCCCCTTCGAGCGGGTCGACGGTGAGGTCGAGCTCCAGGAGTAACGGGGCGTTGCGCCGGGCGGCCAGCGCGCGGATCTCGCCGAGCGCGTGGCGGGGCGTCGTCGTCTCCATACTCAGAGGCTACGACCACCCCAATGCCACCGGAAACGCCCACCATGCTCACAATGTGAGTCCAAATTGGCCGAGCCTGAAGCAGGAGGTCACCGCCAGCGGGCGCGCCAGCCTGCCGGATCCTGGTCAGCCGGGTCCACCCCGTCGGCGCGCGCGGACTCCTCGGCCCCGGCGAGGGCGTCCCGGAAGGCGCGGGCGCGGGCCCGCAGAGCGGTCTCCGGGTCGACGCCGGCCGCGGCGGCCAGCGCCACCGCGGCGAACAGCAGGTCGCCGATCGCGCGTTCGTCCGGCTCGGGACTGCCCGCGAGCGCCGCGACGACCGCGGCGGGCGGTGCCGTGGCGCTGGCGGAGGCCGCCGCGCCGCCCTCGGCCGGTGGCGCGCCGGGGATGGGGATGACGAGGTCCGCGGGAACGCCGATCTTGTGGGCACGCTGCTGCAGCTTCGCGGCGAGGGCGAGTGCCGGCTGGGTCAGCGGAACGCCTTCGGTGACGGATCGCCGGCCCTTCTCGGCGGCCTTGATCGCATCCCAGTTGGCGAGCACCTCGTCCGCGCCGGCGACGGCCACGTCACCGAACACGTGTGGGTGGCGGCGTACCAGCTTGCTGACGAGGCCGGCGGCGACCTCGTCCACGTCGAACCGGCCGCCCCCCTGGCCCGCCGCGCCGTCGGTCGCCTCCGCGGCGACTCGGGCGTGGAACAGGACCTGCATGAGCACGTCGCCGAGCTCCTCGCGCAGCTCCGCCGGCTGGGCGTCCTCGATGGCCTGGTAGGCCTCGTACGCCTCCTCCAGCAGGTACGGGGCGAGCGAAACATGGGTCTGCTTCGCATCCCACGGACACCCGCCCGGCGCACGCAGCCGGTCCATCACCGCGACCGCGTCGAGCAGCACCGCCCCCGCGACGTCCTCGCTCGTGCCGGCGAGGACGCGGACGTCGACCGGCTCGCCGTCGGTGCCGCCAGCCGCGCCGGCGTGGGCGAGCAGGGCCGCATCGAGCGCGGCGAACGGCCCCGGCCAGCCGGCCGCCGGCTCGAGCAGCCACACGGCCTGCGCCGTGCCGGCAGCCGCCGCCGCGGCGCGCAGCTCTGCGAGCACCCAGCCGTCCGCGGCCGCACCCACCGCCTCCCCGGCCGGCTCCGGCACGGTCAGTACGTCGACGTCGATGCCGGCCGCCCGCAGCGCGGGCAGCTGGCGATGCGCCGGGTCGGCGCAGCGGACCGGTACCTGGCGCACCAGGTCCCAGGCCTGTGCGGTGAGCAGCCCGGGCGCGACCCGGGCGCTGGTCGCGAGCAGCGTTACCCGGGCCGGTCCGGGTTCGGTCACGACAGACTCAGCTGGGTGACCGGCGTCGGGGTCGTGGCGATCGAACCATCCTGGGCCAGGACGGCGAGGTCATCGACGCTCCACACGCCGAACCGCGGGCTCACCGACACCCCGAGCTCATGCGAGATCTTGACCAGTTCCGGCTTCACCTTCGCCGACCGCTGCTTGCTCATGGCCTGCCGGGCGAGGAAGGGACGCAGCTGCTCGTAGCTGAGCGGGAGCGTCTTCACCCCAAGCTGGGACAGCAGCGAGTCATAGGACGACCGCGTGGCGGTGTCCGAGGCGACCAGGTCCGGCGCCAGCTTGTCCGCGATCTTGGATTCGAAGGCGTCGACGCGCACCGCGCCCCGCACGTCCTCGGGCGCATAGCCGTACACCCGGACGAGGTCCTCGAAAGCCGACACGCTGCCGGCGCTGGTCACGGCCGTCGCCTGGTAGTAGGCGTCGAAGTCCTGCGGCGTGAGCGTGATCCCGAGCTTGCGCGCCTCGGCCTCGTCGAGCCGCTGCCGGATGAGGGTGTTCAGCACCCGGCGCTGCACGCTGTCCCTGGTCGTCGCCCCCTGCTGGGCCTCGACCTGCGCGACCACCTGCGGATGCGCCGCGGCGTAGGCGTCGTACGCGTCCATGCTGAGGTCGGTGATCGAGCGCACGGTCGACGTGTCGATCGTGCCGTTGTCGACCTGCGCGGCGGCGCCGGCGTGGCTCGTGCAGCCGGTCGCGGCCACCGCGACCGCCACCAGCGCGAGCGCGGCACCGAACAGACGTGGTGACTTCACGGACGCAAAGTTACCTGCCCAATGAGGTGTGATGTCGCGGGCCCGGTGTTTGTTGGTCCGCTCCGTCCGGAGCGGACCAACAAACACAGATCACACAGTTCTGTTGTTCGTGGCGACGGAGGCGGCAGTGGGGATGGAGTCGCCGAGTATGGCGGCCAGGAGGTCGGCGGCCCAGGCGAGCAATGCCTTGTCGCGCAGGGGTGGGCTGCCGATGCGGCCGGTCAGGGACGGGGCGGGGACGAGTACCGTGCGGGCCGCGGGCTTGGCGACCGCGCCCTTGTACAGCCGCTGCAGCCGCAGTGTCTGGCTTTCCCGCAGCTCCAGCGGGGCGAACCGGATCTGCTTGCCCGCCAGCGTGATCTCCGACAGGCCGTAGCCGCGGGCGAGGACCCGCAGCGCGGCGACGGCCAGCAGGTTCTCCACCGGCTCCGGCGGCGGGCCGAAGCGGTCGACGAGCTCCGCGCGGACCTCGTCGAGGTCGGCCTCGCTGGCCGCGGCGGCGAGCCGGCGGTAGGCGTCCAGGCGCAGCCGCTCGCTGCCGATGTAGTCGTGCGGCAGGCTCGCGTCCACGGGAAGCTCGACCTTGACCTCGGGCAGCTCCTCGGGCGCCTCGCCCTTGTAGTCGGCGACCGCCTCGCCGACCATCCGCACGTACAGGTCGAAGCCGACGGCGGCGATGTGCCCGGACTGCTCACCGCCGAGCAGGTTGCCGGCGCCGCGGATCTCCAGGTCCTTCATGGCGACCGCCATGCCGGCGCCGAGGTCGGTGTTCAGCGCGATGGTCGCGAGCCGGTCGTGCGCGGTCTCGGTGAGTGGCCGCTCCGGCGGGTAGAGGAAGTAGGCGTACGCCCGCTCCCGGCCGCGGCCGACCCGGCCGCGCAGCTGGTGCAGCTGGGAGAGGCCGAAGGCGTCGGCCCGCTCGACGATGAGCGTGTTCGCGTTGGAGATGTCCAGGCCGGACTCGACGATCGTCGTGCAGACGAGGATGTCGAACTTCTTCTCCCAGAAGCCGACCATCGTCTTCTCCAGCACGTCCTCGTGCATCTGGCCGTGCGCGGTCGCGACCCGCGCCTCGGGGACGAGGTCGCGCAGCCGGCCCGCGGCCCGGTCGATCGACTCGACCCGGTTGTGGATGTAGAAGACCTGGCCCTCGCGCAGCAGCTCGCGGCGGATGGCGGCGGCGACCTGCCGGTCGTCGTAGGCGCCGACCGAGGTGAGCACCGGATGGCGCTCCTCGGGCGGGGTGTCGATCGTCGACAGCTCCCGGATGCCGGTGATCGACATTTCGAGCGTCCGCGGGATCGGGGTGGCGCTCATGGTGAGCACGTCCACCGCCGTCCGCATCTTCTTCAGGTGCTCCTTGTGCTCGACGCCGAAGCGCTGCTCCTCGTCGACGATGACCAGGCCCAGGTCCTTGAACTTCGTCTCGTTGGACAGCAGCCGGTGGGTGCCGAGGACGACGTCGACGGAGCCGTCGGCGAGACCGGCGAGCGTGGCTTTCTGCTCGGTGGCCGTGTTGAACCGGCTCATCGCCTTCACGATCACCGGGAAGGCGGCGTACCGCTCGGAGAACGTCTGGTAGTGCTGCTGGACGAGCAGCGTCGTCGGGACGAGGACGGCGACCTGCTTGCCGTCCTGCACGGCCTTGAACGCGGCCCGCACGGCGATCTCGGTCTTCCCGTAGCCGACGTCGCCGCAGATCACCCGGTCCATCGGGACCGGGCGTTCCATGTCCCGCTTGACCTCGTCGATCGCGGAGAGCTGGTCGGGCGTCTCCCGGAACGGGAAGGCGTCCTCCAGCTCGCGCTGCCAAGGGTTGTCGGCGGCGAACGCGTGGCCGGGGGCGGCCATCCGGGCGCTGTAGAGGCGGATCAGCTCGCCGGCGATCTCCTTGACGGCCTTGCGGGCCCGGCTCTTGCGCTTGGCCCAGTCGGCGCCGCCGATCCGGTCGAGCGTCGGCGCGTCGCCGCCGACGTAGCGGGTGATCTGTTCGAGCTGGTCCGTCGGGACGTAGAGGCGGTCGCCCTTGGCGTACTCCAGCACCAGGTATTCGCGCTTTGCGCCGGCGACGGTGCGGGTGACCATCTCGACGTAGCGGCCGACGCCGTGCGCGTCGTGGACGACCAGGTCGCCGGCGGTGAGCGCCAGCGGGTCAATACCCTTGCGCCGCCGGCTGGGCATGCGGCGCATGTCCTTGGTGGTGACGCCGCGGGCGCCGGCCAGGTCGGTCTCGGTGAGCACGGCGAGACGCAGCAGGTCGCTGGTGAAGCCGGTGGTCAGCTGCGCCTGGGTGACGGTGACGACCGACGGCGCGAGGTCGGCGTCGTCGGCGAGGCGGGCGCCGAGGTCGGCCTCGCGCAGCAGCTCGACGAGACGCTGCGCCGGGCCGTGGCCGGCGGTGACCAGCAGGACCCGCCACGAGTCGTTCAGCCAGCCCTTGACGTCGGCGAGCAGGCGGGCGGTGTCACCGTGGTAGGCCGGCGCCGGGCGCAGGCTGGTCACGACGGCCTCGTCGGGGACGTCGAACAGCGCGGTCTCGTCGTCGTCCGCGGCATCCGAGCCGGGAACCGGCCCGAACTGGCTGACGGTCCACCAGGGCAGGCCCAGCTCGGTGGCACGCTCCCGGACCTCGGCGAGCGTGCGGTAGGCGGCCGAGCCGAGGTCGATCGGGGTCTCGGAGCCGAGCGCCGCCGAGCTCCACGAGGCGGCCAGGAACTCCTGACTGGTGCGCACCAGCTCGGCGGCCCGGGCGCGAACCCGCTCCGGGTCGCACATCAGCACCTGGGTGCCGGCCGGCAGCTCGTCGAGCAGCAGCACCAGCTCGTCGACGAGGACCGGGGCCAGCGCCTCCATCCCCTCCACCGGGATGCCAGAGGCGATCTTGTCGAGCATCTCGACCAGGTTCGGGTGCTCGCCCGCCAGCCGGGCGGCGCGGGCGCGCACCTCGTCGGTGAGCAGCAGCTCGCGGCAGGGCGGAGCGAACAGCGTGTACTCGCCGGCGGCGTCGTCAGCTCCCTGGCCCGCCGTCTGCTGGCCCGCCGTCTGCCGGGTGTCGAGGGCCCGTTGGTCGGCCACTGAGAAGGGCCGGACGTCCTCGACCTCGTCGCCGAAGAACTCGACCCGCAGCGGGTGCTCCTCGGTCGGCGGGAAGACGTCGAGGATGCCGCCGCGCACTGCGATCTCGCCGCGCCGCTCCACCAGGTCGACCCGGTGGTAGGCGGCCCGGACCAGCCGCTGGACGACGTCCTCGAGGTCGGCGGTGTCGCCGCGGCGCAGCAGCACCGGCTCGAGATCACCCAGGCGAGCGACCTGCGGCTGCAGGACGGCGCGGACCGGTGCGACGACGACCGAGAGCGGACCGGCGACCGCGACCGGGCTGGCGGCCGAGGCGGCACCGGCGGCCGAGGCCGGCCCCGGCTGGCCCTGGGTCTCGGGGTGCGCCAGCCGGCGCAGCACGGCGAGGCGGCGCCCGACGGTGTCGGCGCGTGGCGAGAGCCGCTCGTGTGGCAGCGTCTCCCAGCTCGGGTAGACCGCCACGGTGTCCGGCCCAAGCACGCTGCCCAGCGCGTCCGCGAGGTCCTCGGCCTCCCGCCCGGTAGCGGTCACGGCCAGTACCTGATGTCCGGCGCGAGCCAGCGCCGCGACCGCGAACGGGCGCAGCCCGGGCGGACCGGAAAGATCCCGGGTCGTCGACACCGGTTCCACCGGTCTCGACGACCCGGGCACCGTCGGCCCGCCAAGGCGACCGCCCGACGCGAGAGCGTCCTGGGCACGCGACGCGAGAGCGTCCTGGGCACGCAGCAGCGCCGGTTCGCCGCCGGGTCTGGCGGTAAGAGCGTCGAGCAGCGGCGCGAGGGTCATCGGATCCGTCCCGGCCTCTTCCAGTCCGGCGCGGCCGCCGGCCTTGGATGTTGGTGCGCCCGCGCGGGCGCACGGTTTGGACTACAGCACCGTCTCGAACTACAACGTCACGCGAGCTACGACGTCACGCGGAGTGCAACGTCACGCCAGGTACAACGCCGGCCGGCCACGGCTTCTGCCCGCGGGCCCTGCCGATGCGACGTGAGCCCTGAGCGCGCCTACGGCGAGCCGCGCCCGCGGCAGAGGTCGAGCGTCACCCGGCCGCCCGGCTCCGCGCCGGCGTGGGCAGGCCACGGCCCGACCTGGGAGTGGCCGTACCCATCCGGCGCGCGCCGCGCCTACCACCAGCCGAAGATCTTCCCGGCCGGCCCACTGACAAGGGCCCAGAGCGGGGCCTCCATCCGCGGCGACAGCGAAGCCCGCACGGTCGGAGGTGTCGGTGCCCATCGATACCTCGTCAGCACTACCTCGTCAGCACCTAGAGAATCAGTACCTAGAGACCTCACCAGTACTCAGAGAACAACTCCACGGTCAGGGTACGGGAGTGCGGGGGGCGCCCGGGCTCCCCCACCCACAATCCGTGCGGCCAGGCGAATCGAAGGGTGGGCCGAATGGCTGGCGCGACGTACAGTCATCTGCCAGCAGCCGGCCTGCCCAACAGGGTCCGCCAGTCTCACTTGACGTAAGGGTAGAGTTGTCCACAACGCGCCGTGGCCAGTCCACACCAAGAACCGGTCGCGCCGACCTCTACCAGATCGGGGACGTCGCAGTGCGGGTCGCGCTGTCCTTGCGCACGGTGCGCTACTACGAGGAGGCCGGGCTGCTGATGCCGGCGGGTCGTACCTCGGGTGGCTTCCGGCTCTATGACGAGGACGCCGTCGACCGACTCTTTCTGATCAAAAGGATGAAACCCCTCGGTTTCACCCTCGAGGAGATGCGATCATTACTCACCCTCCGCGACGAGCTGTCGCGGCCGGGCCTTGCCTCGGACGCGCGCGCCGCGCTGGAGGAGCGCCTGCGCACGTGGGTAGTGCTCGCGGAGGAGAAGCTGGCCGCGCTGCGCGAGCAGGTCGGCGTCGCCGAGGCCTTCGTCTCCGGTCTCTACGACGACGCCGACCGCTCTCGCCGCGGGTAGAGACGGCGCCCATTTTAGCAGGCCAGCGGGCACACGAGGGCGATCTTTCTGCGCACGTTCGGCACCCGTCGTTCCGCGGGCTACTGAGTGCGCGACCAGAGTTGGTGGTAGGTGGCCGAGCCGTCCGGGTGCTGTACCGGGTTCGTGAGCGACGAGGCGACGTTGTTGTAGTCGGCCTCGTTGAAGTACGCCTCGTACGCGAGGATGTTCTTGAACTGCCTGAACAGCGCGGCCATCTGCTGGATGTAGATCGGGTTGTCGCCGCCGGCCGCGCCCGCCGCGGCGGCCTTGGTGTTGTGGTCGGCGACCAGTCCCCACTCGGGCACCGAGAACAGCTTGTTGTGCCGCTCGGCGAAGTGGATGACATAGCAGAGCCCCGGCAGCGGTGGTCCCATCTCGCACTGCTCGTCGAACGACGCGAGGTCGTGGCTCGGCGGGTACTGGTCGTAGGTGTCGATACCGATCACGTCCACGACATCGTCGCCGGGGTAGACGGTGAACGGGTCGTCACCGTTCGGCAGCGGCGTGTGGGCGTTCACGGTCCAGTCGATCCGCACCTGCGGGTCCACGGCGATCAGCGCCTGTGCCTCCTGCCGGAAGCACTGGACCCACTGGGCCGGGTCGAGCGCCTTCCAGGCGAACCAGTTGCCGTTGAACTCCCAGCCGATCCGCACGAACGAGTTCGACCGGCCCTGGCGGTTGAGCCAGTTTCCGAACTGGCGGAAGTAGCCGTTGTAGCCACCCGAGGCGCAGGCGGCCATGTGTTGCCGGTTCCAGGCGTCGACGTCAGCGCCCGCGGGAGGCTCCGGGAACATCGGCACGGCGACCACCCAGGTGCCCGGGAAGGTGCTGAAGTGGTTCGGGCTGTCGCCGATCCACGGGCCGGTGATCGATCCCCACTTGTCCCGGGCGGTGAACAGGACCACCACGTCGTTCGGCCGGCCACGGTACTGCGCGAAGGTGTTGGCCGCGGTGAGGGAGCCCGCCGACACCCCGGTCGGCCACGCGCCGCTCGTCGCGGCGGCCTTCGCCCGGGGGCGGGCGGGCGGCCCGGTGGGCGCCGAGACGGCGGGAACGACGGGGTGCGCGGTGGGCGTGGTGACCGCGGCGGGTGTCGGGGCGGCGGCCACGAAACCGCTGTCGTCATGCCCGCCTGGTTTCGGCGTCACGGCCCAGGCGGTCAGGCCCAGTACCAGGACGAGCGCCACGGCCACGCCAGGCAGTACTCGGCTGCGAAACTTCGCCCGGCCACCGGACACCTCGACGACGCGGTCGTACCAGCGGTGAGCCTCATAGCCGTAGTAGCGGAGCTCCTCGCGGGCATGCTCCTTCGTCGATCCACCACGGCGGGTCACCGACATTCACCTCCGTCGTGGTGCGGCGCCGTTCCGACTAGGGCAAGGTCGGTCAACGGCGCCCGAAAGGTACCGAAAAGTACTACCTCCGCCGTCCACGGCCCCGATCGGCTGGGCGTTGCCGTCTCACGACGCGCCCAGACCCCCTGGATCCGAACCACACACACTCACCGTGGTCGATCCAGACTCTTCGTAACCGCCCAGGGTGGACAAGAACGACAAGAGGTGGACGCTCGACGTAGGCAGGTGGTTGCCAGCGCGACGCCCCCACCGGATGAGGTGACGAACTAGACAGACATACCACCCACCTCTGTGGGGTCGCCGTCCGACGTGCGCCAAGTAAGAGCACGCGCACGCGCCGCTGTGGATCCGCCACCGCCCGCCCGGACACAGCGAGTGACGCCTCCGCCCGCCGGCCGGGGCGCCACGGCGCCGAGTGCCATCCGAGTGCATCCAGGAACAACCAGCGTCCGCAGGGCCCCGCAACCGGCCCGGGTGGCGCTAGCCAGGTCCTTTGTTCCGTCCACGATGCGCCCAGATTGCCCGGCGTTCACCTGTCGTCCGGCCGACCCAGCCTGCGCGAACCGAGAAATTCGGTACGGTACGGTTACTCCGGCAGCGTCCCGGACGTCACCGCGCGGGAGTGGGAGCAGCTGATCCTCCGGACCGGCCAGGACCCGCGGTCCCTGTCCGAGGACGGCCACTGTTCCCACCGGCGGCCCTGTCGTCTGGACCGCGGGCGGCCAGGACCACATCTGTTTCGGTCCCTGACCGCCCGGCGTTGCTCCGGCCCGTTCGTGCGCCGGCAGACCCGACGCCCGGGCGCACACCCCGGGTCCGACTCTGGGAGAACAGACAGCCGTGACACCTCCGAGCTCGGCTTCCACGCCGGCCCGCACCGTCCCCGGCGCCGCGGACATCCCGGTCGTCATCCTCTGTGGCGGGATGGGTACCCGTCTGCGGGAGGCCAGCGAGAAGCTGCCGAAGCCACTGGTCGACATCGGTGGCAAGCCGATCCTCTGGCACATCATGAAGACCTACGAGCACTACGGCTTCCGGCGCTTCATCCTGTGCCTGGGCTACAAGAGCGACGCCATCAAGAACTACTTCCTCAACTACCGGGAGCAGGTGGCGGACTTCACGCTCCGGCTCACGGACGACCACACCCCCACGTTCCACAACGCCGCCGGCGACGAGGACTGGGAGGTCACGTTCGCGGAGACCGGCCTGCTGAACGGCACCGGCGCCCGGCTGCGCCGGGTCCGCGAGTACCTGGACACCCCCCGCTTCCTGCTCACCTATGGTGACGGTGTCGGCTCTATCGACGTGGCGGCGCTGTACGAGGCGCACGAGCGCGGCGGCCGCCTCGGCACGGTGACGGGCGTGCGGCCCTCCAGCCGGTACGGCGAGCTGGAGACCGAGGGCGACGGCGTCACCCTGTTCGCCGAGAAGCCCCCGCAGACGGCCTGGGTCAGCGGCGGATACTTCGTCTTCGAGCGCGAGTTCGTCGAGAAGTACGTGGACGACGAGCCGTCGCTCATGCTGGAGCGTCACCCGTTGCAGCAGCTCGCCCGCGACCGGCAGCTCACCCTGCACCAGCACGACGGGTTCTGGATGGGCATGGACACCTTCCGGGACTGGACCGAGCTCAACCAGCTCTGGGACGCGGGCAACGCCCCTTGGCGTGTCTGGGCCGACTGAGCACACAGGCCACGGTGAATACTTCGGAAGTCCACGACGACGCCGCCGCGCTCGGCGAGCGGCTACACGGTCTCGTCACTACGCTCTCGGCCGCGCCGGTGCGCAGCATCACCGGCGACGGGGTGCGGGCGACTCTCGAGATCGTCCACAAGGCCCTTGCCGAGAGTTGGCCAGGGCCTGGCATCCCCTTCGAGATCCACGAGGTGCCGTCGGGCACACCCGTGCTCGACTGGACGGTGCCGAAGGAGTGGAACGTCCGGGCCGCCTATCTGGTCGGCCCGGACGGGTCCCGGGTGGTCGACGTCGCCGACCACCCGCTGCACCTGCTGGGCTACAGCGTCCCGACGCGTGCCCGGCTCAGCCTCGACGAGCTGCGCCCGCACCTGTTCTCGATGCCGGACCGGCCGGGCTGGATCCCCTACCGGACCTCGTACTGGAACGAGAACTGGGGCTTCTGTCTCACCGACGACGCGCTGCGGGCACTACCCGACGGTGAGTACGAGGTGGTCATCGACACCACGCTCACCGACGGATCTCTCACGTACGCCGAGATCGTCCTGCCGGCCACCGAACCCGCCGCGGCCGACGGCGAGCCGGAAGAGTTCCTCATCACGACCCACACCTGCCACCCGGCGACCGCGAACGACAACGGCTCCGGCATGGCGGTGCTCACCGAGCTCGCCCGCCACCTGGCCGCGCTGCCAAGCCGCCGGTACACGTATCGGCTGCTGTTCATCCCCGGGACGATCGGCTCGATCACCTGGCTCGAGGGCAACCGGGATGTCGTCGGCCGGATTCGGCACGGGCTCGTGCTGACCGGCCTAGGTGACCGCTCGGACCCCACCTACAAACGCAGCCGTCGCGGCGACGCCACCATCGACCGGGCGGCCGCCGTCGCACTCGCCGAAACCGGGCAGCCGCACCGGCTGGTCGACTTCTCCCCCTACGGCTACGACGAGCGGCAGTTCTGCTCCCCCGGCTTCGACCTGCCGGTGGGCCGGTTCGGCCGCGGCCAGCACGGCGAGTACCCCGAATACCACACCTCCGCGGACAACCCCGACTTCGTGACGCGCGAGAACCTCGCCGGCTCCTTCGGCGTGCTCGTCAGGATGATCGAGATCTGCGAGCGGAACGCGGTCTGGCGCAACACCAGCCCGTACGGGGAGCCACAGCTCGGCCGGCGCGGGCTGTACCGGGCGATCGGCGCGACGATGAACCGCCAGGCGGTCGAGATGGGCCTGCTCTGGGTCCTCAACCTCGCCGACGGGACGAACGACCTGCTCGACATCGCGAGCCGGGCGGGGATCGAGTTCGACTCGGTCACGGCGGCGGTCGACGCCCTCGCCGGCGTCGACCTGCTGGTTCGTGCGGACGCCGCGCCGGGGCCGCGGGCGACGCCGCCGCCGGCGGACGTCAGGTGAGCGGCCCGGACGGCCTCGAGGGGGCCGGCTCGGTCTGGACGGTGGTGCTGGCCGGGGGCGGCGGTACCCGGTTCGGCGGCCCGAAGCAGTTCTTCGACCTCGGCGGGCGCCCGCTGCTCGAGCACCCGCTGCTGGCCGCCGGCCCCGTGAGCGACGGCCTCGTCCTGGTGCTCCCGTCCGCGCTGCTGGACCGCTGGCAGCCGGGCCCCGAGGTGGCGGCGCTCAACGTACTGGTGACCACCGGCGGTGCCGCCCGGGCCGACTCGGTCCGGGCGGGACTCGCGGCGGTGCCCGACACCGCCGGGGTCATCGTCATTACCGACGCCGCCCATCCACTCGCCACCACCGACCTGTACCGCCGAGTCGTCGACGCGGTCCGCGATGGCGCGGACGCAGCCGTCCCGGGCCTGCCGCTGACCGAGGTCGTCAAGGAGGTCGCCCCGGGGGACGCCGGGCGCGGCCCGGCCGCCGGCCACCAGCCGGCGCTGGTCGCCGGCCGTTCGCTGGATCGCGAGACCCACCGCCTGGTGCAGACCCCGCACGCGTTTCGCGCGGACCTGTTGCGGATGGCGCACCGCGACGCGGCCAGGTCACCGGCGGCCGGGAGCGGGCTGCTGGCCGTCGAGGACTCGGCGATGGTCGCCGCTTTCGGTGCCTCCGTCGTCGTGGTCCCGGGCGAACCGATGAACATTCATGTGACCACGCCGGACGAGCTGACCATGGCCCGGCGACTGCTCGCGACCGGGCCCGACCCGGCCGACAGGGATATCTGGAAGGGGCCTGCGGGCGCGCGCGGCTCCGCCGTCACCGCACGACCGCTGGCCTGACACCAAGGGGGAAGTTCGATGAGCACGGTAATGGTCGAGTCCACGTTGACCGACGACGAGCGGCGCGCCCGCCTCTACGCGGGGGACCTGTTCGTCTACGGGCCGAAGCCCGCGACGCTCGCCTTCACCGAGTTCACCAGGGAGCTGGTACGCGACGCCTTCGGCGACCTCGACCCCGAGCTGGCGCAGTACCACATGCCGGTCGAGGACTACGCCGCGCTGCTCGCCGAGCTCAAGCCGCGGTTCATCCACCACCCGCGGTGCAAGGAACTGATCCCCGAGGTGCTCGCCGAGCATGGCGCCGACCCGGCGAAGACCTATTTCGACGTCCCCCGGCTGCGCACGTCGACCAGCGACGACTACCTCACGTCGGGCATCGCCTATGCGTTCCACCCGCACCGTGACACCTGGTACTCGGCGCCTTTCTGCCAACTGAACTGGTGGTTCCCGGTGTTCGACATCGTCCCGGAGAACGGCCTGGCATTCCACCCGAAGTACTTTGGCAAGCCCGTGGCCAACAGTTCTTCTACGTACAACTACTACGAATGGAACGCGACGAACCGGGCGTCGGCCGCGATGCATGTCAAAAGCGACACCCGGGTGCAGCCGAAGCCGCAGGAGGAAGTCGAGCTCTTCCCACAGACGAGGGTGGTCGCGCCGTCGGGCGGCATGCTGATCTTCTCGGGCCAGCAGCTGCACTCCTCGGTGCCGAACACCTCCGGGCGCACCCGGTTCAGCATCGACTTCCGCACCGTCCACTACGACGACGTGGTGGGCCACATCGGCGCGCCGAACGCCGACTCGTCGTGCACCGGCACCACCATGCGCGATTACCTGCGGGGGACCGATCTCACCCGGCTGTCCGAAGAGCTGTGCCTCGAGTACGACGAGGTGCCGCCGAAGACGGACGCGATCCTTGTGTACGAGGGGACTGCGTGACATATGAGCGGACCACGATGACAGGCGGGCAGAGCCCGGTGACAGGCGGGCAGAGCCCGGTGGCTGTGGCGCGGCTAGCCGGCCGGGTCGCCGTCGTCACGGGCGCGACCAGCGGCGTCGGCCGGGCGATCGCGCTGCGGCTGGCCGCGGCCGGCGCCGCGGTGACCGCGATCGGGCGCGACAAGACCCGCCTGGACGCTCTGCCCATCGCCGCCGCCGTCGCCTCGCCGGGTGGCCTCGCCGGTCAGCTGAATCCGACGCGGGTCGACCTGACCGACGACGAGGCCCGGCACGCACTGGTCGCGGGGTTGCTCGCCGGGCCACGGGTGGACATCCTGGTCCACAGCGCCGGCGGGTACAGCAGCGGTCCGCTGGCCTCGGCCCCGGTCGGCGAGCTCGACGCGCTGTACGAGGCAAACGTGCGAGGGCCTTACGCGCTCACCCAGGGACTGCTACCGGCGTTGCGCGCCGGCGGCGGCGACATCGTGGTCATCAACTCGTCCCAGGGTGTCCGTGCCAGCGAGAATGCCGCTCAGTTCGCGGCCACCCAGCACGCGATGCGTGCGATTACGGACAGTCTGCGCCAGGAGGTGAACGCGGACGGGATCCGGGTATGCGGTATCCATCTCGGCCGGACGGCCACTCCCAGGCAGGAAGCGATCTTCGCCAGGGAGGGCCGGCAGTACGCGCCGGAGCTCCTGATCCAGCCGCAGGACGTGGCGGACGTCGTGGTCGGGATGCTGTTCCTGCCACGCGGCGCCGAGGTGACCGAGATCCACCTTCGGCCGGCGAAGAAGAGCTGCTAATGTCCCCGAAGTCGGACAACAGTAGAGTAACGTTGCCGACTTCGCCCACCGGCACGGCCAGCGTGCGGTCCATGCGTCAGCCTTGGGCCGGCATGGGCATGCGTCCGGAAACCGAGGTGTGCGGTGATTCAGCGGTGGTCCAGCGAAGGGCCGCCGGCTGCGGCGGTGGAGGTCGACCGCATGGAGCGTCGGAACGTGAACGGTGAGGGAAAGTTGCTCATCGCGTTCCTTTGTGAGCAGTACCCCCCGATTGTCTGGGATGGCGCCGGGATCTACACTGCTGTACTTGCGTCGGCACTCGCCTCCATAGGTCACGATGTTCACGTCATCTGCGCACAGGGGCATCGGGTCGTCGACGAAGTCGTGGACGGCGTCCACGTCCACCGACGCCCGCTCCTGCGGGTACCGGTCAGCCGCGCCCTTGGCAAGTACGCCCGGTTCCTGACCGGTCCGAACTACCCACGCGACTCGATCTCGCTGCGCCTGAGCCTGACCGTCTCCTACGCGGCCTACCTGCGCCAGACCGGGCTGCACCCCGACGTGATCGAGACACAGGACGGCGAGACGCGCGCCCTGATGCAGGTGGTCACCCGGTCCTGCCCGGTCGTCGTCCACATGCACGCGCCGACGATGTTGACGCTGCGCCTCGCGAGTCCCCAGCTGTCCGTCCGTGGGCGCCTCGCCGACCGGCTGGATCGCATCACCTCCGACCGCGCGACCGTGGTCACGTCACCCTCCCAGCTGCTGGTCGACACGGTGCGCCCGTTCGGCTGGCTGCGTCGCCAGGACGTGACGATCGTGCCGAACCCCTTCGACGCCAGCCCATGGGCGGGCGTGCCCACGGTCGGCCGGACCGGACCGGTCGTTGCCACCGTCGGCCGGCTGGAGCCGAACAAGGGCGTCGACGTCCTGCTCGACGCGCTCGCCGTGCTCGCCGCCCGCGACATCGACGCGAAGCTGATCCTTGCCGGTAGCTCATCCGGACACATCGACGGCGTGCCGACCGGGCGGTGGCTGGAACGGCGTGCGCACGAGCTGAACGTGCCCGTGGTGTTCACCGGCCACGTCGGGCAGCGCGAGCTGGCCGACGTCTACGGCCAGGCCCGGGTGGTGGCGGTACCGAGCCGCTTCGAGAGCTTCTCCATCGCGGCCGTCGAAGGCATGGCCGCCGGCCGCCCGGTGGTGACCACCAGCCGGACCGGGATCGCACCGTTCGTACGGGACTGGCAGGCCGGCGACGTCGTCACGCCGGAGGACCCCAAGGCACTCGCCGACGCACTCGCGCCCTACCTGACCGACCCGGCGCTCGCCGAGTCCGTCGGGGCGAACGGCCGCGCCGGCGCCGCCCGCCTCGACCCGCTGCAGATCGCCCGTGACCGGGAGAAGGTCTACCGAGAGGCCGTCGCCCGCTTCCAGCAGAACAAGCCAGCGACGAGATGAAGCGTTAGGCGTCGTCGTTCACCACCTGACCGCGTCGGCCCGCCCAGCAGAAGCACTCGCTGGGCGGGCCGACGTAGTGAGGTGGTGGTCGGGAGTTTCGGGTGACTGGGGAAGTTCAGGCGGTTGAGAAGTTCAGGTGGGACAGCGCGCCGGCCTCGACGTAGAGCTCGAACTGGCCGTGCGTGGCCGCCAGCAGCGATTTCGGCAGCGAGGCCCCAGCGGCGCGCGGACCGCTGACCTGGCTGCTGTGAGCTGCGAGCGCGTATGCCTGACGTGAGCGGTAGCCCTGGGCCCCCACCAGCAGCGGCCGAACCTCGCGGATCCGGTCCATCGGGTCGCGCAGCAAGCGCCGGGCGGTATAGCCCTCGGTGCCATATCCGCGAGTCCATGGCCAGTGTGTCCACAGCCAGACGCCGTACTCGAGGACCTGGCCGTCAAAACCAGCACGCTTGACGGCCTCGATGGCGGCGGCGTTCGTCGCGTCGTGGTCAGGATGGCCTTCGCAGGACATCGGGATGAGCAGCTGCTCGGGCCCGAGCGTCTTGATCAGCTCCGCAAGCCGATCGGCCACCTCCTCGACGTGCTCACCGACCTTGGAGTCGGGCACATCGAGGAAGCGGAGGTCTGTCGGGCGCAGCCCGAGCCGGCTCCCGGCCCGGCGAGCCTCCTCCTTGCGCAGCGCGACGAGCTCGGCCGGCGGGAGGTACGCCGGCTCGGCCGCCGCACCGTCGGTGACGATGACCACGGTGACCTGGGTGCCGGCCTCCCGCTTACGCATGATCGAGACTCCGCAGCCGAGCGTCTCGTCGTCCGCGTGCGGCGCGACCACGAGGCACGAGGCCCGCGTCATCGCCCGGGTGATGTCCCGGCCGCGACGCATCCACGCCCGCCGGTAGGCGGAACGCGCCGGCAGCAGCGCCCCCTCGCGCAACGCGGCCGGCCGAACCGCCGCCCCGCCGCTGCGGACGGCCGCGGCCACGCGGCCCATCGCGCCGCCATCGACCGGTGCCGCGTTGGTAGGAGCAACGGGCGACTGGGTGGAACCGTCGGTGCCAGCAGCCCGGTCATCCCGACCAGGAACTCCTTCGGCCCCGAGGCTGCTCGCCCCGTCCATACCCCACCTCCGACATATATGGATGTCGGCAGCGTACCGAACGGCCTTGTCAGCCCTACGGACCGGCCCAGCGAGGGCGACGGCATCTCAGCACTGGTGCCCAGGGGTTCGTCTGCCGGATCGACGCCGGGGTTCCCGCCAGATCGCGCGGCCGAGGTTCCCCGGATCGCGAAACGATCTAGCAGGGACCTCGGCAGGGCCGCCTAGGCGTGGGCGAGGAAGTTGAACCGCCTACCGGCCTCGAAGTTGTGTCGGAACGAGGAACGGGTGTACGGACCAGCGCCGGTCATGTCGTAGATACGCAGACCAAGGTCGCTGTCGAGGAGTTCGTACATCTGGTCGGGCGTCGTGCCGTACTCGCGGGCAGCCGAGCCGAACTCGAACACCACATGCGGCCGGGTCCGAGTTAGCAGCTTCAGGCCACCCTTGAGAACCGCGTACTCACCGCCCTCGACGTCGATCTTGAGGAGGGTGAGCTGGTAGTCGGCGGGCACGGTGTCGTCGAGGGTCTCGACGTCCACCTGGATGTGCTCGACGTCCACCGTCCCCTCCGGCAGCCGCTCCCGCAGCCCGCTGTACGCCGGGCGGTCACGCACCCACGCGAAGGAGCTGGTGCCCGCCTGGTCCGACAGCGCCGCGCGGTGCACGACGACGGACGGGAAGGCGACCCGCAGGCCCTCGTAGTAGTCCGGAATCGGCTCGTAGGCGATGTGCTGGCCGCGCGGCGCGTTGTGCACCATCACCCGCAGGACGTCACCACTGTGTGCACCCACGTCGATGCAGTTGGCGTCCACCGGCAGCACGAACGAGAGCAGGAGCGCAAGGTTCCTATCGTCGACCGCGTTGCGACGGGCAGTGGGAACGACGTTGCGACGCACCACCTTCAACGCCGGGCCGAGGCCCAGGTCGCCCGCTACCTTTCTGGCGTTGCCCAGGTATCGGTTGAGCTGATCCCCCATGGTTCCAGGCCCTCCAAGTCCGACCGATCCGAATCGGCAGCCCACGCCAGCACGGTCGCGGCGGTACCGATCTCGACTCGCCTGCCAACACAATGAAGATCAAAATCTTCATTGGTACGGCAGAGGTCGATCAGGTGGCACTTACAGGGCAGTAGATTACCGTTACGGAACTGATGCCAACACCGCGGGTCATGCGCGACATCGCGGATGGTTGCGACAACGCTACGCGGCGTTCATCCGACCGGCTCCGACAGTGGCCACCCGCCTCGGCAGAACGCGGGCGCGCACCGCATCCCCCGAGGGGACCATCCCGGCAGGGCTCGGTCAGCCCGCGCCGAAAAGCTGCTGGTAGCGCTTCGACGACTTCGGGTTCAGCACCGGGTTGAGCAACGACGAACGGACGTTGTCTTCCTCGGAGTTGTTGTAGTAGACCTCGTAGGCCAGCACGTCGGCGTTGGCCTTGAAGATCGCGTACATCCGCTCGATGAAGAACGGGTTGTCCCCCGCGCCCCCGTCACCGCTGACCACGCCCCACTCGGGCACGGAGAACTTCTTGCCGTGCTCGCGCGCCTTGCTGACCACCGTGCACAGCCCGGACGCGGCGAAACAGGCGTCGTGCCACAGCTTCTCGGTCGACTTCGGCGGGGCCATGTCGTAGTAGTCGATCCCGATGATGTCGACGTAGTCGTCGCCCGGGTAGGCGTCCCACACGTCGTCGCCGTTCGGCATCTCGTCCCGGCCCATGGTCATCGTCCAGTCGATCTTGACATCGGGCGCGGTGGAGCGAATCGCGTCCACGGCCCGCCGGAAGCACGTCTTCCACACCTCGGTGTCGCGCGGGTACCACGGGAACCAGTCGCCGTTGAACTCCCAGCCGAGCCGCACGATGGCATTTCCGCGGTCGTACTTCTGCAGGTTCTCGCCGAACTGCGCCCAGTCGTCGTCGTAGGCGCCGGCGGCGCACTCGTCTTCGTTCCCGAGCGCTCCCGCGTCCTCGCCCTCGTCCTCGCCGCCCGTCGGCCACAGTGGCACCGCGACCGAGATCTGCCCCGGCCACTGGTCCGGGGTGTAGGCGTCCAGCGGCCATTCCGGCGACTCGACGGTCTCCCAGCTGTGGCGCGCCACGAACATCATCGCGAGGCCCACGTCCCGGCCGGTGAACTGCTTCCACTGCTCGATGTCCGCCGGGTAGTTCGCGTTCGCGCCGGAGACCCAACGCACTCCGGTTCCGGAGATCGACGGGCTCGCCGCGTCCGGCTTCTTGTCCGCCGACTTGCCCGAACAGGCGGCGAGTCCCGCCACGCCGAGCAGCACCGCCACCAGCGCCGCCCCCGCCCTGGCCGTACACCGGGGTACCCGCGGCCGCCCGGTGACCCGGGTGACCCGGGTGTGCTCCCGCCCGGCTGGCGCGACCATCGCCGACGGCTCTCCAACTGCCCGGACATTGCCGTGGCGCACGCCCACGCGATACCCCTTCACGACGGCGAAGCCGCTCGGTGCCACTCCCATGGACGCCGCGGCTCTCAGGCCGGTGAGTCGAGCGTCCCCGGAACGCCACCCACCAGCAACCATTACCCTACGTAAGATTCGCTTACCTACTAGCCACCCCGGCACCCGGACGTGACGACGGCGACCCATCACAGAGTTGCAGCCAGCCGCGTCCGTTGTGCGCCCCGCCCCCCATCGCCCCCACCGCAAAGGTCAGGGCGAAGAAGGCATAGAGTGAGCTGCTTGACGGCTCCGGTGGGGACGTGCGGCGTCTGACTAGGCAACGACGCGAGCACCCATTTCGAGCCTTGCAGCATGAGAAGCACCGTATGAGCAGAACCGCCGCCTGGTGGCCCCGGCTCCCGGTCGCCGCGCTGGCGGCCGGCACTATACAGGCCGCGCGACGGCAGCTAGCGATGGAGTGGTAGTGGCAGACCACGCAGGGTCGACGGGAGACCGCCGGACATGGTGACGACGCTGACCACTCGCATCCCGCGGACATGGGTCATCCCGACGCCGGATGCCGACGCCCGCAACGCCGAGGCCGACCGGGCGACGCTACGCCTGCTGACCATCCTGCTCTTCTGCGTGATCTTCCTGCAGCGGCTGGTGATCCCCATGGGGGGCACCGGCGTCTCGGTGACGCTGCCGATCATCGTTTTCGGCGCGGCCCTGCTCCTGTCCCGTGGTGACCTGCGCACCCATCTGGTACGCACCCGCGCTTACCTGATCGCGATGGCGCTCTGTACCTTCGTCTCCTTCTTCGCCTTCACCCGCGGCGAGTCTGCCGCCTCGCTCAACTCGCTGCTGCTGCTGGTCGCCATCTACGCGCCGTTCTGCCTTGGCCTGTCCCGCGCCCACAGCGAGGTGATGCTGCCACGGCTGCTCGACCGCTTCGTCACCATGGCCCTCGTGCTCGCGGGCCTGGCCTTGTTCCAGTTCGCGATCCAGCTGCTCGGCCTCCACTACCACGACTACGTCAAGGACGTCATCCCGTCGAATTTCCTGGCCCACAACTTCAACACGTCCTACCCGGTGCAGTACGGCTCCACGCTCTACAAGTCGAATGCGTTCATCGGCCTCGAGCCGTCGTACACCTCGCAGTTCCTGGCCATGGGACTGATCGTCTCGGTGCTGCGCCGCACCAGCTGGTGGCGGATCGTGCTGTTCCTCCTGGCCATCCTGTCGACGGTGTCCGGCACCGGCGTCCTCCTGGTCGGCGCGGCCAGCGTGCTCCTAGCCGTCCACAAAGGTGTGCGGTTCACCGTCAGCGCGCTGGCCATCGTCGCCGCCCTCGTCGCAGCGCTGTCCTTCACCCCGGCAGGCAAGATCTTCGCTTCCCGGGCGACGGAGACATCGTCCAGCCAGTCCAGCGGCAGCCTGCGCTTCGTCACGCCCTACCAGCGGATGTACGACAACCTTTCCTCCAGCCCGATGCACGCGACGTTCGGCAACGGACCGGGCTGGTCGGACCGCGACTCGGACACGTTCTTCGCCAGGACCGAGCTCCCGCTGAACTACGCCCTGCTACCCAAGCTCTTCCTCGAGTACGGCTTCTTCGCGGGACTCGCCTTCCTAGTCTTCCTGGCCACCGCGTTCGTCCGCGGCTCCCCATCCTTCGTGCTCTCGGGCACCATGCTGTTCTTCTACATCGTGCTGTCGAGCAGCCTCCTCAACCCGGTCATCGGCTACCTGGTCCTGCTCCTGCTGTCCTGGTTCTGTGAAGACCTCCACCCGCTGGTAGCCCGAAAGCCCGCCTACCGAGCCGTCCAGCTACCAGCCCAACGCAGCTTCGCCGGGCTGTGACATTGGTCCGCTCCGTCCGGGCGCGGCGCTCCGGCCCCTTCCCTTGCTTCGCTTCGGGAAGGGACCTCCGCGCCGCGTCCTCCTCCGCGGACGTGCCCTCCGGCGACCTCCGCTGCGGCACCCCTACTTCGCTCCGCTCGTAGGGATGCCTCCGCGGAGGCACGCCTCCGGGCCAGCTCAGTTACGGAACGCTTCGACGTCCCTAATTCAGGGCCGGCTCTGATCCCGGGGGGCAGGACCCTTGAGGGAGTTCCGCCTCGCTTCGCCCGTGGGGATCTTCCGGGTCTAGCACGGCTGCGGAACGCTTGAACGTCACGAGCGGGCTAGGGCCGCCTCATCGAAGGATCGCCCAATCAGACCACCGGTCGCACCTGTCGTTTGCCAGGCTCCTCGCAACGTTCAAGCACAACGCAACCGCGCTGGCCCGCAGGCGCGCCTCCGCGGAGGCCCGGCCACGAGCGAAGCGGCCCCCGCGACGATGGCTCCACCCCGCTCGCAACACTCAAGCACAACGCAACCGCGCTGGCCCGCAGGCGCGCCTCCGCGGAGGCCCGGCCACGAGCGAAGCGGCCCCCGCGACCATGGCTCCACCCCGCTCGCAACACTCAAGCGCCACGCAAGCGAGCTGGCCCGCAGGCACGCCTCCGCGGAGGCCCGGCCCACGAGCGAAGCGACGTGGGTTGGGCCGCAGCGGAGGTCGCCGCAGGGCACCGTCCGCTCCGGAGGACGCGGCGCGGAGGTCCCTTGCGAGCGAAGCGAGCAAGGGGCCGGAGCGCCGCGCCCGCACGGAGCGGACCAATGTCACAGCATTCTGCCCCGACCATCGAGAATGCCTCGATCACCGAAAAACCACCAACCGCACGAGGCCCGGCCCGGGTGTCCGGACCGGGCCTCGTGCGGAGACCGAAGCGGGTTAATACTTGTTGCCGCCCGGGCGGGCGTAGCGGTCGGTGGCTTCGGGGTCGCCGCCGTCGAGGTCGCGGTCCATGCCGCCGACCATGGGGCGGGCGCCGCCGCGGGTCTCGGACGCTATCGTCGAGGGCCGAAAGCCGCCCCGGTCGGCGTGGATGACGCCGACGATCCGCTCTGCCAGCGCCGGCCAGTCTCGCGGCACGGACGCGAGCTCGTCGGAGCGGGTGACCGGTGAGGTGATGACGACGACGGCGTCGGCCTGCAAAGCGGAGGCCGCGGTCATCGGCAGGTCTGTCAGCGGCGGGGTCAGGAGCAGCACCAGGTCGACGACCGGGGCGCGGTCCGCGAGGATCGGCGCGAGCCCACCCGGCCGGGATGCCCGCGACGGGGAGACCCGGTTGTAGAGGACGTTGCCCCGGCCGGTGCCGGAGGAGCGCGCGAGGCAGGTCGGCTCGTGGGCCCAGCGGGGAAGCTCACCGGAGGTCGCCCGGGGCAACCGCTCCAGCACTGCCCGGACGTCGGAGCTGGGCGAGGCGTCGAGGACGAGCACGACGCCCTGGTCGTCGGACCAGCTCGCCGACACGCCGGCGACCGTCTCCGAGGTCAGGTCTCCGGACGCCGCCGGGGTGAGAGCGACGACCTTGACGGTCGGGGAGAGCACGGCGGCCATCGCCGAGACGATCGTGTCGATGCTAGGCGCGTCGCCGCCGGTGCCGCCGACGATCAGCGGGGCGCCGATGGCGTCGGCTGCGGCGCGGCCGTCGAGCACGGTCGGCCGGCGCAGGTAGCGGATCCAGATGATGGCGACGGCGAGGAACAGTCCGATCAGGCCGGCGATCAGCACGCTGGTGAACGGCTTGGGAGCGATCCGGCCGACCTCGTTCGGGTCCTCGGTGAAGCCGGCGGTGGCGCCAGAGATGGCCTGCGCCACCGTCGCGTCACTGATCCTCTTGTCGAGCTCCTGGATGGCGGTCCGCAGCGTGTTGGCGTCAGCGTCGGTGATCGTCCGGGAGGTTACCTGCGCGGCGAACTCTGCACGCTTCGCCTTGAGCGCGGCGATGGTCTTCTCGTCGCCGCCGCTGTACGTCGTCAGCAGGGTCTTGTAGACGTCCCTGGTGGTGCTGACGAGTTCGGTCGCCTTCTTCTGGGTGTCCGCCAGGCCCGTGATCGTGAAGTAGTAGGCGGAGTCCGCCGGGACCGAGGTGACGTGCCCGGCGACGTAGCGCTCGTCCTGCCCCAGCTTCGCCGCGACCTGGTTGAGGGCCTGCGTCGAGGTGGCCAGCTCGGCCTGCGTCTGCACGACCCGGGCGAGGTCGGCATCGCTTCCGCTGGTCGTGCCAGTGGGGAGGAAGACACGTGCGGTCGCCTTGTAGGTCGGCGTGGTCGCCATACTGATCGCGAGGCCAACCGCACCCGCAACGACCACACCGATCACGATGTGAAACCAGCGGCGCCCTAGGACCCGCAACAACGACAACGCCGGCGCGTTCCCGCCGTCGCCCGTCTGAGAACCAGCTGAGCTCACCGCTCCGCCTCACTTCCACTTGACGCGGTGGAGTTCCGCGATCCCGAGAGCGCCACCGGGCGGGCCCGCTTTGGCGCGCTCCGGCGTCTCACGACGGTAGGTACCTGAAACCGTCAGGGACCTTCACGACACCAACACCTCACGACGGCAGTTCACTCGACCTTGAAGCCTGGAATGTGAGCATAGCCCAGCGGGTCGAGGCGCAAATCGCCAGGGCGGCAACGCCCTGCCAATCCAGGGCGCGCCCGAGGGACCGCGCCCTACTTCATCGTGGCGTGCATCCACTCCTGGACCGACCGCGCCTCAGCCTCCCAGTCAGTACCCGGAGCGAGGTAGCCCGCCTCCATGTGGGTGGCGAGGTCCGGGTCTGGGGCGACCAGGACGCGGCGGCTGCGCTCGGGGCGTACCAGCGCCACCGCGTTGAGCGTGCTGCGCACCCCGGTGAGCGCTACCCGGCGGGCGAACCGCTTCGCGGCTGGGTGCTCGTCGGGCCGGTCGAGCGGCTCGCCACCCAGCTCCGAGAGATCGAACGGCCGGTAGCCCTGGTAAGCAAGGCAGGTGGCGTGGTCGAAGGCACCGCCGACGAAGGGGGCCGACCGCAGCAGCCGCTCGTCCGCCAGGAGGGTGTGCACCCAGGCGCCGAAGGTGCTCGTGGTGCTGACCGCCCGGTACCAGCGCGCCCGGCCGATCGGGACCGCCTCGTCGTCGTCCTCCGCCCTGGAGTGCGTCGAGATCGTCGGTCGGCGTCGGGACGCGTCCGGAGCGAACCGCAGCTGGCTGTAGGTGGTGAAGTAGTCGGCCTCGGGAAGCTTGCCCGCGGCGGCCACGACGGACGTCAGGGCGTCGGCCGCGTACAGATAATCGTCCTCGGCGAACCAGACGAGATCGTCCGTGTCCCAGCCGCGCAGCCGGGGAAGACGCAGCACCAGCCGGTACGAGGAGCGGTTGCTGCCGCATCTGATCGGCAGCACCTCACCCGCCCCCGACATCATCGCCAACCGCTCCGGCGGGATCGGCCCGTCGTTCGCGAACACCACCTGGGTTGGAATATCGACGTTCTCCACCGCACGCAACAACGAGGCCAACGCGAGCGTCTTGTTGTAAAAACTCGGCCGGTTCTTCGAGTTCTCCGAACCGACCGATCGGCAGACGACATACAGCCGCATGTGACTCACTCCACGCTCAGGTGCTTCGATGCCGGCGCGCCGCGTTCGGGACCGAGCCGCTCGTCTCGATCCCGCCCACCGCGCCGGTCCCGCCGGTCGCCGTGCTCCAGCTGGTCGCCCATCTGGCCCGGCTGGCTCCCCCCGAAGCCGTGCTGCTTCGCCCCCTGCTGGCCGTTCGCGGCCTGCTTCTCGTTCCACTCCTGCTCGGACTGCCTGGCAGCCCGGCCCAGCAGCCGGTACCAGGCCGGCACCATGACCCAGTTGGCCACGATGAAGCCGATCACAGCGCCCGTGCCGCCGCCGAGGACCGCGCCGATGACCGGGTAGAGAATCAGCTGGGGCGCCATGATCACGTTGAGGCGGAACGTGTCCTTGGCGCGGCCCAGCGCGATGAGCATGCAGCTCACCCCGACCGTCGACGCGGCACCGGCCTGCTGGATGATCGAGAGTCCAAGCAGGTGGTGGGTCGCGGCCCAGGTGTCACCGAGCAGCTGCCAGCCGAGCGGGTGGCCACCGTACTTGATCTGGCCGAGGACCAGGAAGCCGAGGCCCCAGACGATGCCGAGGGTCATGACCGCGGCCGACAACATGTACGCGGCCTTGAGCCGGGCGGCGGCCGTCATGCTCTTGTGCTGGGAGAACTCGGGGATGGCCCAGCTGACGATGCCGATCGCGAAGATCGTCGTCGGGCCGAGCACGGTCTGCACGCCGCGCAGCGCGCCGAGCAGCTCGATCGAGACCACCGCGCCGACCACCAGCAACGAGGCGTTGAGCGCCCCTTGCACGGTGACGAACTCGGCCGCCAGGAAGCCGTTGATGTCCCGGTGCTCGCGGACCCAGTCCAGGGCGCGGCTCGGCGCCGGCCAGAACCCGGCCTGCACCACCCCGATCAGCGCCGCCACGGCCGCGGCCGCGCCCCAGGCCAGCAGCATCGGCGAGGCGAGCCTGACGTCCCTGGCGAGCAGCACGGCGACGCCGGCCACCTGGACGACGCCCCAGACGGCGTCGTTGGCCGCCGCGGCGGCCGGCCGGCCCTGCGCGAAGAACACCTGCCGCCACAGGTCCTGCACCAGCAGGCCTGGGAGCACCACCGCGAGGGTCACCAACGCTGAGCCGACCGAGCCGCCCATCAGCGTGCCTATCAGCGCGCAGCCGAGCCCAGTTGCCACACCGAGCACGAACGCCGTGCCGGTCGCCTTGGCCGCCGCGGCCGCGAACACCGACCGCGGGGCACCGGAGTACCTGATGCCCAGGGGCTGGCCGCCGGTCGACTTGGAGAAGCCGATCACGACGGAGAACACCGTGAAGCCGATCGAGAAGGCGCCGAGCTCCGCCGGGGACACCGCTCGCGCGACGACGAACACCAGGATCGAGTTGGTGCCGCTGGAAAGAAGCTGGTCGAACAGCGTCCACAGCGCCCGGCTGCGGGTCGAGCCCTTGGGGCGGGTAGCCGCCTCGCCGTCCCGCGCCCAGGTCGCGGGCGCTGGCTGGCGCGGTTCCTCGACGTCGTTCAGGTCGCGCAGGCCCAGCTCGTCCGCGCCGTCCGCCGGGGGGCGACGGTGCTGACCGGGCGGGGTCCGGTGAAGGAGCTGGGTGCCCTCCGGGTCGGCGCCGGTCCGGCCGCGTCCGTAGAGCCTCGGCGCGGCGTCCGACGGCCCGCCCCTGCCCGCGTCCTGCTCCTCCAGTCGACGACGCAGCGCGGTGAGGTCGATCGTCTGGGTGAAGCTGTTCATGAAACCGCTCTGGAAGGGCTGAGTCAGCCCGTGGTCCTCCCGAGAACGCGCACGAGCCTGCTCACCGTCCCAGGACCGGCCGACCTCGGGCCGGTGGCGAGGCTCCCGTCCCTCTCTCGCCGGCCCCGGAACCGGGGACGGCGAGGCTGACGGGCCTTCCCGTCCCGGCCTCCGGGCCGGCGCAGGGACGAACGACTCGGCGGGAGGAGGCGCGGTGGCGGGCGTGACGCGGCGCGGCCCGGCGCCTTGGACGACACCCGGTCCCGGGTCGTGGGAGCGCTGCGCCCGCGTGTCCGGCCGGGAGATGACCTCCGTACGTTCGGCGGCCGGCGGCAGGCCGGGGCGCGCCCGGCCGAGTCGCTCCGCGCGGTCCGGGTGCCGGGGCACCGCCGCCTCGTCTGCCTGGGCAGGCTGACGAGGCGGCCGGGCCGGCCGGTCGCCTCGCGGGTTCTCACCCCGCCGGTTGTCACCGCGGGAACGCGATGGCTCCACCGGATCAACGGGCGCCGCGTGGCGCCCGCCGGGACGACCGGCGCCTGGCGCGCGCGAATCCGCATCCGGCGTCCGGAAACGGTCAGCGCCGTCCCCGCGCCGAGCGCCGTCCGCCGGGGGCCGCCTCGGCGGCTCCCGGTCGTCCTCGATCTCCAGATCCGTCACGGGCAGGCACCGCGCACGGCGACAACCGGCCGGACCAGACGAGCCGCCACCGACTCCCGAGCTGGGGCTCGGCCGGATCGCCAGAGACCGGAGTGCCTCCCGGATCGCCGGAAGCGATCCGGGAGGTCGGCTGGCAGATCTGGGGCACACGCGTCCTGCCCCGGCCGATGCCGCAGGCCCTTGCTGGGCCTTTTCTCGAGGCCGGCGAACACGGCGGCCCGCCTCGTCCTGCTCATCCGCGGCCTACAGGACGACCGGGCGGGGCACCGGGACGATGAACTTGCCGCCACGCGACGCGTACTCGGCCTGCTGGGCCATGATCTCGTTCCTGACGTTCCACGCGAGCAGAAGCAGGTAGTCGGGCTGCCGCTCCACCAGCGTCTCGGGCGGGACGATCGGCAGCCGTGCGCCGGGCATGTACTTGCCCTGCTTGTGCACGTTGCGGTCGACGACGAAGTCGAGCTGCTCGTTGGTGATGCCGGACGAGTTGAGCAGCGTGGCGCCCTTCGCTGCGGCGCCGTAGGCTGCGACCGTCTTGCCCTGCGCCTTCAGGTCCGTCAGCAGGGCGCGCAGCTGCGTCTGCAGCTCGTTGACCTCGGCGCCGAAGCTCCCGAAACGCTCGAACGAGTCCAGCCCGGCGGCCCGCTCGGCCGCCAGCGTCCGCTCCACCGACTCGTTCGGGACGGTCGAGGCGGCGCCGGCGCGGGCCGCCCGCCAGCGCAGCGTCCCGCCATGCAGCTCGGGGAACTCGGTGACGCCGACGAGGGCGAGACCATGACGGCGCATCAGCGCCTCGACCGCGATCGTCGAGAAGTAGCAGAAGTGCTCGTGGTAGACGGTGTCGAACTCGGTGTGCGCGAGCATCGCGCCCAAACCGGGGTTCTCCACGCTGACCACACCGTCATCCTTGAGCAGGATCGAGAAGCCCTCGACGAAGCTGTTCAGGTCCGGCACGTGCGCCATCACGTTGTTCGCGATGATCACGTCGGCGCGCAGGCCCTCGTCGACCAGGCGCTGGGCGACCTCGGCGCCGAAGAACTCCTCGCGGGTCGGCACGCCGACCTCACGGGCCGCCGCCGCGGGACCCGGCGTCGGCTCGATGCCAAGCACCGGGATGCCACGCTCGATGAACGCCTTGAGCAGGTAGCCGTCGTTGCTCGCCACCTCGACGACCAGGCTGTCCGGGCCGAGATTACGGCTCTCGATCAGGTCGATGACGTGCTTCTCCGCGTGCCGGACGAGCATGTCGGAGAACGACGAGAAGTACGGGTAGTCCTCGTCAAAGATCTGGTCGGCTGGCAGCACATGCGTAAGCTGGACCAGGGCGCAGGTCTCGCAGAAGCCGACCTCGAGCGGAAAGCTCGGATCGACGGCGTCCAGCGCATCCGCGCGGACGAGCCGGTTGGCGATCGGCGTCGAGCCCAAAGACAGGAACATCCTCGGCCGGGTGTCCCCACACGACCGGCATGTCGTCACCTCCGTCGCCAGACTCACCGGGTGCCTCCGACCATGTAACAGACCAACGTGATCGCGCTGCCTTCGGCCGTGGCCGCTTCCCCTGCCATGCGCTCCCCCCTGCCTTGTGGGTCCGGCCCGACGACCGGACCAACGTTTATCTTCTAGCTCGTCAACCTGTGACTGTGCCCAGTCGACGCCGAGCTGGAAGGGCTCGAGGTACGCGAGGCCCCGGAAGCCCGGTGGTGTCGACTGGCACGTCTGTCCTACATCCGACCAGACAGATGTGACGGTCTCGCTAACTGACGGCCTGACCGGTCAGCCGGCCGCCCCGGTTGGGTGTGTGGGCTGGGCCCTCTCGCGAGGTCATGGTATCGCCCGTCTCGACCTGGCCTCCGCAAGGCGCGACCGGGCGCGCGGGCGGCTCGCCCGGCCCGCGAGGACGGTTCGGCCGCCACCCCTATATCCGCCCGGCCCCAACCTCCGGCGCAGCGGAGTCCGCCGCCAGCAGCGGCCAGGACCGATCCTTGTCGGAAATCACCGTGACGGGCAGCGGCCAGTCGATGGCGAGCACCGGATCATCGTGGCGCAACCCCCGATCGTGCCCCGGCTGGAAGGGGACGTTCATCTGGTACGTGGCCTCCGTATCGTCCACCAGCGTCTGGTAGCCGTGCGCGAGGCCCACGTCGATGAACAGCGCCCGCCGGTTGTCCGCGGTCAGCTCGACCGCCACGTGACGCAGCCAGGTCGGCGAGCCGGGCCGCGTGTCGACGATCACGTCGAGCAGCGCACCCCGGGTCACCCGGATCAGCTTCGTCTCCCGGACCGGCTCGCCAGCCCAGTGCATGCCACGGACCGTCCCCGCCCGGTGGTTGTAGGCGACGCTGCACTGGGCCACCTCGACCGCGAGCCCGGCGGCGGCGAACTCCTCCTGGCAGAACGTCCGCGCGAACAGGCCGCGCTCGTCAGTGAACGGCTCGACGTCGACGATGAGCACCCCGTCGATGCCGGTCGGCGTAATGATCACCAATGACCTCCTGTTACATGGTTCGCTCCGTGCGGGCGCGGCGCCCGCACGGAGCGAACCAGAAAATCAGTAGGTCCAGAACAGGTCGGCGTCGAGCTGCTTGGTGGCGATCAGGTACTGCAACTGCTTGAGCCGGGTGTGGCCGCGGCCGGTGAACGTCGCCTCGTCGAGGTCGATCTTCGAGAAGACGCCGTGCAGCTGCTGGGCACCGCGCAGGGCGTTCCAGTCGCACGAGAAGCCCGGAAGCCCAGAGTGGATCTTGTCGAAGTTCACGCGGTAGCTGCGGTTGTCCCCGCCGTTGTCGCCGAACGTCAGCTTGCAGCCGGTGAAGACCGACGCGACGGTGTCGGCGATCTCCTTGACTCGGTAGTTCTGCGAGCTGTCACCGACGTTGAAGACCTGGTTGTGCACGGCGTCACGCGGGGCGTCCAGCACGCACTTGATCGCCTTGGCGATGTCCAGGCCGTGGATCAGTGGCCGCCACGGGGTGCCGTCGGAGGTCATCGCGATCTCGCCGGCGGTCCAGGCGACCCCGGACAGGTTGTTGAGCACGATGTCGAACCGCATCCGTGGCGAAGCGCCGTAGGCGGTCGCGTTGCGCAGGAAGGTCGGCGAGAAGGTGTCGTCCGCCATCGGCATGACGTCGCGCTCGACCAGTACCTTGCACTCCGCGTACGGCGTCTGCGGGTTCACTTCGGAGGTCTCGGTGACGTCCTGCCCGGTCGCCACACCGTAGACGCTGCAGGACGACATGTAGATGAACCGCTCGACGCCGGCCGCCTTGGCCAGGTTCGCCAAGCGCACCGAGCCGTGATGGTTCACCTTGTAGGTGACATCGGGCGCAAGCGCGCCGAGCGGGTCGTTGGACAGCTCAGCCATGTGCACGACCGCGTCCACCCCGGCGAAGTCGTCGGCGGTCAGGTGGCGCAGGTCCTTGTCAAGCGTGAGCGCAGTCCGGTCGGTGCCTCGGTAGAGCCAGCCATATTTGTAGTAGCCGGTGTCGACGCCGATGACGTCATGGCCGGCGCGAAGCAGCTCCGGAGCCAGCAGGCTGCCGAGGTATCCCTCCGTGCCCGTGACGAGCACCTTCATGCGCGAGTCCTCCCCCTACTCGACGGCGTGACGACGCGTGTCCACGGATGGGACCGCGGTCACCTGTGGTCGGCTACTCCACGTCGGCCGGACGTACGGACGCGCATCTGCACGGTCATACGCGGCTCGCTCAGGGAATGGCCGAGGTTCCGCCAAGAACCGTACCGACCGAGGCTGTGGCCACCGCGACCGCCGCCCCTGAACTGGGATACAAATCGCAGCGCCATCACGCTGCGCGGCACCGACATCCGGGCGAACCCCGGCATCCGCCTGTGGCCAAGATGACACTCGCCGCGGCCCATCCAGATGACGCGCAGGCCGCGGCCAACCACCAGACCGCGACCGGCCCAGACCACGGCGCCCCAGATGACGACCCCCGAGCCGGGCCGCACGTTCTCCTGGCGGCCCGGCTCAGGGGTCGGGTGGAAGGACCCGCCGTTAGGCGAATCGGGCGACGCGCCATTCGCGGCGACCGCGGCGGATGAGGAGCACCGAGCCGTGAAGCAGGTCGGCGACGGTGACCGCGGACGACGGGTCGGTCACCTTGTCGCCGTTGAGGAGAACGGCCTTGTTGCTGATGTGCTCGCGGGCGTCCCGCCTGCTGCTCGCGAGACCGACGGCGATCAGCAGGTCGACGACCGGCCACCCGTCGCCGGCGAGCCTCGTGACCGGCTCGTCGATGCTGGGCACGTCGGCGAACACGTCACCCACCATCTCCGGCCCGAGCGCCCGCACATCCCCCCGGAACAGCGCCTCCGACGCGGCCTCGGCCGCGTCGGTCGCGGTCGCGCCGTGCACCAGCGTCGTCAGCTCCCGGGCCAGGTGGCGTTGCAGCGCCCGGCGCGCGGGGGCCTCGGCGTGCTGGGCGAACAGCTTCTCCAGCGGCTCCCGGTCGGTCAGCGAGAAGAACAGCGCGAACCGGCGGGCGTCGTCGTCCGAGAGGTTGATCACAAACTGGTAGAACGTGTACGGCGAGGTACGGTCCGCGGAGATCCAGACCGCGCCCTTCTCGGACTTGCCGAACTTGGTGCCGTCGGACCGCAGCAGTAGCGGGCAGGTGATCCCGTAGGCCGACGTGCGCAGCACTCGACGTATGTAGTCGATGCCGGCCACGATGTTGCCCCACTGGTCGGAGGCGCCCATCTGCAGGGTGACTCCGTGGTCCTCGCACAGCCGGCGGAAGTCGTAGGCCTGCAGCAGCATGTAGCTGAACTCGGTGTAGGACAGCCCGACGTTCGGGTCGTCCAGGCGGCGCCGGACCGTGTCCCGCTTGGTCATCTCGCCGACCGGGAAATGCTTGCCGACGTCCCGCAAAAACTCGATCATGCTGAGCCGGCTGAGCCAGGCCGCATTGTCGAGGAACGTCGGCATCTGCTCCGGCCCCAGCGCCCGCGCGAAGATCCCGCGCATCAGCTCCTGGTGCTGCGCGACGTTCGCGGCGACGTCCTCGGCCGACAGCAGAACGCGTTCGACGGACTTCCCCGACGGGTCACCGATCAGACCAGTACCGCCACCGAAGAGCACCACCGGCGCGACGCCGGCCCGCGCGGCCCGGATCAGCAGCGTGATCGGCAGCAGGTTGCCGATGGTCAGCGACGACGCCGTCGGGTCGAAACCGATGTAGACGCGCCGCGCGCCACTGTCGAGGTGGGCCCGCAGCTCGGCGGAGTCGGTGCTGTCGTGGATCAGCCCACGCCAGGACAGCTCCTCAAGGAATGCCACTGAGGGTGGCCGCCGGGCGTGCGAAGGAAGATCATCTCCGCGCGCCCGCTGGCCATCCAGCGCGCTCGTCATTCCTTCATGCTATCGAGCCGCCACCCACAAGATCAAAAGCTTTTCGCCTCGACTCCGCGGCGGCGCAGCACGGTTCTGACGGTGAAGGCGACGATGCCGACCGCGACGCCGGCGAGCATGGCGGCGACCAGGCCACCCACCCAGGCCAACGCACCGGGACCGGCCTCCCCGCCCCCTGCCAGGTCCCCTGTCACGTCCCCGGAGAGGGTGCCGCCCGAGGTGCCCGGAACCGACGGCGTGGCCGTGGGAGCACCCGTTCCCGAGCCGGCGCCCGCCCCGCCGTCCGGGGCGCTCGTGCCACTCGCACCGGCACCCAGCAACGCATCCTCGTCGGCCTGCAGCGGGCCGTCCTCCACCGGAGCTGGCGTGGCCAGCAACGGGTTCGTGGCGATCGGGAGCGGCACGGCACGCAGGGCCGCCACCGGGTCCACGACGCCGAACCCGAACCACTCGTCCCGGCCGGCCGGCCCCCGATCGTCCGCCGTCCTGACCAGCAGGTCGATCACGCTCGGCGCGTTCAGCTCCGGATGCTCGGCCCGGACCAGGGCGGCCACCCCGGCGACGATCGCGGTCGAGTTACTGGTCCCGTCCGCAGTCTGAGCGCCGCTCGGTGACAGCGCGACCGGTACGGGCGCGCGAATGCTCGGCGCCGGCGCGGCGAGCACGGCCGCCGGGCCGTTCGCCGATCCGTCCCAGAACTCCCCGCGAGGGTTCGAGCCGGTCACCGCGATGACGCCGGGGATGTTCGCCGGCGAGTTGACCTCGTGGTCGGCCGGGTCGTCGTCGCCCTCTTCGACGTTGCCCGCCGCGGCGACCACGACGACGTCGCGCGCCAGCGCGTAGCGCACCGCCGCGCGCTCGCCCGGCTCGGGCGAGCCGAGCGAGCCAAGCGACAGGCTGATCACCTTGGCGCCCCGGTCCGTCGCCAGTCGGATCGCCTCGGCCACCTCGTCGGAGTCTGTCTCGCGCCCGGTGGAAATCGAAAGGATCTTCGCATCGGGCGCCACACCGGCGAAGCCGGTCGCCTTGCCGTCCGGCCCGACGGCGCGAGCCGCGACGAGGCCGGCCATGGAGGTGCCGTGACCGTCGGGATCGTCGTCGCGCAGCCCGTCCGGTGCCGCATCGTCACCGATGCCGATGCCCGGCAGCAGCTGGCCGGCGAGCGCCGGCACGGTCGGGTCGACACCGCCGTCGACGATCGCCACCACCACACCGGTGCCAGTGGACAGCTGGTGCGCCTCGTCCAGCCGCAGCGCGCTCACGTACCAGGGACCGCCACCCCGCAGCGACGCCAGCGCGACGCCGCCAAGCCCCGGAGCCGTCAGCATCCCGCCGGCCAGCCCGGCCGCCACCAGGCCCGACAGGAGGCGACGCGAGGTCAGACGTGGGGGCAAAAGATGCCACGAGGCCCTGGGACGCGGCGAAAGCCGGGGAGGAGAACAGGCGGACGCGAAATACACCGACGCGCCCCCTTCGCCCAGCAGCGACAGCCCGCCGCGACCACTGGATACCTACCGGTCCCGGCAGTTTTCCACGGCAGAGGCGTCTGGAGCGCGTACGGTCCCAAAACCGACATGGGTCGAGGGGAAGAGTGTTTCTGGTCCGCTCCGTCCGGGCACGGCCCTCCGGCCCCTTCCTTGCTTCGCGGCGGAAGGGACCTCCGGGCCGTGTCCTCCTCCGCGGACGGGTGCTCCGGCGACCTCGCTGCGGCCCAACCCACGTCGCTTCGCTCGTGGGCCGGGCCTCCGCGAGGACGCCTCCGCACCCAGCTCGCTTGCGTGCCGCTGCACGTCACGAGCCGACTAAACGTTCATGGGTCGGCTACGAGGGCCGATTCAGCTCGTGACTTTCAAGCGTGACGCAACCGAGCTGGCCCGGAGGCGCGCCTCCGCGGAGGCCCGGCCATCGAGCGAAGCGAGATGGTTGGGCCGCAGCGGAGGTCGCCGCAGGGCACCGTCCGCTCCGGAGGACACGGCCCGGAGGACCCTTGGGAGCGAAGCGAACAAGGGGCCGTAGGGCCGTGCCCGGACGGAGCGGACCATGTCAAACCTTCCCGCCCGAGCTCGCCGCCCTGCCCCACGCGCACGCGAGCACGGGGCCGCAGCGTGCCGCCCGGACGGAGCGGACCAGGAGATACAGCTCAGGGCTTGGGAGGCCCGACGAGGAGGCCCTTGATGTAGGCCGCATGCTCCTGGGCCGTGCTCGTGCGGCCACGGGCGCGGGACAGCATGGTCCGGCCGGCGTAGCCCGCGACCAGCAGGGAACGCATCGCGTTCACCCGGCCCGGCGCGTTGTGCTTGCGCATGTACCGGATCATCGACGCGCCGCGCATCTGCAGCATCCAGGTCTTGGCCGCGCCCGAGCCACCCGCGCCGTGCGGCACGAGGAGGTCGGTACGCAACCTCTGGCGCAGCCCGGCCTCACGGATCGCCCGGCCGAGTGCCATGTCCTCGTTGTAGACGTAGAACGTCTCGTCGAACGCGCCGAGGTCGAGGAAGGTCTGGCGGCGCACTGCCATGCAGGCTCCGGTCAGCCAGTCCGGCTCCATCGCCTTGCCAGGGGTGGGCCGGGCGAACAGCGCCGACGACGGAGCGACCTTGTGCGCGCCGAGGACGTGCAGCAGCACCCGCCGAGGGGTCGGCTCCCAGCCACCGTTGCCCAGCTCCGGCTTGCCGTCGTGTCCCTTCATCGTCGCCGCGCTGGTGACCAGGGAGGGATCCTCGCGCAGGTCGTCGACCAGCGCCTCGATGATCTCGACGGTCGGCCGGCTGTCGGGGTTGCCCAGGATGACGTATTCGTAGGCGGACGACCGGATGCCCATGTTCGCGGCCTTCGCGAAGCCCTTGCCGCCGCCGGAGTCCAGGTAGCGGCCGTTCGGCCGGTCAGCCACCAGCTCGTGGACCTTGTCGGCACCCTTGGCGTTGTCGATGATGACAACCGGCAGGTCGGCAGGAAGATCGGCGAGCATCTGCTCGAGCTGCCCACGGCTGTGGAAGCTGACGATGACGATCTCGTACGCCCACTGTGGATCGGCCACGGGCTCAGTCTGCCAGGCCGCCTTGGCGAACCCGTCGACGGCAGGGGCTCGATCGCCCTGGCCCGCCGGCCGGTCGCTGACCCACGACGGCCGCATGCCCGGCTCGTCCGCCGGCGCCTGCCGGTCTCTCGGCAGGGTGGGCGTGACCTCGGCCGTCTCGGCGTCGCGGCCGCCCTCGGTGGTCCACTGGTCGGTCACCGTCACAACTCCCTAGTGCGCCGTTCCCTAGTGCGCCGTCTGGCAACCCTGTCCTGGCGCCGACATACCGGGCCACGGTGCCCGCGAAAAGGATCTTTCTTCGCCTGGCTGGCGGCCGTCTCACACATCACTACTGCGCCGGCCCATACGTCTGGGTCTGTCCGTAAGGCTGCGCCGAGCCCAGGCTGTCGCGGGAGTCGGCCTGCCCGAATCCCTCGGGGTCGTACATCCGCCCGGAACCGAATCCCGGCGGCAGGATGATCGGACCGGTCGCCGCGGCCTCGGGGCCGATGACCGGGTCGCCCGCGTCGATGACGCCACGCGCGGTGGGCGTCGTCCCACCGCCCGGCGCGGAATTCTCGCTGGGGGCCGTAAGGGCGGGCGTCGCCGCAGCCGGGGCCAGCCGTTCCGGCTTCGGCCAGACCGCCGGCCGGTCGTGCGCCAGGAAGCGGCGCACCCCGCCGAGCGCCACGGCCTGCAGGAAGAAGACCTGTCCGGCGAGCCGCGCCGGGCCCGGCGGCGTCTTGCCGGCCGCGAGCGCCCCGACGCTACCCAGGCCGACGACGTTGCCGGCGAGGAACAACCGTGCGGCCCAGCTGTGGCGCGCCGCCGGGACGCTCATCGCGACCAGCGCGACGTGCGCCAGCGGGCCGAACGACGAGCGGACCACCCGGTGCCCCCACAGCTGGGGCGTGACTGGCAGCGCTCCCGGCACCATGGTCGTGCGCCGGCGCCACATCATGTCCAGGTTGCCGGCGACGATCCGCGTCCGCCGCTCCCACTCCTCGGTCTGCGTCGGGCTCGACGTCTCGATCGAGTAGGCCTCGGGCTCGTAGATCACCCGCAGGCCGCTCTCGAGGACGTCCAGCGCGAGCCAGGCGTCGTCCACGGCGGTGTCCGCCGGCAGCTGGCGGAAGGCCTCCCGGCGAAACGCCAGGAACTCGCCGACGACGCCGATGGTCGCCCCCGTCGCCGACTCGCAGCGCTTCAGCCAGGACTCGAACTTCCAGTAGAAGCCCTGCGACCCCTGCGGGTCGTCGACCTGCTTCTCGCCGGCGACGGCGCCGACGCTCGGGTCGCCGAAGTGCCGCATGGCGGCCCGGAATGCGCCCGGCGCGAGGGACGCGTTGGCGTCGGTGAGCAGGACGATGTCGCTGGTGGCCGCCGAGACGCCGCGGTTGACGGCACGAGCCTTGCCCAGCCGCTCGCCCGAGTGGAGGACCCGGACGCCGGCCCGGCGCGCGGCGGTGGCGGTCTCCTCGTCGTCCGCGACAACGATGATCTCCATTGCGCCCGGGTAGTCGGTCGCCGCCAGCTCGTCGAGCTTGGCGCCGATGACGGCAGCCTCGCGATAGGCCGCGACGACGACGCTCACCGACGGCCACTCCTCCGGATCGGCCGGAGTCGCCGGGGACAGGCCCCTGCTCTTCAACCCGATATATACCGGATACAGAACGTGACCGTATATCGCCGTCGCGCCGAGAAAGGCGACGGTGGTGCCACGACCGAGGGCCCGTACTCCTGCCATGACAAGTAACCGTAGCGGCCCTCGTTACCAGTGGGCCGATGGGGGCATCGCGTGCCGCGCCGGGCACAGGCCGCGCACAGACAGACGCAGGTCCCAACACTCGCGAACAGCGCCTCACGCCGGCGGGACACCCAGGGAACATCCGCGAACCGCGCCTCGAAGCGAGGCGGCTCCCGAAGCCACACGTCAGCCCGCGGCGGCGCGACGCCTCAGCCGCGCCGAACCCGTCCAGTCATGCCAGCCGCACCACGTCTACCGACAGTTACCGGAAACTCGCCACAAGGGCAACAAACCTGTTCGCGATGGGGCCGACGGGCACTATCGGCCCACCAGCTACAGTGAGCGCCGTGAGCGACGCCGAACGCTGGATCGTGGTCGTCGAGGAGCCGTTCCTACCGGCCGACGCGGGTGGCCGGGTCGAGACCTTCGGCTTCCTGACCGCGGCTTCGAACGCCGGCATCCACATGCAGCTACTGGTGCCGACCCGCGGCGAGCTCGACATCGAGGCCTACGAGGCGGCCGTCCCCGGTGCCGCGGTGATCCGGCTGCCGCGGGACGCCAGCCCGCTGGCGCACCTGCGCGCCCAGCCCTACATGTACGCATCCCGGCCGGTCGGGCCGCTGCGCCGGGCGCTGCACGCCACCCCGCCGCGCGCCGACGCGGTGATCAGCTACAGCTACCGCGGCTCACACCTCGGCGAGGAGATCGCCAGGATCTGGCGCCTGCCGCACGTCGTGCGGGCGCACAACATCGAGTCGGAGTTCTTCAAGGCCCTGGCGCGCAGCTCGTCCGGCCCGCGCGCCGCCGCCTACGAGATGGAGTACCGCAAGCTCCAGCTGGCCGAGCGGGCGCTCTACCACTCGCCGCTGGTGACAGCGATCGGCGACATCTCGCTCGAGGACCACCTGTGGCGCCGCGAACGAGCCAGCGTGGGGACGTTCCACCTGCCGCCGTTCCTGCCCCTCGACGTTCTCGCCCCGGGCGGCGGCCCCGTCACCGGCGCAGGCGCGGGCGCCCCCCGGCGAGCGCCCGCCACGCTGGTGTTCGTCGGCTCGCTCGACACGCCGCCGAACATCGAGGCCCTGCACTGGTTCATCGACAACTGCTGGGCGGGCATCCGCGCGCGCTACCCCGAGGCCGTGTTCCAGGTGGTGGGTCGCCGGCCCGAGCCGGGCCTCGCCGACTGGCTGGCTACGGTGGCCGGCGTCGAGCTCTACACCGACGTCCCGAGCACCGACGAATACGTGTCGGGGGCGGCCCTGTCGGTGAACCCGATGCGGTCAGGCTCCGGTGTGAACATCAAGGCCGTCGCGGCCATGGCCCTCGGCACACCGGTGGTGAGCACCCGCAGCGGCAGCCGCGGGCTGAGCTGGGAGGCGGGCACGCACCTGCTCGTCGCCGACGAGCCGGCGTCGTTCGTCGACGCGGTGTGCGCGCTGCTCGCGGCCCCGGAGCGGGCGGCGCAGCTCGGCCGATCCGGCCGCGCCTACGTCCTGCGCAACCTGGGCCACGAGGCCCTGCTCCGCCGCATACGTGACCAGCTCCCGGCGACTGCCCGCTCCGCCGACGCACTCGCCACCTGACAGAAGGCCGGCGCCCGGGGAACCGAGCCCGATCGCCGATCGGGCTCGATCGGCGATCGGGCTCACAGCCCAGGCCCTCATGGCTCCTAGGTCAGGGCGTGGAAACGGTTCTGCGACGGCTCCAGGCCGTCGGCGACGAGAGCCTCCACCGCGTCCGCCGCCCGGTCCACCAGGAAGGGCAGTTCCTTGCGCTCCGGTACGGCGAAGTCGCGCAGGACGAAGTCCGCCGGGTCCATACGCCCCGGCGGCCGGCCGATGCCGACCCTGACCCGCAGATAGTCCCGGGTTCCCAGCGACGACGTGATGGACCGCAGGCCGTTGTGCCCGTTGTCGCCACCGCCGAGCTTGAGGCGCACCGCGCCGAAGGGGATGTCCAGCTCGTCGTGCACCACGATGAGCCGCGCCGGGTCGACCTTGAAGAACGCTCGCAGCGACGCGACCGGCGGGCCGGAGACGTTCATGTACGACCGGGTTCGCGCCAGAACGACGGCGTCGCGACCGAGCCGGATCTGGGCCGCGTCGGCCCGGGCCTTGTGGGATCGCAGCCGGGCGCCGTGCCGGTCGGCGAGCGCCTCGACGACCAGATAGCCGGCGTTGTGCCGCGTGCCGGCATACTCCGCGCCCGGGTTACCCAGCCCGACGACCAGCCAGGCCCCACTGTCCTCGCCAGCCATGTGTCGCTCGCCGCTATCCGTCCGTCGTCGTTGCGTGCAGTCGTCGTTGCGTCGTGAGGTGGCCGCTCGAAGGCACCCAGGACTTCGAAGAGCTCTCGGGAAGAGAAGAGAGACGGGCAGACGACCAGCGCGGGCCAGCCTGGCTGACCCGCGCTCGGACGTCTGCTGGGGGCGGCTGATCGCTGCCGCTCGGCCGCCGTTACTCGGCGGCGGACTCCGCCGCCTCGCCCTCGCCCTCGCCGATCTCGGCCTCGTGCTGGGCCGCGGTCGGCTTGAGCAGCACCTGCACGACGACGGCCTCGGCGTCGATGTCCAGGGCGACGCCGCGAGGCAGGGCCAGCTGCCCGGCGGTGATGCTCGAACCGGGCTCGAGGCCCGCGATGGTGACCTCGATCGAGTCCGGGATCGACGTCGCCGGGGCGGTCACCGACACGGTGTTGCTCTGCACGTCGACGATCGCGTCCGGGTGGGCCTCCCCGATGACCGTCACCGGCACGTCGACGGTGACCTTCTCACCGCGGCGGACCAGGACCAGGTCGACGTGCTCGAAGGTCCCCCTGACGGGGTGGCGCTGGATGTCCTTGGGGAGCGCGAGCTCGGTGGCGTCACCCAGATCCAGGGTGAGCAGGACGTTGGTGCCCGCGTCGGTCTTGAACGCGTGCATCAGCTCTCGGTGGGACAGCGCGACGTGGCGCGGTGGCTGGCCGTGACCGTACAGGACGGCCGGTACCTTGCCGGCCCGACGGGTGCGACGAGCGCCGCCCTTCCCGAACTCGGTGCGCGGCTCCGCGGCGATGCGGACCTCGGACATGGCGGTGCTCATCCTCTCAAGACTGGCTCAGGTGCTGACGACCCCTCGGCGACGACGGGTTCACGGGCCGAGAACAGCGTGTCTCGCTGTCTGGGTCTGTGTATGGGGGCAGAACCAGACGCGGACATCCCTGTCACCAAAATCGTCGTCGTCAGGGTCGTCGTCATCAGGATCGTGCGCCGTCATCAGGATCGCGGCTCTTCACAGTACCCGACGCACGTCCATCCCCACCTCTGTCCCCTCCCGGCAACGCCACAGGCAATGCCAGGCCATTTCTCGGAAACCGAGGCCTCCGCGCCCAGGCGGTACGGCGTCGTGGGCGCCGGGGCTCTGGCAGGCCGACTCGTCAGGCCGCCTGACCAGGCGACTCGCACGACGCACGGCGGTGGGGGGCGCGGTGAATGGTGCGGCGTTCACCTCGCCCGGCCGGCGTGCCGTCGGCGGGTGGCCGGCGCCGGATAGGTTCTCCGGGAAGGCAGGCCCCTCGGAAGGAGCCCCAGCTGTCCACCGAGCTGTCCATCGGACCCACCGGATCCGCGCGTCCGCGCGCGGCGCTCACCGTCCGCGCCCCGGCCAAGGTCAACCTGCACCTCGGCGTCGGGCCGCGCCGCGCGGACGGCTACCACGAGGTCATCACCGTCCTGCAGGCCGTGTCGCTGTATGACGAGCTGACGGTGACCTCGCTGCCCGTCAAGGACGCCGGCCTGCACGCGGCCGCATCGGACGTGTCGGACGTCCCGGGGACCGTCGCTGCCCCGGACACACCCGCCGTCGAGGTGACGGTCGAGATCACCGGCGAGGGCGCGGCCACGCCCGGCGGCGCCGGCGCCGCCGACGACGTGTCGGTAGTGCCCGTCGACGCGGACAACCTGGCTGTCCGCGCGGCCCTGCTCGTCGCCGAGGCGGCCGGCATCCGCGGCGAGCGGATCCACGTCGCGCTGACCAAGGGCATCCCGGTCGCGGCCGGGATGGCCGGCGGCAGCGCGGACGCGGCGGCGGCGCTGGTCGCCTGTGACGCGCTGTGGGGTGCCGGGCTGTCCGCCGAGACGCTCGCGCAGCTCGCCGCCCGCCTCGGCAGCGACGTGCCGTTCCCGCTGACCGGCGGCACGGCTCTCGGGGTCGGCCGCGGCGAGCGGCTCTCCCCGGTCACGAGCGTCGGCGAGTACCACTGGGTGTTCGCCCTCGCCGACGGCGGGCTGTCGACGCCGGCCGTCTACCGGGAGTTCGACCGTGTCGACGACGGCCGGACGGAGCCGACGCCGGCCGACGCCGTGCTTTCCGCGTTGACGACCGGGGATCCGGCCGTGCTCGGGGCCGCCCTGGTCAACGACCTGCAGGCGCCGGCGATCCGGCTGCGTCCGGCGCTCGGCGACGTGCTGGCCGCGGGCCGGGCGCACGGCGCACTCGGCGCGCTGGTCTCCGGCTCCGGGCCGACCTGCGCCTTCCTCGCCGGCGACGCCGAGCACGCGGCGCGACTCGCCGAGGGAATCCAGGCGAGCGGCCTCGCGCGCGCCGTGCGTCGGGCCACCGCGCCGGCCACCGGCGCGACCGTCGTCAGCTAGCCCGCCGCCGTCGGCTAGCCCCGACTGCCCGTCGACGGTCTCGAGCACGGAGCCGAAGGCAACGGCCGCCTGGTACGCGGAGATGGATCGTCTCCGCGTACCCGCTGGCCGCTAGCCGGCCGCCTGGTCGGACAGCTCCAGCCAGCGGTCCTCCAGAGCGGCGATCTCCGCCTCGAGGTCGCCGACCTTCTTGGTGATCCGCAGGACGCCCTCGTAGTCCGACGGGTCGTGGCTGGCCAGGTTCGCGTGCGCGGTCGCGACCTGCCCGGCCAGCCGGTCGAGCCGCCGCTCGGTCGCCGCCAGTTCCTTCTGCGCCGCGCGCAGCTGCGCGCCGGACAGCTGCGCCGGCCCGGCGGCCACCTGCCCCGTCGCCCCGGGCACCACGACGGACCCGGCGGAGGAGGCGGCGGCGGATGCCGGCGCCGAGGGCTTCGCCGCGGTGCCGGAGCTCTCCCGCAGCCGCAGGTACTCGTCCACCCCACCCGGGAGGTGCCGCAGCCGCCCGTCGAGGATCGCGTACTGCTGGTCGGTCACCCGTTCCAGGAAGTACCGGTCGTGCGAGACGGCGATCAGCGTGCCCGGCCAGGAGTCCAGCACGTCCTCCATGGCCGCGAGCATGTCGACGTCCAGGTCGTTGGTCGGCTCGTCGAGCACGAGGACGTTCGGCTCGGCCAGCAGCACCAGCAGCAGGTGCAGCCGCCGCCGCTGGCCGCCGGACAGGTCGGCGACCCTGGCCGACAGGTGCTCGCGGGCGAAGCCGAGCCGTTCCAGCAGCTGCGCGGGGGTCAGCTCCCTGCCGTCGACGACGAAGGTCGCCTTCGTGCGCGCGAGCACCTCGCGCACCCGGTCCGCGGCGATCGCCGCGAGCTCGGCGAACTCCTGGTCGAGCACCCCGACCCGGACGGTCTTGCCGGTCTTGACCACGCCGGAGCTGGGCGGGACGGTCCCCGCGATCAAGCCGAGCAGGGTCGACTTGCCGGCCCCGTTCGCACCGAGCAGGCCGGTGCGCTCGCCAGGGCCGATCCGCCATTCCACGTCGCGCAGGACGGGGCGGCCGTCGAACGAGACGGCGACGTCCAGCAGATCGATGACGTCCTTGCCCAGCCGCGCCGTCGCGAGCCGGGAGAGCTCCACCCGGTCCCGCGGTGGCGGTACGTCGGCGATGAGCGTGTTCGCGGCCTCGATGCGGAACTTCGGCTTGGAGGTACGCGCGGGGGCGCCGCGGCGCAGCCAGGCCAGTTCCTTGCGCATCAGGTTCTGGCGTTTCGCCTCGCTCGCCGCCGCCTGCCGGTCGCGCTCCACCCGCTGGAGGACGTAGGCGGCGTATCCGCCCTCGAACGGCTCGACGATCTGGTCGTGCACCTCCCAGGTCGCCGTGCAGATCTCGTCGAGGAACCAGCGGTCGTGCGTGACCACCAGCAGGCCGCCGGTATTGCGGGGCCAGCGCCGCTTGAGATGGTCGGCGAGCCAGGTGATGCCTTCCACGTCGAGATGGTTGGTCGGCTCGTCCAGGACGATGACGTCCCACTCGCCCACCAGCAGCTCCGCCAGCGCGACGCGGCGGCGCTGGCCGCCAGACAGCTCGCCGTTCTTGGCCTCCCACGGGATGTCCGCGACCAGGCCGGCGATGACGTCGCGCACACGCGCGTCACCGGCCCACTCGTGCTCGGGACGGTCCCCGACGATCGTCTGGCCGACCGTGCGGGCGTGGTCGAGCGTGTCGGACTGGTCGAGCACCCCGACCCGCACCCCACCGCGACGGGTCACCCGCCCCTCGTCTGGCGGGACGCTGCCGGCGAGCATCCCGAGCAGGCTGGACTTTCCGCCGCCGTTGCGGCCGACGACCCCGATCCGGTCGCCCTCGTTGACGCCGAGCGTCACCGAGTCGAACACGATGCGCGTCGGGTACTCCAGCCGCAGGCCTTCCGCCCCGAGAAGATGAGCCACCCTCTCAGCCTAAGAGCGGGCTTGGCCGGGCGAAGCACCCGACCAAGCCCGACGTCTGGCGGGGCCGACGTCAGCTGGCGGGCGCGGTGGCCGGAGCGGTCGCGGCGAGCTTCGCAAGGCGCTCCGGGGTCGGCCAGCGGACGTCGCGGACGAGCCGGGTCAGCTCCATCACCTTGATGATGTAGAAGCTGGTGTCGAGCTGCCATGGCTTGACCCCGTGCCTGGCCGAGGTCGGCTCGGCGTGGTGCAGGTTGTGCCACGACTCGCCCATCGACGGCAGGCACATCCACCAGACGTTGCCGGACCGGTCACGCGACTTGTACGGATGCCGTCCGGCCACGTGGCAGATGCTGTTCACCGACCAGGTGGTGTGGTGCAGCAGCGCGACCCGCACCAGGCCGCCCCAGAAGAACGCCCGCACGGCCGCCTCGAACGAGCCGCCCCACAACCCGCCGATGAGGGCCGGTATGGCCAGGCTCAGGAATGCGCAGACGGCGAATGTCCGGCTCACCCGAACGATGTCGCGGTCATCGAGAAGGTCGGGCGCATAGCGGCGCTGGTCGGTCTGCTCGACGTCGAACAGCCAGCCGATATGCGCGTGCCACAGGCCTTTGGCTAGGGCCTGCGGGCCAGGTCCGTAGCGCCAGGGTGAGTGCGGGTCGCCCTCCTGGTCGCTGTGGGCGTGGTGGCGCCGGTGGTCGGCTACCCAGCGGATCACCGGGCCCTCGATGGCCATGTTGCCGAACACGGCGAGTGCGATCCGGACGGGCCGGGACGTCTTGAAGCCGCGGTGGGTGAAATACCGGTGGAAACCGACGGTCACGCCGTGCCCGGTGATGGCGTACATGAACGCGGCGATGACGACGTCGTGCCAGGTGATCCACCGGTCCCACAGCAGCGGGACGGCCGCGACCAGCGCCGCGATCGGCACGATGATGATGGTCGCGAGCACCACCTGCTCGATGCGGGCCTTCACCATCCACGGCTCGCTGGTGTGCTCGCTGCGCAGCGTGCGCTTCGTCCTGCTCCTCGGGCCCGCGGCGGCCCCCTCCCGGTCCGGCGGGCTGGAGTCAGTCGGCGGCACCGTGTCGGTCGTCGCGGTCATCGCGGCATCCTGTCTGTCGCGGCAGGTCCACACATCTGGGTCCTCTTGGGCTCACGGTAACGGTCGTCAGGGTGCGCCAGCCTCCGTAACGGCGACCGTGACGCAAACTCTTTCGGTCCTCTTGTGGCCTCTAACTACCCGTTCGCCGAGCGGTTACCGCCCGGCGAGACTTTCGTCCCCGTCGTGACGTTCTGTGCCCGACCCATGCTCCGCATCTGGAGAGTCAACCCCTCCCGAATGCAGAGAACGGACCACTTGTCAATACCTACTCGCAGGTAGCCCCGGCAAGGTGACTACGCTCCCGATCCAGCCGCCACAACTCCGTCCCAAAATCATACGCAAACCGCGCCTGAGGGCGTTCATTGAAGCACAAAACGCCCTGCGAAGCCGCCCAAGGCTCCAAAGAACCCGCAAGCCTGCGATGTGCAACCCCCGAAAGGGGTCGAGAAGACTTCATCCCAGCACTCCCCGCCAAGTGCAAACCAGACCAACCGACCGACATCCGGGGCCGAAGTCCCCACGACGAGGTCCGAACTCGACCCAGCTCAAATCACGCCCAATATCGAAGACCCGACGAGGGCGACAGCCCGGCCAGGCTTTGCAGCAACATCAAGCCGCCCGACGAAGTCGGCCAACGGCCGATAAGCACCCAGGCCCCCCAAGCGCGCAGAAACAGCACCCGCAACCGAAGCCAGCAGGACCCCGACCGGCACCTCACCACGCCCACCCGGAACCAGGCCAACCCAGCTCGGGGGTCCAGGGGGCGAAGCCCCCTGGCGTGGGGTCCGGGGCTCGGCCCCGGAGCAATATCACGGCCCTCGGCGAAGTCCCCCGAAGGGGGACGAGCAGCCATACCCGGCTCGGGGGTCCAGGGGGCGAAGCCCCCTGGCATGGGGTCCGGGGCTCGGCCCCGGAGCAACATCACGGCCCTCGGCGAAGTCCCCCGAAGGGGGACGAGCAGCCATACCCGGCTCGGGGGTCCAGGGGGCGAAGCCCCCTGGCGTGGGGTCCGGGGCTCGGCCCCGGAGCAACATCACGGCCCCCGGCGAAGTCCCCGAAGGGGACGAGCATGGAAGGCCGGCTCGCTCCGCCGCCACGACTCGAACGTGGACTAGAAGAACCAAAATCTCCTGTGCTGCCGATTACACCACGGCGGACCGCGAAAACAGCAGAAGTCTACCATCGGCGGATCGCCCGGCGTCGAATTGCCTGGCCGCTCCCCCATCTCCTGGCCGGGCTCGCTGGTGCTGCTCACCGCGTCGGTCGGCGGGCCGGCCGGGGTGCGTGGTCGGTGCGGCGGCTGGGCGCCGTCGACCGTTCTTCTGTTCGCTGAATTTCCTTGGCTGTTTCCGTGGCTGCTCCTTCCACGCGCCGGGCGGGAAATGACCTCGGGGGTGGACGAACGGCGAAGGGCGCCGGGTAGGGTGTGGGCGTCGGCGGGAGCGCGGGTTGGGTGCGGCCGGGCTTGGCGCGGATCCTGCGCGGATCCTGCGCGGATCGCAGTCGGGCCCGGCACGGATCACAAGGGGAGCGGTCGTGACCCAGGGACGTCTGGCGGCCACCATCGTCTTGGCGGCGGGCGCGGGGACCCGAATGCGGTCCGCGACACCGAAGGTGCTGCACCGGGTCGCTGGGCGGACTTTGCTCGATCATGTCCTCGCCGCGGCGGCGCCGTTGGGCGCGCGGCACACGGTCGTCGTCGTCGGGCACGGCCGCGAGGAGGTCGCGGCGTCGCTGCTGGGCCGTGACGGTGTGCGCACGGCTGTGCAGGACCGGCAGGGTGGCACCGGTCATGCGGTTCGGGTGGCGCTCGGCGCGCTGGACGGTCTGCGTTCCGAGGACTGGGTCGTCGTGCTTCCTGGTGACACTCCGCTGCTGACGCCGGTGACGCTGGCCGCGCTGGTCGCGCTGCATACCGAGCGGGACGCCGCGGCGAGTGTGCTGACCGCGGTGGTCGCGGACCCGACCGGCTACGGGCGCGTCGTCCGGGGCCCGGCGGGCGAGCAGGCGGCGGGCGATCCCGGCGACGGCCCGGTCCGCGCGATCGTGGAACAGCGGGACGCGGACGCGGCGACGGCGGCGATCCGGGAGGTCAACGCCGGTGTCTACGTGTTCACCGTCGGGATGCTGCGCTCGGCGCTCGGCCAGCTGACGACGGACAACGCGCAGGGTGAGGAGTACCTCACCGACGTGATCGGCCTGCTGGTGGCCGGCGGCGAGTCCGTCGCGGCGCACATCGCCGCCGACGCCGGCGAGACCTCCGGTGTCAACGACCGGGTGCAGCTCGCCGCTGCCGGCGCGGTGCTGCGCGACCGGTTCGCCACCGCGGCGATGCTCGCGGGCACGACGATCGTCGATCCGGCGACGACCTGGATCGACGCGGACGTGACGTTCGAGCCGGACAGCACCGTGCTGCCGAACACCCACCTGCGTGGCGCCACCCACCTGGCTGCCGGCAGCGTCGTCGGGCCGGACAGCACCCTGACCGACACGGTCGTCGAGGCCGGCGCGTTCGTCGAGCGCAGCACCGTCACCAAGGCGTGGGTCGGCCCAGGCGCCGGTGTCGGCCCCTACGCGCACCTGCGGCCGGGGACCCGGCTGGGCCCGGACGGCCGGATCGGCGCGTACGTGGAGACCAAGGCCGCCGACATCGGCGCCGGTACGAAGGTGCCGCATCTCGCCTACGTCGGCGACGCGACCGTCGGCGAGCGGTCGAACATCGGCTGCGGCACGGTGTTCGCCAACTATGACGGTGTCCACAAGCACCGAACCCTGGTCGGCTCGGACGTGAAGATTGGCAGCGGCACGGTGCTGGTCGCTCCGGTGGTGGTCGGGGACGGTGTCTACACCGGCGCCGGCGCGGTCGTCCGCTCCGACGTGCCGCCGGGCGCGCTGGCCATCACCGAGGGCCGGCAGCGCACCATCGAGGGGTGGGTCGAGCGGTCCCGCCCGGGCACGGCCGCGGCTACGGCCGCCGCGGCGAACCGAACGCGTGACATGTCCGTCACACCTGACACACAGCCGACACCTGAGCAGCTATCCGTGAACTAGGCCACATCACTCGCCCCTCGGTCCCGGATCGCTGGCGTTCGGGAACATGGCCACGGAACCTAGGGGGCTGGTTGGGGCCGTCATGGGCGCCAGGAGACGTCAAGGAGTAACGGTGGGCTACCAGACGGAAAACCGGCGCAGCTTGATGCTCTTCGCGGGCCGGTCCCACCCCGACCTCGCGGCCGAGGTGGCTCAGGAACTCGGTGTACGCACGGTGCCAACCAGTGCGTACGACTTCTCCAACGGCGAGATCTTCGTGCGGTTCCAGGAGTCCGTCCGCGGCTGCGACGCCTTCGTCCTGCAGGCGCACTCCGCGCCGGTGAACACCTGGCTGATGGAACAGCTGATCATGGTGGACGCGCTGAAGCGCGCCAGCGCCAAGCGGATCACGGTCGTCGCACCGTTCTACCCGTATGCCCGGCAGGACAAGAAGCACCGCGGCCGCGAGCCGATCTCCGCCCGGCTGATCGCCGACCTGTTCAAGACCGCCGGTGCGCACCGGCTGATGTCGGTCGACCTGCACACCGCGCAGATCCAGGGCTTCTTCGACGGCCCGGTGGACCACCTGTTCGCCCTGCCGCTGCTGGCCGACTACATCGAGAGCAAGGTCAACACCGCCGAGGTGACCGTGGTCGCGCCCGACTCGGGCCGCGTCCGGGTCGCCGAACGCTGGACCGACCGGCTCAACTGCCCCCTCGCGATCATCCACAAGCGCCGCGACAAGGACGTCCCGAACCAGGTCAAGATGTTCGAGGTGGTCGGCCAGGTCGCCGGGCGCACCTGCGTCATCGTCGACGATATGATCGACACCGCCGGCACGATCACCAAGGCGGCCGAGGCCCTGAAGCTCAACGGCGCCGGCACGGTCATCGCCGCCGCCACGCACGGCGTGCTGTCGGGCCCGGCCATCGACCGGCTGAAGAACTCTGCCATCAGCGAGGTCGTGCTGACCAACACGCTGCCGCTGCCGGCCGACGCCCGCATCGACAAGATCACCGAACTGTCGATCGCGCCGCTGCTCGGCGCCGCCATCCGCGAGGTCTTCGAAGACGGGTCCGTCACCAGCCTCTTCGGCGGAGACGCTTGATCTTTGGTCCGCTGTATTTCTGGTCCGCTCCGTCCGGGCACGGCGCTCCGGCCCCTTCCTTGCTTCGCGGCGGAAGGGACCTCCGCGCCGCGGGGTTCCTGCCGGATCGGCGGAGCTTGCGGAGCCGATCTGGGAGGTCCGCCTCCTCCGCGGACGGGTGCTCCGGCGACCTCGCTGCGGCCCAACCCACGTCGCTTCGCTCGTGGGCCGGGCCTCCGCGAGGACGCCTCCGCACCCAGCTCGCTTGCGTGCCGCTGCACGTCACGAAGCCGAGTAAATGCTCTTGGGCCGTTATCAGGACCAGTTCAGTTCGCAACGTTCAAGCGCGACGCGACTGAGCTGGCCCGGAGGCGCGCCTCCGCGGAGGCCCGGCCATCGAGCGAAGCGAAGATGGTTGGGCCGCAGCGGAGGTCGCCGCAGGGCACCGTCCGCTCCGGAGGACGCGGCGCGGAGGTCCCTTGGGAGCGAAGCGAACAAGGGGCCGGAACGCCGCGCCCGGACGGAGCGGACCATGTCAAACCTTCCCGCCCGAGCCAGCTACCTGCCCCGGTTCAACACTTGTCGCAGACCACCCACCCGGGGAACCACATGCGGGCTCGCCAGTCGGACAGCGGGATCATCTGGTCGGTCATGATCGGGTAGAAGTACGAGAACAACAGGATGACGGCGATCAGGAAGACGCCGACCGTGAGGGCGCCGACCAGGCGCCTGGTATCGGATGCCTCCCGCGGGCCGAGGGCCAGGCCTGCCGTGGCGGTGATCCCCAGGACCATGAACGGCAGCAGCGGCAGCGCGTAGAACAGGAACATCGTCCGGCTGGGGAACAACAGCCACGGCGTGAACGACGCGGCGAAGCCGACGACGACCAGCGCCGCACGCCAGTCCCGCCGGCACACCCACAGTCCGATCATCACGACCAGGCAGGCGGTTCCGACCCACCAGACCGCCGGGTTGCCCAGCGCCAGGATCTCCTGCGAGCAGCTGCCCCGGGAGTTACAAACCTGCCCGCCGTACTGCGACTTCTGGCCGTACTGGGTGCCGATGTAGTCGTAGGGCACCGCGCGTCCCAGCACCAGCCAGCTGAACGGCGCCGACTTCGCGGGATGCGGGGCCGACAGGCCTTCGTGGAAGTCCAGGATCGCCTGCTGGTAGGCCCACCAGCCGCGCCACGCCGCCCGGAAGCCGTCGCCGTGGAGGTGGCGGTCGTAGCCGCCGTCGGTGACGAACCAGCCCGTCCAGGTCGCGAGGAAGGTGCCGATCGGCAGCGGGACGTAGCAACCGAACCAGGCCGGCACGTCGCGGCGCAGCGCTCCGAGCACCGGCGACGTGGCGCCCGCGGTCCGCCGGGCACCGACGTCCCAGGCGATGGCGAGCACGGCGAAGCCGATCAGCGTGTACAGGCCGCTCCACTTCACGCCCATCGATGCGCCGAGGAAGAGGCCGGCGGCGATCCGCCATGGGCGCAGCCCTACCCGTGGGCCGAATCGCAGGTCGCGGGCGAGAGCCGGGTCGAGGCCGCCCGTTCCGGCCGATCCGCCTGACCCGGCCGTACCTGCCGCGATCGCCGCCACGGCGAGGTTGGGGCCGAGGCCGAGGGCCGCGACCCGGTCCGCCAGCTTCGCCCGGCCGTGGTCCCGATCGAGCACCAGGCAGGCCAGCGCCAGCAGCAGCAGCGTCATGAGGAAGATGTCCAGGATGCCGATCCGGCTCTGGACGAACTCCAGCCCGTCGAACGCCAGCAGGATGCCCGCGAAGCAGCCGAGGATCGTCGACCGGAACATGCGGCGCGCAACCCTTATGATCACCAGAACGGCGAGCGTGCCCGCAAACGCGGAGGCGGCGCGGAACCCCAGCCACGGGTCCCCGTGGATCTGGCCGGTGCAGTCGATATAGCCGAAGATCTTCTCGGACGCCGCGATGAACCACTTGCCCAGCGGCGGGTGCACCACGTAGCCGGCCCCGACGCAGCCCCCTGGCTCACCCCAGCCGGAGGTGTTGACCTCGTACCCTTTGGTGAGCAGGCCCCAGGCATCCCTGGTGTAGTAGACCTCGTCGAAATAGATCTTCTTTGGTTCGGTGATACGCCAGAACCTGAGGAAGCCGGCGACGAGGGTGATGGCCAGCGCGGAGATCCAGCCGACCCCCCGATCGTCGGGCATCGGCGGGCACAGCCGGTCACGAAGCGGCGTGGAGGCAGCCACCCGAGCTGGCGGGGTCTGCGCCGCGCTCGCCGCCTCGTCGGCCGAGGTCGGCTGCGCCGTCGTCATCACCGTCACGCAAACAGGGTAGGCCGTCAGTCCTGAAACACTCTGGGAGGAGTCGCGGACAGCAGCGGTGAGACGGTGGCAAGACGCCCGCCGTGGTGAACCGGTGTGCCGGGATCGGCTCGGGCGCGGCCTGGCCCCACCACGCAACGCGGCACCGCGACGGGGCTACAGCAGCGGCCGGTCTGGTCGCAGCGGGACGGCCAAGGCAGCGACGGTCAGGGAAAGAACGGCCACAGCGGGAACGGCCAGGGCGGAAGGATCGAGGGCGGGATGACCGGGGTTCTGATCGTCTGCGGGTCGCCGATCGGCGACCCTCGGGACGCGAGCCCCAGGCTCGCCGAGACGCTGGCCACGGCGGACGTCGTCGCCGCCGAGGACACCCGCCGGGTCCGCCGGCTCGCGCACGCGCTCGGGGTGAGCATCACTGGGCGGGTCGTCTCCTGCTACGACGCCGTCGAGGGCACCCGAGCCGCCGCGCTGGCGGAACAGCTGCTCGCGGGCCAAACCGTCGCTCTGATCACCGACGCCGGCATGCCCGCGGTCTCCGACCCGGGCTTCCGGGTGGTCGCGGCCGCGGCCGCCGCCGGCGTGGCCGTCACCGTGGTACCCGGGCCGTCGGCGGTGACCGCGGCGCTGGCCGTGAGCGGGCTACCGAGCGACCGGTTCACTTTCGAGGGATTCCTGCCACGCCGTGCCGGTGAGCGCCGCTCCCGGCTGCGCGAGCTCGCGGCCGAGCGGCGCACGATGGTCTTCCTCGAGGCGCCGCACCGGCTGGCCGCGAGCCTCGCAGACTTCGCCGCCGCGTTCGGCGCCGGGCGGCCGGCCGTGCTGTGCCGAGAGCTCACCAAGACGTGGGAGGAGGTCGTGCGCGGCGACCTGGCGCGGCTGGTGGCCTGGGCGGGCGACGGTCGCGAGATCCGCGGCGAGCTCACGTTGATCGTCGGCGGCGCCCCAGCCGGTCCGCGCCGGCCCGCCGTGCTGGGCCCCGCCGCCGCGGCGGCGGCAGCCGGCCCCGGCGAGACTGCCGTCGCAGCGGACCCCGATGCGGGGACGACCACCGCTGGCGCACGAGGGACCCCGGAACACTCCGCGGTCCACGTCCCGTGGGGGGGCCACCCGGACGAGGAGGAGCTCGCCGCGCCCATCGCGCCGGCCGCTCCCCCGACCCGGGCTGAGCTGGCCGCGGCCGTGGCCGACCACGAGGCCACCGGTCTCTCACGCGCCGACGCCCGCCGGGCCGTCATGACCGCCTACGGGGGGTCCCGCGCCGACGTCTACG